>Ga0182018_10001910_pt1 | contig 22299 bp, 20 predicted proteins | sample 812P2MmetaG_FD_120490 | JGI IMG/M metagenome (GOLD analysis project Ga0182018, IMG submission 120490) | Permafrost microbial communities from Stordalen Mire, Sweden - 812P2M metaG | ecosystem: Environmental > Terrestrial > Soil > Wetlands > Permafrost | place: Sweden: Stordalen | collected...
CCATCGACGCGGTAAGCCCAACCACCGTCGTGCCGGACAACTTCGTAAACGATTTTGGCCATGTTTGGCTCCTGTTCCGATCTTATTTGTGAGCGCGCAAACGAAAGCGCTGGATCTTGCCGGTCTGGGTCTTCGGCAATGCGTCGATGAACTTCACCGAGCGCGGATATTTGTACGGCGCGATCGTGACTTTGACATGATCCTGTAGCCGTTTCCGGGTCACTTCGTCTGGCTCCGCGCCCGCCTTCAGCACGATGTGCGCCTCGACGATCTGGCCGCGTTCTTCGTCAGGCACGCCGATGACCGCGCAATCCGCGACCTCGGCGCAGGTGAGGAGAGCGGCTTCGACTTCCGGACCGGCGATATTGTAGCCGGACGAAACGATCATGTCGTCAGAGCGCGCCATGAAATGGAATTTTCCTGACTCGTCCTGAACGAAAGAATCGCCTGTCAGATTCCAACCGCCGCGGACATAGGTTTTCTGGCGATCGTCGGTGAGATAGCGGCACCCCGTCGGCCCACGCACCGCCAGATGACCCACCGTGCCACGCGGCAGTTCTTTCATGTCGTCGCCGACCACGCGCGCCTCGTAACCGGACACCGGTTTTCCCGTCGAACCAGGCGTCCTGTCGTCGAGGCGGTTTGAAATGAAGATATGCAGCATTTCAGTGGCTCCGATCCCATCCAGGATCGGCTTGCCGGTCTTGCGTGTCCATTCCTCGAACACCGGCGCCGGCAAAGTCTCACCGGCGGACACCGCGATGCGCAGCGACGACAGGTCAGCGCCCTGATCCATCGCCTGCAACATGGCGCGATAGGCTGTTGGCGCCGTGAAGCTGATCGTCGCTTTATAGGTCTGAATGATTTCGATCATGTTCGGCGGCGTCGCGCTCTCCAGCAACGTCGCGGCGGCGCCGAAGCGGAGCGGAAAGATGGCGAGGCCACCCAGTCCGAAGGTGAACGCGAGTGGAGGCGATCCAACGAAGACGTCGTCCGGCGTGACGTTCAGTACTTCTTTCGCGTATCCGTCGGCGATGATCAGCAGGTCGCGGTGAAAATGCGCGGTTGCTTTCGGCTCGCCGGTCGTGCCGGAGGTGAAGCCAAGGAGTGCCACATCATCCCGCCCTGTCGTGACGGCATCGAAGCGGACCGATTTACGAAGCGCCATTCGGTCGAGTTCGGCGTCGTGGTTCGCGGTGCCGTCAAAACCGACAATGGTTTTCAGGAACGCGCTGTCCTTGGCGCAACTGACCAGTTCATCCTGCAGCCTTGTATCGCACAGCGCCAGCACGATCTCCGCCTTGTCAACGATTTTCGCCAGTTCGCCGGAGCGCAGCATGGGCATGGTGTTGACCACCACGGCGCCCGCCTTGGTCGCGGCCAGCCAGCAGGCCACCATGGCCGGATTGTTGGCGGAGCGGATTAAAACACGGTTGCCCGGTTTAACGCCGTAATCCTCAACCAGAGCGCGGGCGATGCGATTGGTCCAGTCCGCCAGTTCCTTGTAGGTGCGATGGCGGCCGTTGCCGATCAGCGCGGTATGGTCGCCAAAGCCTTTGCCGACCATGGCGTCGGTCAACTCCACGGCGGCATTGAGGTGTTCGGGATAGTCGAAGCCGTCGAGCAACAGGTCGGGCCACTGTTCCGGCGGCGGCAGCCTGTCGCGGGTGAATGTATCCAGATGCGCCGATGGTCCCAGCATCTTCCTCTCTCTCCTCGGCGAGTCATCGGTCATCCTGCCCAACCGGGCCGCGAAAGACTATAGGAGGCGTGCGAGCAGCGGGTCCAGAGCGGTATTGGAGATGACCATGGGCGGTTCCGTGTGGCGATGACCTCGCGTTCGTATGAAGGTATCGCGGTATGCTGTCCGGTGACGGAGCCCTATGTCCGGCGTTCGGAGCATGGCGCGGCGTGGTTTCTGGCGCGCGCGCTGCGGCGGCTGCTCGATGCCGGTGGGATCACGAAGGCGGATGTCGATGGGCTTTGCCTGTCCAGCTTCACTCTGCAACCGGACACGGCGGTCGCGTTCACGCAGCAGACCGGTCTGTCGCCTCGGGTGCTGGAATGGTTGCCGATGGGCGGCGCCTGTGGCGTGATCGCGCTGCGGCGGGCGGCCCGTGCGGTGCAGGCGGGCGATGCCGACATTGTCGCCTGCATCGCCGGGGATACCGCCAACGAAACGAGTTTTCGTGATCTGCTGGCGGACTTCAGCACGGCGTCACGCGATGCGGTGTATCCGTATGGTGCCGGTGGCGCGAACGCCAGTTTCGCGATGATCGCCGATGCTTATATGCGCGCGACCGGTGCGACGCGGGAGGATTTTGGCCGGTTGGCCGTCGCGCAACGAGCGAACGCGCGCCGCAATCCTCTGGCGTTGCTGCACGCCGAGATGACGATGGCGGACTTTCTGGCCGCGCGGCCGATCGCGGAACCGTTGCATCTGTTCGACTGCGTGATGCCTTGCGCGGGCGCGGATGGGTTCCTGGTGATGACCGAAGACCGGGCGCGTGCGCTTGGATTGCGCTTTGTGCGCGTCCTCGGCGCGATCGAACGCCACAATGCGTTTCCCGATGACCCGGTGCAGTTGCGCGGTGGTTGGGTGGTGGATCGGGACGCGCTTTGGGCCCAGGCCGGGATGGGTCCAGAGGACTTACGGATAGTCGAGACTTATGACGATTACCCGGTGATTTCGATGTTGCAATTTGAAGGACTGGGGTTTTGTGCCGAGGGTGAGGGACCGCGGTTCGTTCGGAGGCATGATTTCACGATTGAGGGCGACTTTCCGCACAACACCGGCGGCGGGCAGTTATCCGTGGGTCAGGCCGGGGCGGCAGGTGGGTATCTTGGGTTGGTGGAAGCGATGCGGCAATTGCTGGGAGAGGCGGAAGGCCGCCAGGTGGCGAACGCGCGCCATGCGCTGGTAAGCGGGTTCGGCATGATCAACTATGATCGCGGATTGTGCTCCGCGGCCGCTGTGCTGGGGTGCGCATGATCAGGTTGCAGAGTTGCGCGGACTGTGGGGTGACGAGATACCCGGCGAACGAGTTTTGTGGCGCGTGTCTGTCGGATCGGGTGGTGTGGGAGAGCGCGGATTCGTTGCCGGCGCGGGTACTGGGCCGCACGCTATTGCACCATAGCAACGAACCGGGTTGGCGCTTGCGTTTGCCGCTGACCTGCGGGCTTGTGCGGTTGGATGCTGGTCCCACGGTGGTTTGTTTCCTGAATGAGACTGTCGAGCCTGGCGATGTGGTGCGGGTACGGCAGGGTGCGAACGATCTGCTCGAAGCCGGGTGAAAGGGACGGAGGCGAGCAATCACACGGCTCATCATACGCCGCACGGCTGAATCTGAGACTGGGACGGTCCGGATTCGCTTTTGGGATCGAAAGGATTTCAGCACGAAGAAATTCGGAGAACCACGGAACTCACGGAGTTCATCGCGACGCCATGTCGTGCCAAATGTTCCGCGAGGATGTCTTGCTTCCTCCGTGGTCACCGTGGTTCTCCACGCGTCTCCGTGCTGAAATCCTGTCTTTGTCAAACCAATCGCCAGCATTGCCGTCAAAATGTTTGAGCCGACACCACGGCATTTTTTCGGACCGGACGAAAACCAGATAATACACCGATGCCGATAATCCTTCCGATGACGCGGAGAATTAACAACGGCCGGTGCGGAGATCTGAGATGCTCGCGGGATTCGAACGGGGGAAAACGCGTGAAATGCTCAGGTTTGAGCAGGCGTCTCCCGTAGTCCCGCCTTCCGCAGCAACGGCAGCACCGTCTCGATGAAATAAGGCAACTCGTCCTTGTAATTCACGAATGACAACGCCACACCCGCGAATCCCACTTCGCTGATCGCCGTCAGTTCCTCGGCGATGCGGCGCGGGGTGCCGATCAACGGATATGTGCCCGCGCCACCCACGAATCGCTTCCGATGCAACCGATACGCCTCCGGATCATGTGAACCGGAAAATTTCGCTTTGTTCCCGATGTAGTGGTCGGCGCCGGCGGTGTCTTCCATTGTCACGGCGTAATGCTCGTAATACGCCTCCGCCTCATCCTGGGATTCTCGGCAGACCACGTGACAGGTGGTGTACACACCGACCTCGCGCCCCATCGCTGCCGCCCGCTCACGCATGTCGGTGATTTGAGTGTGGCTTTGCTCGATCTCGACGAAAGTCGTGAACAGGCAATCCGCCGCGCGCGCGGCGAAGTCGCGGCCAGGCGCCGAGAAGGCGGCATTGAGCGTCACCGGCCAAGGGTTTTGCACCGGATTGGGTTTGCCGGAGACGCCACGCAGATCGTAGTACTGGCCTTTGAAATCGAACGGCGCGGGTTCCGTGTAGATGCGCGTCATGATCTCGAACCACTCCAGCCCCTGACCGTAGCGATCCTCGACCATTTCAAGGCCGAAGCAGCTGAATTCGTCGGGGTTCCAGCCGCAGACGATGTTCAGCCCGGCGCGTCCGCCACTGGCGTGATCGATGGTGGCGAGTGCCTTGGCGGCGAATACCGGATGCACCATCGGCACGTGCACGGTCGCGAACAAGGCGATCCGTTCGGTCAGACCGGCCAACGCGGCGGCCTCGGTCAGCGTTTCGAACGACCATTCGCGGGAATTCGTGATACCGCCAAAACCTTTCCAACGCGCGATCGGCAGGAAGAATTCCAGGCCCGCGCGGTCGGCCATGCGCGCGACCTCCACCACGTCGGGCCATTCCGCCCGCCAGCGTTCCGGCACGCGGGTCAGCGTCAGCCCGCCATCGGCGTTCGCCGAGAACACGCCCAGTTTGAGGCGGTTGGGGCCGCGCATGGGGTGAGGGCGAACGTGCATCGGCGATGCTCCAGGACTTGTCGGCGGGCAAATTAGGCCGGATATAAGCGAGCGAGAAGAGGATGATATCACGCATGCGGATCATCTGCGTGGGCGGCGGGCCGGCGGGTTTGTATTTCGCGATTCAGATGATGCGGCGCGACGCGTCGCACCGGATCACCGTGATCGAGCGCAATCGCCGCGACGACACGTTTGGTTGGGGTGTGGTGTTCTCTGACGAGACACTGCGCAACCTGGAAGGCGCGGATCCGGCGAGTAAACAGGAAATCCTCGATAGCTTCGCCCATTGGGACAACATCGACATCCATTTCAAAGGCCGCGTGGTCACTTCCGGCGGTCACGGCTTTTGCGGCATTGAGCGCAGGCACCTGTTGGACATTCTGCAACGCCGCGCCGAATCACTGGGTGTAGAACTGATCTTCCAACGCGAGGTCGAAGATATTGGCGAATTTCCCGACGCCGACCTGATCGTGGCGTCGGACGGTATCAACAGCCGCATCCGCGGCCGTCACGCGGCCAATTTCAGGCCGGCGATCGACGTTCGCAGCAACAAGTTCGTCTGGCTCGGTACGCACCGGGTGTTCGAGGCATTCACTTTCATTTTCGTCGCAACGGAATTTGGCTGGTTTCAGGCGCACGCTTACCGTTTCAACAGCGTCACCTCCACATTCATCGTCGAAACCACGGAAGACAGCTGGCACGCGGCGGGCCTCGACCAGACCGATACCGCCGGTACGATCGCGTTTTGCGAGCAATTGTTCGCACCCTGGCTGGATGGGCACAAGTTGCTGGCGAACCTGAATCATCCACGGGGTTCGCAATGGATCAATTTTCCGCGGGTGAGCAACGAAACCTGGGTCATGGGCAACGTCGTGCTGGTCGGCGACGCCGCGCATTCGGCGCACTTCTCGATCGGGTCCGGCACGAAATTGGCACTGGAGGACGCGATCGCGCTGGCTCGCGCTTTCGATAGACACGGCACCGACGTACCCGCGGCGCTCGCGGCCTATGAAGCAGAGCGCAAAGTCGACGTGCTGCGCATCCAGTCCGCGGCGCGCAATTCCACCGAGTGGTTCGAGAATGTCGCCCGCTACGCGCGGCTGGAACCCGAACAATTCGCTTACTCTCTGCTCACGCGCAGTCAGCGCATCAGTCACGAGAACCTGCGTCTGCGCGACCGCCCCTGGCTCGAGGGACTGGAACGCTGGCTCGCCGATCGCGCGGGACATGACAGCGGATCCCGGCCGGTCCCGCCAATGTTTCTGCCGTTCCGCCTGCGCGGATTGCGGCTGGCCAATCGGATCGTGGTGTCACCAATGGCTACGTATAGCGCGGAGGATGGAATGCCCAACGACTTCCACCTTGTGCATCTCGGCGCCCGCGCTCTCGGAGGCGCTGGCCTGGTATTCACCGAGATGGTCTGCGTCACGCCCAATGGCCGTATCACCCCCGGCTGCGCCGGAATCTGGTCGCCCGAGCAAGCCGCTTCCTGGGCTCGCATCGTCGAATTCGTGCACATGCGATCCGCGGCGAAGATCTGTTTGCAACTCGGTCATTCCGGTCCCAAAGGCTCGACCCAACTCGGCTGGGATGAGATGGACGCGCCGTTGAAAGCGGGAAACTGGGAACTCATCGCGCCGTCCGCGATCGCGTGGAGCCCGCGCAACCAGATTCCGCGGCCGATGACCCGCGAAGACATGGACGCGGTGCGCGACGCGTTCGTGACCGCGACACGGCATGGCGAGCGCGCGGGATTTGACATGCTCGAACTGCATGCCGCGCACGGCTATTTATTGTCGGCGTTCATTTCGCCGCTGACCAACCAGCGCACCGACGAATACGGCGGATCGCTGGCCAGTCGTTTGCGCTTTCCGCTGGAAGTGTTCAACGCCATGCGTGCGGCATGGCCGGCGGACAAACCGATGTCGGTGCGCATTTCGGCGGCCGATTGGGTGGAGGGCGGTATCACCGGCAACGACGCGGTGGAGATTGCCCGTGCCTTCAAATCGGCCGGTGTCGATCTGATGGATGTTTCCGCCGGCCAGACGTCGATCCGGGCGCGGCCGGTTTATGGGCGGATGTTTCAGACGCCATTCGCCGATCGTATCCGTAACGAAGTCGGCATGGCGACCATGGCCGTGGGCAACATCACGGAACCGGATCATCTGAACTCGATCATCGCCTCGGGCCGGGCCGATTTGTGCGCGCTGGCTCGGCCGCATCTGTCGGATGCGCAATTCGCGCAGCGCGCGGCGGCCGCTCTGGGTTACACCGATCAGTGGTGGCCGAAGCAATATCTGGCCGGCAAGGCACAGATTGAGCGGCTGATCGGACGGACCGATACCGACTATTCGGCGGTGATATGACCAATACAGCGTTGCATGACCTCAATGCGATTATTACCGGTGGCGCCAAAGGGATTGGCCTCGCGATCGCCCGGCGCCTGGCCGCCGATGGCGCCGGCATCGCTCTGATCGGCAGGGATGCCAGCGCCCTGGCGTTGGCGGCTGACGAACTTCGCGCGCGCCACGCGGTGGCCGACGTGACCGACGACGCGGCGCTGCGTGCGGCCATGGACAGCTTCGGTCCGTGCGATATTCTGGTGAACAATGCCGGCGCCGCGGTGTCTAATCCATTCATGAAGCACACAATGGATGACTTTCAGTCCATGCTCGCGGTGAACCTGCTGTCGGCCGTAACCGCCTGTCAGTGCGTGCTGCCCGGCATGCGGGCGCGAGGTTTCGGGCGCATCGTCAATATCGCCAGCACGGCCGGGCTGAAGGGTTACGCTTACGTCACCGCCTATGTCGCCGCCAAGCACGCGCTGGTCGGGTTCACGCGCGCGCTGGCGTTGGAGACGGCGAAGGACGGGATTACGGTGAACGCGGTCTGCCCGGGATTCACGGATACGGAAATGGTGGAACGGTCGGTGGCGACGATTGTCGCGGCGGGCGGCCGGTCGGCGGAGGAGGCGCGCCGGATGCTGGCATCGGGCAATCCGGCCGGCAGACTCGTGCGACCAGAAGAAGTCGCCGAAGCCGTCGCGTTCCTGTGCCGGCGTGAGGCGAGCGCGATGACCGGTCAGGCGATCGCCGTGGCCGGCGGGGAGGCGTGAAATGACGGAAGAAAACACAAATCGGGTTCTTGCGCCCGCCAGTTGGCCACGGCCGCGTGGCTACGCGAACGGGATCGCCGCCGGTGGGGAGACGATATTTCTCGCCGGCCAGATCGGTTGGGACGAGCAGGGGCGGTTCGCCGAGGGCCTCGCTGGCCAGGTAGGCCAGGCGTTGACCAATATCGTGGCACTGCTGGCTGAGGCCGGCGCGGAGCCGCGGCATTTGGTCCGGCTCACCTGGTTCGTCACCGGCCTTCGCGACTATCGCGAGAACCAGGCGGCGATCGGTGCCGAATATCGTCGCGTCATCGGTAAGCATTTTCCCACCATGTCGGTGATCGGCGTTTCCGAACTCGTGGAACCGGCGGCTCGGGTGGAAATCGAGGCGACCGCCGTGCTACCCGCGGGTTGATGGTAGCCAGCGTCCGGAACGTCACTTAAGGTCGCCGGTCCAATCGAGGGGAGAACTCTGTCATGCCGATACCGACCGAAATGACCGCCGGCGTCACGCCGGAAGGCAGCAGCGTGGATGGTCTGAGCTGGAACATTCTCGGCCAGACCTATACGCCGTTGCAGGTGTCGGAGAGCAGTTTTTCCTGGCACGCGCTGTTGCCACCCGGAACGTTCGTGCCGCCACACATTCATCCGACGCAGGAAGAGTTCATCTACATGCTGGATGGGAAGTTCGATCTGGTGCTGGACGGGCAAGCCGCGAGCGCGAAGAAGGGCGATCTGATCCGGCTGCCTCGCGGCATCCCACATGGTCTGTTCAACCACAGCGGCGCGAACATCACCTGCGTTTTCTGGGTCGCTCCGACCCGGCTTCTGTGGGATTTGTTTCTGGCGATCAACAATGTGCCTGATCCGGGTGAGGTGGTGCGTCTCGCCGGGTTGCACGAGGTAAACTTCCTGCCGCCGCCCGGCTGATCAGCCCGATTTGTTCACCTGTTCGCGCGCGAAGCCGGCGATGGAGGCGTAGCCTCGGACAATCGCCTCGCGTTCAGCGTGCGAGGCGACCGCGTCAACGTCGCTGAAACCATTGGGCGCGCGTTCTTCCAGCACATCGATCACGCGCTCCGGGCCGCCTTTGCGGTTGTTCAGCACAATGTCCGTGGTCATCGGCCGGCGCTCGGCGTCATAGGCGGCCAGCGCGTCCGGCACCGTCATGCCGCTGGCCAAATGGCGAGCCAGAGAGCGCGCGTCCAGCACGGCCTGGCTCGCGCCGTTGGAGCCGACCGGATACATCGGATGCGCCGCGTCGCCGAGCAGCGTGGCACGGCCGAACGACCAGCGCGGCAGTGGATCGCGATCACACAGCGGATATTCGTAAAATGTCCCGGACGCCTTGATCAGCGCCAGAGGGTCGACGAAGTCCAGCCGGAAGCGGTCGCGCACGAACGGTTCGACCTCGGACCATTCGCCCGCCCGGTTCCAGTCCTCTCTCCTGGGCGGCGCGCCGGACGCGTCGGCGGTGCGCGCCATGACAGCCCAGTTGGTGAGGCGGCGAGACGGGAAGGCGGGATCGAAATGGATCGGATAGAAAACGAACTTCGCCGCCATTCCGCCGGAGATCACCATGGTGCGGCCGTCGGCGTAAACCGGCCAGTCGGCGGCGCCTCGCCAGAGCATGGTGCCGTTCCATACCGGCGCGCCCTCGTTTGGAAAGAACACCGCGCGGGTGGTGGAGTGGATGCCGTCGGCACCCACCAGCGCGTCGCCATCAGCTGTGGTCGTTTCACTGGTGTCGCGGTGTTCGAAGCGGGCTTCGACGCGGTCGTCTCGTTCGGCGAAGGAGATGAGCCGGCAGGCGGTACGGATCGCATCGGGGCCGAGACGTTCGCGCACGGCGTCCAGCAGCACGGTGTGTAGTTTGCCTCGGTGGATGGAGAATTGTGGCGTGTCGAGCCCGGCGTCGGTGCCGCGCGGTTCGCGCCAGACGACCTGGCCGAAGCGGTTGGCATAGATCAGCTCGCGGGTGCGGATGCCGGCGCGGTCCAGCGCGGGCAACAGGCCGAGAGCGGCGAGTTCCTTAATAGCATGGGGCAGCGTGTTGATGCCGACACCCAGTTCGCGCGGTTCACGGACCTGCTCGAACACGGTCGATGCGATGCCGGCGTCGTGCAACGAGAGCGCCGCCGCCAGTCCGCCGATGCCGCCGCCAACGATCAGAACGTGCATTGGGGAGGGTCCTTTGCCACCGCCTGGATCAAATAACCTGGGCGGACACCGGGGGAAAGCGGGCAGGCGTCATCATGGACTCAACGGATGACGAGGCGACGGCGAGAACAGCCGCTTGTCCCACCAGATCGGCTCATGCAGCCCGTGCGTGACGCGATGCACCTCCGCATGGCCATCGTTGATCAGCACATTCCGCTCCATCCGCGCCACCACACTGGGCACGATCAACAGCAGCGACCGCATCGATCGCCTCCACGCCTCGCCGTAAGCTTTGGCCACCAGGCAATCCTCGGCGTCCCAACCAGGATGATGCGCTGTCGAAAAGACCTCGTAGGACATGCCCGGCGGAACCCTGATTTCGATCCAGTGCTGATTCGGCGGCATGTGCCCGTTGCCGTGCGCGAGCTTCTCAAGCATCGCCAGGCTGTAGTGCTGGCTGGTGTAGATCACCGGACTGGCCGCCGTGTTCCATCGTCCAGGCCACAGCCGTGAACCGGTCGCGTCGAAAATCGGATAAGCGCCGGCCGGATCGCCAATACGGTATGTTGTGAGGATCCGGTCGAGTGTCTGCGCGCTCACACAGCCGAGCCGTAGCGCAGCCGTCCGAGAATTCCTTCCACGGCCGGCCGCCCGAATTCGTTTTCCAGGACGACGTCGACCGGTCTGCGTCCGTGCAACAGAGGATGCGCCTCAAACATGAACTGGCGGGCGGCGTCACCGCTTCCCCAGACCTCCACCGCCATGGCCCAGACGCTGGCGAGTCTTGCCAGGCGGGTGCCTTCTTCGGCCGAAAGCCGCCCCTCCGCGCGGTCCTTGGTGGTTGCCCAGGCCTTGCGGCGGCGGGCGAGGGTGGCGCGCGGAACGATGCGGAATGCGAACTTGTTGTCGGATGGTGCGACGGAATGAACCACACGGTCCAGCGCTTTGAGCGGCAGGCCTTTCTCGACCGCTGTCATCAGCGGGAGAGCGCCAGATGTTTTGATTCCCAGGACGTCGGACACCGGATCCACGACAGCGCCCACAGCCTGAATTCCACTCTGTCTCATGTGAGGCATAATCTATGCTCATGCGAGAACCACGTCAACGATAACCAGGGCGGATGATGGCCGCGGCCGCTCACCGCCTCCCGGTCCCGCGATCCCAGGTCGCCGCGGTGACGCCGCGCTCGCGCAGCCGGAACTTTTGCACTTTACCGTTCTCGGTCATCGGCAGCGCGGTCAGGAACTCGATGAAGCGCGGGATGGCGAAGGCGGGCATGCGGCCTTCGCAATATTCAGCCAGCGCGGCGGGCGTCAGTGCGTGGCCATCGCGTGGCACGATCGCAACCATGACCTCGTCCTCGGCGAGTTCGGACTGAACGGGAAACGCCGCCGCCTCGGCGACATCGGGATGTGACAGCAGCACCTGTTCGACTTCGTAAGAAGAAATGTTCTCGCCGCGGCGACGGATGGCGTCTTTCATCCGATCGATGAAGCGGAAATATCCGGCGGCATCGCGCACCACGCGATCGCCGGTGTGAAACCACAGATTGCGCCATGCCTCGACAGTCTTGTCCGGCATGCCGAAATAGCCGGTGGCGAAGGCGAAAGGTTCGTCCGCGCGCAACACCAGTTCGCCTGGGACGCCGTCCGGCAGCGTGTTGTCCGCGTCGTCGACCGCGCGCGCTTCGAAACCCTCGAACACCGGGCCCATGGCACCGGGACGCTGATCGGACAACGCGCAGCCGAGGACAAAATTCGTTTCGGTTGAACCGTAACCGTCCAGCAGTTCGAAACCGAAACGGGCACGGAATTCCGGATGGAACCGCTCCGGCACACCGGGTGCCAGGGCGATCCGCACGCGATGCGCGCGATCGAATTCATCGGCCGGCCGCGACAGCAAGATCGGCACCATCGCGCCGAGCAAATACGTCACCGTCGCGCCATGCCCAGACAGCGACGCGGCGAAGCCCGAGGCCGAGAAGCGCGGTTCCACCACCATCGCCGCACCGGTCAGCAGCGCCTGATAAAACGTATTCAGCGCATTCGTATGAAACAGCGGCAAAGTGGTCAGCAGCACGTCATCCTCACGCACGCCAAGCAGCCGCGCCGTGTTCACGCCCCACCAGAAGTATTGCGCGTGCGGGCAGCACACGCCTTTCGAAACGCCGGTCGTTCCCGAAGTGTAAAGGATCGCCACCGTATCGCCGGGTCCGATCGAGGCTTCCGGCACCGGCTCCGTGGGCGGTGGGAAAGCAACTGGCCGCGGCCAACGTCTGGAAAAATCCGCGTCGCCGATCAGCCAGATCGCGCGCAACGACGGCGGCACGACTTCGAGACCCTCTACCGCACTGGCGAAGTCTGCCTGCGCTACCAGCAGCTTCGCCTGAGAGTTCGACAGGATATGCGCGAGCTGCGCACCGCGGGAGGCGGTGTTGATCGGCACCGCCACCGCGCCGATCCAGCCGCAACCGAGATAGACCTGTAACAGTTCCGGCCGATTGCCGCACATGACAGCGACATGATCGCCGCGCTTGATGCCCGCCGCCTTCAGCGTACCGCCGAAGCGCGCGGCCATGTCCAGGGTTTCGTTGAAACTCCAGGTCTGGCCGCCGATCTGGACCAGCCGTCTGGCGCCATGACGCGCCGCCTGCCGGCGCAGCATTCTGGACAGCGTGCGTTCTTGGGGGGGCAGGCGCGAGGGGAGGCCGGCGATGTCTTCCATAACGTGCCGTTTCTCCCGATTGGCGACCGCGCGCAAGACAGCGCGATATCCCGCCGCTTGACGCCCAACCATTCCTCCCCTGAAATCCCTCGTGCCCGCGCGCGTCTCGCGTTTTCGGGCCAATCGGCCATCAGGGGAGACTTGGATGAGAGCGCGTCTGTTCGCCGCCGCGGCGGCTGTGGCATTCCTTGGCGTATCGGCGGAGGCCCAGGCGCAAATAAAGCTGGGGGCGATTTTGTCGATCAGCGGGCCGGGCGCCGCGATGGGCGTTGGTTATAAAGGCGCGTTCGACTTCTTTCCGAAGGAAATCGGCGGCGTGCCGGTTGAATACATTGTCCGGGACGATGCCACGGACGCCAATGTTGGCTTTACCGCCGCGCAAAGGATGATTTCGGAAGATCACATCGACGCGTTCATCGGCCCATCGCTGACCGCGACCGATGCGGCGGTGGCGCCGCTGGCAAATCAGGCGCATGTGCCGATGCTCGCGATGGCGCCATATGAATACGATCCGGCGAAGCAACCTTATACGTTCAGTGACGCGCAGCCGCTGTCGCTGATGATGGCGGCGGTGTTCAAATACATGCAGGCCCATGGCGTGAAGCAGATCGGCTATATCGGCTTCTCGGATGGCTGGGGCGATCAGGTGCTGGCGGCGACGAAACAGTGGTCGCAGACCGACGGCATGACGATCCTCGCTGACGAGCGCTACGCACGCACCGACACCTCCGCCGAGGCTCAGGTGCTGAAACTGATGAGCGTGCATCCGGAGGCGATCGTGATGGGCACGTCGGCGACTCCCGCCGCGTTGCCGGTGGTCGCGTTGCGCCATCGCGGGTTCAAAGGCGGACTTTACGGCAATCACGGGATTGTCAGCCCGGCCTTCATTAAGGTCGGTGGCGCGGCGGCCGAGGGGGTGATCGCGGTCACCTCGCCCGTGGTGGTGTACGATCAGTTGCCCGACAGCAACGTCGTGAAGCCGGTCGCGGCGGCGTTCATGGCGGACTACACGAAGCAATTCGGGCCACAGAGCATCAATCCGTTCGCCGGTTACAGCTACGACGCGATGCTGCTGTTGAAGAACGCCATTCCGATCGCGTTGAAGGCCGGCAAGCCGGGCACCGAAGAGTTCCGCGTGGCCCTGCGCGACGCGCTGGAGAAAACCCACGAACTGGTTGGCGTCAGCGGCGTGTACGACATGTCGCCAACCAACCATAACGGTCAGGATGCTCGCGCCGCGGTACTGGTCGAGGTTAAGGACGGCGCCTGGAGAGCCATCCAGTAACCGTCAGTTCCGTTCGGGATGGATCTGTTCGTTTTCCTGGCGCTGCTGCAGGACGGCATCACCACCGGAGCGATCTATCTGCTGCTGGCGATCGGCTTGCTGATCGTGTTCTCGGTGACGCGCGTGATTTTCGTTCCGCAGGGCGATCTGCTGGCTTTCGGCACGTTGACGGTCGCCTCGCTGCAGTCGGGTCATCTGCCCGGCACGCTGTGGTTGCTGGATGGCGTCGCGGCGGTGGCGCTCGTGGTGTCGTTGTGTCGCGGCGGGCGCGCGGCGGTCATGGGCGTGCTGGCCTGGGGTGTGTTTCCGCTGGTCCTGACGCTCGCCGCGGTGTTGCTGGCGCCGTATCAGGTGCCGGCGATTTCGATCTTGCTCGCCCTGGCGATCGTTACGCCGATGGGACCGTTGATCTGGCGCTTCGCGTTCCGGCCGGTCGCCGGCGCTTCCGTGCTCGCGTTGTTGATCCTGGCGATGGCGTTGCACTTCGTGCTGATTGGCGCCGGCCTCGTGTTCTTCGGGCCGGAGGAAGCCAGTGCGCCGGCGCTGACCGAAGCCAGCTTCGACCTCGGCACTTTGAACGTTTCGGATCAATCGCTGGCGGTCTTGCTGTGCTGTGCCGCGTTGGTGTCTGGGCTGCGCTGGTTCTTTGGCGCGACAATTCACGGCAAGGCGTTGCGCGCGACGGCATCCGACCGAATTGGCGCTCGCCTGGTGGGCATCGACGCGGCAGCCACGGGAGCGCTGGCCTTCGGACTGGCATCCTTCATAGCGGCTCTGGCGGGCGTGCTGATCGGCGCGGTGACGCCGCTGTCCTATGACGCCGGGTTCGATATCGGGCTCAAGGGTTTCGTCGCGGCGATCATGGGAGGGTTGGTCTCCTACCCGATGGCCGCCGCCGGCGCGGTGCTGGTGGGCGTGCTGGAGTCGCTGGTCAGCTTCTGGGCCAGCGCCTATCGCGAGGTCATTGTTTTCACCCTGCTGATCCCGGTCCTCGTCTGGCTTTCGTTACGAAGCGGCTCGCCCGAGGATCGCGCGTGAGGCGGTGGTTCGTGCTCATCGTGATCGTCGCGATCGTGGCCGCGCCCGTGTTGCTGCCGGAGTTTTACGTCACTCTGTTCGGCTATGTCGGTCTGGCCACGCTGGTCGCGCTCGGCCTGGTGTTGCTGACCGGCGTCAGTGGCCAAACCTCGTTCGGGCAGGCGACATTTGTCGGTATCGCGGCCTATTCGACAACGTTGCTGACCCGGTTCGAGGGTGCGCCGCCGGTCGTGGGACTCGCGGTTGGTCTGATCCTGACCGGAACGATCGCGTGGCTGCTTGGGTTGATCACGGCGCGGCTGTCCGGCCACTTTCTGGCGTTGGTGTCGGTGGCCTGGGGGATCAGCTTCTTTTCGCTGTTCGGGACGCTGCCGGCGCTGCACGGCTTCAATGGCATCGGCGACATTCCGCCGCTGCGCATTGGTTCTTTGTCCGCCGCTAACCCGCGAGTGAACCTCGGAGTCATCTGGGTCACGGCGGCCATCGTGATGGCGATCTCGGCGAATTTGCTGGATAGCCGCGTGGGAAGGGCGATTCGGACGCTGAACGGCGCGCGGCTGATGGGGGAAAGCGTCGGGATCGACACGGTTCGGCTGAGCCGCTCCGTGTTCGTGATCGCGGCACTCTACGCCGGTATCGCGGGCTTTCTGTTCGCCCATTTCCAGCGCTTCATCAATCCGACACCGTTCAATCTGGGGGCCAGCATCGATTACCTGTTCATGGTCATCATCGGCGGCTCCGAATCGCTTTGGGGTGCGCCACTGGGCGCGACGTTGGTCGTGGTGCTGCGGGATCAGTTCAACGACTGGATCCCGCGCCTCACCGGACGCGCCGGAGACTTCGAGGCGCTGGTGTTCAGCCTCGTGGTCATCCTGCTGTTGCAGCGTGTGCCATCAGGGTTGCTGCCGTTGCTGACGAGGTTCGCGCCCCCACGTCGGCCCTCGGCCGCCCTCCCGCGGCATCCCCCGGCGTCGCCGCTCCGTCATCCCCCGGCGTCGCCGCTCCGTCATCCCCCGGCGACCCCCCGCCGTCATCCCCCTGCCGCCTTCCCCCGTCATCCCCCGGCTTGTCCGGGGGACCTGTCGCGGCAAGGTGCCGGCGTCGATCCCCCGGACGAGCCGGGGGATGACGTGGGTGCCGTGCGGGGGGATGGCGGTGGCGCGATGCCGGTGGACGGCGGGAGAGGCATTCCCACGCTGGCCAAATGGGGCAAGGAACTGCTTTCGCTAGAGGGCGTGTCCCGTAACTTCGCGGGCCTGGCGGCGGCGCGTGACGTCAACTTCAACGTTCACGCGTGCGAGATCGTCGCGCTGATTGGTCCGAACGGTGCCGGGAAGACGACACTTTTCAATCTGATCAGCGGCGTACTACCTCCCGGCTCCGGAACGATCCGCTTGTTTGGCCAGCCTGGCGGAAACCTGGCGCCTCGTCAGGTCGCCGCTCTGGGCGTCGCGCGCACCTTTCAGCACGTGAAGCTGTTGCCGGCCCGCGGCGTGTTGGAGAACATCGCGCTTGGCACCCATCTGTCGGGCCGGGCAGGTCTGTGGCGTGCGATGCTGCGGCTCGACCGCGCCGAGGAAGCAACGCTGCTCGCCACGGCCCGGGAGCAGGCCATTCGTCTTGGACTTGGCCATGTGCTGGACATGCCGGCCGGCGACCTGCCGCTCGGCCAGCAGCGCGTGGTGGAGATCGCCCGTGCCCTCTGTCTTCGCCCGCGCCTCCTGCTTCTTGACGAACCCGCCGCTGGGCTGCGGCTGCCGGAAAAACAGCATCTCGCGGCATTGCTGCGTCAGCTTCGCGCCGAGGGCATGGGCGTGCTGCTGGTCGAGCACGACATGGACTTCGTCATGCAACTCGCCGACCGGGTCATCGTGATGGATTTTGGCCAGAAGATCGCCGAGGGTCCGCCGGATCAGGTGCGATCCGATCCGGCTGTGCGGGAAGCCTATCTGGGTGGCGTTACGTGACGTCGGAACCGCTGTTGCGTCTGGACGGATTATGCGCCGGATATGGCCATGTGGAGGTGCTGCACGGGGTCAGCCTGACGGTGCGGGAAGGCCAGATGGTCGCCATCGTTGGTCCGAATGGCGCGGGCAAAACCACGCTGATGAGCGCGGTAATGGGTTTGTTACCGCGGTCCGGCGGCTCGGTGCGCTGTCTTGGCGCGGAAGCCGGGGCGACCGAAACTCTCGTCGCCGCGGGCGCCGTACTGGTGCCGGAGCAGCGCGCGCTGTTCACCGACATGAGTGTCGAAGACAATCTTCTGCTCGGCTTTTACCCGCGGCGGCGGGCCGGCGAGCGTGACGCGCGTCCGGCGATGCGCGAGGTGTTCGCGATCTTTCCACGCCTGGAGGAGCGGCGGCGCCAGTTCGCCGCGACGTTGTCGGGTGGGGAGCGGCAAATGCTCGCTCTGGGCCGCGCATTGATGGCGAAACCGCGGCTGTTGTTGTTGGACGAGCCTAGTTTGGGGCTGGCGCCGATGCTGGTGCGGGAGATTTTCCGGGTGCTGGTCGAGCTGCGCCGAGGTGGGTTGGCGATCCTGCTGGTGGAGCAAAACGTGCGTGCGGCACTGCAGGTTTCCGATTACGGCTACGTGCTGGAAATGGGTGAGGTGGTGGCTGAGGGGCCCGCATCCGAACTGGCGCACGACCCGCGCGTTCTGGAGACGTATTTCGGTCAGCGGCGAGGCGCCGTAAGTTGATCGCGGCGGGTGGGCAAGTTTCGCGGCCAGCCATGCCGGAGTGTCCGCCGCGCGACGGAACTGCTAAAAGTCCTGAGTTTCGGAGACCACCTGGGTGCCGGGTTTGACATTGCTCGATCGCCGGTTTTCACTTCTCGAATCCACCACGGTCAGGAAAGACAGCAACATGGCCATTCAACTCGTGACAAAGTCGAAATCCGTGCGTGAGCAGGTCAGCGCCGAGGAGTGGAAAGCCCGTGTCGAACTCGCCGCCGGGCATCGCGTGCTGGCGTATTACGGCGTCAACGATATGACATACAATCATTTCGGATTCCGGGTGCCAGGAGAGCCGGACCATATGCTGATCAAGCGCACCGACTGGATGTTTGGTGAGGTGACGGCTTCCTCGCTGTTGAAGGTTGATTTTGACGGCAACGTGGTGACGGATACCGACGTCGCGACGATCAAGGGCGGCGCTCTGATCATCCATGCGGGTCTGTTGAAGGTCCGTCCCGACCTGAACGCGACATTGCACACTCATACAGTAGCCGGCATGGGCGTGGCGGCGCATAAGTTCGGCCTGCTGCCGATCAATCAGCATGCCCTCACGTTCCATGGCGAAATGAAATATCACGAGTTCGAGGGCCTGGAGTTTGACCACGACATGACGCCGAAACTGGTGCGCGACCTCGAGGGAGGCTCCATCATGATCCTGCGCAATCATGGTGTCCTGGTCTGTGGCGAGAGTGTCGCGGAATGCGTGGTCAATCATCATTTCCTGGAAATGGCCTGTCAGGGTCAGATCGCGGCGCTGGCGGCGGGCGAGGGCAATTACACACTGCCTGGCCAGGCCGCGCGCGACTATGCCCACAGTCAGATCACCCGCGGCGGCAAGCGAGGCGGCAAGGACTGGGCTGCCTGTCTGCGTCTCGCCGACCGGCTGGATCCTTCGTATAAGGACTGATCGTTTTCTGATTTGGTTGCGTCTCCCGATCCGTCATGGCCCGGCTTGTCCGAGCCACCCGCACCAGTTCAGTGCGGCGACAGGTGGCCCGGACGAGCCGGGCCATGACGTTGAAAAGGCGACATGAATTCGTTTCGTGGATGTGCGACTCCCGTAGGACTTGAGCTGGGGAGGACCATGACGGTGAAGCCGCTCGCGTCAGAAGTCCAGCAAATTGTCCTTGAAGTGTTTGTGCGGATAGCCGGTTCGCGTCAGCCCGCGGCGCTGTAATTCCGGCACCAGCCCGTCGCAGACTTCCATGATGTAGCGTCGATCGAACAGGCCATTGAAAATGAGAAAACCGTCGCCGCCGACTTCCTCCATGATGTCCTGCATCATCCCGGCCACGTGGTCGGCCGTGCCGGTGAAATCGATACCTGCTTTGGTGGCCTGGCTCTGCGCGACCTGGCGTGGCGTCTTGCCGATCCATTTCGTCAGCGAGGACTGGTGCCCGTTGGTGGTCAACGACGCCGGCAACGGCTCATCCAGATCGAATTTGGCGAAATCGATATTGGTCAGGCGCGACATTGATGAAAGCTGCATGTCGAGGTGCCGTGCCACGTCCTCGCGCTGCAATCGCCGCCGCTCGCGCGCCGCGTGCATGGTGGTGTCGATCATGGGAAATGCCAGGAACAGGATTTTCACGCTGTCCGGATCGCGGCCCGCCGCCACCGCTCGGCTCCGCACATCAGCCCGGTATTGCTTCATCTCGGCGACATTGATCGCGTCCGTGATGATCGTATCGGCCCATCGCGCGGCGAATTGCTGACCGCGCGGCGAACCACCGGCCTGACAGATCACCGGACGGCCTTGCGGTGAGCGCGGTGCGTTCAGCGGACCGCGGCACCGGAAATATTTGCCTTCGTGGTTCACCGCGTGAACCTTGCCGCCATCCGCGAACATCGGGATCGAGCGATCCAGCACGACGGCATCCGGCTCCCACGCATCCCATAGCTTTGTCACCAGATCGGTGAACTCATCGGCGAGTTCGTAGCGTTCGTCATGCGGGACCTGGCCGTCGCGGCCGTAGTTCTGTGCCGCGCCGTCGTTGCTGCTGGTGACACAGTTCCAGCCGATCCTTCCCTCGGTGACATGGTCCAGCGAGTTGACCAGCCGCGCCAACAGGAAAGGCGGATATTCGGTGACCGACAATGTCGGCACAAGTCCGAGATGCTTCGTCGCCTGCGCCAGATAGGGCACCAGCACGGCCGGATCGAGTTTCGGCGTGCTCGCGGCGTATCGCAGGTAAGTGTCGTGCGTGCCGCGAAAGGTATAAGGCACCATCGAGGAGTCTTCGATGATGAGGTAGTCGAATCCAGCCCGCTCCATGCCGCGCGCCAGGTCGAGAAACAGATCGGGCATCATCCAGCGCGCGACGTCGCTGCCGGGCCAGTCGCTCCGCCATGTCTTCGGGCCATAGCCTTGCGACAGGAACCAGGCGAGATGGAAGTGTGGTTTTGCCATGGCGTCAGATCTCGTTCATGCGTTCGTTAACCCACGTCGTGGGAAGCATCACGCTGTCTCCGTTACCGCCAGAACCGGCCGTTTCTGACGCCAGGGTGTGGCTTTTTCATACGCATCGCCGACTCGCAGGACGGTCGCGTCATCGAACAGCTTGCCGGCGATCTGCAACGAGAACGGCATACCGTTGGCGGCGAAGCCACTGCACACCGACACCGCCGGATTGCCGCCGACATTGAATGGTGTGGTGAACGACGACCGGGTGAACAGCGAGGATGGCGGTATTGGTTCCAGTTTCCCGGCGGGCTCGGCGGTCGGCAACATCAGCACGTCAACGGTTTGCATCACGTTTTGCATGGCTCGCGCCAGATCGGTTCGCAGGCGCATCGCGTTGATGTAGTCCTCGGCGCGAACCAGTCCGCCGGCGATGATGCGGTAACGCAGGCTGGCGCCGAACAAATGCGGCCTCGTGCGCAGGTCCTTCCCATGGATGGTGAACAGTTCCGCTACCGCGATGGTTTTCTTCGCGTCGTCGTATTGGCGAAGCGGCGGCAGATTCACCGGCCGAACCAGGCAGCCAAGTCCGCGGAACACGTCCAGGGCGGCCTCGAACGCGGCTTTCGTTTCGGGGGTCGGCGGATCTTCATCGTCGAGCCAACTGGCGGGAACGCCGATCACCAGGCCTGTCACGTCGCCGGTCAACGCGGCGGTATAGTCCGGGATTGGCACATTCGCGGAACCAGGGTCCTCGGGGTCATGGCCGGCGATGACCTGCAGCAGGATCGCCAGGTCTTCGCAGGTCCACGCCAGCGGGCCGGCGTGGTCATGGCTGAAGCAATTCGGGATGACGCCGCGGCGGCTGACCAGTCCATAGGTTGGTTTCAGTCCGGCGATGCCGCAGGCCGCCGCCGGTCCGCGGATCGAGCCTCCGGTGTCGCTGCCCAGTGTGGCGGGGGAGAAGCCGGCGGCGATGGCCGCGCCGGATCCGGAGGACGAGCCGGCGGGTGAATGCTCGCGGTTCCAGGGGTTGCGGGCGGGAGGATACAAGATGTCCCAGGACGGTCCGCCATGGGCGAATTCCCACGTCGCGTTCTTCCCAAGCAGCACACCGCCGGCGGCGACCAGCTTCTCCTGGCAGTAGGAGTCCCGCGTGGGCACATTGTCTGCCAGCAGCTTCGACATCGCGGTGGTCGGGATGCCGGCGGTTTCGTAAATGTCCTTCAGACAATACGGGATCCCATGCATGCGGCTGACGGGCCCACTCGCCATGATCGTCGCTTCGGCGGCTCTCGCTTCGGCTCGCGCGCGTTCAGCGATTACGGTGACGAAACTGTCCAGCAGCCGATCCAGTGCCTCGATCCGGGTGAGGTAGGCTTCGGTCAGTTCCACGGGCGACAGCCGTCGCGTCGCGATTAACTTCGAAGCCTCGGCGATGGTCAGGAAATGCGGGTCGGTCACGACTTCAATCTCCCACCGGCAGGAATTTGGCGGGCACGAAAACATGCGCGGGTTCATCGCCGTGGGGCCGGCCGGTGGGGATGCGCTCGATCATGCGCCGGACATTGCCGTACGCCTCGATCAGTTCCGGCAGGTATTGCGCCGGCAGATCAAGGCCGGCCTGGCGTGCGAGTAAGATGATCTCGTCGTCGGATGGCATGGTGGTCATCGCGTGACTCCGGATTGAGTATGGTCATATCCCTGTTCGGCGCCGTGTTGATCCCAGGTTGCCTGAAATGAAAGCAAGACCGGTGCCAGGCGCGACGGCACTCCTCAATTCGCATCAATCCTGGTAGGATCCGCCAGACACGGAAAAAGCCGCCAAAGCGAATTCATGCTGACTGGAAACGTGAAACCCATGCCTCATCGTCATGGCCCGGCTCGTCCCTACAAGATTCACACATCTCCGCGCGTCCGCCAGCCTTCGAGCATGGTTTTCAACCTCTGGAAACCTTTATGAATAACCACCGGTCCAGGCTTACCATAATATCCGGTCCAACCGCCGAG
>Ga0182018_10001911_pt1 | contig 22293 bp, 16 predicted proteins | sample 812P2MmetaG_FD_120490 | JGI IMG/M metagenome (GOLD analysis project Ga0182018, IMG submission 120490) | Permafrost microbial communities from Stordalen Mire, Sweden - 812P2M metaG | ecosystem: Environmental > Terrestrial > Soil > Wetlands > Permafrost | place: Sweden: Stordalen | collected...
CGGCAATATATCCTCAACCAGATCCAGGGCATCGGCACCAATCTGGTGGAACTGGAATACGCGGGCGGCGGTTCAGGCGCGGTCACCAATATTCAGTCGGACTTTCTGACCTTTGAGGACGAACACCTGATCGATGAAGAGGTGCCGTCGGTCGCCGAGTCTTCGGTGGTGCTGGAGATGCATCAGAACATCAGCATCGATGGGGTCGTGAGGGAAATACTCGTGCTGGGTGTGGAACCGCAATACAGGCAGGTGCGCAATCTGGTCCCGCTGGCGGGGCGCTTTTTCGACGAGGAAGATGAGACCGCCCACAGCAAAGTAGCCGACGTGACAGAGCCCTTTGCGCGGGCGATGTTCGGCAGCCCCGCTGAGGCCATCGGCCGCACCTTTCAGATCAGCGGAATGCCCTTCACTATCATCGGGACATTCAAGGAGCGTGTTGAAACCTTCGGGGAAACTGAAATTGCCGATCAGACGATTTTAATTCCCTACTCGGTGGGCCGCTACTTCAGCGGGACCGACAACGTGAAGGAGATGTACTTCTCAATTCGCGACCAGAGCGATGTCGAAGAGGCGGCAAAGCAGATCAAGTCCGTTGTCCACAATGACGGGCGCCACCAGCCAACGTCCGTGTATCAGACAACAACCATGACGGCGCTCATCACCCTGGCAGGCCAGGTGGTGAACGCACTAACCGCGATGCTGTTGCTCGTTTCCGGTGTCACGCTGGCGGTCGGCGGGGTGGGCATTATGAACATCATGCTGGCCACGGTTCGCGCGCGCACCCGGGAAATCGGCATTCGCAAGGCGCTTGGCGCCACTTCGCGCGAAATCAAACTGCAGTTCCTTATGGAAGCGGTCTTTGTTTCGCTGTTCGGCGGAATCATCGGCGCCGCGATCGGCCTCGCCATTCCTTTTTCGATTCGCTTCTTTTTCAGCTACCGCGTGCCGGTCTCTGCGTGGTCGGCGGTCATTGGGCTGGTCGCCTCGGCGAGCGTAGGCGTGGTGTTCGGCACACTGCCCGCGAATCGCGCCGCCAGCATGGACCCTATAGAGTCTCTGCGGTGGGAATAGCAGGCTCGCAGTGCCGGATATTGCTCGGAGAAGTCCGAAACGCGTACGTTCCGGACGCTGGCCCTCTAAGCGTCGCTGAAGTGACCGAGGACGCGCGCTGTACCCAATGCTTTCACTCCACTGCTAAACTTAGGGAGAGAGATTGATGGCAACCGCGACTCCAGTCCGTATTTCACCCGGCGAGTACCTTCATACGAGCTACCGGCCCGACTGCGATTATGTCGATGGGGTGGTCGAGGAGCGAAATTTGGGCGAACTGGATCATTCCGCAGTACAGGGTGCGCTTCTTCAGTGGTTCGAGAATCATCGGCACGAATGGGGAATTCACGCCTATCTCGAACTCCGCATCCAGGTATCACCCACGCGTTTTCGCGTTGCCGACCTCTGCGTTATCTCGACCTCGGCTCCGCGCGAGCAGATTATCCAGACGGCGCCGGTTGCGGTCGTCGAAGTGCTTTCGCCTGAAGATCGCGTTAGCCGTTATTTGGCTCGCCTCGAGGATTACCGCAAAATGGGTGTTCGCAACGTGTGGGTGATCGACCCGGCCGAACGCAGGGGGTTCGATTTTTCCTCCGGTAGCTGGATCGAAGCCGCCGTCTTTACGGACGCGGCTACGGGCCTCCGCCTTGACCTCGCTGCTCTGTTCGCTTCGATCGACGACGCACTCGGCGACCCTGGCGCGCGGTAAACCCGCAGCACCTTTCTCCTCCGCCAGGCCGATTTCCGGGTGGACTCACTATCGACACGCACCCTTTACACGGACACCAGGAAAAATCTTTGAGCACGATTCGCAATATCGCCATCATTGCCCATGTCGACCACGGCAAGACTACTCTAGTCGATCAGCTTTTGCGCCAGGCGGGAACATTCCGCGCTAACGAGACTCTGACCGAGCGCGTCATGGATTCGAATGAGCTGGAGCGCGAGCGCGGCATCACCATCCTCGCCAAGAACACCGCGGTTTTCTATAAGGGCGAGAAGATCAACATCGTCGACACGCCTGGCCACGCGGATTTTGGCGGCGAAGTGGAGCGCGCGCTCAAGATGGTCGACGGCGTTATGCTGCTGGTCGATGCCTCCGAAGGCCCGCTGCCGCAGACGCGTTACGTGCTGTCAAAGGCGCTCGAAGCGAAGCTGCCGCCCATTCTCGTTATCAACAAAATCGACCGTCATGACGCGCGCCCGCAGGAAGTGCTCAACGAGGTCTACGATCTGTTCATCGATCTGGACGCGACCGAGGATCAGCTCGACTTCCCTGTTCTCTACACGAACGCCAAGCTCGGCCAGGCCAGCGCCGATCCGGCGCAGCCCGGTACCGATCTGATGCCGCTCTTTGAGGCCATTCGCAACACGATCCCGAAAGGCATGGGCGACCCCAAGGGCATATTGCAAGTGCAGGTCACGAATCTGGACTATTCCGACTACCTTGGCCGGCTCGCCATAGCGCGCGTTTTTCAGGGAACGCTGCGGACCGGGGACGACGTTGCGATTTCCAAGCGCGACGGCTCGCTCGAGAAAATCCGGATCACAAAGCTTTTCAGTTTCGCGGGCCTGCACCGGGTGGATATTACGGAGACGGAGATCGACGACATTGTCGCGGTCGCGGGCGTTGAAGACATCACCATTGGTGAAACCATCACCAGCGCGGAAACCCCATCGCCGCTGCCGCCCATCATCATCGACGAGCCCACCATCGCGATGCAGTTTTCCGTCAACAACTCGCCGACTGCGGGGCGCGACGGTCAGTGGGTCACCTCGCGCAATCTGCGTGATCGCCTCGACAAGGAATTGCTCACCAATGTTTCGGTACGCGTCGAAGAGACGGGCTCGCCGGACAGCTTCAAGGTGCTCGGCAGGGGAGAGCTTCAGCTGGCAATTCTGATCGAAATGATGCGCCGCGAAGGATTCGAACTGATGGTCGGGCGCCCCGAAATCGTCACGAAGGAAGTGGACGGAAAGCTGATGGAGCCCGTGGAGCACCTGACCGTCGACATTCCGGAAAACTTTATCGGCACGGTGATCGAGCGTCTCGGCCCGCGGCGCGGCGAGATGGTCAAGATGCACAATCATGGCTATGGCCGGGTGCGTCTCGAATTTCGGGTTCCATCGCGCGGACTCATCGGTCTGCGCAGCGATCTGCTGACCGAGACGCGCGGCACCATGGTGATGAATTCGCTCTTCGACGGCTACATGCCGCATCAGGGACAGATTCCGCAGCGTCCGACGGGGGCGCTGGTCGCCGATCGCGCCGGCCTTACCACGGCTTATGCGCTCGAAGGGCTCGAAGACCGCGGCGTGCTCTTTACGACGGCGGGTGTCGAAGTCTATGAAGGCATGGTGATCGGGGAGCACTCCCGCGACAACGACCTTGACGTGAACGTGGTGCGCGAGAAGAAGCTGACCAACATGCGCGCGTCGACCGCGGACGATGCGATCCGCCTCGCCCCGCCGCGGCTGCTGAACCTCGAACAGGCTATCGAGTTCATCGCGGACGACGAGATGGTCGAGGTCACGCCGAAGTCGCTGCGGCTGCGGAAGAAGATTCTTCAGGCCAACCGGCGTCCCCGGCGCGACACGAGGGTTCCCGTATAGCGGCCACTGTCGACCTTCGACGGCGGGAAACTCCGCCGATTCCGTCCCACCAATCGCGAAAAAGATTTCAACATTGGTCGCAAATAAATAACTTTCGTAACTTTCACCTTTTGCTGGAACGGGGTTAGCATCCTCTCCATTGCGGGGCCGAGACTTCTGAGTGAGAGCCCACGCAGCATGTCTGGGGTGGTCTTCCTTTCGGCGGGAGGCCACTCCAGCAATCAATTTCGCTTCTCCGACTTGTTCCCAAGTCTGTTTCGCTGCGGCTGGAGATAACTCCGGCTTTGACCAAGGAATCCGCGCGGTGTCCGTTCGCTCGCTGACGCGGTTGGAAAAGAGAGGCTGCTGTACCGCGAACGCCCATCGACTGCCCAGGTTTTTCTACCCAGGGTTATGCCCTGGGGATCAATCTCTGTTCGCCGTGCGGTGGCGAGGGACCACCGCATCGGCTCATGCTCTCTCCCTCATCGACCATGAATCGCAGTTTCAAGAGGAGATACCACAATGGCAAAAACGCAGAAAGTTACGTTGAAGGGGACCGAGCACGCCCCAATGCAGGGAGCGCGCGCCATCGGACCGACTTCTCCACATCAGCTCATCGAAATCTCGGTGATTCTGAAACACCGTCAGCCCCTGAATCTGGATCAGCATCGAGGGCACACCCTCAGCCACAGCGACTTCGCCAGAATGTATGGCGCGGACCCCACCAACGTCGACAAGATTCGTCAGTTCGCTGCCGAGAACAACCTGCAAGTGCTGATCCGCGGAGACGAGGTGGAGCGCCGGACCGTCACCCTGGCCGGGACCGCAGCCGACATGGAGAGAGCGTTCTCCGTGGAACTCAACGGTTATGAACACCCGGACGGAACTTATCGCAGCCATACCGGTCCCATTCAGGTTCCTGACACTATTGCCCCGATGATCGCGGGTGTATTCGGGCTGGACAACCGGCCTGTCGCCCATCCCCATTTCCGCCTGCGCAACACGAACCGATCCATAGCTACTCGTACCTCAACCACGGCCTATACGCCGACCCAGGTGGCATCGCTGTATGACTTCCCGTCGGATGCGGACGGCGACGGGCAGACCATCGGCATCATCGAGCTGGGCGGCGGCTATCGACCGGCCGACCTGCAGCAGTATTTTCAGAACCTCAATTTGAGGACCCCGGCGGTTCGCTCGGTTCTGGTTGACCAGGCGAACAACCGTCCCTCTGCACCGACCAGCGCGGATGCCGAGGTCATGCTCGACATCGAGGTAGCGGGGGCGGTCGCCAACGGCGCGGCTATGGCCGTGTATTTCACCTCCAACACCGCTCGCGGCTTTCAGGATGCACTCAGCACGGCGGTACACGACCAGCTGCATACGCCGTCGGTTATCTCCGTGAGCTGGGGCAATGCCGAGCAAAGCTGGTCGCAGCAATCGATGGAATGCTTCGATCAGGTAGCTCAGGAGGCAGCCATGTTAGGCATCACGGTTGTTGCGGCCTCCGGTGACCATGGCTCGACCGACGGAGTTCCTGGGAACAGGAGCAATGTGGACTTCCCGGCATCCAGTCCGCACGTGCTGGCGGCTGGGGGCACGCGGCTGGTGTCTGCCAACGGGACGATTCAGACTGAGACTGTCTGGAACGATGGCCCGACCGGCGGCGCCACGGGCGGCGGATACAGCAGTGTTTTTCAGCGTCCGCAATGGCAGGCCGCCGTCGTCACACAACCCATGCGCGGCGTGCCCGACACGGCGGGGGATGCGGATCCGGATACCGGGTACAACATCCTGGTCGACGGTGAGACTCTGCAAATCGGAGGCACCAGTGCGGTCGCTCCGCTGTGGGCCGGCCTGATCGCGCTCTGCAACCAGAAGCTCGGCACTCGTCTTGGGCTGCTCAACCCCACGCTGTATTCCATTAACCAGAACAACGGGTTCCGCGACATCACACAGGGCAACAATGGCGCGTACTCGGCGAATCCTGGTTGGGATGCGTGCACAGGGCTCGGTTCACCGATCGGCAACAAACTGCTTCAAGCGCTCGCCACGGCGACAGGGACAACAGTCTCTGCCAACGTCGGGAAGCTTGCGGCATCGGCGCAGACCGTGACTACCCATCAGGGTCGCCCGCATAGTGCGGCCTGATCGGTTGTAGGCACCGGGCGAACGTAAATGCGATGCTGTGCGACTCCTCCCTTCCTCCCTCGGGGGGAGTCGCGCGGCGTCGTAATTTTGGGATCGGAACAGGCATCGGAAGCGATGTCATTTACGATCGAAGCGGATTTTCAGTGCGAGAATCGCGAGGGAAATGGCCAGCGTAATCCCATTGGCCAGGATGATTGGCATGGAGTGCGCGAAGATTCCATACAAGAGCCACAGAAACACGCCCACCGAAAAGACGAGGAACGTGATCAGCGAAATCTCGCGGGCGCTGCGCAGCCGCCAGACGCGTACGAGCTGGGGGACGAAAGACACCGTGGTGCCAACCGCGGCAAGCCATCCGATGGCATTGAGTGCAGTGGTGGTCACAAGGCCTTCCTGTGCAGGAAGAAGTAAATCGCGATGGAGAAGCCCAGCACGATGATAAATGGCCGCAGAATGCGATCGCTGATGCGCCGGGCATTGCGGGCGCCGGTATAGCCGCCAGCCGCGCAGGCAATCATCATGAGCCAGCAGTAGCGCCACTCGACGGCGCCGTAAATCATGAAGGTGATGACGGCGACACCGTTGGCAGTTGTGGTAAGGACGACTTTGAGGGCGTTCATCTCGGCAATGCGGTCGACGCCGCAGAGCGCGAGGGCGGCCAGGGTCAGCAGGCCGGCGCCCGCGCCGAAATAGCCAATGTAGTAGCTAATGACGAGCTGCGAGACGAGCATGGGGACGACGTAAATCCTGGTGCGGTGCTCGGGGTGAAGCACGTGGTCTTCCGCGCGGCGGCGGACCATGCGCGAGATGGGACCGCTGAGGGCAAAGGCGACCGATCCAAGCATGAAGAGGTACGGGACGAGACGCAGGAAGGAATCCTGGCTGCCTTTGAGGAGCGTGATAGCGCCGGCCAAACCGCCGGTGAGGGCGACGAGAACTACGGGAATAACGAGGCGCAGATTTTTCTTTAACTCTTCGCGGTAGCCGGCTATCGATGTGAATTGGCCGGGCCAGAGGGCAACGGTTCCCGTGGCGTTGGCCTGGATGGGCAGCAGGCCTGCGTTTAACAGCGAGGGGAAGACGAGAAAGCCTCCGCCTCCTGCGACGGAGTTGACGAGGCCGCCGAGGCCGGCCGCGAACGCTAAGAAGATGTAGTGGAAGATGGTGGGGTGCACTGTTGACAGGGTACAGGGTGCAGGGTACAGGGTGCGGGTTCACGGGTGCCGCGTTCCGGGCTCCGTCGGCGGAGTCTGGCCCTCAGGCTGTGCTGCTCGTCAAAGATTTTGCTGCCGCAATACCTAATGCGCAAAATGCGAGCCAGATGCCTTCAAATATCCACCCGCCCCGTTCCGCATGACCTTGGTAGGCGTCCAGACAAATGAGCGCAGCGTAAAGTGACAAGCTCGCGGCGCTCAGGTAGAACCCGAGCCGCCTTCGATTTGCGTAAAACAAAAGCAAGCCAATCAAGAGGGCACACGGGAGAACCAAAAGGAACCATCCGAGAGTGCGGTACCAGGATGGAGCGAATTGGTCGAGAGCGATTGCAACTACCGAGTAGCCTTCGCACAACAGAGCCAGAATCAAGAGTGAAAAACAAACTGCGTTGCGAATGCGAATCAGCACACCTGTCTTGCTCTCCCGGAACCATCTTGATCCTTTCGACAGACCCACGGTAGATGATACGACGCGTCTCCAGGGACAAAAAGCCGCGCGGCGTGATCAGTCGACGTGGATCTCCGGCGTCGCTGCCACGAGTTGGCGGGTGTATTCCTCGCGTGGGGATTCGCAGACCTGATCGCGGGTGCCGAATTCGACGAGCTTGCCCTTGCTGAGCACTGCGATGTTGGTCGAGAGGTAGCGCACCAGCGGCATGGAATGCGAGATGAAGAGGTAGGTGAGGGCGAACTCGCGCTGGAGGTCGCGCAGCAGGTTGACGATTTGCGCGCCGACGCTGACGTCGAGTGCTGAAACCGGCTCGTCGAGGATGAGGAGTTCGGGGCGGAGAGCCAGAGCGCGGGCGATGTTGATGCGCTGGCGCTGACCGCCGGAGAATTCGTGCGGATAGCGGGGCATGGTGGAGTCGTCGAGGCCGACCTGGCGCAGCAGCTCCTGGCAACGGCGGCGGCGCTCGGCCCGGCTGTGCTTTTCGTGGATGATCAGCGGCTCGGTGACGATCTGCTCGACGCGCATGCGGGGGTTGAGCGCGGCGTAGGGGTCCTGAAAGACGGGCTGCATCCGGCGGCGCAGGGGTCGCAGCTGGCGTTGGGAGATGCCGGTGACCGGCTGGCCGTCGAAGGTGACGGTGCCGGCGGTCGGTTCTATCAGCCCCAGAACGATGCGGGCGATGGTGCTCTTGCCTGAGCCCGATTCTCCGACGAGGCCCAGAGTCTCGCCGCGCTCGATCGAAAACGAAACGCGGTCGACCACCGGAGCGGCGTCTTTTCCGCCGTAAGTTTTCGAGAGATCGCGCGCAACCAGCAATGGCATAGGAGAAAATTAACAGCCTGGACGAACGATTAGAATAGGAAGAGAGCGGACCCTTGCAGCATCTCCTCCAGAAACTGAACCCGCAGCAGCGCGAAGCCGTCGAGGCCATCGATGGGCCGGTGTTGATCCTGGCCGGAGCGGGCTCGGGGAAAACGCGCGTCATCACGCATCGTATCGCTTATCTGATTGAGCAGCGCGGGGTCGCGCCTGACTCGATCCTCGCGGTCACCTTCACGAACAAGGCTGCGGGCGAGATGGCGGAGCGGGTGGAGAAGCTGATCGGGCATTCTTCGCTGGCGAAGCCGGTGGTTTCGACGTTTCACTCCTTCTGCGTGCGGCTGTTGCGGCGCGATATCGAAGCGCTGCGGGTGAACAACGAAGGACTGACCCGAAGCTTCGCGATATACGACGAGACCGATCAGCAGGCGGTGGTCAAGGCGGTGATGCGGCGGATGGGGCTCGACGATAAGCAGCTCACGCCGCGTGTTGTGCTGTCGAAGATTTCCTGGGCGAAGAACCACATGATCGATCCTCAGGAGTACTACCTGCAGTCGGCGGATCCGCTTAGCGAGCGCGTGGCGCACGTTTTCGAGGGTTATCGCAGTGAGCTGCGCAAGGCGAACGCGCTGGATTTTGACGATCTGCTGCTGGAGGCTGTGCGGGTGCTGAAAGTGTCGTCGGAGGTGCGCGAGCGGTACAACCGGCGCTATCGCTGGCTGCTGATCGACGAGTACCAGGACACGAATCGGCCTCAATATGAGCTGATGAAGCTGCTGGCGGGCGAGGAGAAGAATGTCTGCGTGGTGGGCGATGAGGATCAGAGCATTTACTCGTGGCGCGGTGCCGATATTCGCAACATTCTGGAATTTGAGAAGGATTTTCCCGGAGCGAAAACGGTTCGCCTCGAGCAGAATTATCGGTCCACACAGATCATTCTCGAAGCGGCCTCGGCCGTGGTGGCACGTAATGCGCAACGGAAGGGCAAGCGCCTGTGGACCTCGCGCGAGGGCGGCGCGCTGATCGACTACTACGAGGCGCCCGATGGCGAGAATGAGGCGCTGTTTATCGCCGATTACATTCAGAAATATTTGCGGAAGACCGGGGAAGACCAGGACAGCGCGAAGTGCGCTGTGCTGTATCGCACCAATTCGCAGTCGCGGTTAGTGGAAGAGGCGATGCGACGGTACGGGATTGCTTACACGATGGTGGGTGGCTTCTCTTTCTACGAGCGCGCCGAGATTAAGGATTTGCTGAGCTACCTGAAGCTGGTGCAGAATCCGCACGACTCGATCGCACTGCTGCGGGTGGTCAACACGCCGGCTCGCGGAATCGGGAAGACCACCATGGAGACGCTGGAGCGGATTGCGCTCGAGACGGGGTCGAGCGTGTGGACGGCGATCAGCCGCGCACTCGACCAGAAGCTGCTGACTTCGCGGGCGATGTCGGCGCTCGACGGGTTCCAGAGCATGATTCAGGATGCTCGGGCGATGATGTTGGCGGCGTTTGCGGCGAAGCTGACGGCGGATGCGGCTGCGGGGGCCGACGATACAGGGCTTGAAACGACGGTGGCGGATCCAGATACCAGTTTTGATTTTGGCGACGCTGCTCAGGGGCATCTGGCGCTCACGACCGACGGCGACGATTTCGTCACCGCGGGCACGGAGTTCAATCCAGCGACGCTCGAACCGTTTGAGGAGGAGCCCCCGGTGCCGCACGCTGCAGCGCCCGAGAGTGAGGCGGAGGCCGTGCCCGGCTTTCGCAAGCCTGGCGATGCGGCGACACTGCCGGAGCTGATCAAATTCCTGATCGATCGGACAGGGTATATTCGGTCGCTCGAAGAGGAAGGGACGCCCGAAGCTTTCTCCCGCATTGAGAACCTGAAGGAACTGGCCAACGCAGCGCAGGATGCGCAGGAACGTGGTGAAACGCTGGCTGAGTTTCTGGACCACGCAGCACTGGTGAGCGATGCAGACCAGTACGATCCCGAAGCACACGTGACGCTGATGACGCTGCACTCCGCGAAGGGGCTGGAGTTTCCGCTGGTGGTGCTGGCGGGGCTGGAGGAGGGATTGTTCCCGCACTCGCGCACGCTGAACGATCCGCCGCAGATGGAGGAGGAGCGCCGGCTGTGTTATGTCGGGCTGACGCGTGCTATGGATTCGCTGATCCTGACGCGGGCTCGGTATCGCCGACGCTACGGCAACGATATGCCGGAAGCTTCGATTCCTTCGCGCTTTCTTGAGGAGATTCCGGGGCACTTGCTCCAGGATCTGAGCGGCGGCAGGATTCGCGGAAACAGCTGGGGCGGCTATGCGGCCGGATACACCGAGACGCCGTCGCGCTTTGGCCGTGCCGGCGGCGACGATTTCGGCTCACGACACTACAGCTACGAAGACGAGGACCAGAGCGCTCCGTCACGGGCAGGAACGCCTTCGCGCAACAACCGGCTGGTGAGGGCGCCCGCAGGGGAGAAAGCAGATTCGGTGGACAACATCGCGCGGTTCTTCTCGGGGCGCGGTGGTTCGGGCCGTGGTGGTGTGCCGGCGAAGGCTGCTCGCCCCAAACTCGCTATCCCCGAGCCCACCGGAGCGAAGGGATTCAGGAGCGGGCAGCGTGTGCGTCATCCGAAATATGGTGAAGGCGTGGTGTTTCGGCGCGAGGGCGACGGAGAAGACGCGAAGATTACGGTACAATTTTCAGGATTCGGAGTGAAGAAGCTGGTGGAGAAATTCGCCCAGCTCGAGCGGCTGTAGAGCATTTGCTGACAGGGCGGGAAACCGTCCCTCAGCGGCTAAAGCCGGGACGTCATTCGAAGTATCACGGCACAGCTCAAGCTGTGCCCCTTCAAAACCGGCGAACCTCCAACGCATTTTCAGACTCTACGGCAAAGGATTCTCATGGCAAACACAAAAGCAATCGAAGACACGACAGAGCGCAAGAAACTGAAACGTGCGGCACGAAAGAAGGCCGCCCCCAAAGCGAAGCGCACCACTCCGCGCGGCTCGTTGAAGAAGAAGGTCCGGAAGCTGACTCGCGGGCAGAGCAAGCGCTAGAAGCAACTGCGGGAGCGCGGCAGACCGGCGAAAAGCCACCGAAAAACCAAACGGGGCTGGCGAATTTTCTTTCGTCAGCCTCGCGAACCAGCCAGAGAGATAGTGCGGAAGGGGGCTTCATGAGCTACCTCTTCTTTCTCGATGAGAGTGGACACGACCACAAAGGCTGCCCTTATGAAGTGAGGGGCGGAATTGTACTCCATTCAAGCAGGCTTTGGCGCTTCGTTCAGGATTTCGCGACGCAGGAAGAATCTTGTTTTGGGGTCAGGCTCTCGGAATTCCGAGTTGAGATCAAAGGCAGTTTTCTTCTGGCCAAGAACAAGTTCCGCTGGGCCAGCCAGGGCAGTTTGCTGGACGACGTGGCCCGCAGAAAATACTGCATAAGTTTTCTGAACAAAGGGCTGCAGCATTCTTCGCCGTCAGAGATTGAGTTTAGAGCATTTGGCCAGGCATGCCTTGCAATGGCCAGGGCAATCTTCGCACTTCTTCGAACGCATGAGGCTCGAATCTTCGCCTCTGTCGTACCAGCAACAGTGCGGAAACCCGTGACCCCCCAAGCCGAGGACTACCTAACACGGGACATGGTCTTTCTGTTGGAGCGCTACTTCAATTTCATAACGCCAGAAAACGAGACCGGAATTCTCGTTTTCGACGAGACGGACGCAGCAGAAGATCAAAAATTTATCCGGCAGATTGAACGCTACTTCACCCGGACACAGCGTGGCAGGTTTCGCGCCACTTCCATTGTTCCTGTGCCGTTCTTTGTGCAGTCAGATCTGACACGCGCAGTTCAGGCTGCTGACCTGTGTATCTATGCGACAAACTGGGGATTTCGGTTGCCAAAAAGGGGCATGGATGCCCTGGTACGAAAGGAAATCGCGAACGAATTCCGCCCCTGGATTCTCAACTCTCAGGCGGAGGGCTTTTCGGCAGATGAGTCCGGATCTTTCCAATGGTTTAGTATTGTCTTCGTACCCGCGCCCTTTGGTGGCGAGTGATCAGACTCAAAAAAGAAGAAGGCAAAGCAGTTGAAGCCGTCCCTATTCAGAAGAGACAACCTCTCAGCAGAGCCTCCGTATCGATTATAGCATCCCAGGCATTTCCGTTAAGAGTCCGATTTCTCTATACTTTTGGGAATCAATCCATCCTCCCCGCAGGAGCTGTCGTTGGCGGATCAGCCCACGCTTCCATCTCGGCCCGCAGGGACGCAAGCCAAGTCCCAGATATTCTCGCGCAAGTCCATTGACAAGCTGATCTCCGACTCGGAGAACCCGGAACACGCGCTGAAGAAGACGCTGGGGCCGGTTTCGCTGACGGCGCTGGGGATCGGCGCGGTCATCGGCTCGGGCATCTTCACGGTCATCGGGACGGCCATTGCGGGACAGCAGTTCCCTACCGCTTCGATCGAAAACACGCCGCTGATCGACTACTTTATCCGGCACACAGCGATGGTGGGCCGGCCGGGTTCGGGTCCGGCGCTCGCGCTGTCGCTGGTGCTGGTGGCAATCGTATGTGCATTTACAGGGCTCTGCTATGCGGAACTGGCGTCGATGATCCCGATTGCCGGATCGGCTTACACCTACACCTACGCCACGATGGGGGAACTGATCGCGTGGATCATCGGGTGGGACCTGATCCTCGAGTACGCTTTCTCGAACATGTCGGTGAGCGTGGGGTTCGCTGCGCACGTGGTCGATTTGCTGGACTGGTTCAACATTCATCCGCCGCTCAAATGGATTTCTCCGGCATATTTGCCGGAGGGGTTGCAGGACTTGGCGGGGAACGATTTGTATCCGCCAGGGTGGCATTTTGGGTTCAACATTCCTGCGTTTCTGATCGTGCTGCTGCTGACGGTGGTGCTGGTGCGCGGGATTCGCGAGTCGGCCGAAACGAACAATATTATGGTGCTGGTCAAGATAGCGGCCATCCTGATCTTTGTGTCGGCCGGCGCGAGCTTTATTCAGCCGAAGTACTATCATCCGTTCTCGCCGAATGGCTGGTCGGGCGTGCTCACCGGCGGGTCGATCATTTTCTTCACGTATATCGGGTTCGATTCGGTTTCGACGGCGGCGGAGGAATGCAAAAATCCGCAGCGCGACGTGCCCATCGGCATTCTGGCGACGCTTTTCATCTGCACGATTCTGTATATCGGCGTGGCTGTAGTGCTGACCGGACTGGTGCCGTGGAAGAGCATGATGGGCGACGCTGCGCCGGTGGTGAATGCGCTCAAGAAGCTGTCGGTGCTGCCGGGCGGACATCGGCTGCACTGGATTCGCCTCTTTGTGGTGTTGGGCGCTCTGACGGGGATGATCTCGTCGATCCTGGTTTTCCAGCTGGGACAGGCACGTGTTTGGTTCTCCATGTCGCGCGACCGGCTGCTGCCGGCGATCTTCTCGCATGTTCACCCCAAATATCGGACACCGGCCGTGGCTACCTGGGTTGCGGGCTTCGTGGTCGGGATTCCTTCGGGCGTCTTCGACATTGGCACGGTCTCGAACCTGTCCAACATTGGGACGCTTTTCGCGTTTGTGCTCGTCTCCGCGGGCGTTCTTATCCTTCGCTATCGCGAGCCGAACCGGCGTCGTGGATTTCGCGCTCCGCTGGGTCCGGTATTTCCGGTGCTCAGCATCATTTTCTGTGTCGTGCTGATGATGGGCCTCGAAGTGATGACCTGGATTCGCTTCTTCGTTTGGCTGGCGGTTGGCCTGGTCATCTATTTCGGCTACAGCCGTCACCGCAGCGAGTTCGCGCGGGGTCAGCGGTAGCGGCTTCGCTCGATCAGGGATCCGCATACCCAGGCGGCGGTTACCGCGATTTGGCACATCCTCTTGCGTCTCTTCGTTTCGCCGGTGTGTGTCGGGAACGACGGGCGCGTCTCGGTAACCACCGCGCCGTCATCTTCCCGCGTTGGAGTAACCGCGACTGGATCGCGCAGTCACTGCGCTTCTTTCCCGAAGAGCCATGGGGGCTGTCCCTCTCCCGTAACTTATTGCAGTGACGCAAGATAAGTGTAGATGCACGAGTTTTTGTGACACACTCGTCTTCACTCACCCGATCCCAGGTGAATCCCCAAATGGGGTGGAGATGAAGATGAATCACACGCGAATCGGACTCGCCGTTGCGGGAATTCTTGCCTTGTCGTTGGTCGTGCCCTGCCGTGCGCAGAGCTCCTCGTCGCTGATCGAAGCCCCGATGCCGGCCGAAGCCGGCGCCTCCGCTCAACCGGGCGATCCGGGCGGATCGATGGGTGTCTATCCTGTCGAGCGCACTCCGGAGGCGAGCGAAAAAGGTCCGCGGCTGAACGCGCTGGACTGGAGCATGCTGGGGGCTGCCGCCTCTCTGCGCGTCCTGGATTTCACCAGCACGGAGAAGGCCCTGTCCCAGCCGCAGTATTTTCACGAGGCCATCCTGCCCCAGGCGTTGGTTAAGAATAAGCCGGGTTTCGCCGCGTTCCAGGCAGGCACGGTTGTGTTGAATTACGGAGCCTATCGGCTTCTGGTTCGGCACCACATGCGATCTGTGGCGCAGGTCTCGCAATATGTATATGTCGGAGCCATGACATTTCAGGTGGCGCATAACTATCAGCTGCTGGGAAGTGTAGCGGGGAACTGACGCAGCCTCCGTTTTCGCGTATGGAGGCCTGGAGCTGCGGTTGACAGCCGCCTTTGCCAGGCCCTACTCTTACAACAATATGGTTCTTCTCTCTCGCTCCTGCGCGTGTATGTGCTGCTGCTGTTGCTGCCGCACCCGCGGGGTGTGTGTCTGAGAGAGATGAGATAAGTTCAGAATCCCTCACAGAACCCACCCGCTGCCAGATGGCCGGGTGGGTTTTCTCATGTCCCGCAGAAAATCGGGAATAGCCCAGGAGGAAATTTTCATGTCGCTTCGCATTAACGATGTTGCACCGGACTTCACGGCTGAAACCACGCAGGGCGCGATCAGCTTCCATGAGTGGATCGGCGATAACTGGGCTGTGCTTTTCTCGCACCCCAAGGACTTCACACCGGTCTGTACGACAGAGCTGGGCGCGGTGGCCAGTCTGGAGGGTCAGTTCGCGCAGCGCGGCGCGAAGGTGATCGGCCTCAGCGTCGATCCGGTTTCCAATCATGCTAAGTGGGCGTCGGACATCCGGGACGTCGGCGGATATACGGTTAACTATCCGATGATCGGCGATCCGGAACTGAAGATCGCCAAGCTTTACGACATGCTGCCTGGGGATGCGGGCGAGACGTCCGATGGCCGCACTCCGGCGCAGAATGCCCCGGTGCGCACCGTGTTCGTGATTGGACCGGACAAGCGGATCAAGCTGACCCTGGCTTATCCCATGACGACGGGGCGCAACTTCGACGAGATTCTCCGGGTCCTCGACTCGATCCAGCTGACTGCGAAACACAAGGTGGCGACACCGGCTAACTGGAAGCAGGGCGACGATGTCATCATCACCGGCGCAGTCTCGAATGAGGAGGCGGACAAGGTTTTCCCAGGTTATAAGACGGTGAAGCCGTACCTGCGGACGACCGCGCAGCCGCAGTAACTCCGGGCAGTGAAATAGCTCGTCGGCGTTGTGGGCGGCGACAGCAGCTAAAATGATTTCCGCCGCGTCGCTCGAGGCGCGGCGGATCAGGGCACCGGTGGCGAAGTGGCTAACGCGCTGGTCTGCAAAACCAGTATTCGCGGGTTCAATTCCCGCCCGGTGCTCCATAGAATCAATAATTTATTCTATTACGACAAATTACGCCATACCACAGTAAACCACTTTAAGGTAAACTGCTCTCACCCGACCCTTGGGAGCAGTCATGAAAATTCGCCGCGAACGCTACCAGCACGGATCGATCCGAAAGTTGAAAAGGGCGAACGGATTCGCGTGGGAATTCCGCTATCGGGTCAGCGAAGACGGGAAAAGGAAGCTCAGGTCCCAGATCTTTGACGCCGCAGTTTACCGGACTGAGAAAGCCGTCCGACAGAAGATCGAAGCACAGCTCCTCAGGCTCAATGACAACACCGAGTACGCCCGCGGTCAGGAGGTCACATTCAATGCGCTCCTTGATCGCTATATCGACGAAGAGATGCCGGAGCGGCAGGCCACCAGAGGCGGCTACATTTCGATCATCAACATGCATCTCCGGCCGCGCTGGGGGACCGAGCCGATCAAGGCGATCCGGCCGGCAGACCTCCATACGTGGTTTCAGTCCCTGAATCTCGCTCCCGTTACCAAGGGACACTTGCGGAGCCTCATGCATAAGCTGTTCGATCTGGCGACGCTCTGGGAGTATTTGCCACTGGAACGGCGCAATCCTGTCGATATCGTGAAGATCAGAAATGTCACCCGGCGCGTGAAGGAACCGGTTGTCCTGACGCCGGAGCAATTCCGAGCGATCGCGCCGCAGCTGCCGGCCCACGTCAACATGATCGCGATTGCTGCTGCCTGCCTCGGGCTGCGCGTCAGCGAGGCGCTCGGGCTGCAGTGGGGCGACATCGACTGGGAGCTGCAAACGGTCACGATTCGCCGCAGCGCCTATCGTGGAGCGATTGACGATACGAAGAATGCGGGCTCGAAGGCGAAACTGCCGCTGCTTCCCACACTGGCGGAGCTGCTGCTCGCATGGAAACAAAAGTGCAAGTCGGAATGGCTCTTCGCCAATCCTCTGACCGGAATGCCTTACATGTCGCCCAACCTGCAGCAGCGCTGGATCCGGCCCGCGGGCGAGACCCTCGGCATCAAAGGGCTTGGCTTCCATTCGCTGCGCCACTCCTATCGTTCCTGGCTCGACTCGGCCGGTGCGGCGCCGGGCGTAACCAAAGACCTGATGCGGCACTCCGCGATATCGACGACCTTCAACGTGTACGGAAGAGCGCTGTCTCCGGAAAAGCGGGAGGCGAACAGCAAAGTCGTGGAGATGCTGCTGCCCTCGGCAACGCAGGTCGTTCCGGACAACGTTAACTAGCCTCCATCCATTCGCGTAACCGATTTTCTGAAAAGCGCCATAATTTGCCCACGCGGCGGGCAGGGATTTTCCCAGCCTGAGCCATTAGCCGCAGTGTTTTCGGATGGCACTGCAGGACGGCAGCGGCCTGTGTGAGTTTCAGCAGCCTCCCCTGGGGATCCTTCCGGGCTTCCATAACAGCCTCATACCTTCCTGATATACCCGTGGTGCTGTGATTCAGGGCTTAATACCAGCATGGCTAACCAAGTGAGGCAACGTCCGATCAAATACTGAAGCACCGTTATTCCCTGGGGTTATAACGGATCGCACCAGTGCGAAACGTCCGCCGGGGGACCAGTCGAGTGGAGGAGCCATGATCCAGATCGATCTTCGGCTGATACGCGCGGCAGTCACGGTGGCGGAGGAGCTTAGTTTTTCGCGCGCCGCTTTGAAACTGCACGTCTCACAACCAGCTTTGACCAGACCCTGCAGGGACTGATCGGGGAAGACATCGGGTACGATCACGGGCCGCAAAGAGGTGAGGATTCAGCTGGGTTTCGCACTACCCGCGGTAGGTCGCCTTACACGGGCGATAGCCCACGCACGTTATCGCCGTGAAAGCTCGCCCAACTGAAGTAACTCTATGACTCTAAAGGGAACGGGTGGCTCCCTCAGTCCCTCAAAATCCCTCTCGGCGCACGTTATCGGACCGCTATTGGACGGACGTCCCGCCTGTTAACAGGAAATCGTGACGCCTGACCATGAATCATCGGGCGTCAGGCTGATTCTTCGAGTGGGGCTCTCCAGCCGTCTTCGAAAATCTCGGTGTGGATAGTACGGCGAAAAACATCGATGAGTGCCTCGGCGATTTAGCGCGACGCGAGATGCACTCCTGCTTGCCGTTTCCGGGAGCTGTTAACCAAAAAAGTAACTTAGGCGTTGCCGACCATCCACCCAGAACTCGGAAAGTGGGGCTAGAGCGCAGCTCACTGAGCGCATTGGCCTCTTGGCAGCAATTGAGCTGGGAAAGGCAGTCCTAACTCAAGATTTGCGACGATAAGCAGCAGGTTTTGAACAATTTCCGGTTCACGGCGCTGGTGAAGCGAGATGGCCGGCAGGTCGGCAAGAACCGTAGTAATGCTTCTTTCGAAGTATTCCCGGACTGTTAAGTTTTCGGATAATAGTGTCTTGGTTACCGTGGTTGGATTCAGGAGTTTTGCTTTTGACGAGTCTTCCCCCGCTCAGGAATGATGCACCGCTGTGTGTTTACACCCCTGTTCAACCTGGCACGGATGCGCCGCCCCGCGGTTTATGGCGCGATCCGGACTCCGCTTGGCCACGCAGGCTGAGCGCCGCCGCCCTGCTGGTTTGGCTGGGGACAGCAGCCGGCCTGGCTGGGGCCATTGGTGTTCCCACGGCCAACGCGCAGAACCTTGGCTCGGTGGATCTGGGCAGCAGTCAATCGCTGAGCGTGACCGTCACGATCGGAACCGCGGGAACCGTGGGCAGTATCGTCGCTTCGACGCAGGGAATTCCAAGTCTGGACTTTGCGAGTGACGCCGGCGGAACCTGCCAGGTGGGAGACGCATTTACCGTCTCGCAGACCTGCATCGTAAACGTATCCTTTGCGCCAGTTGAGCCCGGCCTGCGCGAAGGCGCGGTGCAGTTGAAGAGCAGCGGAGGCACTGTCCTGGGTGCCGCATACGTCTACGGCACGGGAGTGGGGTCGCTTCTGCGGTACAACCCCGGCACCGAGGAAACACTTTACAGCAGTCTGAACCAACCGCAGGCAATGGTTGTGGATGCAGGCAGCAACATCTACATCGCCGATACACAAAACGGTGTTTTGAGAAAGTTTGTGTGGACGGGCAGCAGCTACAACGCGCCGGTCGATGTGGGCACATGGACTCAACCCACCGGCGTGGCCGTGGATGGCGCCGGCAACCTTTTCGTGACCGACCAGTCCACGAATAAACTCTCGAAGGTGCCCTGGACGGGCAGCGGTTATGGCACGCAGGTTGTCGTCAGCAGCGCTTATTCGGCACCGCAGGATGTGGCGGTCGACGGCAGCGGCAATCTCTACATCCTCTCAAGCGCTACGACCATCTCTAAGTTGCCCTGGAACGGTACAGGCTACGGTACAGCAGTCACGATTGGCAGCGGCTTCAGCGGCAGTGAGTACAACACCGATGTAGTAGATAACAGCGGGAACATCTATGTGGCAGATTGCAACAATGGCACTGTCACAAAGGAGAGCTATAACGGCAGCACCTACACTCAGACCAGACTGCTGAATTATGGAACATCGAATTGTATTGACGGTGTAGCTGTCGATCCGGCGGGCGACGTCTATGTTGCCGACTTCGATTCTGGCACTAATGGCGTAGTTCAGTTGCTGCCATTCACCGGCACCGGCTATGGCAGTCCCGTTACGCTGTCGACTACTGTTGCCCTGGAGGGACCTGAGGCCATTTATCTGGATGGCGTGGGAAATGTCTACATCGAGGATTTCACCCTTAACTTTGTGGAGAAGTGGAGCGTTACCGCTCTGCCTACGATTACGTTCCCGACGCACACTAATGTAGGTTCGGAGGATACGACGGACAATCCGCGGAGCGTGTCGCTGCTGAACATCGGCAACGCCCCCCTGAGCATTCTGCCGCCAGATACGGGACTGAATCCGGCCTTCTCGTCCGGGTTTATCTATGCGAATTCCAGCACCTGCCCTCAGCTGACCCCATCAAGCGGTGCGGAAACGCTGGATTCGGGAGCAAGCTGCACGTACGCAGTTGACTTTGCGCCGACGTCGGCCGGAACCATCTCCGGGTCCTTTGTGCTGACGGACAACTACAACGGCGCAAGCTCTACCACGCAGACGATCTTCCTGAGCGGTACCGGCGTCTCTACGGTTACCAAGCTGGCGTTTGGCAGTTCGCCGGCTACACCGATTGGCATTGGCGGCAACGCGGGCAGCGCAGTGACCGTGGATGAGGAACTGAACTCCAGCGCCATCGACACCTATGGCAACGACGTTATAACCCTGACGGTAACGGGCCCCGGCAGCTATTCGAAGGTATATACCCAGGCAGCTTCATCCGGCGTGGCGACTTTCAATCTGGCGAGCGTCGCCCTCAATACTGCCGGCACTTACACCTATACGGCCAGCCTGACGAGCGTAACCAGTGCGGTGGCATCTGAGACGGTTAACAACTTAACGTCGCAGACGATAACCGGCTTTGCGCCAGCCACGCCCGTAACATACGGCGTCGCGCCGATCACCTTGACGGCCACCGGCGGAGGCTCCGGCAACCCGGTGACCTTCAGGATCGTAAGTGGTCCGGGCACGCTGAACGGCACAAACAACAGTACGCTGACGGTTACCGGCTCAGGCACCATCGTGATCGCGGCCAACCAGGCGGGAAACGTAAGCTACGCCGCTGCAGCGCAGGTTACGGCCACCATCGCTGTAAATAGCGCCGTCGTGGCAACCCAGGCCATCGCAAGCACCACGCTGACGGTGAACCATGCAGCGACCCCGTTCACTCCGGTGACCGGATCGGGCGGCACGGCTCCGCTGAACTATGGCGTCTCGCCGGCATTGCCGACGGGCCTCTCTATGTCAACCTCGACCGGCGCCATCACCGGCACACCCGCGGTGACAATCTCAGCCTCGACTTACACCGTGACGGTAAAGGATGCGAACAACGCAACCGCGACGGCGATCTTCAGCCTGACCGTGAACAGTGCGGTAGCAGCAATGCAGGCTATTGCCAGCACCAGCCTGACGGTGAACCATGCGGCAACGTCTTTTACGCCGGTAACAGGATCTGGCGGCACAGCCCCGCTGAGTTATAGCGTCTTGCCTGCACTGCCAACGGGCCTAGCGATGTCAATTTCGACTGGCGCCATCACCGGCACGCCTACGGTGACGAGTTCAGCTTCAAGTTATACCGTGACGGTAAAGGATGCGAACAACGCGACCGCGACTGCGACCTTTAGCGTGACGGTGAACATCGCCGTCGTGGCAACCCAGAGCATTGCCAACACCAACCTGACGGTGAACCATGCGGCAACCCCGTTACGCCGGTGACAGGCTCGGGCGGCACAGCCCCGCTAAGTTATAGCGTCTCGCCGACATTGCCAACGGGTCTGTCTGTTTCGCCTGCGACTGGAGCCATCACCGGAACGCCTGCAGTGGCGAGCGCTGCATCGACCTACACCGTAACGGTGACGGACGTAAATGGTGCTATTGCGACGGCAACCTTTAGTCTGACGGTCAAGAGCGCCGTGATTGCGACACAGGCCATTGCCAGCGCGAACCTTACCGAAAATCACGCAGCAACGTCGTTCACGCCTGTAACAGGCTCGGGCGGAACAGGCACGCTGAGCTATGGCGTTTCGCCGACACTGCCAACGGGCCTGACCATGTCATCCTCGACCGGCGCCATCACCGGTACGCCTACGGTGACGAGCACGACGACGACCTACACCGTGACAGTCACGGACGCGAACAGTGCAACCGCGACGGCGACCTTCAGCCTTACAGTAAACAACGTCGTGGCGGCAACGCAGGCCGTCGCCACCACCACACTATCGTCGAATATTGCGGCAACGCCGTTCACGCCGATAACGGGATCCGGCGGTACGGCTCCGCTGAGCTATGGCGTCTCGCCGACGCTGCCCGCGGGCCTGTCTATGTCGTCCTCAACGGGAGCCATCACAGGTACACCGACAACAACGAGCTCGGCAACGACTTACACCGTGACGGTCACAGACGCGAACAGCACAACCGCGACGGCGACGTTCAGCCTGGCTGTGGCTTCCTCGTCGCAGACAATCATCTTCACTCCGTCCACGCCGGTCACCTATGGAATCTCGCCGATCACCCTGATCGCAACCGGCGGAGCATCGGGCAATCCTGTCACCTTCAGCATCGTCTTGGGCCCGGGCACGCTGAGCGGGACCAACAACAGCACACTGACGGTAACCGGCGCGGGCACCATCTTGATCGCAGCCAACCAGGCCGGGAA
>Ga0182018_10001912_pt1 | contig 22292 bp, 19 predicted proteins | sample 812P2MmetaG_FD_120490 | JGI IMG/M metagenome (GOLD analysis project Ga0182018, IMG submission 120490) | Permafrost microbial communities from Stordalen Mire, Sweden - 812P2M metaG | ecosystem: Environmental > Terrestrial > Soil > Wetlands > Permafrost | place: Sweden: Stordalen | collected...
TCGACCGAAACGCGCGGCAAGTCCAGCGGGCCCGAAATTTTCAGGATGTGACCTGGTTCCGATGTACGACTCTCCCGCTTGCCATCCGTGGTGGTCTGTAGGGTCAGATCGGCGTCGCGGCCGAAGGTGACCGTACCTTTCACAAATGTAGACTCATGTCCAGATTCGAGGCGCAGACCGGCCAGGACGACGCCCTTGTCTCGCAGGGTGAAGGCGCCTTCTCCGGTGGCCCACCGCGATTGGCCGGTACGCGGTTCGCCTTCGGAAACACTGGCGCTGACATCCCAGCCGCGAAACTCGATGTTTCGCATGCGCACATCGCCGCGGCCTGCGAGCTTCTCGAGCAATTCGTCGCGGCCGACGCCTTGCGTGGTGAAATGCAAAGTTCCGGACGCCGTGCCGCCAAAGCGTTCCGCAGCGCGGGCGGGGGTGGGCAACTGCCCCAGATCTACGCGATCGAGATCGGCCGTTACTTCGTACGCGGGGCGCGGCAGGAACCGGGCAGTCATTTTGGCATGGACAGTTCCCCCGGCCCACTGGGCGTCGGCGTCGCGCACGTCCAGATGAAGATCATGTAGCGTACCTACGGCCCGCACCTTCTGGAATTTGAGTTTTTCCAACGTGAACTCGTCGATCTGCACCTCGCCTTCGGCATCCACACGCCGCACCAACTCGCTGGCGTGCGCGTTGCGCGCCGGCGTTGCTCCACCGAGGAGCGATGGCAACAGACGCTGTAACCAGCCTGGCCGCGCGCGCGGGCCGATCCACCGGTCGAGTTCCGTGGCGTCGAGGTGGTCGCCGTGCAACTGAAAATTCCACCTGGCGCTGCCGTCGGCATCGGCGGGATCGGCTTGTACGATTGTTCCCGACCATGCGCCTCCAAATCCTTCAATGTTGCCGATCACAGCCGTGCGAAGGCCATCCTTCCATTCAAGGCTGGTCTTAATGAGTTCCAGAGGCTGGTTGAGACCCGCCGCCTGGAGCTCGCCTTTGGCCACGTCCACGCGGCCATTCCAACGGCCGCGAGGTATCGTGGCGTTCCATTCCCAACGTAACGCAGCGCTCGCCCCGCCGGCGAATTCCCAGCCGAAATTCAGCGGTCGCCCGAAGGCCGACGCGACGTTCAGAATGTCCGCCACCCGTTCGACGTGTCCATCGATGGTGAGGCGGCCCGCATATTCGTCGAAATCGTGCGTAAGGCCGATATTGACGACACCACGACCCTCGGCGGTTGGGCGGCGCTTTGCCGAGTTGGCCGTCGCGGCCGCAGGCTCAGAACGGTTGCTGCTTGGTCCGTACGACAGTCGCACCGGCTCAATCGTAAGCTTGGCCCGCTGACGACCACCCTCGACGGCACCAATGCGCACCGGCGAAGCGAGCCCGGGCACGCGCGCCTCGCCACCTTCGCTCGAAAAGACCGCGTCCTCCAGTTGCAGCGGCCAGCCACGTAAACTCATCTGACCCGTAAAATATTGATCTATGGTGATCGCGTCATCGACATCCGGCTGAAACGCGCGGCACCACGCCAGAACATCAGCAGCTTGCACACCGGCGGAATCAAGATGAACCTCCCAAGACGGATTCGTGCTGATGGCCGCGCGCGCGGTGCCACGCAAATTGGATTTCGAGGTTTCGACGACGATGCGGTCCGCAAGAGCGTTTCCTGTAGCGATATTCACACGGCCCAGCAGGTTGACGTTCATGCGCGGATTGTCAGAACGCTCCGTCAGATCCCAGCGATGAATCTGCGCAGCGCGAGCTTGCAATTCGTAGGACCAATCGCCTGGCTGCCCGTTTGCAGAATCTCTGGAGCCCAAGGCACCGCTCTTGGCGGTGGCATCCAGGGCAAACAGACCTCGCACGCCATAGTCGCGGCCACGAAACAGGCGCAAGACATCGGCAAGCGAGGCGCGATCCCAATGCACGCGAAATTCGGCTGGCTGCAATCTTGCCGAGGTGCCCGCTACATCTCCGCGAACAATCACGGTGCCAGCGGACTGCAACGCAGCGCCGCTTCGCCAGGGTTGCGCCTCCAAGTGCAATTGCCAGCGCCCCGACGAAACTTGTTCGATGGCTCCGGAAACACTCGTGAAGGCGAAGGGCAATTTCTCGTCAATAACCTTGAAATTGATTCTGCCGTCGTCGATGTCGATACGATTCAGGTGGTTGGCGGGCGCGATGACAGATTGCGGACCGTACACCGGCAAGCCGCTTCCCGCCGTGATCTTTGCAGGAGGCAGCCAACGCTCCAGATTCCAGCGGCCTTCGCCATTGCGCACCAGAATCAGACTCGGCCGGCCTAAAGATAGAGTTCCAAACTCGAACTGCCCGCGCAAGAGCCCGGTCCAGCGCAGTCCAGCCGTGAGGTTTTCCGCGCGCAGAAAATATTCCTTGCCGAAGGCGGGATCTTCGCCGATGGTCACTTGATCGGCGTCGAGTCGAGGACTGGGAAGCAGCAACACATTGAAATGCCTGACCTCCACGGGCCTGCCGAACGCGCGAGCGAGACGTTCGACCAGGTAGTTGTGTACGCGGTGCGTGCGCACCAGCAGGGACACGCCGGTTTGCGAAGCAATGACCAAGGCTGCGAGCACCAGCGCCAGCCGCCACCACTTGCGTAACCGGTTCATAACACTGGAAGTTTCGCAGACTGCTTCCTAAATGAAAAGGTGAGAGAGGCGCTTTCCGCAAGCAACATTCGTGGAGTCGGCTAGTGCACGGTGTGCAGCATGCGGCTCCAACGCGTTCGGGTCGGAAGGTGCAGGAGCGTGTCAAAGATTCCCGCCAGCCGCTGAAAGAAAGTGCTGGCGCTGTAGTCGGCGCTGCTGGCTTCCACCGACCAGTAAATCAGGAACGGGCGGCCCATGATCGCGTCGCGATCGACGAACCCCCAATAGCGGCTGTCGGAGCTATGGTCGCGGTTGTCGCCCATCGCAAAATACTTGCCGGACGGCACGACGATTTCATCGCCCTGAATGTACTTCTTGATCTCATGCGCCCATTCCGGAATGACCGGCGAAGAGTAAAGCTGGATACCCTGCGGCGGAAAGTTGTAATTGAGCGGATCGTAGCCGACGTTCGGGTCGTGGACGACGTATGGCTCGTTGAGAAGCTTTCCGTTGACGAAGACGCGCTGATCCACAAGTTTGAGGTGATCCCCGGGCAGGCCGATTACCCGCTTCACATAGTGGGTGTGATCTTGATACGGATATTTGAAGACAATGATGTCGCCGCGCTCCAACGGTCTGTAAGGCAGAATCTTTTCGTACCAGGCGCCGTGCCCGCCGAATATGAATTTGTTGACCAGCAAATGGTCGCCGACCAGGAGTGTGCTTTCCATGGAGGGTGAGGGGATCTTGAACGCTTGCAGGATAAACGTGGTGGCAAACAGCGCCAGCAACACCGTGACGAGCAATGACTCCAGATACTCCGACAGCGTGGTGTCTTCGCTGCCGTGCGCGTAGGGTTGTGCGCTCTCTCCGGCGACTGGTTCCTGTGCGATGGTGGTGTCGGACATTCGCGCTTAGCCTGCCGGTGCCGTTTGTTCCAGGCGTTCGAGCGCGGTGTGTGCCGCTCGTTGTTCCGCTTCTTTCTTTGTGCTTCCGTGACCGCTGGCCAGGCGTTCGCCGCCGACCCAGACTTCAATCTCGAACTTTTTCTGATGATCGGGACCGGTCTCGGCCGCAAGACGATACTCTGCCGGTGGCTGGCCACGGCCCTGCAAAAATTCCTGTAGAGCCGACTTGCGATCGGATTCCGCGATGCGTTCTCCACGCTCCTCCAAGGCAAACTCGAAGAGCACCCGCCGCAGGACCTGCCGCGCGGCTTCCAATCCCCCTTCGAGATAAATGGCCGCGATCACGGCTTCGAGCGCATCCGCCAGCAGCGCCGGTTTCTCTCGCCCGCCAGTCTTTTCTTCGCCGCGGCCCAGCCGGAGGTGTTCACCCAAACGCAGACGCCTGGCGGCAAGTTCAAGCGCCCGTGCGTTCACCATGCGAGCCCGGCTTTTCGAGAGCTGACCCTCGCTCCAATCGGGAAATGCGGCAAGCAAATACTCGCTGGCAAGCATGTCGAGCACGGCATCGCCCAGAAACTCGAGCTGCTCATTGTCCTGCGGGAGTAAGCCAGGCGTCGACTCGGCTGCACGGTTCGCGCGCAACTCCGGAATCGCGGAGCTGTGCGTGAGCGCGCGCTCCAACAGATCCGGTTTCGCAAACCGATAGCCGAGTCGCTCTTCGAGCTGCTCCTGGTTGCTGGTCATCGCAAGAACGATTCCGGCCGGGGCCGCCATGCTCAGTTTGGAGCGCTGAGCTGTGTCGAGTTGGCTTTCTTGGCGGATTCAATGCCATTTTTGCAATTTGACTGCAACGTGCTTTGCAGCGCGGCACACTGCGTGTAGGCCTTTACGGCGGCGTCGAAATGGGAAGCTTTCTCATTCGCCAAGCCGAGAAGGTACAAATTGACGGGATCGGGCTCGGGATGAGGGTCCGTCTTCACCGATTGCTCCAGCGCTGGAATCGCGTCCGCATACTTACCCTTTTGCAGGTACACAAGGCCTAGGCCGCTGTAGGCCATTTCCAACGCATTGTTCTTCGCGTTGTTGAACTGCTCGTCGCTCAGGTCCGCAGGCTTGGTCAAGGTCGGGGTTACCTCGATGGCCCGTTTGGAGTATTGCTCCGCCTTGTTCAGCTGCTGCAGGGCATCGGGAGATTTCGGATTGAGTGTGCGAGCCAGCGTTTGACCCATAAGCCCCAGAATGGGAGTGTCATTCGGATTCAGGGCGATTTCTTTCTCGCCGGCTTCCAGCATCTTCGGCACTTCCTGCTTTGCGAGGTATCCGGAAACGAGATTCTGATACATCACAGGGCGATAGCGGCTCTGCGGATACTTTTGCAAGAACTCTTCCGCCATCGAGATTCGCTTATCCATGTCGGTCACGGGAACGGCCTGAAACGCTTTGAAGGCTGCTTCCTCTTCCGGAGACGCGGGCGCCGGCGGGGCAACGGCGGGCGCGGATGCGGCCCCCTGCGGCGAATCCATCGAGAGCGGAGCGGGCTGTTTGTTGTCGTTCGGCTGCTGCTGCTGAGCGGGTGAGCTCTGGGTCCCCTGCTGAGCGCTTTGCGCGCCAGCCAGCAAAATACTTGGCCCGCACAGCAGAATCGCCGCCAACGCCGACGCGCTAGCCCATTGGTTCGAATACCGTGTCATGTTTTTCTCCTATCGGTTTCTGCCGAAGTCCCGAGGGGCTGAGCGTCACGTCTACCGACCGTGAGGTTCTCCGGGCTCCTGGCAGGAGTTTACTCTACCCTGCTGAGATCGTTCGTTTCGCTTACGGCCGCTCGGAGGGCTTCTCAGCGCCAAACGCCGCCAGACCTTTCTGCGCCGCCTGTTTGGCTTGTTCCGGTCCTCCATTTACGGCCAGTGCTGCCTGATACTCCGTTTTCGCTTGCTCCGATTGGCCCTCATCATCATAGATGCGCGCCAAGTAGATGTGGGACCAGGTGAGCACCATGGGATCCTGCGTCGCCGCGTGCTCTCCGGTGGTCAAGCGGCCAAAGACTTCCTTGGCACGTACGGCGTCACGATCGAGCAGCGCCACCAAGCCAATTCCATACCATGCGCGCGGCTGGTCAGGATATTTCGCCAGCACGCGCTGGAAGGAAGTCTCCGCGGCACGTGGGTTTTTCTCCGCGATGCGCCGCTCGCCTTCGGTAAGGTCGGCGATGGCTTCGGAATCGTTCGGAATCGTGGTCGGTTGCGGCTTCCGCTGCCGAGCGACCTGTTCGGCGGAAGTGTCGTGCGGCCTGGGCGCGCCTCCCTCGGAGGCAAACTTCACCGTTTGCGCTCGTTTGATCTCGGCATTCACATCGATGGTGCGGACCATGTCGGGAAAATAGAGCTTCATCGACGGCTCAGCACCTTCAAAATTCGCCAATGCCTTGAACAGCGGGCGCACTAGAATGTAGCCGTCGGCGTCATCGGTGTCCATTGCTGCTTCGCGTTCGCCCGGCGACATGCGCTTCAACTTCAGCTCCACGGCGCGAACCAGGCACTCCGCAAAATACGACGGCAAATCGTCTCGTAAATCCGGCGTCAAACGCGGCGCACGCGTGGCGATGTCGAATAGCGGTCGTTTCACGGCGATTACGTGCGGATACTGAAGCGGCAGCGGGTCCAGCAGGAAATGCAAGAACGCGTGGCGAACCACGTCCACCGGAACATCGGCCGAACCGCTGATCACAATCGCATAGTGATCTTGAAAATTGCGCACGTTGGTGATCCGTCCCACCAGTGGCTCGACGATAATCGTGAACGTTCGGGGATCTCCGGGGTTAGGGAGTTCACGCAGATAGTTGGTCGCCACGAACACGATCTGGGAAACCGAGTCGTGAATCTCATCGATTTCGCGGTTGTAGACCGGTTGCACTTGCACCCACAAGCGGCCGATGTGTTGTTCTACGTAATAAGCGGAAAGGATCTCGCTGAATCCTTCGAGGGAGATCACTTCCGGGGGCAACTCGTCGCGGCGCAGGATAGGCGTGAACTTCGGAGCAGGTCCGGAGACCAGCCCGAACCAGACGTATTGCGAGAGCATCGCGCCGGCGTCGGCAAGTTCGTGCTTCTTGTAAAATTCGCGTACGGCGTCGACGGCTGGCCCTTGCTGATGTTGCATGCGGTCGCGAAGCTGCGCGCGCATCGGCGTCCAGTGTTCGGCGCTGACGTCTGCTTCGAATCCGGCCGCGAGCAAGGCGCACATGGTGGTGAACATGGCTTCGCTGCCGTCCACGGTCAGGTTGGTGACCGGAGCGTCGCGCAGTCCCAGGCGCGCTCGAGGATTATTGGGGGGCGCAGCGGGCGTTGGGGCTTGCGTTGGGGCTTGCGTTGGGGCTGTGGCCTGCCCGGTCGGCTGGGTCTGCGCACCGACCGGTGAAGGTAGCATCGCCGCGGCCCACCAGATTCCCAACGCCATCCACCGAAAAACGTTATTCATGCACTTCGCTGCAGCTCCCATTAGGGCCAGAGGTTGCGAGATTGGCGCACCTTACGTACTTGCTCAGCGTGCGCATTCCATGCATCGCCGCAGCGTCGTTTCAACATACAAGGCGATGCTGCGATTCGTCAAGGAATCGCGTCTTCGATCATCCGGGCCGTGCCAGCCAACGTTTGCGTCTCCAGCGAGCATCTGCTAACACTGGGGCTATTCGGTAGGGATGGATGATCGCATGCATCCTATGCGCAACAGTTGGATGAGGGAGGCTATGATTTTGGTTGCGAGCGCCTTGGCCGCCGGAACTTGCCCCGCCCGTCTGAAGGCCCAATTGATTCGCGGCGCCAGCGCTCCCCCGCCTCAGTCAACGGCTTCTCCGCAAACAGCGACGCCCGCGCACACACCACCGACTGGGAAGCGCAGGCTCTTGCAGGAAATTCAGATTACCGGCGATCAGCTTTGGACCGACACTGGAATCACCGTTCAGCCCGGCGAGCATGTCGTGGCCTCGGTCACCGGCACGATGCACTATGCCGACGCACCGGATGACGCCGGGCCTGCAGGTCTCAAGCGCGGCTTCAAAGACCTGATTCGTATCCTTCCCTACAATGCCGCAGGCCGCGGCGCGGTCATCGGCCGCATCGGAGACGCCGCGACCGCGCAGCCTTTTCTCATCGGCGTCCACTGCAACATCGTTTCGTACTCTGGCGGATTGCTCTCGGTCGGCATCAATCAGATGAGCGTGGATACCGCCGATGGCACCTACACCATCCGGGTAGAGATTTACCCGCCGGACTCGGGATTTATGGCCGTGAAGCAAGTGAACGCCATGCCCGGTATCAACGCGTCTTTGTTCGCGAAGATTCCGCGCCGAATCGACGACAAGGCTGGCCATCCCGGCGACATGGTGAATTTCCTCACGATCGGGTCAGAGGCCGCGATGCAGAAAGTTTTTACAGCGGCGGGATGGGTGAAGGTCGATGCCGACGTGAAGGACATCTTCCTGCACGGATTACTGCAAAGCATATCCAAGGAATCGTATTTGACCATGCCGATGAGCCCGCTCTATTTGTTTGGCCGGCAACAGGACTACGGATGGGCCCACGCCGAACCCATTCAGGTGGTGGCGTCGCGCAATCACCTGCGCATCTGGAAAGCGCCATTTCAAGTGAATGGCCAGCTCCTGTGGGTCGGCGCGGCCACGCACGACATCGGCTTCGAAAAAGACCAGCGCAACAACGGGCTCACCCACAAGATTGATCCGGACATCGATCTCGAGCGCAACTATGTCGAAAAAACTTTGACGTCAACAGGGCTGGTTTCCGAGGTCACGCACTACCTGCCTGACAGTCCCCTGAGAGAGGCGAAGACCGCAACGGGCGGAACTTTCCACTCCGACGGACGCGTGCTGGTCCTGAAGCTAAGCGACGCAGCGCCCGATCTGTCCGCGAGATCAGCCAAGCCCCGATAATTACGGCCGTCTAGACGCCCGCGTCTGTGGCCGCCCTGTTCAAGAGGTTGGGGGTTAGAGCCATGTCCATCAAGACCACCGCTACGTGCGCAAGCCCGATCGCTGCGACGTGCACACGCCGCGCCATCACGCCGGTGGGCCGTCCCATGCTTCGAGCGACGGCACTTGTTCCGATTCGAACTCCGGATGGCTCTGAAGTAGCCTTACGCACCGGTTCCACCGCAGAATCGCGTCGTCATTGCCGGACGGATGAACCTTCTCGGCTTCTGAGAAGCATTGCAGCGCGCGTTCCAGCAGCGGCAGCAACGTGTGTGGCGCCTGGCCGGCGCGCAACTGGGCCTTCACGCGGCGCTCGCAAAGCAGCCCCGTGTAATAGAGTCGCTCGTAAGGCTCCTTCAGACTCTGGAAAATCTTCTCGACTTCCGCGTAGCGATCGCTCGGCGCGCCCGTGAACTGGTCGGTAATGGTCAGCCCCAGAGTGCGCAGCCCCAACATATGATTCGGATCGGCCACAAGAATATCGCGGCAAATTGACTCTGCCTCCTCAGGTTCGTTCAGGTAGCGGTACAACTCCGCTTTGGCGATGGCCTCGCCAATGCCCGACTTGGAAATGGCCTTCAGCTTCAGATCCATCGAGCCTCCTTTCGGAACGCCCCGCTTCTAGCTGCTTGGCATTCCGCGGATCTTTCGCGCGATCCAGACCAGCGGATCGTAGTATCGATCCACGATGCGCTCTTTCAATGGGATGATGGCGTTGTCGGTGATATGGATTTCCTCGGGGCAGACTTCGGTACAGCACTTCGTGATGTTGCAGTAGCCAAGTCCCAGCTCTTCCTTTAGCAGCTTTTCGCGTGAAACGCCATCGAGTGGGTGCATCTCCAGCCCCGCCACGCGTACAAAAAATCGGGGTCCGGCGAACTGTGCCTTTTTGTCATGATCGCGCAAGACGTGGCACACGTTCTGGCATAGGAAGCATTCGATGCACTTGCGAAATTCTTGCACTCGGTCGGCGTCTGCTTGAGAGAACTTCCAATCCGTTCCTGGCTTCGGCTGAAACGGCGGAATCTTTTTGTTCACCGCATAGTTCCAGGAAACGTCGGTGACCAAATCCTTAATCACCGGGAATGTCTTCAGTGGCCTTACGATGATCGGCTCGCCTGCCGACAACGCGTCCATGCGCGTCTTGCATGTCAGACGCGGCCTTCCATTCACCTCAGCCGAGCACGAGCCGCATTTCCCTGCTTTGCAATTCCAGCGCACTGCAAGGTCCGGCGCCAAATGTCCCTGGATGTAGTGCAGCGCATCGAGCACTACCATCCCCGGCGCGATGGGCACCTTGTAGTCGACGGCCAGTCCACCGTTCTTGTCTCCACGAAAAACGTTGAGAACCGCGTCGGCCATGAATTAGCTCTCCTGTACCGAGCGCCGGACGGCATCTTCCCACCGGGGAGCAACGCCCGAGCCCAACAACTCCGAACGAGTAAACGATGTCGCGCCCATGTGCGGCGTCCGTTCTTTCATCACTTCTCCGTGCGGCACCTTGGCAACCAAGTCCATCAAAGCGCGCTCACTCTCCCAAACGGAAAGCGTTCACATAGTCCTGACCTTGGCTCACACCAGCCAGCGCCTTCCACGGCAAAACCATAAAGTTGCAACTCCAGGGTCCGAGCCGGCACTCGTGAACCGGGGCTCAACCCATGTCCTCGGCCAAAACCTGCCTCAAATCCGCCGGAATCTCCGGTTTCACATCCTGCCGCAGGGTCATTCCGGAAGTGCCCCGTTTGATGATGTTGTTCTTCGTGCCCCATTCTGCACTTAGTTCCGGAAAGTCAATGCGGCTGTGCGCTCCACGGCTTTCCTCGCGCACCAACGCGCTTCGCGCCACGGCCTCGGAAATCGTCAACATCGATTTCAGGTCCAGCGCCAGATGCCAGCCGGGATTGAACATCCGCGAGCCTTCCACGCTCGTGTGCATCCACCGTTCGTTGAGTTTCCCCAGGTCTGCCAGGGCCTTCTGCACATCCTCGCAGGTCCGGAAAATTCCCACCAGGCTCTGCATCGTCGTTTGCAGATCGCGATGGATGGCGTAAGGACTCTCCCCTGTCGGCCGTTGAAACGCCGCCAATGCATATTTCTCCGCCGCATCGATCTGCGCCGGATCGACATTGGCCGCCGAAGTTTCCTTTGCGTGCTTTGCTGCCGCCAAACCGGCGCGCCGCCCGAACACCAAAAGATCCGAAAGCGAATTCCCACCCAGCCGATTCGCGCCATGCAATCCCGCTGCAGCCTCCCCCGCCGCGAACAACCCTGGCAAAGTGCTCTGCGCCGTCTCTGCCTCCACGCGTATGCCACCCATCACGTAGTGGCAGGTCGGCCCCACTTCCATCGGCCCCTTGGTAATGTCCACGTCCGCCAGTTCCTTGAACTGGTGATACATGCTTGGCAGCTTTTTCTTGACGTATTCGGCAGGCTTGTGCGAAATATCCAGATACGCCCCGCCGTGTTCGGTGCCTCTTCCTTCCTTCACTTCCGTATAGATCGACCTCGCCACCACGTCTCGCGTCGAAAGTTCCATCCGCTTCGGGTCGTATTTCTCCATAAAGCGCTCGCCCAGCTTGTTGCGCAGAATTCCGCCTTCCCCGCGCACCGCTTCGGTCACCAAGAGCCCCTGCACGCCCGGCGGCCAAACCATTCCCGTAGGATGAAACTGCACGAACTCCAAATCCATCAATTCCGCGCCAGCCTCGTAAGCCAGCGCCATGCCGTCTCCCGTGTATTCCCAGGAGTTCGAGGTGATTGGCCAAGCTTTACCAATGCCGCCGGTGGCCATCACCACCGACTTCGCCTTGAAAACCACAAACCGCCCCTGCTCGCGCCAATATCCAATGGCACCAACGCAGCGTTCGCCATTGGTCAGCAAGCGTACGATGGTGCACTCCATGTACACATCAAATCCCTGCTGCACGCCCCGGTCCTGCAGCGTTCGAATCATCTCCAACCCGGTGCGATCGCCCACGTGGCACAACCTCTTGTACGTATGCCCGCCAAACGCTCGCTGCAATATATTTCCGTCCGCGGTTCGGTCGAAAATGGCGCCCCAGTGCTCCAGTTCGGTCACTCGCTCCGGCGCTTCCTGCGCGTGAAGCTGCGCCATACGCCAGTTGTTCAGCATCTTCCCGCCGCGCATGGTGTCGCGAAAATGCGGCTTCCATCCGTCGGCAGAATCGACGTTGCACATCGCCGCGGCAATCCCGCCCTCGGCCATCACCGTGTGTGCTTTGCCGAGCAGCGATTTGCTTACGACCCCGACCGACACCCCCTGGGCCAAGGCCTCGATCGCCGCTCGCAGGCCCGCCCCGCCCGCCCCGATCACCAAAACATCATGTTCATGCGTCTCGAATCGATCGCTCAAAAGATCCTCACATCGTGAATGGCGCCGCTCGACACCAGCCGCACATAAAAATCTGCAAGCCCCACCGAAAACAAGCTCACCCACGCAAACAGCATGTGCCGCTCGTTCAAGAGCGTGAGTCCCCGCCATGCCGCATACCGTGGCTTTCCAAAACTAGCGCAGGAAAAACAATCGAGTTTCCCGCCCGCCAAGTGCCGCAACGAGTGGCACGACAGGGTATAGATCGTCAGCAAACAGACGTTGACCAACAACACCAGCGTGCCTATACCCATTCCGAATTTGCCGTCAAAAAAGAACGCGTGGAACGCGTCTTTCCACAGGAAAAACAGGAAAATAATCGCCAGGTAAAGCGCATAGCGGTGTAGGTTCTGAAGAAGAAAAGGAAACTTCGTCTCGCCAGTATACCTGCGCTTGGGTTCTCCCACCGCGCAAGACGGTGGATCCAAGAAAAACGCCCGGTAATACGCCTTGCGATAGTAGTAGCAGGTGGCGCGAAAACTTAGCGGCCCGCCCAGAATGAGAATCGCCGGAGAAAGCTTCCACCAGCGATGATTCGCGTCGATCAATGGCGAATAGAATGGCGACAGATACGGTCCCCATTCGTAGAATTTCCCCTCGAACGCCCGCAAAGTTGCGTAAAGCCCGAATCCTCCGAGCACCACAATTACCGGCAGAACTTCCACCCACCACGCATCCTGCCGCAACGTACTCCCCAACCCGCTCTTCGCCGCAGAAACCCCGCTGGCCGCCATCGATTCACCTCAACGACGCTTAGCCTAGCTACAAATCCCCCGTTTGCAAATAGTTTTCCTTATAACTCACCAATTTTTTTCAAATCGCGTCGTTCCACCGGGTTTGTGCCAAAATACAAGGTCGCCAACGCGAGTACCTTGCGTCGCGACAAATTTTGCGTGATGAGGAGAGGGCATTCGTGGCTGCGAAAACGAACATCGGCATTCTTACAGGTGGCGGCGACGTGCCGGGCTTAAATCCGGTGATCAAATCCGTCGTCTATCGCGCGACGGAAATGGGCCGCAAGGTCATCGGCATCCGCAAAGGCTGGGAAGGCCTCACCCACATGGCCGACTCGAACGAAGACCCCATCTACATCCGCCCGCTCACACGCGACAACACGCGCACCATCGATCGCACCGGCGGCACCGTTCTCCACACTTCGCGCACCAATCCGCGCAAAATGGCTGAAGCCAAGCTGCCCAAGCACCTCCACCCGGACCGCATTAAGAAGCTTCCCTTCGATGGAAAGCACTACGATTTCACGCCGATCGTCCTTGAAAATCTCGACCGTCTGGGCATCGGCTGCCTGGTCACCATCGGCGGCGACGACACGCTGAGTTTCTCCGCCGCGCTTTCTGCCGCGGGCATGCCGGTAATCGCCATTCCCAAGACCATGGACAACGACGTCCAGGGTACCGAATACTGCATCGGCTTCTCCACCGCCATCACGCGCGCAAAAGAATTGATCACCCGCCAGCGCACCACACTGGGCTCCCACGAACGCATCGGCGTGTTCCGCATCTTCGGCCGCGACGCCGGCTTCACTGCTCTTTACACTGCTTACGTAACGTCCACGCGCTGCCTCATCCCCGAATATCCCTTCGATCTCGATCACGTCGCCGAAATCCTCTCCCATGACAAGCAGGAAAATCTCAGCCACTACGCGCTGGTCGTCGTCTCTGAAGGTGCCGTCTGGAAACAGGGCAACGTGGCCGAATACGGGGAAGCCGACGCCTACGGCCATCGCAAAAAGGCCGACATCGGCTCAGTTTTAGGAGACGAAATCCGCCGCCGCACCGGCGACGAAATCATGATCAGCGATTTGACTTACGACCTGCGCAGCGGCGAACCCGACGCCATCGACCAGCTCGTAGCCATCACCTTCGCCAACATCGCGGTAGAAATGCTCTTCGATGGGGTCACCGGCCGCATGGTCGCGGTCCAAAACGGCTGCTACGCCCACGCCCCGCTACCCGCATCGTCCCTGGGCGCGCGCAAGGTCGACATCGCCACGCTTTACAACACCGACCGCTATCGCCCCAACTACACTTCAAAACTCGGAGCTCCGCTCCTGTTCAACCACATCTGAAGGGCGCACACAACGATTCGCCACTCCAGTGGACCCAACTGGGTCCGGTGCCCCACACGCCGCTTTTGCGTGTGGGGCTTTGCTCCCTGAATCGAACTCTGACCTCACCCACCTAGTTTGACGGAGGATACATCCGGTCAAATTCCGGGTCCCCATGCAACAACGCTAAATCCGGATCCCGCCGCGCCCAACTGGCATCCTTGAATCCCGCCTCCCAGGCCTTTGCAACCGTGCTCAACGCCTCCGTCTTCTTCTTCAGAAAGCAAAACGTACACGCTGCGTTGTAGAGAATCGAGGCCTCGTTAGCCCGCAAGGTAATCGCCAGATTCGTTTCCCGCATCGCATCTTCCACCCGGCCAATCTCCGCGTAATTGCTCCCCAGCAAAATGCGCGCCCGCGCATCCTCAGGAACCTGCTTCAGGTGATTCTCAAGCGCCGATACGCACCGCTGGAGAATATTCCTGTTCACTTCCTGTTTTCCGAGTGCGTTCAACGCATTCATGATCGGCACGTAGACGTTGTAGTCTTCGCCGCTGGCTTCGATCGCCACTTCCATCACCTCGACAACCTCTTGGTTGCGCCCCGCCGCAAAAAGTGCCCGGCAGAGCAGGTAATACGCGCCTTCGCAATCCCGTCGACGCTCGATCGCCTTCCGCACCATGCGCACCGCTTCATCGTGCAATTCCGTGGCGTAGAGCACCCAGGCCTGACTCACTTGCACTTCCGGCAGATCCCACCGCAGCGCCACGGCCTTCCCCGATGCGGTCCGCGCGCGCTCCACCCAAACCTGGTCGCGGCTGTAATTGCAATAAAACATCGCGCAAGCATTCGCGCACGCCGCATACGCCAGTGCAAAACTCGGATCCATGGTCACCGCGTTCTCGAACATCTGCAGCGAAAACTCCAGATCCTGCCGCGTTTGTCGCCGCGCATATCGTTTCCCGCGCAAATACAAATCGTAAGCCTGCAGATTTTCCGTCGGCTTGATCGCCAGCGCTTCCAACTCTTGCGGAGACAGCGTGACCCGTAGCGCCTCCGCAATCTTCCGCGCAATTTCATCCTGCACTTCGAACACGTCTTTCATTTCGCGGTCGTACCGTTCCGACCACATCGGGAAATCGGTCTGCGTGTCCACCAGCTGGGTATTGATGCGCAACCGGCTTCCGGCCCGCCGCAAGCTCCCGGTCAACACATATGCCGCGTGCAACTGCTGCCCAATTTGTAAAGGGGTTACTTGCTTGTCGCGGAACGCCAGCACCGTCGGCCGCGAAAACGTGTTCAAGCCTCGGATCTTCGACAACTCCGTAATAATGTCTTCGGTGATTCCGTCCCGCAGGTACTCATCTTCCTTGGCTCCACTCAAGTTCTCGAAATAGAGCACGGCCAGCGACTTCGGGCCCTGCTTCGCGACCCCCGTGCGCGAATCGGCGACCTCCGCCGCTCGCTTCTGCCCCGAATCGAGATCGCGCTTCAACCGGTTAAGGTCCGTCTTCAGTTCTGTAGCCGACTGGCACCGCAAGTTCCGGTCCTTCTCGAGCAGCTTGTCCAGCAGCCGTCCCAATTCCGCCGGCAAAGCCGTATTCACCTGCACCGCCGGGACCGGGTCGCGATTCAAGATCGCATCAAAAATCACTGCCGAGGTATCGCCTCGAAACGGCAAGGTCCCTGTCGCCATCTGATACAAAACCGTTCCCACCGAAAACAAATCGGTCCGCGCGTCCACCAACTGCCCTCGCGCTTGTTCCGGCGACATATACGTAACAGTTCCCACCGAAGATCCCGGCGACGTCAGCTCTCCCCCCACCACCGTTTCCATTCTCGAAGGTGAAGAACTCGCTTCACTCGCCGCATTCACCCGTTCGATCTTCGCCAAGCCAAAATCCAGAATCTTCACCTGGTTCCGCGCGGTAATAAAAATGTTAGCTGGCTTGATATCCCGGTGCACGATACCCTTGGAGTGCGCCGACTCCAACGCATCGGTAATCTGAATCGCCACCGTCAGCAGCAGGTCGATGGCAAACGGCTGCCGCCCCATCCTTTCCCCAAGCGTCTGTCCCTCCAGCAATTCCATGACAATGAAATGCTGCCGCTCGTGCTGTTCGATCGCATGGATCGTGCAAATATTAGGATGGTTCAGCGCGGACGCAGCCCGCGCCTCCCGCTGAAATCTCTCCAGCAACTGCGAATCCTGCGCCATCTCATGAGGTAAAAACTTCAACGCCACACGCCGACCGAGCCGCGTGTCCTCTGCCTCATAGACGACACCCATACCGCCGCTGCCGATCCTGCGGCTGACGATGTAGTGAGAAAAAGTCTGACCAACTAGAGAGTCCGAGCCCGGCATGTCCGCACGATACTAGCCCGCGACCCAAACCCGGTCAAGCCGCGCCCCGCAGCATGTCGGTAGCCCAACCACTCCTGGCGGTGCGCCGATGCAACCGCAGGAACCAAACCGTGCACCAGCCGCCACAAAATATGCGCTTCTCCTGCTCTGTGCCACTCCCGCTCCGCGTTGACTTGCTCCGACACGCAGCCTAAGATTCCCCTGTTCGCGCACGCACGTTCCCTGATGTCTGCCATCGTTGCGCCGGAGGAGTTTGTGAGCGACTGGAGATTTGCCCAGAAGTTCGTTTCCGAAGAGCTAGCCGAGCTCCACCTGTTTTCCTTCAAAAAGTGCGTGAGCGGCGTCGAAATCGACTTCACCATCACCGTCAAGGAGTTCGCCACTCCTCCGCCAGGTCAGCACTTCCGTTTCTTCGCACAAGCCGACAAGCTCATCAACCAAAAGGTCGCCCCATTCATCGCTTCCGGCTGGGGCAATTCCATTCTTGACGCGCTCGCCGGCTGCACCCGCGCCATCCGCGAATTCCCCTGCGAGCCCGACGAAGCCAAATCGACGGAGACCGCCGCCGGCGCCTGATTTCTCCAAAAACTGGACATCTCCTCGATTCTTTGCTCTATTTCTTCCATCAGGTCGCGCTTCAAGATCGCGCCACGGAGGGACCCGAGTGGAAATCACCCGAAAAGAAATCATCCCAGGCGTCATCGTTCTGGAGCTAAAGGGTCAACTTCAGATGGGCGTCGAGTGCAAGCGGCTCGAGCTGGCTATGGACGATCTCTTGAAGGAAAAACAAACTCGCGTCATCCTCGACTTCTCCCACGTCATCAAAGTCGATAGCGACGGAGTCGGAAAAATTGTGAATTGCCTCTCGCGCCTGAAATTAGCCGGCGGGACCTTATACTTAGCCGGGGTCTCCGGAATGGTCGCCGGCATCCTAAGACTAACCAAAGTCGATCGCCTCGTAAAAATCTACCCCACCACACAAGAAGCCGCGCAAAGCTTCCCTACCACTCACTTAACGTAGGGGCGCATAACGGCCGTGCCCAAGCGCCCAGCCCTCAAGAATCAATCACGTCCTGCCGCCCTAAGCCGTAGCCGCCACTACTTCACTGTTCCGAGCCGCTTCCCACAACGCCACATAAGGACGCAACTCCCTCATCATCTTCTCGAATCCCGCCAAATCCAACGACTGCGCCCCATCGCTGATCGCCTTCTCCGGCGCAGGATGCACCTCCACAATCAACCCATCCGCTCCAATCGCCACCCCTGCCCGCGAAAGCGCCGGCACCAGACTACGCTTCCCGGTCGCATGGCTCGGATCCAGAATCACCGGCAAATGAGTCAACTCATTCAACACCGGGATCGCCGCAATATCGCAAGTGTTCCGCGTCTCGGTCTCGAACGTCCGAATCCCCCGCTCGCACAAAATCACGTTCGGATTGCCATGCGCCACAACATATTCCGCCGACATCAAGAGCTCTTTGATCGTCCCGCTAAGCCCTCGCTTCAAGAGCACCGGCCGCCCGCACTTCCCCAGCGCCTTCAAAAGCACGAAGTTCTGCATGTTCCGAGCACCGACCTGCATCACGTCTGCATACTGCGCGATCATCTCCACATCCCGATCGCTCATCACCTCGGTAATAATCGCCAGCCCGGTAGCGGCCTTAGCCTTCGCCAGCAATTTCAGCCCTTGCTCCTCCATCCCCTGAAAATCGTAAGGAGAAGTCCGCGGCTTGAACGCCCCGCCCCTCAACATCTTCGCCCCCGACTTGGCCACGCCCTCCGCCGCCTGCATGATCTGCGTTTCTGACTCCACCGAACAAGGCCCCGCCATCACGATAAACGCATCACCGCCAATCTCGATCCCATTCACCCGAATCCGCGTCCGCCCCGCCTTGAACTGCTTGCTCACAAATTTGTAAGGCGCCGAAATCCGCATCACTTTCTCCACCTGCGGCATCGACTCCACCGACTCCATACAAGCCGTAACATCCCCAACCCCCACCACGCCGATCACCACGCGCTCCTCCCCCTCAATCGAGTGCACCTTGTACCCAAAGTGCGCCACCTGCGCCCGCACCTCATCGATCTCCTGCCGAGTAGCATGCAACTTCATCGAAATAATCATCGCCCGGTCTCTCCTGTCGCCGTGAAAACTCCGTAGCCGCCGGCCTTCCGCTCTTTTTCTTTACCTTGTTACTTCATGACTTCTTTAACTTTCGCCCTTAAAAAGCAAAAACCCACTCAGCTTGCGAGTGGGTCGAATCTCTCTCTTGTCTCTCTAGTTACAAATTCGCCCCTCGCCCAATTGTAAGTGGGTCCCAAAAGCGAAACCAATAAGCGTAGGCGCTGTAATCCACGGGTTCAGTCTATGCCGTTGTTCTCCGCATTTCAACGGTTATCTGCGACACGATTCTCAGCAAAAAGTCGCGAGGATTATAGTCGGGCATCCGACCCGGGGGTAATCTCCTCGTTCTTCGTTCAGAAAAGCAAAATGGCGACGCGGAACCGCGTGAATCCCTGCGAACTCCCCGCTTCGCAAGCCCCCACCGCCGCCGCCCGATACCGCCCCGTCTGAACCTTCTGCTCCAGGTCCGGCGGCAGACGGCTCAAGTCGCCTGTCTCGTAGCGAACGACCAGCGCCGGTCGCGTTCCTGACCAGCCCCGGTCTGCCTCGCATGTCTTTCGCGCATCCTCAGTGGTCCCGATCGCGGTTGCTGCGTTTCCATTCGATCCTGCTGGGACCGACGTTGCCGCACCCGATGCCGACGCATTCGCGCTCGCTGCACTAAAGCTGGATCGGTTCGCCACCGGCTGGGTGCTGTCCGCAGCGCCGTCATTCGATCCGCCGACAGCCGCCGCGCCGAAATTGGCGACCTGCAACCCGCGCGCGGCCAGCGCCGCACCGACTTGCCGCTCCTGCTCCCCAAGACTCAAGCTAGCGACGGACTGCGAGAAATCCTCCACAGCAAACAGCATGCCTGTTGCGCCGCCTCCAAATCCTGCTCCCGCAGCGCCAGCACCGCCGCGCGGTGCGGTGCCAACCACAGCGATGCCGATCGCCGTCAATTCCGGATCGAGCAGGTTCGCACGATGCGGCGGCGAATGCATCCAGCTTGAATGAATCACCGTCGCGGACGGGCCTTCGGCCACATTCTCGGCGATCTCGGTGAAGCGCGCCCCGGCAACTCGGGCGCGATCCTGCAGCGGAGCCTCGCCCGGAAACTGGTGCGACAACGCGTTTCGCTGCGCCATCAGCAGCGCATGTTCATGCGCCGCGTTGGCCAGCGCGTTGTCCCAATGCAACTGCGCCAATCCCTGCGCCGCGCGCTCGCGGTTCGCCGCCTCGAACATTGCGCGCTCTGCGGAAGCGGGCTGTGGCTGCGCGGAAGCCGATTGCGCGTGCACGGTGATGAGGTTCGCCGAAAGCACCACAACGACCAGCAACACTATGGTGAACACTCGCGCCGCACAGACGTCGAGAGTTTCCGCCGAAACGCGATGGTTGCGGAAATGCGGTTTAGGCGAGCGCATCTCGGACCAGCCAATTTCGGGTGAATCAATCTCAAGCGAGCGAAAATTGCGCGGTTGAATTTCTTGCTCGCGAATTTCGGGCGAGAGAAAACGTAAGAAGCGAAGCGGCATAAAAGCCCCCTTCGCTAGTTAAACCCGGCAGCTGCTTGGTTAGTTGGCAGTCGAGGTACAGTCGTGCGCTGAGAAGAAGCTGGGCGTTGGTACAGTGTTCCTTCGGACAGGCGAAAATGGAGAGGTAATTTCGACTCCTCTCGAGCCGATTCTCACGATTCCAAAACTTTACCGCGTGCTGGAGTCATGCAAAATCGAAATTCTGCCGAAACTTATTTTGGACTCGATCGAGACCTTCTTACGCCCGGCGAAAACGCTGCGCCGCGAAGAAGTTAGCCGCGGACGTGGACGGCGCTGAAGCTCAGGATGACGTGGCCGCCGGCGGTCGGCCGGCCGAAGCTCAGCATCGGACGGAAACGCGAGAACAGCAGCATCTGGTCGAGCTGGTGGCGCAGGTCCACGCTGTGCGGGCCGGACAAGATTTGGTAACCGACCATTCCTCCGTGCGCATCCACGGTTACGTCCAGGAGCAGGCCGTGGGGCAGTGCTAGCTCGGCATCGTGCTGCTCGGGCGCCCAAGCTTGGGGATAGTCCGAGAGCGTGATGAGTTCGGCTGGTTGCAAGATATTCAGAGGCACGTCGTTTTGCACGGCGCGCACGGTGATGCCAGGAACGATCAGTTGCAGCACCACAACGAAGACCAGGATGGCGGAGACGAAGCCGCCGGTCGCAGGCAGCGTGATTGGACGAAAGACGTTGTCCAGCAGAATTTCGGCGCGGTCGCGCATTCTGCGCCAAGTGCTGGGAGCGTCTTGCCGGTCTGGCGATTGCGCGGCAGCTACGCGGATGCGAATTGCCAGGTCCGCGGGCGGAAGACTCCGAGGGACGCGGGACAGCAGGGCGCTCAGTTTGCGGAAGCGCTCCAGTTCCTCGCGGCAATCCGCGCAGCCATCCAAATGTTCACGAACCTGGATGCGACTCCGGACCTGGGCGGCGCCGCTGATGGCGTCGTCCATATACCCGGCCAAATTTGCGCGAACGGTGGCGCACTTCATGGGAGTTCCTCGCTCGCGGAACTCTCCCGCGCGAACCTACTGCGTGCAGAAACGGTGTTGGTGTGCGGACCAAAGTGCGGGGCGAAGGCAGGGCGCGGCATGCGGCTCGAGGCGGAAGAGGACGCGCTAAAGCGCGCCCCGACATTCGCACGCGCGTTTGAGTACGCTGCTGCGCTGCTGCGGTCTGCGGATGCGCCCGCTGCATCGGCTTCTTCGTGTGCGATCGCTGAGCGATCGACTAGCAGCGGCTCGAGCAGATCCTTCAGCGCGCGGCGGCCACGGAGGATGCGCGACTTCACGGTGCCGGCGCTGCACTCCAGCACTTCAGCGATTTCTTCGTAGCTCAGTCCTTCGAGGTCGCGCAAAATCACGGCACTGCGAAAGACTTCAGGAACTTGCTGCAGCGCGCTTTGCACCGCGGCTTGAACTTCGTGCGCGGCGAATTGCTCAAACGGTGTAGCGGCGAGATCTTCGACTTCGATCGCGGCGTGCCCTTCTTCGGGTTCGGCGTCGATGGAAACGTTTTTCTGTAGGTGGCGCTTGAACCAGCGCTTGTGGTTCAGCGCTTCGCGAATGGCGATACGATACAGCCAGGTCTTCAACGAACTGCCCTGCCGAAAACTGCGAATGCCGCGAAACGCCTTCAGGAAAACTTCCTGGGTTCCATCCGCGGCGTCAGCGACATCTCCAAGCATACTCAAGATCAAATTATAGACCGGGCCGTGATAGTGCGTGACCAGCCAGTCAAAGGCGGTTTCCGAACCAGCCTGCAGCTCGCTTACGAGCCGGGACTCATCTATGCCCCAGGAGAGAGTGCTGGCCCAGTCAGACAATGCCGGCCTTTCCGGTCCGACGGTACAATCCGGACCATCCTGACCCATGAAGCGCGACGGTCTTATCTCCGGGCTCGGCATTGCTTGCGTGCCTCGAGGCCCGATGTCCGCTCTATTGCCTTAGACACCGGGAACGGCGGAACTGTTTCCGCCACTGCGGTGATTGTGGCACCGTGTGCCCAGTACTGCAATGGCCCGCTGGGCATGGAACCGGGTCTGGGAAATGGGAGGCCGCAAGTTTCCGACAGGCGATTCTCGCTAATAGTTCACCCCCTGCCCGCCTTTTTCTATAAGTGCTGATTCTAAATAACTTAGTGAATAATGTGCAGTCGGCTGTGAGTTCGGCCGCGAAGAAGCCATCTGGTTTCGACGGACCACCGTGCCATCCCCGGGGCGCTTGTAAGAGTATTGAACGGTGGGAGTTACGGCACTTTGTAAGCGCATCAAACAAAGGAGGCATCGAAAGACGATGCGGCTGGCGAGCTTGTTCTCGCACTATCCCA
>Ga0182018_10001913_pt1 | contig 22279 bp, 22 predicted proteins | sample 812P2MmetaG_FD_120490 | JGI IMG/M metagenome (GOLD analysis project Ga0182018, IMG submission 120490) | Permafrost microbial communities from Stordalen Mire, Sweden - 812P2M metaG | ecosystem: Environmental > Terrestrial > Soil > Wetlands > Permafrost | place: Sweden: Stordalen | collected...
AATTTCGAAAGTGCGCGCGCAAACGGAGTCACGTCGAATGTTTCGTCGGGGCACACGCCGGCGTAAGGGCACGCCGTCACGTTGCGCACGGAATTTCCGCACGCCTCGCGCGTGGTGATTTGCGCCGCGCCCAGGCGACGCATCAGAGTGGGCGTGTCGTCGATCTGCACATAGTGCAGTTGAAAATCCTGCCGCGTGGTCACATGCGCGATTCCGTCCGAATATTCCTCGGCCAATTCCGCCATGGTCTCGAGTTGATCGGCGTTCATTCCGCCCGCGGGAATCTTGATGCGTTGCATTCCGGGCGCGTCCCACATGGTGCTCGGGCCTTTAGTCAGCGCTCCGGAGGGATACACAATTTCCTGCACGGATTTCCCGTTGTGCCGTTGCCCGTTGTCGTAGCGCTGTCCGTAAGCGCCGCGGCGGAGCCGCGTTTCAGCAAACAGGCGCTCTTCGAACTTGCCCTGCTTACGCAGATCGATTTCGATCTCAAAAGTGTCGATTTCGCGCGCCAAAGCCTCCGGAATTTTCCCGGCGAGGCGTTCCGCCCACAGTGAATTCGAGGCCTTCATTTTGTTCCCATTATCTCCACGGAAAGGGCCCGCGTCAGCACCACTGATCGTGCCCGGCATGCGCATGAACCCCGCCGCACGACAAAAATCAACGATTGGGCGATTCCAGCAGGAATGAACGCAGCGCGCCGCTCATCTCCCCACACTGCAAGGCTACCGACCGACACGCCGAGTGTCAACTGGATGGCTTCGCCGCTCCGCCGCACGCCGCATCCGCCGAAACGCGTTCGCCGCGCGCGGCGTCTATCGACACAGTTCCCGGCGCCACGCCCGCTTACTGGGCGGCGCACCAGATGTGCCCGACGATTCGACCGCGCGGCGTGGGTTCCGCTCGGTCGCAGCGGAGCGGGCGCTCACCAGGAGAAACGCATCATGAGGCCCCGTCGCCTTCGGCTCGTTCTACGCTCCGCGTTCCGCGCGGACCGGCTGTGTAGCGCGTTCGTTGCATTCTTGCTTCTAAGCACTGCCAGCGTCGCGTTCGCGGCCCCGCCGCAAACCATGGGTAGCCAGCAAGCCGCGCCACCCGCCGCCGCGCCGCCGACGCAGAATATGGCCAAGCCTTCCGAAGCCGGTCCCGTGCCGCCGAAGACGTGGGTCGATAAAGATACCGGCCATCGCATCTGGCGCGTCACCGATGAGCCCAGCTCCAGCGGCTTCTATTTCAACGTGAACGCCTATACGCCCGATCACAAGCAAATGGTTTATAGCGCGCCGGACGGTATTCACGTGCTCGATCTCGCGACCATGACCACGCGCCTGCTCGTTCCCAATCCTCCGCCGCCCGCCGACGCCGCCACCGCCGCATCGCCGCGCGCGCGTTTCATGTACGGCGTCCACGCCATCGTCGTCGGCCACAAAACCGACAGCGTCTTCTTCACGCAAATGGACCCGGCGACGCACTCGAGCGCGGTCTACAAGGCCGACACAAATACCGGCGCGGTCACCAAGCTGATCGATCTTCCCGCGGGCGTGATGGTCGCGAGCGTGAACGCCGACGAAACGCTCGGCGTCGGCACTTACAACGAAGGCAGCACGCCGGACTCAATCGCGCCATTTTCGCCGCCGGCGCCTCCGACTCCAACCTCTGGCGCGCCCGCTCCCGTTCAAGGCGGCGGAGGCCTCGTGCAGTCGGATCAAAAAGGTTCGATGATGGAGCGCCGCCTGGCCGCGCGAATTCCCGTGGTGATGTTCGTGATTCGCCTCGTGCCCGGCCCGAACGGCGAAAAAGCCGGCGACATGAAAATTCTCTTCCATTCGACCGACTGGATCGGGCACATGCTGTTTTCCCCCACCGATCCCACGCTGATCATGTATTGCCACGAAGGCATGTGGCAAAAAGTTGATCGCATCTGGATGATCCATGCCGACGGCACGGGCAACATTCTGATTCACAAGCGCACCATGTTTATGGAAATCGCGGGCCACGAATTTTGGGGACTCGACGGTAAGACCATCTGGTATGACTGGCAATATCCCAAAGGCGAAGATTTTTTCCTGGCCAACTACGACCTAACCACGCACACGCGTACCGCGTATCACATGCAGCGTAACGAGTGGTCGATTCACTTCAACTTGACGCAGGATCTCGATATGTTCACCGGCGATGGCGGCGATTCCGGCCAGGTGGCGCGCGCGCCCGATGGCACATGGATCGAACTGTTCCATCCGCACATGCTCACGGAAACAGAAGGAGGAGCGCCCGCGCTCAACGACCCAACCTTCTGGCAGCCCGGCGTCTTTGAATCCGAGCACCTCGTGAACATGGCGCACCACAACTATCGCCTCGAACCCAACGTGCGTTTCTCGCCCGATAAGACGCTGGTTTTCTTCACCAGCAATATGTTTGGGCCTAGCTACGTCTTCGCCGTGGAAGTCGCAAAGGCCGTCAATCCCACGGACGTGGAATCGACGCCCGATCTCGGCATCAAATACAACCCGGTGATGCCGACGCCGACCACGACCGATAAGTAGACAACGTGCACAGCGCGCGCAGGAGAAGTTTTCCGGCGCGCGCGTCATCTTCGCAAGTTTTCATTGAGACGAAAGCGGAGTGAAGTCTACTTCCCTGTTTTCGACCACAGCCAATCGGCGCCGTCGGAAAATTTGTCGGGATTCTTGACCACCAGGAAAAGCGTTGTCTCGGGTCCGAAGCATTGCCTGTATAGCAACGCCGACGCCGATCCAGCATCCCCGAATTCCACGTCCATATAAAAGTGTTTTGGCACATTCGGGATGCGCAACACTCCGTTCCGTTTTTGCGCCGACACATCCTTCAGCGCGCCGCCTGAAAATTTCGCCGTCCCGGCAAGTCCAACATCCACGTTGTATCCGCCGTTCGAGTTCTGGTCCAAATCGAGGCCTACGGCGTAGTTGATCTGAATCGGCTTCATCGTGCCGGCCTGTACAGCCCTGAACACCACCGTGCACGATGTTGTCGATTCCTGCGTCGGAGCCAGGTGCGCATACACGTAGTCATCACCATTACCGCCTGTGTCCGCCGCGATCTTCTGCGAATCCGACAAAATTGGCGGCAAATTGCTGCACGACGCAGGCAGCACGAATAGCGCAGCCGGCGGCGCGCCAAGACTTAGCTGCGTGATCTCCTGGAATATTTGGTTGCCGGATTGCAGTTTCACAGTCAGACCGTACTTCGTATCGACCCAGACTCGGTACGTCTGATGCGTGGTCGGCTCAACGAACTCGTAGACGTCCGTCGCAAATCCGTCCATCGGTTCCGCGCCGACCTTTTTCGCGCCCTGTTGCGCAAGTTGCCCAGCCGTGTCGGCCGTGCCGGCAAACGGATCTCCCCAATCGCCGGAAAAAGTGCCAGATCCGCAGGTCGGCGCTGTCGCCGTAGGATCCCAACTGACGTTTGTGTGCGCCTGCAAATCGTACACCGAGCGAACTGGAATCGCGCCGGCGGCAGCTCCGGCAGCGGGAGTGATGTCGATCGCGGCTTTCTGCCCATCGCGATAAACTTTCATCGTCTCGCCCGGACCTGCCATCGCGCTGGTTTCCGTCAAGGTATAAGCGTCCGGAGCGGGCGCATACTGCGCGCGCAGTGGCGAAACTCCGACAAACGCCACGAACGCAAACGCCAGCCACAATCGCCGATGATGGGGTTTCATTTTCTCTCCGTGAGTCGCTTGTACCGCCGTCGCGTTCCAGCCAAGCGGCAACATATATACAGATTGCCGTCTCGCGGCGCAAACGCCCGGTCAACGAGCGAACCACAACTTCGATATCGAACACGCTCCGCCGCACCAAACCTTGCAGTGCGCAAATTATCTTGATACGTTGCCCGGTATGCCGCGAAGCGACACAAGGAGCGATCGATGAGCACGGTCCGCGTACTGGTTGGCACGCGCAAAGGCGCGTTCATTCTCACATCCGACGGCAAGCGCGAGAAGTGGAGCGTCAGCGGCCCGCACTTTGCCGGCTGGGAGATTTATCACCTGAAGGGCTCGCCCGTCGATCCGAATCGCATCTACGCATCGCAATCCACCGGATGGTTCGGCCAGCTCATCCAACGCTCAAGCGATGGCGGCAAAACCTGGGAACCCGTCGGCAATAAATTCGTCTACGACGGAACGCCCGGAACGCATCAGTGGTACGACGGCACGCCGCATCCGTGGGAATTCAAGCGCGTCTGGCATCTCGAACCTTCGCTCACCGATCCGGATGCGATCTTCGCCGGCGCGGAAGACGCCGCGCTATTCCACTCCACCGACGCTGGCCAATCCTGGCAGGAATTGCCCGGGCTGCGCGAAAGCACCACAGGTTCGCGCTGGCAACCCGGCGCGGGCGGCCTGTGCCTGCACACAATCATTCTCGATCCAAGCGATCCGAAGCGAATCTATATCGCCATTTCCGCCGCAGGCGCATTCCGTACCAACGACGGCGGCAAAACATGGCAGCCCATCAATCGCGGACTGAGATCTGAGCACATCCCCGATCCCACCGCCGAAATCGGCCACTGCGTCCATCACATCGCGATGCACAGCTCGCGCCCCAACGTGCTCTTCATGCAGAAACACTGGGACGTAATGCGCAGCGACAACGCCGGCGATTCCTGGCAAGAGGTCAGCGGAAATTTGCCCACGGATTTCGGATTTGCCATCGACGTTCACGCGCACGAACCGGAAACGATCTACGTGGTCCCGATCAAAAGTGATTCAGAACATTTCGTCCCCGATGCCAAGCTTCGCGTCTACCGCAGCCGCACCGGCGGTAACGAATGGGAACCGCTCTCGAAAGGACTCCCGCAGCACGATTGCTATGTCAACGTACTGCGCGATGCCATGGCCGTCGATTCGCTCGATTCCTGCGGCGTGTATTTCGGCACCAGCGGAGGTCAAGTTTACGTTTCGCCCGACGCCGGCGATAATTTCATGCCCATCGTCCACGATCTTCCGGCCGTGCTCTCGGTCGAGGTGCAAACGCTGCCTTGACGAAAATGTTGCAGGTGTTGCAGCCGGTTCAAATGACACACACGATCCAAGTGGTTCTTCCTGCACATCTACGCACACTAGCTCGCGTGGGCAGCGAAATCTCGCTCGACGTCGAAGGCGCGCTCACGCAGCGCTCGGTGCTCGACGCACTCGAAGCGCGCTTTCCAATGCTGGAAGGCACGATCCGCGATCACATCACGCAGCAACGCCGCCCGTTCCTGCGCTTCTTCGCCTGCCAGGAAGATTTGTCCCACGAATCGCCGGACGCTCCGCTTCCCGAGCAAGTCGCCTCTGGCGCCGAGCCGCTTTTAATCATCGGCGCGATCGCTGGCGGTTAGTCGTATCCCTGGGTAAACCCGAACCGCTTATCGCCGATGTATGCACAATGTTGCATTCCCACGATCCCGTGTTTTACGTCTGATCCACAACCATAGAAAAAGAAGCCAGTTAACTTGACGGTTCTGTCGCCCTGGACGGGCCTCGAAGTGCACTGCCTTCCTTGGCATTTCGTCGAGCGTGTGCATTTGGAGTGCGGCCGAACCTCGGGGGGAACATGGAAAGCATGAGCCAAGCCATCAGTCAGGGTCGAGCGCTATTCGGGTTGGGTGTTCGCCGCATCGGAAGCACCGCCGCCACGGCGGCTATGTCGGTAGTGATTCTGGGTCTCCTGCTCTCGCTCGGCGCCCGCCCTGCCAGCGCCGCCCCGTCGTGCAACACTTGGAACGGCGGCAACGGCAACTGGAGTGACGCGAATTGGACACCGGGGCCCGCTAACGGCTTTGGCGGCGCGAACGACGGCATAAGCGTGTGCATCACCACGAGTGATAGCACGGTGACTCTCGACAGCAACCCCAGCGCCGCCAGTCTGACGCTTGGAAGTACCGATACCCTGGACATCACTAATCCAAGTCAACAAGAACTCCAGCTATTCGGCCCGACGATATCGAATGCTGGTCGGATCAACATTACCGCAGCCATGGGCAGCTATCCGTCTCTGCAAATCAGTGCCAGCATGACGCTGAGCGGCGCCGGCACGATCACTCTGGGGAACACTGCCACGGGCGCGACAAACTCAAATTACGCCTATATTGGGAACAGCGACGTCACGACTCCTCCTACCCCGCTCCTGACGAACCAGGACAATACAATTCAAGGAATCGGTGTGATTGATCTTGACGGAATGTCGCTTGACAACCAAGCCTCCGGAAAAATCAATGCAAACAACGACACGTATGCCGGCCAGGTTCTCAATGTGGACGGGTTCGGGGGGGCAGGGACGCTGTCGAACGAAGGTACAATGGAAGGCACCTCAGGCGGCACGCTGGAACTCGAAAGCGATACCGTGACCCAGTCGTCGACAGCGGGGAATATCACGGCGGGAGCCAGCAGCACGGTGGAACTCAATCACACCACAATTCAGGGCGGCACGCTGAACAATATCCTCGGTGGGACTCTGGAAACGGTCGAGGACGCAACTCTCGACGGAAGCACGACGAGCGCGGAGCGGTCACAATCAACGGCACATTCAATGCGGGCAGTGGGACGACGGAGTCGCAGACGAATCTCCTTGGGTCGATCATCAACAAAGGCAACGTGACCCTTAGTGCCGACTTCGGCAGCAACCCGTCTCTCCAAATCGCCGCCGCTACAACGCTTTCCGGCGGCGGCACGGTGACGCTGGGGAACACTGCCCTGGGCGCGACAAACGGAAATTACGCCGCTATTGAGAACAGCGACGTCAATGCCAGCGAAACCTTTGAGAACGTCAATAACACGATTCAAGGCATTGGCCTGATCGACGTCGACGTAAAGGATCTTACCCTGACTAACGACGCGGGCGGAATTATCGATGCAAATAATAACACGGCCGGCCAAAAACTGACCGTGAACGGGGACGGTGGGTCGGCGGCGACCGTGGGAGTCACGAACACGGGCTTGATGGAATCCACCGGCGGCGGCGAGCTGTTGATCGAGAACACCACGGTTAATAACTTTAGCGGCGCGACGAACGGCACAATCGAAGCCGGTGCTGGTTCGACCGTTGCCATTGGGCCTTCTACGACGATCAACGGCGGCATCGTCGACGGTAAAGGCACGATAGATGCTACGGCCGCGACCGGCGGCGCCTTCACGCTCAGCGGCAGCACGATCACCCCGGGATATTCCGCCACCAGCGCTCCAGGCACCCTTTCTATACTCTTGGCCGCCAGCACAGATAACTTCACGCTATCGGACGGCGACTTCGATGAGCTGATCGACGGCGACGGCCCCGGCGACAACGGTCTATTGAACGTCGACGGCGCCGTGACGCTCACGGACGACACGTTGGAGATCAACGGGAGCCTAGACGGGGTAATGAATGGCGATACTTTTGACATCTTAAATTATGATGGCACTTTGGACGGCACGTTCTCGAACGCGCCGCTGGACACGCCCTTTACGTCGGACGGCTGGACCTGGGAGATTACCAGCTACAATGCCCCCGGCATCGTTCTCGATGATCCCGAGGATCCCGATGTAATTCTGACGGCGGAGCATTCCAATAGTGTCACGCCGCCGACGGGTGTGCCGGAACCGAGCGAATTGCCGATGCTGGTAATCGGGTTGCTGGCGCTGGGCGCGTTCGGGCTAAACAAGAAATCCGCTAAGACTGTGCGCTAGGATCCTCGGAAAACCTTAACAGGAAGCGGCGAGCCTAAGACTGGTTCGCCGCTTTCGTCTCTGGGCGGTTCATTTAGTGGTAACAGAACGCCATGATTGCGCTTGCCGGTGAAGGGTACGCGTGATATTTTCGCTCCGCGCATGATGCAAAGTCGATTCGAGCGAACTGTCTGCACAACGGACCAAGGCAGATAAGGATTATGAAAATGAACAAACAGCGGGGAATGGGATTAGTGCAGCAAGTGTGGCTGGTGGCGGGGCTGCTCGTAATCCTCGCGCTTGGATGGCACCTCGTCGAGCACTATAAAACCAGCAAAGGAATTGAGTTCTCCACGCCTTACCAGGCCGTTCTGCTCACCAACGGCGCTGTATATTTCGGCCAGTTGCACGATTGGGGCGGCCCAAACCCCACGCTGACGAACGTGTACTACATCGTGACCCAAACGAATCCGGATACCAAGCAAGTCAGCAACGTGCTCGTCAAGCGCGGCAAAGAAATGCACGGGCCGGAATTTATGTATTTGAATCCGAACGCAATTATGTTTGTCGAACCTGTGGGCCCCAATTCCAAAGTAGCTCAGCTCATCTCCCAAAATCCTTAATCGCGCTCGAGGTTAATCGCGCAAGAGCGGCGCATCGTTTCGGCGTTTGCGATTTCGCGCGCACTGCCCGCGCGGCCACGTCCGGACTCAACGAACTTCCGTGCCCGGATTTCGCTTAGCTTGCCAAATACGCGCCGAGTGGCTTCCAGTACCTTATGGGCCAGCCGGAATCGAGACCGTCGAAATCGCCTTCTGGAAATCCCGTGTGATCCAGAATCACAGTCGTCGCGGATTGCCCCGGCTTCAGCTCAAACTTCACCATCGAATAAACTCCCGGATCCCAATGCGTTGGGCGCCAGGCCTGCACGATTCGCTGGTCGAGCACGAGCTCAATGTTTCGTCCCACGATCAATCCTCCGAACATCGAAAACGCCCCACCCTCGGACGGATCGACTTGGGCCGCGAGACCCGTGAATGCGGCGAATTGCTTTGAATCAAGCAGCACTTCATAAATGCGCTGCGCGCTTGCCTTCAGATCGACTTCCTGATGTAGAAACGTGCGCGTCTGGTTTGCCGCCGTGCTCGGCGGCTCTTGCATCTCCGGTTGCTGCGTCTGTCCCCAAATCTCGGAGCCCGCCGCCAGTCCGCCCAGCGCGATGCCCACACCGGCGAACAGTTGGCGCCGCGTCGGCCCAATCGTCATCACACCCGATTTATTTTCGTCGTTCATCGCCCCCTCCTCGTTTCCGTCCGCTCTATTCGTGGCGCAGCGCCACCATCGGATCGACTCGCATCGCGCGGCGCGCCGGAATGTAACTCGCCGCCAGCGCGACGATCATCAGCAGTATCGCGACCGCGGCGAAAGTGGTTGGGTCGGTTGGAGGCACATCATACAGGAGCCCGCCCATCAATCGCGACAACCAGAGCGCCCCGACCAGTCCCGCCGCTGAACCCGCGAACGCAAGCGCCATTCCCTGCTTCACGACCAAAAGCAGAACTTGTGTGCGGCTCGCGCCCAGCGAAATCCGGATTCCGATCTCGTGCGTGCGCCGCGAGACCGAATAACTGATCACGCCATAAATCCCCACCGCCGCCAGAGCCAGCGCAACGAACGCGAACACGCCGAGCAACACCATCTCGAAGCGCGGCACCGCATTCGCATACGCCACCTGGGCATCCATCGTGGTGATTTGCGAAATCGGCAAGTTGTGATCGAACGACCACACCACATTCTTTACCGCGTCCGTCATCGCTCCTGGATCGCCCGCCGCGCGCACAACCAGCGTGATGTACGCGTAGGAGGACAAGGTGCTCGAAAGATACTCGCTGTTCTGAAACGTCGCTAGATACACCTCCGGCATCGGACGCGCCGCCCAATCGCCCTGCTTCGCATTTTTGACCACACCGATTACCGTCAGCCACGTTGGCGGATTGGCCGTTCCGATGTCGAACGAAATGCGCTGGCCTAGCGGATTTTCTCCGGGCCAATACCGGTCTGCCGCCCGCTGGTTGATGATCACCACGCCGGGCGCGGTGGCATTGTCGGCCTCGGAAATATCCCGGCCTTGCACCACCGGCAGCCTCATCGCATCGAAATATCCCGGCGTGATGATGCGATACACGCCGCCCGCCGATTCGCCGGGCCGCAGAGCCGGACGCCCTTCGATCGTGAACGGCCAGCCCCACAGATCGCCGAACAGCGGCAGATGATTGATTCCGCCGGCCGCTTGAACGCCCGGAATCGCTCGAACGCGTTCCAGTAGTTGCTGATAAAAAATCGGCCGGCGATTCGGGTCCGCCTCTTGCGATCCCGCGACGGATACAACCATCGAGAGAACATTGTGCGGATTGAATCCCGGGTCCACCGACTCCAACGCGACGAAACTGCGGATCATCAGTCCGGCTCCGACAAGCAATATCAGCGCCAGCGCAACTTCCGAGGCCACGAGAAAGCCGCGCAGCCGGTTGCGGCGAATGCCGTCGCTCGATCCGCGTCCGCTCTGCTTCAACGTGTCGCCCAGGTTCACGGCGGACGCGCGCATAGCCGGCGCCAATCCAAATACCACGCTCGTCAGCGCGGTGATTCCAAACAAAAAGAGCAGCACGCGTGCATCCACTGTCACCGTTCCCACCCGCGGGATGGAAGCTGGGGTGAGCGCCACCAGCGCGTGAATGCCCCAAATCGCGAGCAGCAGTCCGGCGCACCCGCCCACCGCCGAAAGAAGCAGATTCTCCGTCAAGAATTGCCGGACCAGGCGAATCCGCCCGGCGCCAAGTGCCGTGCGCACCGCAATTTCTTTCTCGCGCGCCGCCGCGCGCGCCAAAAGCATGTGAGCGACATTGGCGCACGCAATCAGCAGCACGAATCCTACCGCGCACAGCAAGACCAACAGCGGCGCCTCAATCTTGCCAACGACGTTTTCCCGCAGCGGCGTCACCTCAACTTCGCGATTCGTACCCGGATACTGTTGCTCCAGACGTGCCGTGATCGTCTCCATCTCGGCGCGAGCCTGCGCGATCGTCACGCCAGGATTGAGCCGCGCGAAAACCCGCAAGCTATTGCCGGTACGCTTGAAGATGCGGTCTCCAAACGCGTCGGGCACCCACAACTCCGCGCGCGTCGCCCAGAACGGCGCGAATTTGAAGTCGCTCGGCATTACGCCGACGATTGTGTACGCCTCTCCATCGAGCGCGACTGTTTTTCCCAGTACGTTGCGGTCGCCCGCGAAACGGCGCTGCCACAACGAGTAGCCGAGAATCACTTCATGTTCGGCGCCGGCGCGGTCTTCGCCCGGCACGAACCACCGGCCCAAGAGCGGCTCAACCCCGAGCATCGGAAAAAGGTTTTGCGTCACCTTCAATCCCCAAAGATGTTCGGGATTGTCGATGCCCGTCAGGTTAGGCGTCCAATATTCCGCGGCGCCCATGGCTTCGAAGGATCGGCTCTGATCGCGCCAGTCGGTGTAGTTGGCCACCGCGACCGGGTTGCTGCCGTCATGCAAGAGCGTCACCAGCCGGTCCGGCTCGTTGTACGCGAGCGGGCGCAGCAAGACGGCACTCACTACGCTGAAGATCGCGGCGTTCGCGCCGATGCCCAGCGCCAGAGCCATCACGGCGGTCGCCGTGAATCCCGGTGCGCGCAGCATCGTCCGCGCGCCGTAACGCAAGTCTCGAAACGACGTGTCGAAGAAGTTTCCGCCGCGCGCGTCGCGGCACTCTTCTTTCGCGAGTTCGACGCCGCCGAATTCGATGCGAGCGCGTCGCAGCGCCTCGTCGCGAGCCACGCCGCCGCGCGCCAAATCTTCGGCGCGTGTCTCCATGTGAAAACGCAGCTCCGCATCCATTTCGCTCTCCACGCGAGAGCGCCGCGTGATCGCCCGCAGCCAGTACCGAAAGCGGCCCCAGAGCGTCACACTTCCTCCGGTCTTGTGCGCAGAATTCCTTCGATCACGTCGGCCATGCGATTCCAGTTTTTTGCTTCTGTTTGGAATCTGCGCCTGCCCGTCGCGGTCAGCCGGTAGTATTTTGCTTTGCGCTTGTTTTCCGACTCGCCCCAAGCGCTGGCGATCCAGCCCTGCCGCTCCAGGCGATAGAGCGCGGGGTAGAGGGAACCTTGTTGAATCTCCAACCGATCGCGCGAGATCTGCTGAATGCGCAGCAGAATTCCATAGCCGTGCAGCGGTCCAAGCGAGACCGCCTTTAGAATCAGCATGTCCAGCGTGCCTTGCAGAAGGTCGAGTTGTTTATCCACGAAGCTATCTCTCCTAGAGCACCTAGGAATGTAGGCCTCGCCCCCCCTAGACTGTCAAGGAAAAGGTTTCGTGATACCTTCGGTCGTGGCGACGCCTGAAATCCTCGCACTGCGTGGACGCACAAGGAGGTTCAACATGCTGACCGCAGGAAAGATGATCGGATTCATTCCCACGACCGATTACGACAAAGCGCGCGCGTTCTACGAAGGCAAACTTGGCTTTGAATTTATCAGTCTCGATCAGTTCGCATTGGTCATGAGCGCCGGCGGCCACATGATTCGCATCGTGAAGCTGCCGAATTTCACGCCACTTCAAGCCACGATCCTAGGCTGGCAAGTCGGCGACATCGTAGCGGTCGCAGAATGGCTCGCGGAACGCGGCGTCACGCTCGAAAAATATCCCTTCGTCCAGGATCAAAAACTCGGAATCTGGACAACGCCGAGCGGCGACAAAGTCGCGTGGTTCAAGGATCCCGACGCCAACATCCTCTCCATATCGCAACACTCGTAGAGGAATAATCCCGGTCCACAAACGGCATCGCGCAAAAAAATGGCCGGGTTCTGGTCCCCGGCCATTCGATCTCGATTGGTTGCGGGGGTTGGATTTGAACCAACGACCTTCGGGTTATGAGATCAGAACGGCAGGCCGTTGGAACTACTTAAGTCTTGCCGAATCAGTGGTCCCTCTCCCTCGCAACCGTCGCTTTTTGCCTCTAGAACAGGGGTTTTGCACCCAAGTTGCACCCACTTTTTTGCGCGAGCGTTGCCAAATTACCCGAGCTACCACTTGTCCGACACCTTCCAGAAACCAATCCACGGACTGGCGAATGCGAGACCCTGTGCCGCCGCTAATTCACTCTGGGAGAAATCCTCCCAACTCCCCTTTCGCCAGCTTTGCAGTTTCAGACCTAGGTTCATTTGGCGTTCAAGCTTGGATATTTTATTCGCCACGAGTTCATGGTTATAGCCGTAGTTTCCTTTTTCCAAATACGAAAGAGTCCGTCTGGTCTGTCGCTCGCGTAGCGCAGAGATCATCGCCTCAGATTGGTGGTGCCCGATAGCTCGACGAAGGTGGGGAACTCTCGGTGCTAGAAGTTCGTCCCAACCCGTGCGTTTTGTGGCATCTTCAAACGCGGAGAGTGCGGCGACAATGTGCTGCCGCAATTGTTGGGCCGTGTTGCAGTCCTCACAACCACTTTCTGCTCCGGCGTCTATGCCCATACCCACATCGCCTGGATGGATGTGTCCACCTTTGTATTCAAAATAGAGCGTTTCGACGTGTTCCAGAGTGTCTGCGTCGATGTTCTCGATAAGTCTTTCTGGAACCGTGAGTGGATAGAGGATGCTGGACGCGTACCTCTGGAGAAATTCTCTGTCTTCCGGCAGCATCTCCTCCCGGTATGTCGGATAGTGCGATTCTGGAGTTTCCACAAGTTCGTCAAGTTCGCGGCGTAAGTTATCGAGACGAGCAAACACTTTCTGCCGCCGTCGAATCCGAAGGTAAAACAAAATGACAATTAGACTCACGCCCGCAGCGCCAGTCCAGACTCGCACCGAAGCTAGAACGATTACGACGATGGCTCCCAGATAAACGATGATTGAGTCGTGCGCCACGATTAGGCTTCGCGCCAGCCACTCGGTCGCATTCTGTAGCCGGAAATTGTCTGTTTTAGCCCGTTCCACGGCTTGTTCGTTGAAGTCGTCGGTCATCGAACGAAACCGTTGCTTGAGCCATCTGTACGTGTCCTCTTGGTATTCCTTCCGGTCATCGTCCTTAAGATAGTCGTGTGCCATTCCACCACCTCCGGGAGGTCGTGCCGTACAAACTTCCTAATGCCCAAGAAGCGCCAGTCCTCTGAGCGTCGTCGCGACCAAGGCGCGGACCGCGCGCTTTGTCATCCTTACCGAATAGGACTAAGGAAAGGCATCGGGTAAGCTTATCCGATGCCGCCGGTCTCTATCCACTCGATGATCCCGAATGCCGAGGACCTGCTGGCCCTCGAACCTGAAGAGCTTGCCGGAGTGCTTCTGGAATACTTGAACTCCCTCGATGAGCATTCGTCATCCCTTTGTCGGCTTAATCTTCTACGCCCGGGCCAGTCTCCCGCCATGGAATATCCGCAGGAATATCAAGACCGCATAGATAAGGCTTTGACGGAGGCGTGGGGTTGGCTTGAACGCGAGGTCTTGATTGCGCCGCGACCGGGCGTGAACGGCGATTTCGTCTTCGTTACCCGTCGAGGCAAAGCGCTCGCAAATCGCCAAGGCCTAATCTCCTATCGCCACGCGGCACTATTGCCAAGAAGCGTCCTTCACCCAGTAATCGCTCAGAAAGTTTACCCGGCATTCCTACGAGGGGAGTACGACACCGCGATATTCCAAGCATTTCGGGAGGTTGAAGTTGCCGTTCGAGAGGCTGGTAGATATTCGAAAAGTGATGTAGGCGTCCCCCTGATGCGTTCGGCCTTCAACGTCACGCACGGCCCGTTAACGGACAACACCGCTGTCCCAGCTGAGCAACAAGCGATGTCCGACCTATTCGCTGGGGCCATCGGCCTGTTCAAGAACCCGGTTAGCCACCGCTCACAAGAGGGCATCCAACCAGCGGAAGCGGTTGAACGCATTGTGTTGGCGAGTCTGCTGCTTCGCACCGTGGTTGAACGGAGAGCGGCCAATCAGTCGCGTGCTGGCTCGGCTCGCGTAATACCCGGTGGGGCACCGTGAGGCCCACGCCGTCAGAAAGAAACCGGAGGCCGCTACACACGGCGCACACTTGCACCTTTTCCTTCGAATCAGTTTACGAATCTGTTGGCCCAACGTCAGAACTGTCATCACATTATTTACGTGATTGGGTAACCGTCGAGAGTCGCTGAGCGTCCTGCCGTAGCATGTGGTCTTGCTTGCAAGTTGCGGGGAAGATCGACGCAGCCATTCCAGTTGGGGTCTAATTGCGATGAATCTATCCGGTTTTTACGAAAGCAAGCCGGACCTAAACCGGCCTGTTGAATCGCGGTATCGCCCAGAGTAACTATCCCAGGTATTCGAGGTCGCAACAATTGCGAAGGCAGCTAGCCCCAATCCCCACCAAAGTACATTTCGGCCAGTTTCGGCGGCTATCGGGAAGTCGTATGCCTTCAAGATGAGCTGTATCTGTTCGCAGACCTGCCTGGATGTCGGTCTACTCTTGACATTGAAATCTTCCATCAGCGGATCGAAGGCAGTCATTGCCGCGATGAGAGACTGAAACTCCGGAGGCCCGGGCATCGAAGTCCGCGCATTCTTGCCACCTGTCAAGAGTTCCACTATCGTTACGCCGAGGGAGAATATGTCAGATGTCGGCCCGAAATTCCGAGTAATCTGAGCGACGGGGTCAATATAGCCTTCCGTTCCGAACGGAGACGTTGTCGCCGAACCCGTCTGCAAGTCTTGGCCTATTCCAAAATCTGCAATCTTTACGTCTTCCGAGCCGTTGGCGGTCCGAAACCTTAGCAAATTGGAGGGTTTGATATCGCGGACGATGCCGCCTCCTTCGTGAATTATTGTCAGGCCAAAGGTAACCTGATAGAGCCATTCGGCAATTGTCCGCCAGTCGCGGCGATTGCTGACGCACGGTTGAAGTGAACCAAGTTCAGAGTATTCGAGAACGATGTAGGGGGCTTCGCAATCTACGTCGAAATCAAGAATGTTCACTACAAAAGGATTATCCAGATGATCGGTCAGCATGGCGCTTTCGCGCCGGAACCGACACCGTTTGTCGAAAGTGGAGTTTCCGAGAATTTTAATCGCTACAAATTTTCTCGTCCAACCGTCGATGGCTCGGTAAACATCCGAGGAGGCGCCCGAATCAAGGAACGACATTTGCCGATACCTACCCCGGCTCATAATGAATTGCTTCTGCCAGTGGGTTGCGTTACTCACATTGAATTCCTTGGAGCCATTTTACCACGGCGAGGACGAGCTTGAGGCATTTAGGAGGTCAAGCAAATCAGGTTACCGAACATCGCTGCCGCGATACGGATGATGACCGCGACCGCAAGCTCGGTTTGTGACTCCCAGGGTAGATAAAAACCACAATGGCGAAGCTTAAAGCGATGACCTGAGTTAGACACGAACGTTCGTGCTATCATCCGCGAACCATGATTCTTGACAACCGGCTGCGGGCGGCGCGTGACCCGACGGGCGAAACACTTTCCACGGGCGGGCGGACTCGGCAGGCGATCCTAGCAAGAGCCGTGAAAATCGCGGCGCGTGAAGGGCTGGCCGCGCTCACAATCGGTCGATTGGCAAAAGAACTCGAAATGAGCAAAAGCGGATTGTTCGCCCACTTCCATTCTAAAGAAGTCTTAGAGCTTGCGACTGTTGAGCACGCGAAGCAAGTTTTTGAAAATGCTGTTTTGCGGCCAGCCCAGGACGGCGAAAATGGCGTCGCACGTTTATGGAGTTTGTGCGATTTGTGGCTATCGCACATCGAACGGAGCGTATTTTCAGGTCCTTATTTCTTTACCGGCGCGCTCTTTGAATACGCGGATCGGCCCGGCCTTGTTTCCGATTCGATCAAGCGCGCGACACAAGAATGGCTGAGTGCGCTAAGAAAGGCTGTCGAAGATGGGCAAACATTGCGACAGCTTGGCCGAAGCGCACGCGCCGACCAAATCGCCTCGGAACTGAATGGCAGATTGATTGGGGCATATTGCGCATATCTGTTAGAAAATCGCCGTTCTTTCCGCGAAGCTCGCGCCGCGTTGCGGGCAAGATTGCGCGATCTGGCCACGACAGCTATACCCGCGAGCGCATTTGAGTCCGACGGCAGTTGGAAAAGGTACGCGCAAAAGCGTACTAGAGACGCGCCCAAAGACCGATGACGGAGTAGCGCGTTTGAATAATCGCGCCGCAAGCCGATCCTCTTTACAAAAGAGCTAGATTGGAATCCCGTTTTGGTCGCTGTATTTAAGCAATCTTCCGACGCGCTGCTTCCAGTTTTTCGGAAATCGAAATCTTTCCTCGCTTTCCCATATTTCTTTAATTTTTTCGGGTTCTCTCAAGAATCTTGCGGCCTCGCCTCTCTCGACTATCACAACGTCGGTTTCTCGGCCAACTCCAAGAGCCTTTTCGCTCATTGCCTTGGCCGCGATTCCATTGTAAATCGTAGTCATAAGGTCATGATGAGCAGCCTGCTCTCGCAAAGTTAAATATGCGGTGGCATTTGCCGAACCCGCACCAATTGCGGCGAAGCCCATGACATCTAGAGGGGTCGCGACGCCTGGATTTTCCACGATGTACAAGTGTGGTACCAAAGAGTGCTTCTCGATGCCGCAGAGAACGAACTCGCATCCGAGATCAAATTGCTGGATATTCGTGAGAATAGAGGAGTAATGAGAGACAGGAAGGGACCTGCGACCGAGTTTGAGGAATTGATTTATAGTCCAGCCAAATGTGCTCAGGAAGCGGTGCTCGATTTGTTTTTTTCGAACCTCATGATAGGCCTGAAGAAATGCCTCGCTTACAGTCTCGGCATCTTCCTTAATTTTGTCCCTGATGATTCGGTCGATCATGATGTTCATAACCGCGTCTGCGTGAGATACATCGCTTCCAGCAAACAAGACATGCCAATGATTGCCGACCAGCCTGGTTTTCATCGCTATCTCTGCTGAGGTTGTCCCGCCCAGGGAAAGCAGCCTGTCACTTATCAAGACGAGCTTCGGGGCGACATTTTCGTCAAGGCAATCACACATTAACGCTATGCATGTGGACACTGAAAATCTCTCCGCTACCGAGCTAATGTGCGCGGAGAATAGTGCGCAATTTTAGGCCTGTCAATGAACACCGCTCTTGCATATGCGGACTACTCCGAGAATCGTACCTTTGTATTTTCAGGACACTATTTCTTTACCGGCCCCCTTCTTGAATATGCGGATCAGCCCGGCCCCGTTTCCAAAACCCTCAAGAATGCGGCGCAAGAATGGCTCGAAGCGTCGCAAGAGGCGGTCGAGGATGCCCGAGGCCAAAGCAGTTCGATCGCTCGCGCTTTCGAGTCCGTCGCGGCTTGGAATAGGGAATGCAGAATTAGAAAGGGTCCTCGCATCTGACTTTCAGCGCGATCTGTAAATGCCACAAGATCAGCCACATGCACAGTCCGCCGTTTTCCTATTTAAGTCTCTGTCGAAATGTGAATTGGATGTGAAGAAATACGGATCAAATTCAAACTCTTCAGGACTTTTTGATTTTATTCGCAAACTCTACTTCAAAGATCGTACGAATCTTGCAGCCTTGTTTACAAACGCCGGAAAAACAAATCGTGGCGGCGATCTGTGAATGCTAATGTGACCGTTGAAATGTCCGAATATTTTCAGCATTTCAGGAGACAAGACGTACATCGGTTTGCCTGCCTTATTCTTTGCCACGGCGCTAATACGCCTGGCTTTTTCGAGAAGTCTGCTCTTCCGGCTCCCTTTCACGAGGACAAGCCGATCCTTTTGATGTTCGAATACGGCTCGATGTCGGACGTGAAAATTCGCTCCAAATTCTTTGCGAAGTTCGTTCCAGGTATGCGCACGCGCTTGGACGGCCTCTTTGACTTCGAAGTATCCGACGATATACAGCGATGGACGGCAATTGAAGCCCCAGCCTTCCAAGCCCGCATAGAAAATGAGAAGGTCGCCTTCTCGTAGTTTTTTCAGACCGGCTTTTGGGCGCGCTGGATCGCCGTAGGTGTACGTCTCAAACTCAGGGTCGCGATGGAGCCACATGGTTCGAGCGGATTCTCGCCTTCTCTTGGGAAAATAGTCGGCCAAAGGCCTTCTATGAATCTTGCCTTTCGTGTTTCCATACGTTTCTGTGTTAACGCCAAATCTGTTTCGTTTGTCTTGTATCGGAACGAACTCAAATTCTCCGTTTTTGAATAGGGGGCCGTGGATGCCCCCGGAGCCGGTATCTATGCCTACTCTCAGCAAGACGACTTGCATACCTTCGTTTTCCTCCCTGCCGGTAGTCCTTTCATACACGGTTCGCCATTCTTGCCTGGTTTGTGTTTGGTGATCCACTTTACAAATCGCGCGACATAGGCGCTGTCGAACTGCTTATATTTGAAGCCGCGCCCTTTCTTCTCCAAGCCGGGAAATGTCTTGAGGGGGATGCGGATCGCGTTTCGCCCGAAATAATAGAATCGGTGCCTCGATATCAGGACGAATTGCTGCTGTTCCTCAAACGAGTTCTTCGGAGTCTCGTTGTCTCCCTGTTGCTGATCGTAGTTGCCATTCGGCTGCGGCTTTTTGGATTTGAACTGCGAGCCAGCATAGTATTGTTTCCGTGTGATCTTTTTCTCGACCTGCATAGCGTAGACGAGCTTGCGTGGCCCAGTACTCTTCCGTGGGTTCGCGCCACCAGTGCCAACCACCCAGTCTCCAGGCTGTGCCAGTTCAACAACGTTCTTGTAGGCTCCTGGGGCCTCGCGGAATTTACAACGACACAGCGTGCAAAGTCCGCCGTAAGGATTGGGCGCGTGGCCCTCGTCATGGTCAACGACGTAGGAGAAAAGCCTCATGGTGTATGTGGGTGCTATTCTCGTGATGGCCGCTTCGTACCGCGACTATCTTGTGGATTCGGTCACAGGGAAGAGGATAACTTACGGGCCTAATATCGTGAAGCAGAGGGGCTATGGCAAAGTTTGTTAGCAGAGCGGGGATAAGACGCGGAATGTTGGTCTTCCGGCGATGCATCGGCAGCGATGGCCTTGGTCGGGCAAAATGGGAGGCTGACTGCGATTGCGGCGGTAAGTGGGTCGGCGTGCCTAGTAGTGCCAAAAAAAGTTGCGGCTGCTTAAAGCACAGGCTCAAAAACTTAAAAGGCAAGAGGTTTGGTTCCCTTGTGGGCGTAGCGTTCTCTCATAGAGACGGCGGACGCCGAGGGCGCACTTGGTGGCGGTTTCGATGCGATTGCGGCGTCGAAGGAGTGTTCAGGGCTGACGCGGTCACAAGCAATGGCACCAAGAACGTCAAGCAATGTGCAAGTTGCTCTCGCAAAGCTACTTCAAAAAAACGAGCCAAAAAGGGCTATGAGGCCACCAACCGCACTCCGGAATATGTCGCTTACTGCGACGCCAAATATCGCTGCAACAACCCAAGGCTCGCCGGATGGAAACACTACGGCGGTCGAGGCATCAAGTTCTTATTCACTAGTTACGAACAGTTCTTAGCTGAAGTCGGTAGGCGACCCAGCCCGCGACACAGTTTGGACCGTTACCCAAACAATGATGGGCACTATGAACCAGGCAATGTGCGTTGGGCGACCCGGAGAGAGCAACTACGGAATACGCGATTGCATGACCGCTCTATAGAGGAGCTTGAGCGGGAGCTTGCGCAGAAGCGAAAGCTGCTAACTAAATCAAAATGAAATCCACAGACACAGTGATTGTCTGGGTACCGACTAAGACCATCGCGGAATATCGTTGCTACGATCCGTTTAAGTTTTCTCCGCGAGGTTGGGCAGAATCGTGCATTTCTCTGGCGGACACAGGTCAAGAAGAGTGGCGGACTCTCCCCGAGTGGCAAGACAACCCCGTTCGTCGGGAAGAAATAGCGGACAAAATTGCAGCCGGGCAGTTTCGAGACGCCGAAGGTGGACAAACCCGCAATCAGCATTTGGAGCGCATTGCGTATCTGGTTGTCCACGGATGCCCTTGGCCAATTATTTTGCAGGTGACTCCTCCTCGACGCGCACGAGAAAAGTGCATGGCACCCTGTTGGGGCATGAGCGACGGATTTCATCGTCTCGCCGCAGCCATGTATCGACGAGATGAATTTATCCTGTGCCAATTGGACGGCTTTTATCGGCACCAATTGAACGAAGAGGATGTGGCATACATCGAGCAAGCGTTGGGGTGTCGGATTCCCCCGGCAGAAGAATAAACCTTGGAAAATCTGTGGCTCAAATCTACGAGCCGCAGACCTCCTAGTTGACATCATTTCGAAGGTGGGCTTATCCTGTACTCGATTTTCCAGATCGTTGCGGCGACGCCAACTTTTCGGGGATACTTTCCGACCACGCCTTAAATGGACCTCGGTTCCCCCGGAATGTGCTACCGCTCAAGGAAAAAATTCTAAATCCAGTGCTTCACGCTCTGGGTTTCGGAGACTTGAGCTATGGCAAAAGCCGCTCCCTCAGCAATTCGCCGGTCTGCCTCTTCGGATCGTGACAAGTGCAGAGGTGATGAGTCCTCGCTACGCGTTGAAAATCAGCCACGGCCTGAGGACACAGCCTTCGCTTCACTCGCGCTGCTGTTCGCGACTCTCTTGGGATTTTTGTCGTTGCTCGGCGGACCAAATCCCATCGCTCCCACTACAACCACCTGTGCTACGCTTCCGGCCCGGGTACCACTGATCGGCGAGCGAGGGGGTAAGTTGGCTCGCCGAAGATACCAGAACGGTAGTGTCTTTCTTCGGGGTAAGAAAAATCCGGTCTGGGTTGGACGTTGGCGCGAGGATGTAATCGCAAATGGCCGAACTTGTCGTGAGTACCGTTCGGAAGTGCTGGGCTACAAGTCGGACTATCCGACAAAGAGGCTGGCACTCCGCGAATTGGGAAAGCGGCTCTCGGTCGTCAACGATTCTCGCTACCGTGCCCGGCCTACCGCGACGTTTGCGGAGTTCGCGTTTCGTTGGGATTCACTCGTGCTGACGCAACACAAACCGTCAACTCAAGTCACGATCCGAAGTCACCTTCGGAAGCATCTCGTTCCGTATTTCGGGCACCTACAGATGCGTGAGATTGAACTCGAAAACGTGCAGCGGTTCGTCTCATCCGTCAAAGCCAGTCCGAAAACTGCAAAGAATCTCTACGCCACGATGCAGGGATTGTGGAAGTCGGCGCGCGCTTGGGGCTACGTCGCACACGACGCAGTTTCGGGCGTGGTTTTGCCGAAGCGATCCCGAGTGGCGCGGCGTTTCTTTTCGCTCGACGAACTACAACGTATTCTCGGAGCTGCGCCCGAGCCATTGCACACGTTCTATTGGCTCGCCGTAGAAACCGGGATGCGAGCGGGCGAGTTATGCGGGTTGCAATTCGGGGACTTCGACTTGAAACGCGGTTCGGTCAGCATCCACCGAAGTGTGTGGCGGGGAAAAACGCAGTCACCGAAAAGCGAAAGCGCAGTTCGGTCTTTCGCTCTTTCTCCTCGTCTCGTCGTGCACATCACTGATTATCTAAAGCGATGGCCGCCGAACGAGCAAGGACTGCTTTTTGCCACACGCAACGGCACTCCCTGGGACGCGAATCTGTTGGTGAAACGGAAGCTGTATCCGCTGCTCG
>Ga0182018_10001914_pt1 | contig 22275 bp, 21 predicted proteins | sample 812P2MmetaG_FD_120490 | JGI IMG/M metagenome (GOLD analysis project Ga0182018, IMG submission 120490) | Permafrost microbial communities from Stordalen Mire, Sweden - 812P2M metaG | ecosystem: Environmental > Terrestrial > Soil > Wetlands > Permafrost | place: Sweden: Stordalen | collected...
CGAATGACTGTGCCTGCCCGATGGCGTTCTTCAGGTCGGCTGCTGTCGTGAATTGAGTCAAAATGTCATCATCAGCGTCGATCGCAGCCGCGAGCGCGGCCCTCGTCGCTTGCAATGGAGCTTTGGTTATCGGCCGCACGTCTACACGGACGGGAACTTTAGGATTGGAAAACGCTGCGAACAGTTTGGCAATTATGCCCTGGCGCCGTAGCGGTGTGAAGCTATCAATCTGCCACGCGTGGTCTCGGGAATCGTAGAGCACAACCCGCCTTTTGCTATATTTCTTAAGCGCGGCGTGCGTCATGGTCGAGAGCTCCTCTTTGCTCCCGAGTTGGTCTACCCAACCATCGTCGGCCACAACTAGCGCTGGAAATGTAATGGCTTCGAGGTCCATGCAAAATCTCCCTGCGGGCGGGCCAGTCATCGATCGAGGCTATTTAGGCTTTGACTACTTTGCCGCTGCGGAGGCAGGAGGTGCAGACGCGGATGTGCTTGGTGGCGGCTCCTACTTTGGCGTGGACCGGACGCAGGTTGACGTTCCAGCGGCGCTTGCTGACGTTGTGGGCGTGACTGATGGTGTTTCCGAACTGCGGCCCCTTGCCGCAGACATCACATACTCGTGCCATAACTGGTGGATCCCTTCAGGCGTGTTGCCGAAAGGTTATTTTACAGGAATAGGGCGAGTTTGGACAACTACGGCGGCGGTCAGTTGCCAGCGGTCAGTTGCCAGTAAAACCTTATATCTGCCTGTAGGCCTGACATCCGCTCGATCTTCGTTTCGCACTTCGTTCGACCTTCGCTCGCAAGTTCAGGCGGCTTTGCCCATCACGGGCTGGGCACAGAAGGCGCAGCGGCGGGCGTCGATGGGGATCTCGCTGAGGCATTCGGGACATTTCTTTGTGGTTGGATCGGCGGGAGCGGCGGCTTTGCGCGTACGGGCGATGAGAGCGTTGATGGGGGTAACGACGAAGAAGTAGACGGCGGCCGCGATCAGGAGGAAGCTGACCAGGGCGGTGATGAATTCTCCGATGGGAAACGGGGTGCCGCGGACGTTGAAAACGACACCGTTGAAATCAGGTTTACCTACGATGAGAGCGATGAGCGGGTTGATCATGCTCTTGACGAGAGAGGTGACGACCGCTCCGAAAGCGGCGCCGATGACGACACCTACGGCGAGATCGACGACGTTGCCGCGCAAGATGAATTGCTTGAACCCGGATAACATGGCGATTCCTCCGCTTAGGTAGCCGTCACTGTAAACGGTGGGTTGGGGCGCGGTCAAGGCTTTGGGGGCGTGAAACTGCCTTCAGTTGGGGGCGGTGAAAATGTCGCGGATTGTGAAGTCGTCGGAGATGCCGGCGTTGACGGCGTTGGGGGCTTGGGCTCCAGATTTGTTCAGTTTGTACATAGCCTCTAGGGTGCGCAGGATGTTGACGTGGGTGACGCCTTTACCTTCGGCATATTCACCGGGGCGAATGTTGGCACCGGCGAGGATGGTGGCGATTCGATTTCGATTGGCGGGATTTTTGTCGGCGGGATCGGTGAGTCCGCCGACGAGCGGGGATTGATCACTTTCGTCGAAAGTCAGAATCAGCAAGCTATTGTGGCTTTTGGCCCATTGATAGTACGCGTCGAGATTTTTCTTGAGCCATGCGTCGCCCGCAGTGATGGAGGGGGTAAGAGGGCCGTCGTGCATGTCATCGATGAGGTTGGGCATGACGAAGGCAACGGTGGGGAGCTGGCTGTAGTCGGTGGGGAAATCCTGCGGAAAGCGCAGGTTGGAGGAGTCGGCTACGGTGTGGCCGTTGGGAAGGTTCGAAAAGCTCACCCAGGGACAATGTTTGCGGACGTAGAGGCCCTGGCGGGCGACAGTGGATCCGATTTGGGGGAGATCTTCGGAATAGGCTTTGAAAGAGTGTGTTGTGCGGATTAGCTCTTCACCGAGATTGCTGGCGTTGAAGCTGGACTGCGGAACCTGGTCACGAAAACCTACCTGCTGGTTGCTTCCGGAGAAGAGCCAGAAGTAGTTGCCCTGGCTGTGATGCTCCTCGGCATAGATGCGGGTGAGGGTGGCTCCCTCTTTTTTGAGGAAGTCATTGATGTAGGGGGCGGCGTGGCTGCCGATAATCTGTTCGTAATTCTTGTTTTCTTCGATGACGATGAGGATGTGGTCGTAGGCGGGGAGCGGCGGAGTTTGGGAGTAGGCGAAGAGGCTCGTCAGGAGGACGAAGGCGAGGCATGACACGATTTTCATGGGGATCAGCGGCTAAAGCGCCGCACCGGCGTTGCTGGGCTCAGATGCGCATGGGCATTACGATGTAGCGGTACTTGTAGTCTTCGGATTCGGCGGGGCGGAGTTGGCCGGCGGACTGGGCGTCTTTTAATTCCAGTTTCACGTCGCCGGATCCGGTGGCTTTGATGAAGTCCATCAGATACTGGGCGTTAAAACCGATGGCCATGGGCTCGCCGTCGTAGGCAATTTCGATGGTGTCTTCGGATTCTCCGGTTTCGGTGGAGGACGCGGAGAGTTTCAGTTCGCCTTTTTCGAGGCGCAGGCGAACGGCGCGGGAACGCTCGTCGGCGAACTGGGCGACACGGGCGATGGCAGCTCCGAGCTCTTCGCCGTGCAGGGCGATCGACTTGGAGATGTCTTTGGGCAGCACGGCCTCGTAGTTGGGGAATTGTCCGGTGAGCTGGCGCGAGGTGAGCAGGCGCGGACCGACACGGAAAAAGAGGGTGGACTCGTCTTTGGCGAAGTCGATGGTTTCCAAATCTTTGTCTTTATCAGTGCCGGAGTCGAGAAGCGATTTCAGCTCGTCCATCGCTTTTTTGGGAATCAGGGTTTTCATTTCGCCGGAAACGCCTTCAAACTTTTCTCCAGCGCGTTCGATGTGAGCGAGACGATGGCCGTCGGTGGCGACCATGGTGATCGATTCGGGCTTGAGGACCATCAAAGCGCCGTTGAGGGTGTAGCGGGATTCTTCACTGGCGATGGCGAAGCCGGTTTTTGAAATCATGGAACGGAGGACGGCGGCGGGAATTTTGATGGCTCCGGCAGCGGGAAATACAGGCAGGCCGGGGAAATTTGACTTCGCCATGCCGACCATTTTTGTGTTGGAGCGTCCGCAGCGGATGCTGACCCAGTGATTCTCAAGCAGCTTGATGGTGATATCTGCGTCGGGCAGAAGTCTTACGTAGTCGTAAAGTTTGCGCGCGGGGATGGTGCAAGCACCCTCTTTTTTTACTTTGGCGACACAGGAAGTGCGCAGGCTGAGGTCGAGATCGGTCGCGGTGAGCGAGAGTTTGTCTCCAGCGGCTTCGAAAAGATAGTTGGAGAGAATGGGGATGGTGGTCTTGCGCTCGACCACGCCCTGTGTGGCTGTCAGTTCACGGAGAAGATCAAATTTACTGACGGTAATTTCCATGGTCGTGGCGGATACCTCGGGTGCGACTGCGACCGGCATATTGGGTCTCCCGACTCTACTTCTGTTCTCTTCTTATATCAAATGCAAAAGCAATAAAACCAGTAGTAACCGTAGGCGGGCCGGAGAAGTGGAAAACTGGTCCAGGCGCCTGCGGTTGCAGCGACTTCGATCTTAACCCTTCGTGTGGAGAATCGCGCTCCGGAACGAAGGATGGCAACGTAACGTTTGGACCACGTTCCGATTCTCGTCCGCTATCGCACAACTTCCACAAACGCTCCACAGGCAGGGGGCTGGAAGAACGGCCTGAAGAGTGGATAACCCGGTGGAAACCGATCTTTACGCGCCCAACTGCTCGGTCAGTTTATTGAGCAGCCTGTTCAAATCTTTGTCGGTCTTGCGGAGTTCTTCAATCTTGAAGACAGAGTGCAAGACAGTGGTGTGGTGCTTACCGCCGAACTGGCGTCCGATTTCGGGGAGGGACGCTTCGGTGAGATGCTTGGCCAAATACATCGCGATTTGCCGGGGGTAGACGATGGAGCGCGAGTTGTTTTTGGCTTTGATTTCCACCAGGCGGAGGCCGAATTGCTCGGCGACAGCTTTCTGGATGGATTCAATGGTCACCTTGCGGGCCTGCGAATCGATGAAATTTTTCAGCACCTGCTGGGTGTAGGGCAGGGTGATTTCAGCTCCGATGAGGGAAGAGTGGGCGACGAGGCGGATTAAGGCGCCTTCGAGCTCGCGGACATTGGAGCGGATGTTGGAGGCGATGAACAAGGCGACGTCGGTGGGCAAGGTGACGCGCTCCTGCTCGGCTTTCTTTTGCAGGATGGCGACTTTCGTTTCGAGATCGGGGGGCTGGATATCGGCGATGAGGCCCCACTCGAAGCGGCTGCGCAGGCGGTCTTCGAACTCGGCGAGTTCCTTGGGAGGACGATCGCTGGCGATCACGATCTGCTTCATGGATTCGTGCAGAGCGTTGAAGGTGTGGAAGAACTCTTCCTGGGTGCGCTCTTTCTGGGCGAGGAACTGAATGTCGTCGATGAGCAGGACATCCATGGTGCGGAATTTGTCGCGGAAGCTGATCATCTTGTCGTAGCGCAGCGAGTTGATCATTTCATTGGTGAACTTCTCGCTGGATGTGTAGCAGATGGCGGCTTGCGGCGAGCGGCGCTTGATTTCGTGACCGATGGCCTGCATGAGATGGGTTTTGCCCATGCCGACGCCGCCGTAGAGGAAGAGCGGATTGTAGGCTTTCGAAGGACGCTCGGCGACGGCCTGGCAGGCGGCATGGGCGAACTGGTTGCCGCTGCCGATGACGAAGGCGTCGAAGGTATAGCGGGGGTTGAGTTGGGCGGCGCTATCCCAATCGAAGCGGGCCTGGGATGGATGCAGGGCCGCGAGGGTTGTCTGCGAACTCGATCCGGTGTGTTGAACGGGACTCGACAGGCCGCCGTTGTGGCGAATGGGCGTATTCGAAGGATCGTCGTCGGCGGTCACGAACTTGACGTCTTCGTAACCGAGGCCGAGATTGTCGAGCGCCTCCTGAATGAGGTCGGCGTACTTGTCGCCAACGTGGCGGAACTCGGCGGTGGGAATGCGGACGAACAAAATTTTATTGCTGGCGTGGCTGTAGCGAGTGGGTTTGAGCCAGGTGTCGTAGGAATGGCGGTTGATCTTTTTTTCGAGAGCGTCGAGGATGCGCGCCCAAGGATTCGGGATGATGGTGGAACTGGTAAGAGACATTGTTTGCCAGAATAATCAAAGCGCCGGACAAAAAATCCGGGAAAAAGCCAGAACCTTAAGGTTGAAATTCTTAACGTTTTACGGAGCAGCGTCTGTTTAGCAGAACAGGTTGACGATTGAAAAATTAATACGGGACGAACGGCATACTAGCACAAAAAAAACGCGGTGTCGGCGAGCGATAAGAAAAAAAATTCATGTGCGGGCAATATGGAACCGCGTTTTTTTTCTGCTGTCAAGTGTCGAGAAACTAACTGCCGCGCAAACAGGGCAAACCGAGGTCAGAGGTCAGAGGTTGGATTGCAGAGGTGCAAAATAGAGGTCAGAGGTCAGAGGTGAGGGGTAAGACCGTAGCGTGCCTTGGGACCCTAACCTCTGCAATCTCACCTCTGACCTCAAGCACCTTTGACCTCTCCCTTTGCAATCTGGCCTCAATTCGGACGGCGCTCACGCCTTACGGGGGCGGCTGTCTTATAGCTCGCGGGATAGACGACGACAGAGCGTCTTCCACCTTCGCCGTCACTTTCGGTGCGCAGGTCGGTTTCGTCACGCAGAGCGAGATGGACGATGCGGCGCTCGCGCGACGACATGGGACCGAAGCGGTAGGCTTCACTGGTGCGGCGGACGTGTTCGGCGGCGACGCGAGCGGCGAGCTGCAATTCGTCGATGCGAATGGCCCGGAAGTTTTTGCAGTCGAACCAGATCTTCTCGTGCTCGTTGCCCTGGAGATGCAGAACTTCGGAGGCGAGCAACTCGAAGGAGCGAAGCAGTTCGCCGCCACGGTCGAGAAGCAGGGTGGAGTCGGGGCCGGCGAACTCGACGAGGATTTCGGGATGCTCCCACTCGCGGTTCTGCGGCATGGGTGGATCGACGGTGATGCGATATTTGAGTTTGAAGCCGCCGTTCGAGATGACGGCCTGGAGGAATTCTCCGATTTGTTTGGCGGCGGATACTTTGTCGGTAATTGGCATAGGGCAGGTCTCTGGGAATCAGGTCTTAGGTGTCAGGTCTCAGGTGTCAGGCAAACAAATTCAAACTGACCACTACTTTTCCTTCTTTCTTGCTCGTTTCTCCATCATTTCGCGCATCTCGCGGCCGAGCGAGGTGCGATTCATTACGGACTGCTGCACGATGCCGATGAGTTGACCGGCGGACCAATAGAGGCCGAGGCCGGCGGGCAGGTTCCAGCTCATGAGACCGAGCATGCCGGGCATCATGATATTCATCATTTTTTGTTGCGCAGGATCCATGCCGGCTTGCGGGGTCATGCGCTGCATCAGGAACATGGTGACGATGATGGCGATGGGCAGAATGTGCCAGGGGTCGGGCGAGGACAGATCGTGGATCCAGAGCCAAGGCGCGTGGCGGAGATCCATGGCTACGTTCAACATGCGGTAGTAGGCGAAGAGGAAGGGCATCTGGATCACCAGCGGGAGGCAGCCGCCGGCGGGATTGACGCCTTCCTTTTTATACAGGGCCGAAATTTCTTCGTTCATTTCGGCTTTGCGCGGATCGCGCAGAGTGTACTTCTTGTATTTTTCCTGAATGGATTTGATCTGGGGCGCGACGCGCTGCATCTTGAGCATCGACTTCATCTGGGTGAGGCGCAGCGGGAGCAGGGCCAGGTTGATGACCAGGGTTTGCAAGAGGATGGCCCAACCCCAGTTAGGGACGATGTGGCTATACATCCATTTCAGCCAGAGGAAGAGCGGGCGGGCGATGATGCCGAGCCAGCCGAAATCAACGACGGAGCGGAGATCGGGCTGAGCGCCGGTGATGCCGGGGACGGCGACGGATTCGAGATCGGAGAGAGCCTTGGGACCGACATAGAGACGAGTGTCGGTTGCGCCTTTCAGGCTGCCGACGGCTGCGCCGAGGACGTCGATCTTATCCATCTGGTTGGCGTCGGAGCCGCCGTGGGGTATGGAGAGCGCGTTGCGGAGAGTGACGAGAGCCGCGTTCTGGGGATCGCGGGGCATGAAGACGGCGGCGAAGTATTGATCGGAAATTCCCGCCCAGTTGAAGGGGCCGGGAACGGTGCCGCCGCCGCTGACTTTCTTGATGGCCAGACGTTCGACCTTATCGTCGTTCTGATAGATGATCTGGCCGAGAGCGTACTGGGCTCCGGTGATATCGGCGCCGAAACCGGAAGGCCACATGGGGAAGGCGGAGACAGGCACGCCTTTGACTTCGACGTCAGTTTGGACTCCGACGACGTAGCTATCGTGATCGAAGGTGAATGTCTTGTTTACAGAAATGTCGCCGTCGGAGTATCCGAAGATGATTTTCGTCGGAGCGGTGTAGCTGGCACCGAGGGGAGAGGCACCGGCGGTATCGGTCCTGGTGGGGAAGTGCGACCCGAGGTACAGCGCCGAGTTCAGCTTGTTGCGCAACTCCTCGTCATAGGTCCACAAGGTCAGCGGATATGCATACTTCTCGGCCGCCGCTGCATTCACCAATTCGAGTTGGCCGCCTTTGTCGTCGGTGTATTTCTTCAGCACCCACGACTTGACGCGCGCGCCACGATTCGTGAAGACGATGCGGTAGACGTCGTTTTCGATGACCGTCTCGGACTCGGTAGTGGCCTGCAGCGGAGCCGATTCGTGAATCACCTTTGTGCCCGGAGGGACGAAGTCCGGCGTTCGCTGCTGCAAGCTCTGCGTGGGGGTGGCTGCTCCTGGCTGTCCAGTTGAGCGGTCTGCAGTGCTCTCAGGCTTGGCCGGGGGCTGGGGGCCGTATTTCTTCAAGAGCGGCTGGAAGAGCAGGATGACGAGGAAGGTCAGCGCGAAGACGATGAGCAGCTTGCGGTCCATCCCGGGTTCTTGTTGAGGATTTTTGAATTCGGCCAAGTCAGTAGCTCGCAGTTCGTTGTTCGCGGTTCGCAGTTTGCGCCGCAGGGCGGCAGGCCGAGGGCTTTGCCAGATTGCTCACTACCGGGTCATAGCCGCCTTTTGCCAAAGGATGACACCTTAACACGCGCCATGTAGATAGCAATCCGCCGCGCAGGACGCCGTAACGCTCGACAGCTTCGATTGCGTATTCCGAACAGGTCGGCACGTAGCGGCACGACGGCGGAAAGACGGGCGAAACCCAGCGCTTGTAGAGCCGCAGGAATCGGAGCGCGACGGACTTCATGGGGTTGCCTGTCATAAGTTTGCAGGTTCTAATTTGCAATTTCTAATTTGTAATTTGCAATTTCCGCTTCGGATCTTTCTTAGCTGCTTCTGTTGTTACAATCTAGTTTTCTTACGTATCTTACGTGTTTCTTACTGGGCAGAGCGCGAGTTATTTAATCCGACCGAGCAGCTTCTTCGCAATGGTATCGAAGGCGCGGCCCACTTCTTCGAGCACGAGCGAAAACTCCAAGTTCAGGACCGACTTCTTCGGATTGATCACGACATCCACGGCGGGGGCTCCTTGTAAAACTGCCCGGCGCTGGCGGACGGCTTCGCGGAGACGCCGCCTGATACGGTTGCGATCGACAGCGCCGCCGAGTACGCGTCCGACGGTGAAGCCGACGCGCGCGCCTGAATCTATCTTCTGATCGGACTTGTGATCGAACCTCTGATCGGACTTCTGATCGGACTTCTGATCCGACTCGTGATCCGGTGCAGCGATTTCCAGACGGCACAGGTAATAGACGGTCATGTGCGATGAAAAGTGTCGCCGGCCCTGCTTATAAACACGATCAAAGTCGGAATGTTTCAGCAAACGCGCGCTGCGTGGAAAGCCAACCGCGGGTTTGGCCACGGGCTCGGAAGCTTGTTGAGAACCCGGTTTCGGAACGCTGGCGCTCACCTGCTCACAATCCTGCACAAATGACGGCCTTTTTATTGCCCGTGGGGGAGAACTATTCGCGGAAACCTGGCTTCACGGAGACGCGTTTGCGTCCTTTGGCCCGGCGGCGCGACAGCACCTTGGCTCCGCTCTTGGTCTTCATGCGAGTCCGGAACCCGTGCTTCTTCGAGCGCTTGCGCCGGTTGGGTTGAAAAGTACGTTTCGGCATCGAAAATCCCTGCTCCTGACTGAATCAGCTGGATAAAGGCAAACCGTAAGTATAAATGAGGGCGAGGGTATGGGCAAACGGCTGTCTGCGGTTGGTTTGAAAATTTCGCCTACAACTTCCGCAAAATTCATCGTAAACTTTAACGAATGACCGGTGCGCGATAACCATGGGCGACATATTCCGACTCCTTCGGGCGTCTCGTAAAATCCGGCTTGGGATACTGGAACAGAGGCTGCTGTCGGCGATGTGGCAGCGTCCGGACGGGATCACGATACGGGAGCTCCGGGAGCGGGCTGACATCGGGCGCGCGTATATCACGATTGTGACAACGCTGAATCGCCTGCGGAAGAAGGGGTTGGTAGACCGGATCGCGGTCAAAGGAAGCAAGGTGCTGACCTTCCGATACGTGTCCCGGTACACGAGGGCGGAAGTAGAGCGAGATGTGGCCAGCGATGCCATCCGTCAGGTTCTGGGTCTGGGCGTGGCCGGGCCACTGCTGGTTTCAGGAATGGTCGAAGAAATCGGCGAGCACGATGCCGAGCTGCTTCAGGAGCTTGGGCGTCTGGTGGATAAAAAGCGGCGTAATAGCCGAAAGTAATTTAGGCGAACATAATTGGGCGAAGGTGTATCATGGTCGCCGTTTCTAATTCTTAAATAACGAACCAGGAGAAGAGCCGGAGAAACCCTGATGTTTGTCCTGCTTGGAGTGACTGTCTCGCTCGATTGGTTCCTGCTGCTCTACTGTCTGCTGTCAATGCTGGTAGAGACGGTATGGCGCTCGCTGAAACCTTTGCATGTGGCACAACAGAGCGTGGCCACGATACTGTTCGGGTTGCGGATTCTGCCGCTGGCAGCCTCGCTGATCGTTACATTCGCTTTGGTGGTGCCGTCGTTTCGGCTCATGGAACCTCTGCCGATGCATGAGGGCATGGGCGCAATACCTCTGGCGCTCGGAGTTTGCGCTCTCCTATTAATTGCTTGTGGCATTTGCCGCGCAATCGCAGCGCAAACCAGGACGACACGAGCCGTGACTTGCTGGCTGGAAGGCGCGCGCCCTCTGCAGGTCAATAGCAACTCCACCGCCACGTTTCAGTCTCGACGGGAGAGTCCACCGCTGATTGTGGTGGGGCTGCGCCATCCGAGAGTATTAGTTTCAGAATCTACGGTTGCGCTGTTAACTGCAGACGAGCTCCGCATGGCGCTGAAACATGAACTTGAGCACATGAAGTCTTACGACAACCTGAAGAGGCTCATCCTGGCTTGTTGTCCCTTTCCCGGCATGGCCAAGTTGGAGAGTGCGTGGTCGCAAGCCGCGGAACTGGCCGCCGATGATGCGGCGGTCTCGAATCAGCGTGATGCTCTTGACCTGGCAGCAGCATTGGTCAAACTTTCCCGCCTGGTTCCCAAAGCGCCTCCGGTCTGCAGCGCAGGCTTCGTGGCTGGCTCGGTGAGCGAGCGGGTCGCGTGTCTTCTGGAGTGGGATGAAGCGAGCAAGTCGCGGCGGGTGCGAATCCGCACCTGGTTTGTAGTTCCATTTGCGGTAGCGGTTTCGTTGTTGATGACAGTTGCGCACCGCCCGGTGCTGACGCTCACTCATGAAGTGACTGAGTGGGTTGTGCGGTAGGCTCCTGCATTATTGATATTCCATCATTGATGCTTCTTCGTTGATATTCGCTGTGCTCACCCGAATTTAGCGACAACTAATGTGAAGCTGTAGTTGACGTCATTCAGTGGATGCCGTCTGCCATGTAGATAGGAGCTTTGCGGCTATTGGCGAAACGGCAATCGCGAGCAAATAAAACAGCGATATGATCACGACGGCAAAAGCGACGAGCTCAGACGTATGTCGCGCCATTCCGGTGATGAGTGCTCCGATCGGGGCAAATCCATAAAAGTAGATGAGCAAATTGTTTGCTGCAGCAACCACCCGCATGGCAAGAAACGCTATGGCCATGCTCAGCATGTGCAGGGGAGAAACTCCGATCGCTCCGGCTGACCAGGGGTTCAGATAGATTTTTCCGAATGAAGCTACCGGGTGATCGAGCCATTTTGTCTCCACTTGCTGCGCATGATTTACCGAGAAGATGACGCATGCTGTCATGACTACCGCTCCCGCGAGGTTGACGATTAACGCGCGAGCCGGCAAATACGATTGGCCGTTGCTTACGAATGAGTTTCCCTCGTGGGCTCCGGATCGCGACAGCGCAATCATGGTCGTCGACAGGTCCAGGAACGCAGCCAAAGAATAGAGGACCAGATACAGGATGACTGCAAGCACGAGTCGGCGCAATTGGGGTTGACGTGGCATTTGCGGCCTGCTTCGGTAAAGGTTTCGATCGTGACTTCAGGATACTCGGGCTGCGATGCTATCACGGAAAGCCGACTACGGCTGCATAGAGATCAACCTCCGGTTGGTTCCTGACGCTGCGGCTTGATGGTGCCGGGATCGTCTCCAGTAAATCAATGCGTTGGGCTCGGTACGTTTGAGCTCGGTACGTTTGAGCTCGGTACAATGAGCTGTCTGCGACGAACTCATGAACCTTGACGACACCATTGTAGCGATTGCGACTCCGGCGGGGCGCGGAGGGATTGGGGTGGTGCGGCTGGCGGGGGCGGAAGCGCGGGCGATTGCGGTTCCTATGTTGCGGTTGAAGCGAGAGATGGAGCCGGGGTGTGCGATTTTTGGGGAGCTCGTTGAACCGGACAGCGAACCGGGCAGCGAACGCGACACTCGCATCGACGAAGTTGTGGTGACTTACTTTGCCAAACCGCATTCTTACACTACGGATGACATTGTTGAGATTTCGGCACATGGGTCGCCGGTGGTGCTGCGGCATATTGTTGAGCTGTGTCTGGCGCGGGGAGCGCGGTTGGCGGAGTCGGGCGAGTTTACGATGCGCGCGTTTCTGAACGGACGGCTGGACCTGACGCAGGCGGAAGCGGTGCGCGATCTGATTGATTCGCAGACGCTGTTTCAGGCGAAAGTTGCGGCACGGCAGTTGGGCGGAGCGCTCTCGCATCGAATTAGTCCGATCAAGCGAAGTTTGGTGGAGCTGATTGCATTGCTGGAGGCGGGGATTGATTTTGCGGAGGACGATGTTTCGGTGGCGGCGGACGCGGTGATTCTGCAACGCATTGCCAACATCAAGGAACCGCTGCGGGAACTGGCGGCGACGTTTACTTTTGGGAAGATCGTGCATCAGGGATTGACGCTGGCGATTGTGGGGCGTCCGAATGTGGGGAAATCGAGCCTGTTTAACCGGCTGGTGGAACGGGAGCGAGCGATTGTGACGGCGCAGCCGGGGACGACGCGCGATCTGGTGAGCGAAACGGTCGCGATCGGCGGGATTCCGGTGGAGCTGGTGGACACGGCGGGGATTCGACTGGCGCGGGATGAAGCGGAGAGCATGGGAATCCGGAAATCGATGGAGGCGCTGGCGGAGGCGGACCTGGTGCTGGTGGTGGTCGACCAGACGCAAGACTTGACGCGGGAAGACACCGAGTTGCTGAGTCAGGTGGGAGGTCGGCCGTTGATTGTGGTTGCGAACAAGGTGGACTTGATGGGCGAAGGGTTGCGCGCGGCGGCGCGGGAGTTGCTTTCTGAGCGGGAAAGTATTTCTACGTCCGCGCTGACGGGCGAGGGGATTGGGGAACTGCGCGAGGCGATCCTGCGGCATGTGGGTGGAGAGCTGGCGGTGCAGGCGGAGGGTGGGTTGCTGACGAGCGTTCGCCATCGCAAGCTGGTCGACGGCGCGCTGGCTGCGCTGGACGGGGCGGAGAACGCGGTGGCGGGCCGGGTTCCGCATGAGATGTTGCTGCTTGATCTTTATGGTGCGCTGCGACCGCTCGACGAAATTACCGGTGCGACCACGACGGATGACATTCTGAATCTGATTTTTGGGACGTTCTGCATCGGAAAGTAAAAGCCCCATCCTTCGTAAGAAGTCGGCGAAGGATGGGGGCGACGTCGCGAGATCGATGAACGCGGCGGCTGGCTATTCCAGAAACATGTTGATTTCCGTTTTGATGGTTGAGGTGCCGACGGTGGTGGTTACGGTTGCGGTGGCTTTGCCGGAAATTGGGTTGACGCAGGTTTCGGTGCTGCCAGCGCAGAAGCCGTTACCCGGTCCGGTTTGTCCCAGGGTGCCGAATGCGGTGTCATCATAAATGACGACAACCGAGCCTGCGGGGAACGGGTTGGGGCCGAAGTCATAGGCGCCGGTGTCGAGGATGTAGTTCTTTCCCTGCTTGATTACGACGGAGATGACGAGATCGTCAGTGGTGTCGCCGGTGTCGTCTTCATAGAACCAGAAGATCTGACCGCAATTTGCGCTCGAGGCGGAATTCGCATCGCAGGCGCTGAGCGATTGCGTGAAGGCGGGCTGACCGACTACGACTCCACCGGTCGCGATGGTGGAACAATCGGCGCCGTTGGCGTTCTGGTTGGGGAAGCAGGGCCACTCGTCGTTGCCTCCGCCATCGACTGGCGGCAGAACGCCGAAGCCGGCCATGAGCTGCTCGAGAACCGGCTTTTCTTTCGCGCCTTTTGGAACGCGATCCGCCTGCGCGGGGGATACAACCTTGAACTGCAAGTGATGTGGACTCTGTGCCAGCGCTTGCTGCCCGCCAACCGTGAAGGCAACAATCGCCATGATAACGACGACTGGAAGCAATAGAGATTTCTTCATGGATCCCTCCTGAGAGATACGAAGCTGGGAGAACGGAGACTTCGTTGAGGGAGTATGGGAGATGTTTATGGGCGTGTCAATCGGGATTCGGACAATTCGGCGTGGCGGATAAAGGATGATCAGTGTTGTTGCAATATGTTGCACATGGCAGGGTGAGAGTCGGTGGGGTTCATCATTTTCGTTACGGGCGTAACTTGGTACTCGCGGCGGTAGGCAATGAAGATGATATGAGCCATGTCCACGAGAACTCAAAAGGCCCCAGCCCCGCCGCCATCGGAGGCCTCGCAAGCTCTCTCGCTGCTGGACGAGCGGATTCTGGCGCTGATCATTGGGCATACTCCGCTGGCGAAAGTGTTGGACACAATGTGCGCGGAGATCGAACGGCATTATTCGGGGATGCTGTGCTCGGTGCTTCTGCTTGAAGCGGACGGTGTAACTTTGCGGCCGGGAGCGGCGCCGAGTCTGCCGGAAGAATACAACCAAGCGATCGACGGCGTGAAAATTGGACCCTCGGTGGGGTCGTGTGGCACAGCGATTTACCGCAAGCAAGCCGTTGTTGTCTCCGATATTGCCAATGATCCATTGTGGGCAGACTTTCGGGATCATGCGCTGCGGCAGGGATTGCGCGCGTGCTGGTCGACGCCGATCCCAGCGCAAGACGGCAGCATGCTGGGGACGTTTGCCATTTATTACCGCGAGCCGCGAACTCCGGACGCTGAACATTTACGGCTGATTGCGCACGCTACACATCTGGTCGCGCTAGCCATTGAGCGGGACCGGGACAAGACCGAGCTGCGGGCGGCGGAGGACCGGTACCGCACGCTGGTGGAGCGCTTGCCCGCGATTACTTATGTAGCCGAACTGGGGGCGGACGGGCCGTGGCACTATGTGAGTCCGCAGATCGGGTCGATTCTGGGATTCTCGCCGAAGGAGTGGCTGGCGGAGCCGATGAACTGGCTGAACCACATCCACTCCGAAGATCGTGAGATTGCGCTGGCGGCGGAGAAGCGCTTTATCGAGACGCAAGAAATGTTCCAGGCGGAATACCGCATGTTTGCTCGCGACGGCAGAGTGCTGTGGTTCCGCGACGAGGGTGTGATGCTGCAGGGGGCGGCGGATGATCGCAGACCGCTGATGCAGGGCGTGCTGTACGACATCACCGAACACAAGCGGCTGGAGGAGCAACTCCATCATTCGCAGAAACTGGAGGCGGTGGGACAGCTCGCGGGAGGAGTGGCGCACGACTTTAACAATCTACTGATGGTGATCCAGGCGCACAATGAGCGGCTTCGCGGGCGGCTGGCGGCGGGCGACCCGGCGCACAAGGATGCAGAGGAGATTGAACGCGCCGTGACGCGGGCCACCGCGCTTACGCAACAACTTCTGACATTCAGCCGGCGGCAGGTGTTGCAACTGCGAGCGATCGAATTGAACGGCATTTTGAGCGAAGTGACGAAGATGCTGCATCGGCTGATTCCGGTGAGCATTGAGCTGAAGATCTCGCTGAATGCGTCGCCGGACCGCATCAAGGCGGATCCGGGGCAAGTTGAACAAGTGTTGATGAATCTTGCGGTGAACGCCCGCGATGCGATGCCGCAAGGCGGACAGCTGGTAATTGAGACGAAGAATGTTGAGCTTTATGAAGCGCAAGCCGGAGAGCAAAGCCGAATTCCGCGGGGGAAGTACGTCGTTCTGACAGTGAGCGACAACGGTATCGGAATGAGCGGCGAGCTTCTAGGCAGGATTTTTGAGCCGTTTTTCACCACCAAGAAACCGGGCAAAGGAACCGGCTTGGGTCTGGCCATTGTTTATGGAGTCATCAAACAAACCGGGGGCTGGATTACAACTCGGAGCGAGCCGGGGCGGGGCACGACGTTTGACATCTATTTTCCTCCGGCAGTAGAAGGAGACAGTGGGCCAGAGAGCAAGGCTAAGGCTGGGGGTAAGTCCCGCATATCTGAATCCAGGTTAGCTACGGCATCCGCTGCGCGAGGAACGGAGACGATTCTGCTGGTGGAGGACCAGGACGGGATCCGCGACCTGGTGGGCGAGTTCCTGCAGAAGAGCGGTTACACGGTTCTGAGTGCGGCCGACGGAAATGAAGCGCTGCAGATGGCTGAGGAACATAAGGGTCCGATTGACCTGCTGCTCACCGACGTCGTTATGCCGAATCTGGGAGGTCGAGAATTGGCGCTGCGCCTGACGGAGCCACGGCCACAGATGAAGGTGTTGTTCATGTCGGGCTATCCCGACCACGCGACGTGGAGCAGCGAACTGGTGGACGACTCCGCGTCGGTGTTGCAAAAGCCATTTGCGCTGGAAACTTTGGCGCGCAAGGTTCGGGTTCTGCTGGACAACTGAGCTGGCAGGCGATGTACCCCGGGCCGAAGCGCCCCAAGCACAAGAAAATTGTACGAAAAAAGTCCCAGACTCAAGTTGCAGAAACCTGAGGCTGGGACGTTAATTCGGGCAATTTCTCATGAGCGACTCGGTCTGAGACGCCACAGGAAGATGCTTCGAGTGCTTACTCGAAGAAGATGGTCCACTTCTGAGTTACGGAATACTTCTTGGTCCATTTGACGGTGTAACAGGGCGCTGGGACGCTGCCGCATACCGAGGCTTTCGTCTCCTTTGTGTATTTGGGCGTGCCGACTTCGGTAATCGCTTCGAGGGTAGCTGCTCCCGCGACGGGATCGCCGCAAGTCTTGTTGGCTTGCACGACGTAAGTTGCTCCTGGGTTGGCTGGTGATGTTAAGGGGTAGTTGAAGTCGGCATCGCAGTTGCCGGTGTTTTCGCCGGATCCGGCTCCAGGCCATGTGCCGAAGTTCTGATCGCCGTAAATGATGACGTCGGCGGGCGGAGTCAGACCTCCGAAGGTGTTGGGGCCGAAATCAACCTCGCCCGACGCGGCAAGGACAGTTGAGCCTTGGGTGACCACGACCGAGTAAAGCAGCTCATCGGTAGAGTCGTTGGTGTCGTCTTCATACCAGGTTTCGGTCTGACCGCATGGCAAGTAAGAGGTGCTGCTGGTGCCGTTGGTGTCGGAGTCGCAGCCATAGCCGTTGCCCGAGCCCGAAGTGTTCTTGAGCTGCCAGACGTAGGAGGGAGCACCCAGGGCTGCAGCGCCACCAGGGAAGGTAATGGAAGGATCACCGATGGTGGGGCAATCGGGATTGCCGGATGAACTGCCGAAGCAGGGCCATATATCGCTGCCGTCGGAATTCGCACCGATGGTCGGGTAGCCTTGCGTAAATGCGGCCTGAAGTCCGTACAGATTGTCGGCCGGTGTCACTTCGGGGTTGTGGGTAGCGCCGTCCGAGTTTGTTCGTGGCACGACCTTAATCTGGAAATGATGGTGGTTTTCTTGCGCAGACGCGAGCTGTCCGCAAACGAAAAAGGCAACGATAGTGAGACAGGCAAAGACTTGAAACAAGCGCGACTTCGTCATGGAAGATCCTCATAGGGGGAGTACGAAGGTGCGCGCCCAACAAGTATCAGGCCAGCCGAAATGTCTGTCAAACGCGGTTGGGATGGTCGGAGTTGCCTGCTGGTCTCGTTTGCTTTCAGGCTGATTGGCTGCGCGCATCTCGTGCGTAAATGTGCGAAGATGGGGCGATTTTCGAGAGGAGTCCTCAAGTGGCCAATGCGTCGCCGCAGAATTTTTCGCAGCACACACGATGGGATCCGCTGTTTCACTTTTTCATCCTGCCGGTGTTCGCCATTTCGTTGGTTGGGAGCATCGTTCTGCTGGTGATGAGGCCGGGGATGCATACGGCCTGGTTCCTCATTTTTATGATCGCGGAGCTGATACTGATTTTCAAAGTGCGGCTTTATCCGCTCAAGGTGCAGGACCGCGTGATCCGGCTGGAAGAACGGTTGCGGCTGATGACATTGCTGGAACCGGGGTTGCGTCCGCGGATTGGTGAGTTGACGGAAGGGCAGCTAATTGCATTGCGGTTTGCGTCGGATGCGGAACTGCCAGCACTGGCCACGCGGGCGCTGAATGAGAAACTGGCGGGGGCGGAGATCAAGAAGGCGATTCGGGGGTGGCGACCGGATGAGTGGAGGGTGTGAGGCAGACGCGCGGCTGGACAGGGGAGCATATCTCTCGCCACGCGCTTGTATCGTTGCCGTTTAGTTTGGTGGTTCCAGGGCCGCGCTTTTCTCTGCGATCAGTTTCCTGATTTTTTCTACGAAGTCGGCGGTGGGTAGGTCTTCGGTTTTTTCTTTCCCTCTGGTGCGGACGTTGACTTTGTTGGCTTCTGCTTCTTTATCTCCCACAACTAACAGGAACGGAACTTTCTGCATCGCGTGTTCGCGGATTTTTGCGTTCATTTTTTCGTTGCGGGCGTCGACCTCGACGCGCACGCCGACGGCTCTCAACTGCGCCCCTACTTTTTCCGCATAGTCGACGTGGCGCTCGGCGATGGGGATCATGGCGACTTGAACGGGCGAAAGCCAGACGGGGAAGGCTCCGGCGTAGTGTTCGATGAGGACGCCGAAGAAACGCTCGATCGATCCGTAGAGGGCGCGGTGGACCATGACGGGCTGTTTGCGGGTTCCGTCTTCGGCGACGTACTCGAGATCAAAGCGCTGCGGCAGATTGAAATCGAATTGGACGGTGGAGAGCTGCCAGAGGCGCCCGATAGCATCGACGAGTTTGATATCGATTTTTGGGCCGTAGAATGCGGCTTCGCCGGGGATCGTCTTGTACTCGATATTTAATTCCTTGAGAACTTTTTCCAGCGAGTGGGTGGCGGAATTCCATTGTTCCTCACTGCCGACAAAGTTCTTGCGGTCGTTCGGGTCCCAGGTGGAAAGCTCGGTCTGGAATTTGTCGAAGCCAAAATCCTTGAGGACGTCACGGGCGAATTCGACGCAATCGGCGATTTCTTTTTCGATCTGGTCGGGGGTGCAGAAGATGTGGGCGTCGTCCTGAGTGAAACCGCGGACGCGAAGCAATCCGTGCATGACGCCGGAGCGCTCATAGCGATAGACGGTGCCGAGTTCGCCGAGGCGTACGGGGAGATCACGATAGGAGCGCAACGAGTCTTTGTAAATAAGGATGTGACCGGGGCAGTTCATCGGCTTGAGGCGATACTCAGCGTCGTCGAGCTCCATGGCATCGAACATGTTCTGACCGTAGTAGCCCTCGTGTCCGGAGGTCTGCCAGAGCTGCTTGCGCATGACGTGCGGCGTGTAGACGAGCGAGTAGCCGCGTTTGACGTACTGTTCGCGCATCCAGTCTTCCATCTCTTTGCGGATGATGCCGCCTTTGGGATGCCAGAAGATGAGGCCGGGGCCAGCGAGCTCCTGGATGGAAAAAAGGTCGAGCTGTTTGCCGAGCACGCGGTGGTCGCGCTTCTTGGCTTCTTCGATTCCGGTGAGGTAGGCGTCGAGATCTTTTTTGGAGAAAAACGACGTGCCGTAGATGCGTTGCAGTTGCTGATTTTTTTCGTCGCCGAGCCAGTAGGCTCCGGCGATGTTGAACAGCTTGAAGGCCTTGATTTTTCCGGTCGAAGGGAGGTGCGGGCCGCGGCAGAAATCCTGAAATTTGCCGGTTTTGTAGATGGAAATTTTTTCATCGGGCTTGGTGAACTGCTCGATGAAGTGGCACTTCATGAAGTCGCCTTCACCTTTGAACTTCTCGAGGCCTTCGTTGCGCGGGAGGAATTCGCGGGCGTAGGGAAGGTTCTGCTGGACCAGCTCCTGCATCTTCTTTTCGATCTTCTCGAGATCTTCGGGAGTGAACGGGGTGGGGCGGTAGAAGTCGTAGAAGAATCCGGTTTCGGTGGCGGGGCCGTGACCGAGTTTGGTCTCAGGGAAAAGCTCGAGTACGGCGGCGGCGAGCAGGTGCGCGGAGGAGTGGCGATAGACCTCGAGCGCCTCGGGATCTTTGTCGGTGAGGATGCGGAGATCGGTGTCTTTTTCCAGCGGACGGGTGAGATCGATCAGATCGCCATTCGATTTAGCACTTAGAGCGGCGTCGGCGAGACGCGGGCTGATGGAGTTGGCGACGTCGAGCGCGGTGGTGCCCTTAGGGACTTCTTTGGTGCTGCCGTCGGGGAGCTTTACGTGAATGGTTTCGGACATGGATAGACTCTTGTATTCTGCTGAATCTTTTGAGTTTAAAGGAGGGAACGGGGAGGGTCAAACAGACTCAAGCCATGCAATCATTCCATGGAGCGAGTGGCTACTCCAAACGAATGTACAAATCCACCGCGGTTCGTGGTACTTAATGCAGAGATGAGTTCTTCCACGGCTCGGAGCCATCAGCAGACAGCTTTCCGTCTCAACGGGGTTGGGTATTCCTTGTACCTTGCGGACTGCCTTGCCTGGATGGAGCAGCAGCCAGCAAACTCAGTTCACGCGATTGTCACGGATCCACCCTACGGCCTAAAGGAATACACCGCGCCGGAGAAGCGGAAATTGCGCCAAGGGAAGGGCGGGGTATGGAGAATCCCTCCAGCCTTTGACGGGTGTGTCCGCAGCCCACTACCGCGGTTCACTGTTTTGACGGACGACGAACTCTCAAATCTGAGGCATTTTTTTTCCGACTTTGCCAGGCGCGCGTTCCGAATTATGGTTCCCGGCGCGCATGTTTTCGTTGCGACTAATCCTTTGCTGTCGCACCTGGTCTATTTTCCGTTGCTGGAGGCGGGGTTTGAGAAGAGAGGCGAGATTATCCGCCTGGTGCAAACGTTGAGGGGCGGCGACCGGCCGAAAAATGCGCATCGTGAATTTGCGGAAGTCACGGTCATGCCGCGCTCTTCGTGGGAGCCCTGGGGTTTGTTCCGTAAGCCATGCGAAGGACGAGTTCAGGACAACCTGCGCAAGTGGAAGACAGGCGGTCTGCGCCGCATCTCAGGCGAGCTTCCGTTTTCCGACGTCATCCTTTCCGCTCCCACTCGGCGCGATGAGCGTGCGATTGCTCCGCACCCTTCGCTGAAACCGCAAGCATTTATGCGGCAGATTGTTCGTGCCTGTCTGCCTCTTGGCAAAGGAGTTGTCCTAGACCCTTTTATGGGCGGCGGTTCGACGATTGCGGCAGCGGTGTCGAACGGATATCAGAGCATTGGGATAGAAATCGATCCGCAATTTTTTGAAACTGCGGTCGGAGCGATTCCGGGGCTGGCTGCGCTTCCGACAAACGGAGGGGCCGGTAGCAGAATAGGTTCCAAGGCCAATTCGGATTTACAGGGAAGTCTTGCGCTGCCGCTGGAACCATGACACCTTGTTGTCGAGATGGCGCTACAGGCAGACGGCTTCGACCGTGCGGTTCCGCTACCGCCCGAGCTCAAAATTACACACATCCGTGAAGCCGTTGAACACGTCGAGAGCAGAGCCGACGAACTTATCGATATTTACTTCGAACAGGCAAACGTGTTCAGTGGCATAGTGGGCATTCTTGGTATCCAGGCACTCCACGCCTTGAGCCCGTACAAGAAGCACAAACACCCAGATGTTGCTCAGCAACGTTTTCCCGACCTTTCACTTCGTGGAAAGCTGAACCCGCCTCCGCAGCACGCGCTGGAATCCAAGGGGTCAACTCGGCCTTGGGCGCTCCAGTCGCATTACAATCACCCCGGCTGGTACATTGTCTGGCGCTATGCGGTTGACCAAACGAAGCGGCTAAAGCTCGGCAAGGCGGTTGCGATTTGGCGCGTTGATCTTGCTTTCCTCCACGAGGGCGACTGGAAGTACGAGGGAAGCAAGGCGGCTGAGGGTCGGGGTGGGCGCACTCATACTTTCGGAATCAAGCTTCCCGCGAAGCTTCTGAAAAACTGCATCGTGTATCAAAATCCGAGAGTTGCGATTCGTCAGGGAGGCCCAGTCCTCGCAAATCTGGATGAGTAAGTCTTGTTCGCAGCGCACGACGACCTGACGCGATCCCTACGCGGTCTGGGGAGCGGAATACAACGCTTCTATTGCAGATTTCACTCTCGCGGAGACGGTTTCGGTATCCTGCACGGTCAAGCCTTCGGTTGAGACGGGGTCGCCTACACGCATTTCCAGGGGCTGGCATTTGATGTGGTAGGTGTTCATTGGCAGAAGGTCGAAGGTGCCGACTAAGGCTATGGGGACGATGTCGGTTTGGGATTTGATGGCGAGGAAAAATGCTCCGGGGAGAAATGGTTGAAGGTCGCCGTCGCGGGTGCGGCCGCCTTCGGGAAAGATGACGAGAGGTGTTCCGCCGCGGAGGCCGCGGAGAGCAGACTTGACAGCGCCGATGGAGACGGCGGGGTTTTGCTGATTGATGCAGACTTGTCCGGAACGCTTCAGATGCCAGCCTACAAATGGATAGGCCAGCAATTCGCTTTTGAAAACGATGCGGAATTGAAAGGGCAGGTAGACGTAGAGGATGGGGATATCGAGCGCCGAGGCATGAGTGACGGCGTAGACGCGGGGTTTGGAG
>Ga0182018_10001915_pt1 | contig 22267 bp, 15 predicted proteins | sample 812P2MmetaG_FD_120490 | JGI IMG/M metagenome (GOLD analysis project Ga0182018, IMG submission 120490) | Permafrost microbial communities from Stordalen Mire, Sweden - 812P2M metaG | ecosystem: Environmental > Terrestrial > Soil > Wetlands > Permafrost | place: Sweden: Stordalen | collected...
CACGCTGCACAACACCAATCCGCAGTTTGACGTGATGGACCTGAAGTCGATTGAAGACTGGACGGTCGAAAAGACCTTGAAATCGGCCAAGGATATCGTCGACGTGAACACCTTCGGCGGCCCCACCCGCGAATATCAGGTGCGCGTAGATCCCAGTAAGCTGATCGCGTATGGGCTGGGCCTGACCCAGATCGAGCAGCAGCTCACCAACAACAACGTCAATGCCGGCGGGAGCTTCCTGGAAGTCGGACTGCAATAGGTGAATGTGCGCGAAGTGGGGCTGGTGCGGGATGTCCCGGACATCCAGAATACCGTGATCGCTACCAAGCTCGGCACGCGGATACGCATCAAGGATGTCGCGGTGGTGGCGCAGGGACCCAAGATCCGGCTCGGCCAGTTCGCTCGTGCGATTCGCCGCGAAGACGGCAAGATTGTCGACAACGACGACGTGGTTTCGGGGATTACGCCGATGCGCAAGGGCGCGGACGCGGAAACGGCGCTGAAATATCTACATGAAAAGATCGACGAGCTGAACGATCATATTCTGCCAGCGGGAGTCAAAATCGTCCCGTTTATCGATCGTAGCGAACTGGTGCACCACACCACCAAAACGGTGCTGCACAACCTCACCGAAGGCATCATTCTGGTGGTCATCATCCTGCTGATCTTCCTCGGAAATGTGCGCGGCGCGATCATCGTGGCGCTCACCATTCCGTTCTCCCTGCTCTTCGCCGCGAGTTGCCTCAAGCTGAAAGGCATTCCGGCGAACCTGCTCTCGCTGGGCGCGCTCGACTTCGGAATGGTGGTGGATGGCGCGGTAGTGATGGTGGAAAACATCGTGCGCCATCTCGGCCATCGCGGCGAAGACCGGCGAACGCCGAAGGAGCGAATTTTCGAAGCGGCCCACGAGGTGCAACGGCCGGTGTTCTACGCCATCGGCATCATTATTACTGCGTACTTGCCGATCTTCACCCTGCAAGCTGTCGAAGGCCGGCTCTTCAAGCCCATGGCGTGGACCGTGGCCTTCGCGCTCTGCGGCGCGCTGATCTTTTCCATGCTGGTGGCGCCGGTGCTGGCCAGCCTGTTCTTTCCACACGGAACCCGCGAGTGGGTGAACCCGGTGATGAACTGGCTTATCAGCGTGTATCGCAAAGCGCTACGGCTGGCGATCCGGATGCGGTGGGTGACAGTCGGCGTAGGCGTTGCCAGTCTGGCGGCGGCAGTATATCTTACGGTCGGCGGCGTGATCGGTTCGGAGTTTCTGCCCCATTTGGACGAGGGTGCTCTTTGGGTCCGCGGTACGCTCGCGCCCAGCACCGGACCGAGCGAAGGCATCCGGGTGGCCAACCAGGCGCGTATTTTGCTTTGCTCGTTTCCCGAGGTCACGGAGTGCACCAGCCAGGTGGGCCGGCCCGACGATGGCACCGATACCACCGGCTTTTTCAATACGGAATATTACGTGGGGCTGAAGCCCAAGGAGCAGTGGCGGCCGGAGTTTCACCAGGACAAAGACCAAGTGATCGCCGCCATGAGCGCCCAGCTCGAGAAGATGCCGGGCATCATCTGGAATTTCTCGCAGCCTATCGCCGACAACATGGAGGAAGCCGTCAGTGGAGTGAAGGGGCAGCTGGCCACCAAGATTTACGGAAACGACCTGGCAACTCTGGAAGACAAGGCCGATCAGGTGGTCAACGTCATGCGCGGCGTGAAAGGGATTCAAGATCTGGGCGTCTTCCGCGTCCTCGGGCAGCCGAACCTGAACGTGACGGTGGATCGCAAGCAGTGCGCGCGTTTTCAGATCAATGCCGCCGACGTGCAGGACGCCGTGCAGACGGCGGTGGGCGGCAACGCGCTCACCCAGGTGCTCCAAGGCGAAGAGCGGTATGACCTGGTGATGCGCTACCTTCCGCAATACCGCGACACCAAGGAAGCCATCGAGAACATTCGACTGCTGGCGCCGAGCGGCGAGCGCGTGTCGATCGCGCAGCTCTGCAAGATCGGCGAACGCGACGGCGCGTCGGAGATTTACCGCGAAGGAAATCAGCGCTACATTGCCGTGAAGTACAGCGTGCGCGAACGCGATCTGGGTGGCGCGGTGATGGAATCGATGCACAAAGTAGAGCAAAAGGTACAACTGCCGCGCGGCTACCGCATCGACTGGGAGGGCGAATTCGCCAGCGAGGAGCGGGCTGAAAAGCGCCTGCTGTACATTGTGCCGCTCACCGTTCTGCTGATCTTCATCATTCTGTACACCATGTTCCGGTCGCTGAAATGGGCGTCGCTGATTATGCTGAACGTGATGCTGGCGCGCATCGGCGGATTGCTCGCGCTGGTGGTCACGCATACCAATTTCAGCGTCTCTTCGGGTGTCGGATTCCTGGCGCTGTTCGGGGTGTCGGTGCAGACCGGCGTAATCATGCTCGAATACATCAATCAGCGGCGCGCCCGTGGGTCGTCCATTGAGGATTCCGCGATTGAGGGCGCGGTGTTGAGGCTGCGGCCGATCATGATGACGATGCTGGTGGCGACGCTGGGGCTGCTGCCGGCGGCGTTGTCGCATGAAATCGGGTCGGACTCGCAGAGGCCGTTCGCCATCGTGATTGTGGGCGGGCTGATTTCGGATCTGGTGATGAGTATTTTCCTGCTGCCCACGTTGTATGCGTGGATGGCGCGGGATAACGACGTGCTGCCGGAAGTCGAAGGCGAATTCGAGTAGAAGAATATTCACCACAGAGCCACGGAGACACGGAGAAAAACAGAGTCAAAGGCGAAACCGGAGCACACGGAGGTTGCGGAGGCCACGGAGGCGCAAGATTCCCGAGTCGCAGTGTCCTGGTAGGTTGGGCTCGGGAGAATCGTCGCGTTGACGGTTATAGCGGATAAAACGCTTGGTCTTATCTGTGTTTCATCTGTGGCCAATCATCAAAACTCATAGTCGGGCGGCTTGATGCCCTTTAGCCGCAGATACACTTCCAGCTGTCCGCGATGGTGGGCGGTGTGGGTGAAATAGGCCCAGAGCCATTCGAAGCCGGTCATCCTACGATTCTCCGGCCCGGCTTGGGCATCCAATTTTTCGGACGTCATCGTGGCGATGGCCTGATTGCAGAAGACGAAAGAGTCATTGAGGAACTGCACAACCGTCTCTTTATCGAGCTCTGCTTTCCCGCTCGCGCCATCCATTATCAATTGCGGAACGGTCGGCCGTTTTGTGCCGCTGGCGTTGGCGCAGGCGCCCAGGTTCGCGCCCGCCACTTGGATTAAGACCTGGCTGAAGCTCAACTCCTCGGGAACGGGTTTGTATCCGTAACTGTCGGCGGGCATCAGTTTGGCGACGGCAAGGGTGAAATCCTGGGAGGTCTTCCAGTGCTTTACCAATGCGTCCTTGACGGTGACTTGTGCCATCGCAGGGATGGCAACGAGTAAAAATGCGGCGAGCTTCATCTTGAACTACCTCCGAGGGATTAAGGTAGCACAAGCGGCGGGAGGCCCAAACCGGGCGCCCCGCGATTGTAGGCTGGGACGTCTTCTTCCATCAGCTTCTTGTATTGTGCCTCCACTGCGTGGAGTTGCGTTTCGAGATCGTGCACCATGGCAATTTCAGTCTCGGTGGGGGCGTAATCCGCGCCGCCGGCGTATTTGCTGCCAGTGCCGCTGCCTAGCGACAAATTCAGCCACAAGAAATTGAGGTAAAGCCTGGCCGCTTCGGAGTCGTATTTCTCGTCGCTGAGCGCGTCGGAGTGCGAGATGAGCTGGAACTCGACGTCCTGGAGCTTGCGATCCACCGCGTCGAGCGTCGGCGCCGCGGAGACCTTGCGTTCGTCCTCGATCTGCTTGCGCAGTACCTCGATCGCATTGGTCATCCTGGCGACCGCGTTGACATCGTCGCGAATTCTGAGCTGGAGGCGAACGGAGGCCTGGACGTCGCTGTCGGTGCCATGGCTATTCGGCGGCAGAGCGATCTGCAGAGGTTGGGTGTAGGTCTTGTCGTCCCAGTGAAGTTCAACGGAGTAGCGGCCGGGAGCGGCGATGGGTCCGAATTGCGCCTGCTCGATCCCTTTATGCGCCACCGGCCGCGTTGCGGAGCCCTGAAATCGCGCCTCCTCCCAGATGTGCGGATTTTCCGGCGGCGTGGTGCGCAGCGCCACGGGGAGGGGCGGTTGCCATCGAAGGTCCCAATCGATGCGGTTCAGGCCGGGTTGGAGGTTGTCGGCGCGGAGCTTCGCCACCAGGAGACCGCCGGAGTCGTGGATCTCGATGACGATGGGATTCTCGGGCGGAAAGTTGAGGACGTAATCGAAGGTAGTGCTGGCGTTCTCCAACTGGCGGAACGCGACGCGCGGCGTTAGCAGGCGGGCCGGCTCGTCCGGCTCCTGCGCCAGCAGCGCCGCCGCGGCGCAGAGGATGGCGCCAATCAGGCCCAGCTTTTTTGATAAACTGCAAGACCAAACTACCATGCGTCGTATATCCTTCCGACCAGCCTATCATTGGCGCCCGAGAGCTGTAACCGGCTTGCTCGCCATCACTCTGAGTGTAATTCCAGCGGCCGCGCAGCGCGGCGGACGCGGAGGGCCGCCGGCTCCGCCCATGCCGAGTTCCGATCCGCAATTCCGCTTCATGGGACCGGCAGTGGGCAATCGCATCGCTTCCGCGGCGGGCATTCCGGGCGATCCGACGACTTACTACGCGGGCGCCGCCTCGGGCGGTGTCTGGAAGTCTACCGATTCGGGGAAGACGTTCGCGCCGGTGTTCGATGGGCAGCCGGTGATGGCGATCGGCGCGCTGGCCGTATCGCAGTCGGATCATAGCATCGTGTGGGCCGGCACCGGCGAAGCGTGGGCCATCCGCGACAGCGACATGATGGGCGACGGCGTGTATAAATCGACGGATGCGGGTGCCACCTGGACCAACATGGGTCTGAAGGAAACGGGCCGCATCGGCCGCATCGTGGTGAACCCGAAGAATCCCGACAACGTTTTTGTCTGCGCCGCGGGGCGCATGACCGGTTCCCAACAAGAGCGCGGCGTGTTCAAGACTACCGACGGCGGAAAGACCTGGACGCGGTCGCTGTTCGTCGATCCGGACACTGGCTGCTCGGGTCTCTCGATGGATTCGAGCGATCCGAACACGCTGTTCGCGGGCGCATGGCGCGTGGCGATGCACACCTACGCGATGTTCAGCGGCGCGCCCGATAGCGAATTCACGGCGCACGGCCCGGGGAGCGGCGTGTATGTGACGCACGATGGCGGCGCCACGTGGACGCGGATCGAAGGGCACGGCATGCCGAAGCCGCCGGTGGGCAAGGTCGACGTGGCCGTGGCGCCCAGCAATTCCAAGCGCGTGTACGCGCTGATTCAGACGCCCGATCAGGGATCCATCTGGCGGTCCGACGATGGCGGCGAAAGTTGGACGAATGGCAGCTGGCAGCGGGCGTTGATCGGGCGCGCGGGGTATTACATCCACATCGCCGTCAACCCACAGAATGCCGACGAAGTCCTGGTGACCAATAGCAGCTTCTGGCTGTCGACGGACGGCGGCAAGAGTTTCAACGCGCAGAACTGGGGCGGCGGCGATACCCACGATATCTGGATGGACCCGACCGACGGCAAGCGCGTGATCATCACCCACGACGGCGGCATGAACATCACCAGCGATCATGGCGCGACCACCAATCGCGTGACGCTGCCGATCGGGCAGATGTATCACGTGGCGGTCGACAACGACGTACCCTATCACATCTACGGCAACATGCAGGACGACGGCACCATGCGCGGATTGAGCACCACGCAGGAGCAAGGTCCGAACGTTCCCGGCCAGCCGGTAGCGGGAGCGGGCCGCGGCGGGCGCGGTGGCCGCGGCGGTGGCCCCACGGCGTTGGTGGGCGAATGGGACCACGGTCTGGGTGGGTGCGAATCGGGCTTTACGGTTCCCGATTTGACCGACAGCAATTTCATTTGGGCGTCGTGCTACGGCAACGAAGTGACGACGTACGATTACCGCACGAAGGTGGCGCGCTCGGTGAGTCCGTGGCTGCACACGCTCGATTCCGAGCCCGACAAGGCAAAGTATCGCTGCCACTGGACGCCGCCGCTGGTCGTCGACCCTTTCGACCACAAGCGCGTATATTACGGCTGCCAGGTGATTTTCCGGACGACTACGGCCGGCATGCATTGGAGCGTGATCAGCCCGGATCTGTCGCACAACGATCCCAAGTACATCGTGTCGTCGGGCGGAATCGTGGGTGACAACCTGGGGCAGTTCTACGGCGAAGTGGTGTTTTCGATTGCGCCTTCGGAGATCCAGAAGGACTTGGTATGGGCCGGGACGAACGACGGCAAGGTCTGGTATACCACCAACGCGGGCGCCGAAAGCGAAGCCAAGTGGACAGACGTGACCAAGAATATTCCTGGGCTGCCCGGCACCATGGGAGTGATTTCGAAGATCGAGCCTTCGCATTTCGACGCGGCGACGGCGTATATCGCGGTGGATTTCCACCTGATGGACAATCGCCAGCCGTGGCTGTACAAGACTACGGATTTCGGCAAGACGTGGAAGAAAATCTCGGGCGATCTGCCGGCCGAGCATCCTCTCGATTACGCCCGCGTGATCGCCGAGAATCCCAATAAGAAGGGAATGCTGTTCGCCGGCACGGGGCACGCCCTGTATTACTCGATGGACGACGGCGGGCACTGGGTGCAGTTGAAGGGCGGACTGCCGGCGGCGCCGGTGTCGTGGATTGTGGTGCAGAAGCAGACCCACGACTTGGTGATCTCGACATACGGTCGCGGGTTCTGGATCATGGAAGATTTGACGCCGCTGGAACAGGGCGTGAGGCCGGAAACCATTACCGCGGCGGTGCAGTTCATTACGCCGAAGGCGACGTACCGGCTGGCTCATGCAGGGCGGGCGGACTGGACGTTTGTGCTGAAGGATGCTCCCAAGAATCCCCTAACGCTGGAAGTACTGGACGAAAAGGGAGCGGTGGTTCGCAAGCTGCCGGAACTGACCGCGCGCGCGGGATGGAATCGCGCCACCTGGGATCTGCACTACGAAGCGCCGCGGCTGGTGGCGTTGCGGACCACGCCGAAGGAAGATCCGCACATCTGGGAAGAGCCGCGCTTTAAGGCGCAGGACACGCGGCCCATTACGCATTGGGGAATCGGGCAGGGCGAGGGCGGACCGCTGGCCGCGCCGGGGAAATATACGCTCCGCATGACGGTGGACGGGCAGCCGTATACCGAAGCGATCGAAGTGAAGCGGGCGCCGGACGCGCATGGGACGGACGCGGACCTGAAGGCGTCGACGAGCTTGCAGGTGAAGGTTCGCGACGATATCAACAATGTCTCCGACATGACCAATCAGATCGAGTGGATGCGGCGGCAGCTCGAAGATCAGGGAAAGACGCTGACGGGGCAGTCGGGCAAAGACGCGCTGATGAAAGCGATGGACTCTATCGATAAGAAGATGCAGGACGTGGAGTACAAGCTGATTTCGCGCGCCGAGGCGCTGAGCGATGACAAATATTTCCAGACGCAATACAAGCTCTACATGAATTTTCTGTGGCTGAGCGGAGAGATCGGCGGCGGCGCAGGCGACGTGGCGGGCAGCGGCGATTACGGCCCCACGGAGACGGGCACGGGGCTGGTGCTCGATCTCGAAAAGCAACTGCAGGCGGTGCAGGTGGAGTACAAGGGCCTGATGGATAAAGATGTGGCGGGTTACAACAAGTCGATCGCGGGGAGCGGTGTGGCTCCGCTGCAGACCACGGGTGCGCCCCCGCCGCCGGCTCCGCGGATGGGACGCGGGGGCGGGAATTAGGCGACCGCGGGAAGGGTTAGGCGAGCTTCGCTCGCTTGGACAAGCTGAAGAAGCATGTCCCACGTGGGGTATGTTTTAGCTTGCCCCGCCGGGCGACAGCCCGGCCAGATGACCCCGTGAAAGCAAGTGCAACCAGGATCGCCGGAGAGTAGTTACGCTGTGAGCAGAAACATGGAAGCCTATCTGGCATTATTCGAGCCACCATGTGGCTCGACGATCTGCTGCGGGATTTCAAATTCGCCTACCGGCAGCTTTTGCGCAATCCCGGGTTTGCGGTGGCCGCAATACTTCTGCTGGGGCTGAATCGAAGACGGCTGCCTTGCTGCAGATCGACCAGATCGGGCCACGACTCCGGAGTTTCGAAGGGCGGACCCCCTGGTCCGCGCGGGACGCCCGCTCTCCCGTCGAAGAATCAGGTGTTCAGCACAGCGAAGAGTCAGACCAGGGGGTCGGCCGGGCCCAGAGGGCACCCGTGGGCGTCCGCCCCACCATTTACGCAGATTCCACTCATTCCGGCACCTCAAAGGCTAGACTCTGACCTCCCGATCTCGGGGTGCGACGGGTCGAGAAGAGTCCGGAGTCTCGACCCTGCGGGCTGAAGTCCGCGCCACGTCGCGATATCATTGGGCGTCATGGAGCTTTCCCGAAGACGTTTCGCCCGTTTGGCGGGCACGGCCGCGCTGACGGGCCATCATCTGCGCGGCCAACAGGCGCCACTGACCGCGCAGCAGGTAATCGATCGCATCCAAAAAGGCGCCGGCATCAACCCGGGCGCCATTAAGGCCGGCGATCCCGCTACCCAAGTCACCGGTATCGCCACCGCCGCGATGGCCACCATGGGCGTCCTGAGCCGAGCTGCCAAGGACAAAGCCAACCTGGTCATAACGATGGAGCCTGCCTTTTTCGGCCGCCTGGACGCCGCTCTCGCGGACGATCCCGTGTATGCCGCCAAGCAGGAATTCATTCAGAAGAACGGCATAGTAATCTGGCGCTTCAACGATTACTGGCGGAACCGCCAACCCGATCCGCTGGCGATGGGCCTCGCCCAGACGCTCGCCTGGACGAAGTATCGGGTGGCTGACGACTACACGCGCTACGACCTCCCCGCCATGCCGCTCGCCGCCCTGGCCGGCGAACTGGCGAAGCGTCTCAGCGCCCGGGCGGGCATCCGCGCGGTGGGCGATCCGCAGACGACTGTGCGCCGCATCGGTCTGTTGCCCGGTTCCTCGGCGCTTGCCGCCACTATGAAGAAGCTTCCGGATTGCGACGTGGTCATCGCCGGAGAGACGCGCGAGTGGGAGTCGGTTGAGTACGCTCAGGATACTGTGGCATCGGGACAAAAGAAAGGATTCATCATGCTCGGCCGCGTGCTCTCCGAAGAGCCCGGAATGAACTTTTGCACCGATTGGCTGAAGACGCTCGTTCCAGAAGTTCCGGTGCGCTGGCTACCCGCCGGCGATCCTTATTGGAGGCCCGCTTAGTATGACCGCCAACGAAGTCGTCGAGCGAATCAAGAAGAATCTCGGCATCCCCTGGAACGACAAGACCTACCGCGACACTTTCAAGGTGGGCGACCCCAATACGGAAGTGAAGGGCATCGCTACCACATTCATGGCGACCCTCGACCTGATCCAGCGCGCGCACGCCGCCGGGATGAATTTCGTCATCACGCACGAGCCGACCTTCTGGAGCGATCGCGATACCGTGAGCGAACTGGCGCACGATCCCATCTACAGATTCAAAATGGATTTCTGCTCGCGCCACAACCTGGTGGTATGGCGATTCCACGATCACATTCACGCCCACCAGCCGGACCTGATCTGGGTGGGGTTGGCCCGCGCGCTCGGCTGGCAGCAAACCGCGGGCAGCCGGAATCGATTCACGTTCCCGGCGACCACGCTCGCGGCGCTCGCCGCCGATGTCCAGCGCCGCATGAACATCCGCGCCCTGCGTGTGGTGGGAGACCCGCACGCCAAGGTCAGCAGCGCCGCGGTGGGGATGGGGTACAGCATCCCGCGCGTTTTGCCCGATGTCGACGTGGTGATCGGCGGCGAGCAGCCTGAGACCGGCGGCCAGTTCGACGACACGGAATACGTCCTGGACGCGGCATTTTTCGGAAAGAACAAAGGACAAATCATCCTCGGGCACGCCATCTCCGAGGAACCCGGCATGCAAGATTGCGCCAACTGGCTGCGCACCTTCGTCACCGAGGTGCCCATTCAGTTCATCCGGGCGGGCGAACCCTTCTGGTCGCCCAAGGCATGAAACGTTTCGCCCTTCTGCTGCTTGCCTCGACGTTGCAGGCCGCTACTTTGCGCTACTGGGTGCAGCCATGCACGCGCCCGGAGAGCGGCTGCAAGGCGGACGATCCGGAACTGGCGCAATGGGCCATGGAAGCCTGGCAGTCCGCGTCCGGAGGGGCTCTGCGGCTGGAAAAGACGGCCGACCGGGCGCAGGCTCACATCCGCGTCTATTGGGTGACGGGCAGCGATGGGCTATACGGCGAGACGCGCATGATCGAGGTCAACGGCGAGCACGGGGCCGAGGTCTATGTGCTGCCAACCGTGGTCCCACCCGGCGAGAAGGACCAGTTGCTGCGCGACGCCATCGTGTACCTGACTTGTTTGCATGAGACCGGCCATGCTCTCGGACTGGAGCACACCGCGAATTTCGCCGACATCATGTACAGCTTTCAATACGGCGGCGATATCCCGGAATATTTCGGCCGCTATCGCAGGCTGATCGAGTCGCGCGCCGACATCCGCAAACATTCCGGCATGTCAGCCGCAGACCGGCAGAGGGTAACGGAACGGTTTAAGTAGGGTATGCTTTAGCTTGCCTACGGGAGAAAACCATTGGACAAGCTGAAGCATGTCCCACTTACGGCCTTTTCACCGTTACCCCGCCGCCGGGACGCGACTTGCGAAGCGTCTTCTCTTCCGACTGGATCGTCGTTACGCCGGTCACACCATTGCCGGGAGAAGAGAGCACGAGGATAAAATCGTCTGAGAAGCCGCCGCCATAATACGACTGCAGCGGCGTATAGACGCTCGGTATCAGCGGGATGTAGCTTTCCGTGTAGCCCCCGGTGAAAAGCTCTCCATCCGCGGCAACCGCCAGGCAACATCCCACCATCGTGTTATCGAGACCGATATAAGTGGAGTAATCGAGCGCCGGCAAGCCGGCGATCGCGGGATTGATACGCGCGATGAACAGGTTGACGCCGCCTCCCCAGATGGGTTGCGGCGGACTGCCACCCACGGGGAAGTCGGGCGACATGGTATAGCCGGTGACGTAGAGATGGCCCACGCTGTCGGACGTCACTCCGTATCCCACATCGCCGTTCTCCCCGCCGAGGAACGTGGAATACAGCAGAAACCCGCTCGCCGGCTTGGTGAGATCGACCAGCGACAGGAATACATCGCCATTGCCTTGGTTCGTGGGCTGCACAGCCGTGAGCGCCGTGATCGGGAAATCCGTGGACAACGTAACTCCGGTGAGAATCATGCGGCCCTGGGCATCGAGCGCAATGGCGTTCACCTGGTCGATATCCGATCCGCCGAAATACGTTCCGTAGACCAGCGTATTCACTCCCGACTGGGTCAGATCGAAAGCGCCCAGCACCACATCGTAGTTCCCGGAGCTGCTCAGATTGTACGCCGCTCCCGCCATCGGGAATTGCGTGCCGTCGGTGCTGCCCGCGAAGTAGACCAGACCGTTGGTTCCGAGAGCGATGGCTTTGCCGTCGTCGTCCAACTCGCTGCCGAAGTAGCTCGAATACAGCAGGAGATCGTTGATGGTATCGATTTGCGCCAGAAAGCAGTCCGAAGGCCCATACAGCGACGCGGCGTACGCGTTGGCGGTAATCGGGAAGTCACTCGACTTGGTTGTCCCGATCACGTACGCAATGCCGTTCGGACCCACGGCGATGCCTTCGGCCTGATCGTTCCCCAAGGTGCCGTTCAGGAAGGTGGAAAACACCAGCGACGTTCCCGTGCCGGCGACGTTGGGATCGATCTTCGCCAGGAAACCCGCCGTGAAGCTGGCATCGCCAGCCTGTAGATTGATGTTGCCCTGCACCATCCCGGTAAGCACGTTCCCCACCATCGGAAAATCGGGGGAAGCGGTATAACCCGTGAGATAAATGAAGCCGGGTCCGTCGACATCCATCCCCAACGGATAGTCATTGGCGCTGCCGCCGAGATAGCTGAAATACTGCAGAGTGTAATTGCCGGGCGTGGCGATATCGATGATCTGGATGAAGCAATCCACATCGGAGTTGTAGGGCATGTCGGTGGACACTTGCGCCCAATCTCCGGCTGCCGTCGACCCTACGACGTAAAGCAATCCATCACGGATCTTCATGCCGGCCATGGTCTCGGTGGCGCCCCCGCCCATCAGGGTGGCGTAGGTAATGGTCGGGTCGATGGTGAGTTGCTTCGAGCGATCGTACTTCTCCAACTGAATGCTCACCCCACCGTTCGCCAGTAAGTTGTACCGTCCCGATACCGGGCTCCGCGAGCCTTTCGCGTCCAGTTGGTAGATGGCCGGCTTGTGCTGCAGCATGCGGCCGCCGGGAGTGTCGAGCGTCAGATCGCCCTCGGGCGTAATGGACAGCTTGCCAGGTCCGCTGAACTGCAGGCGGATTGCCTCAGGATCGGCGCCGGGCTGCAGTACGAAATCGTACTCCAACTGGTTGCCCTTGCCGTAGAAGACCATGTCCACGCCAGGATAGACGGAGCGGTAGCGGATACGCGAATAGTTGGCGATCCCGGTGTGCCAGTTTTGACGGCGGCCGATCATATACTCGGTGCGCACCGCCATGGGCTCCTGCGGATCGATCGCGGGTTCAGGGGCCGAACCGGGCAAAGACAGGGAGATTTGGGGCGAGCCGGGGAATCGAAAAGAGGCGCCGTTTGCCGTCAATGCAATGCTATACGCGGGGGTGCGGGCGGCATAGCGAACCGTGGGGCCGAACTGGCCCTGATTGGCTTCGAATCGCAACGGCAATTGGGCCAGCGCCGCGCGAGCCACAGCGGCATCCGGGCCGGCGGGAGAGCCAGCGGCCATCAGGACCGACGCGGCACACCCCGACAGGATCAAGCAATACGTACGAATCATATTGAAAAGAAATGCTCAGCCTATTAAAACACGGTACGGGATACGCCGGAATGGGCCGATTCGTCACTGGTGTGGCCGGTCCACTACGGCCGCCGCCGTTTACACCCGGCTGGGTATCTTGGCAGCCTGCAGGGCCGCTACCGTCTCCCGGGCCTTTTCAAGCAAAAGCCCATGTTCGGCGCTCGCCCCCACGAATCGCATGCCCCGCTCCGCCCAGAACTTCGCCATGGCGGTACTGCGGGTCTGGATGCCGGGAACCACGTTGTGCTGGACGCACTTCTCGATCAGCCGGTCGACCGTGGACACCAACAGCGGATGGTCGAATTGGCCAGGAATGCCCAGCGAGATGGACAGGTCCGCCGGTCCGACCATCACGATGTCGAGCCCGGGCACGGAAAGCAATTCGTCGGCCCGCTCCATGGCGGTAACAGTCTCAAACTGCACTACCGAAACGGTATTGCGATTCAGGTGCTCGATAATCTCCGGGAAACTGTGCGCCTCGTAGGCCACCATGGTGGGATTGACGCCGTACCCGCGGACGCCTACCGGCGGAAATCGCATCCAGCTCACCGCCTGCTCGAGTAATTTCGGCTCTTCCACCCGCGGCAGAATGATGCCCTGCGCCCCGGCGTCGAGCAGCCGGCAGACCAGCGAGTAAAGCAGTTCCGCAACCCGCACGATCGGCGTGATGCCGTTCTCCAGGGCCACCTTGATCATGTCCTGGACCGTTTCCAGATCGAAGGAACCGTGCTCCATGTCGATGAAGACGTAGTCGAAGCCGGCCGCCGCGAAGGCCCGGCAGATTTCCGGCGAGCGGTACACCTGCAATCCGCACCCGAACACCGTGTCGCCCTTAGCCAGCCGCTCCCGTGTGAGATTCACGCGCATATAGGAGACTATATCCGATTTCGTGGGGCGGACGCCGGCGCAAGACGGCGCCTCGAATCCCGGGCGCTGGCGAGACGATGCCGGAAACTCCGCGGCGCTAATTTCCGCCGCGTCCGCGGCCCGGCGGCGGCACGGTAGCCGGGAGCGTCACCTTAAAGTACGCCACTCCGGCGTCCGTCAGCGTCTTATTCAGCTTGGGCACTTCGTCCCACAGCGCGTCGATCTCAGCCGTGCCTTTCTGGAGTTCGGCCGAGGCCTCTGCGATTTCCTCCAGTTGGTGAGACGTTGGCGGACCGGAGTAATTACCGATCGTGCCCATCAGGCGCGTCAGTTTTTGCGTCACTGGCGGCGGTACGAAATCGCCGTGCGCGCCAGCGCCGCCACCGCGGCCACCGGCTGGGGCCGGAGTCGTGAAGGTCGCGGACGCGGTCTTCACCTTGGCTTCCATATCTTCCACAGCCTTCTTCGCCGCGTCGGGCACCGGCACCGCATTCGGTCCGGTCCAACTACCGGTCAGGCTGGTGAGCGCCGCCGTCAATCCGATGGCTTTGCGGGTGGGCTCGTCGGCGGCGCGAATCAGAGCGGTCAGAGTATCGATGGCCTTGCGCCGCTTGGCGCGATCGTCGGGCGACATTTCGACGCGCGGATCTTCCTCGACTGTTACGGCCGTGGTGTCGGACTTGCCCGCGGACGTCACGGTCACGGTGTACTCGCCTGGATCGACCGGCGCGCCGCCGCCGAAACCTCCGCGGCCGCCGCCGCCGCCGCCACCACCACCGCCGCCTCGGCCGCCGGCGGCCCCGGCTTCCGCCCCGAACTCGGTGTTGAGCTCGGCATTCAGCCCCGCGCCGCCTTCAGCGCCTCGGCCAGCCGCCGGAGTTTCCGCGGCCGCGCCGCCGCCGCTGCGTCCTCCACGGCCGCCGCGTCCGCCTCCCGCCGGGGGTAGCACCGGCGGATCGGCCCGCATATCCCACACGGTCCGATTGAGAACGCCCGCTTCGGCGCGCGGCACGTTGATCTGGCGGACCTGCTTGCCGTCCTTATCGGTAACCTTCACCTGCACGGGGCCGCCTGTCTTCAGCCAGTAATCCAGAATCACGCCGTTGGGCGCGTTGGCCGCGAAGAAATTGCTCTGCCCTTCGAAGCCGCGATAGTTGGCCATCTTCCATTCGATGCCGGGACGTCCGCCGCCGAGCATCTTCACGTCGCTGGTCAGCACCTTGTCGTCCCATTTCTCCAGCGCCGATATGTTGTCCATGATCCAGATGGAACGCCCGTGCGTCGCCAGAATCAGATCGTGCTCGCGGGGATGAATCTGGATGTCGAACACCGGCACGGTGGGCAAGCCGTTCTTCATGCGATGCCAGTTCGCGCCTTTGTCGAACGATACGAAGATGCCGAATTCCGTACCCGCGAACAGCAGATTGGGGTTCACGGGATCTTCGCGAATCACATGCACCGTGCCGGCCTCCGGCGGAATTCCGTTGCTCAGCTTGAGGAAGGAATCGCCGTAGTTGGTGGTCTTGAAGATATAGATCGCATAGTCGGCGCTGCGATGATTGTCGAACGTCACGTAGGCCGTACCGGCTTCGGTGTGCGAAGGTTCGATGCGGCTCACGTAGCCCATCTTCGGCACTCCCATGATGTGCGAAACCACGTTGGTCCACGTCTTGCCGTCGTCGCGCGACATCTGCACGTTGCCGTCATCGGTGCCCACCCACAGTACGCCGGCCTTCACGGGCGATTCGGCGATGCTGGTGATGCAAGGCCATTCGGCCACACCGTCGTCGCGCGAAAGCACGCCGCTGTTCTTATCGATTTTGCGGCCCAGAATCGACATCTCATCGCGGACGGCATTGGTGGTCAGGTCTTCGCCGAGAACGCCCCACGTGTCGCCGCGATCGGTGGACTTAAAGAGGTGATTGCCGCCGTAGTAGATGGTGTTGTGGTCGTGCGCCGAAATCAGCAGCGGCGAATTCCACTGGAAGCGATAGCGCGGGGCCTGGTCGTTGGGCTCCTCGGGGCGGATGCTCTTCGATTCGCTGGTCTTCAGATCGCGGCGCGAAAGGCTACCGTCCTGCGATTCCGTGTAGATGATGTTCGGGTCCTGCGGATCGATGCGATTGTAGAATCCGTCGCCGCCCTGCACCGTGATCCAGTCGGTATTGCCGATGCCGGCGGTTTGCGCCGAGGAACTGGGGCCGCACCAGGAGTAGTTATCCTGCAAGCCGCCGCACACGCGGTAGGGCTTCTGGAAATCGTACGCCACTTCGTAGAACTGGCCGAGCGCGATGTTATCGATGTGCCGCCAGTTGCGCCCGCTGTCCATGGTCTCCCAGATGCCGCCGTCGTTGCCGGAGAGCACGTGGTCGGAATTGTTGGGGTCGATCCAGATACCGTGATTGTCGCTGTGGACGTCGCGGAAGCGGTCCTGCGACCACGTTTTGCCGGCGTCCTCGGACATATAGATATTGACGCCGCCCATCCAGAGCTTCAGGTCGTTGTTCGGGTCGATGCGGAGCTGGCTGAAATAGGATGGGCGCGGATTGGTGTCGCTCTGGTGGGCCCAGGTCACGCCCTTGTCATCGGAGCGATAGACGCCGCCGGCAGTGGCGTTTTCGATCAGCACGTAGACGATGTTGCTGTTCTTGCGATAGATGTCGACCGCGCAGCGGCCATAATCGCCCGCGGGAAGGTGGCCGACGCCGCCCGTACTCAGCTTGGTCCAATGAAGGCCGCCATCGGTGGAGCGATAGATGCCGCCGCCGGGACCGCCTCCGTTATATCCGAACGCCGTGCGGCGCCGCTCGTACGCCGCGGCGTAGAGAATGTTGGGGCTCTGCGGGTCGATGGCAATGTCGGAAACGCCGGTGTCCGCGTCGATGATCAGGGTCTGGTTCCAGGTCGCGCCGCCGTCTTTGCTCATGAAGACGCCGCGCTCTTGATTCGGGCCCCAGAGGTCGCCCATGGCGGCGACGTAGACGATATCGGGATCGGTGGGATGCACCACGATGCGGCCGACATGGTGGGTGGCGTCGAGGCCGAGATGCTTCCACGTCGCGCCGCCGTCCATGGATTTGTAGACGCCGTCGCCCCAGGAGGAACTCTGCCGATTGTTGGCTTCGCCGGTGCCCACATAGACGATGGAAGGGTTCGATGGCGCGAGGGTGACGTCGCCGATGGAAGGATTCGGCTGATCTTCGAACAGCGCCTGCCAGGTGACGCCGCCGTTAATGGTCTTGAAGAGCCCGCCCGCGGCAGTGCCCGCGTAGATGATGCGCGGGTCGGATTCCACCACCGCGAAGTCGTCCGTGCGTCCGCCCATGGTGGCCGGGCCGATACTGCGGAATTTCAGATTCTTGAGGATGTCTTCATATTTCGGCTGGGCGAAAGCGGTGGCGCCGAGCAGGGCGAGAGATAGGGCTAGTTTAGACGGCATGGGTCTCCTGGATGGTTTGTCATTTTACACTACTGTCGGTAGTAGGGTGGACGAGGCGGTGGCTGAACGCATAGAGAAGGCAGCGACGATGTTGGCGCGGTGCGTGAGGCCGTGAAGAGGAAGATCCCAAGCCGTGAGGTAGGCGGCATTTACCAACGGTCTGCCAGAGTCGAGCACTCGGACGTCGTCTTCAGTCCGCGGAATGGTCGATTGCGGACAACGTCGGAGTCTGTCGAGATTTCATCGGGGATACAGGGGCGTCATGTTTGACAAGGCCGGGGAGCTACCATCGCGGTCTGATCTCGGCCCATCCATGTTCTCGTACAGCACGGGCGGCCCCGTCGAAGGTCGGAAAGAGCCGTGAAGAATCATAGCCAAGTCTGATCAGTGCCCTAAGGAGAGCCTTGGCGGCCTTCTTAGGGAGGATGAGTTTCATGACGCTGGTTTCCGGACTATCGCTGCTGAGCACTCTCTCGAATCCTTCGTTCTGCTGGTAATCTTCATCTAAATCCGTCACACTTGCGCATGCAGCGCCAAACGGGAACAACGGAAGCCACATGAGCAGTCCTTCCTGCGTTTGGAGCGTGCGATTGTCGGATGCGGGCGGCACCAACAGGTGAATGCCGCGCGACGGGCTATCATGCAAGGAGGTGAGCTCCGTATCGCCAACAATCCAAACGCAAAGGTGGCCGTCTTCCGTGTCACGCCCATCCATGCAACCACGAGCCGCAAAATAGGCCGCCACGTACGGACTCCATGTGAAATCAAGAAGACAAGTCGGAAGCCCATAGTGCTGAGCCAGAGCGAGCGCCGGGGCCACCTCGCGAGAGGGCCAACGCTTTAGGACGTCCTTGGTGAGGCCGCGGTTCAAATCTGTCATTAACCACATCAGTTCCATCCGCAGATTCGTTCCATTTGGAACTGGGAGGCCTTGGCGGTCGGCAATTCGATAAAAAGAGAGAAGTGTGCCAACTTCTGAGAGGAGTCGATTTCTCCAGGTATCCCGAAGGGATTCACTTAGCGATCGCTCCTGGAAAACCATCATCATAGGGGCCGGCCACGCCGATTTTCTTCGCGACGTCGGCACCAAACCCCAGGAGCTGTTCCCTTGGCCGCGATAGATGAAGTCTCCGTGCGCTCCAAACCCCGTGAGAGGTGATAGCGCTGTCAAAAACGCGTCAACCGTTTCCGCTTCGACTGTCACGTATGGATCACTCGACCGCACTACTGCTCCGGCAGGTAAAGGGGGTACCTTCATCGAATATAGGGTACCGCTCGGCAGGCAGCCTAAGACCAATGACGGCGCACATCGCGGTTAGGCAGCACTCGAGTTTGGGGACGAAGCCGAGCATCTACTACGTGGGGCAGCGCTAGCCTTCGCCGTTTGGACGGCCCGGGAAAGCAAGCGAAGTCGCACTCGGGACATTGGTCGCGGAACAACTTGCCCGGTACTGGCCCAGGATTCTGACAGCCGGGTGCCAGAATCCCCTTCGGAGGAAATCGCAGAAGCCAGGACCGGGTCCGCTAGTTCGGTCGGTTCGCACTATTTTCGAGCATCGAGGTCGCACAGCGTCCAAGGCCACTTGGGGACACGAATCGGCCAAGTGGTTTTGGGTTCTCGGACTTGAGTTCCTACGCATGCTGCCGAGGTAGGGGCTTGTCCGACTGCGTCAGGGGCTTCGTGCCGTGCTCAGCCACGTGCTGCCGGATGAGCAGGAACGAGTCGCTAAAATATCTCGACCCTGCATGGTAGAGGTAGGGGCGCATCAGGGCATCGGCCTCCAAATCCACTGAGAGCAGCGACCAGGCAGTGGGATGTATGAGTTTTGATGAGATCTTGTTCGCGTGGTCATAGTCGGCAACCCTACCCAGAATCTGCGCAAGTTCGCGCGTGGTTCGGTACCTCCTGCGATTGATTCCGAAGCCTGTCTTGGCATCCTCAAAGGACTTCAGCGCCGTATCCAGCTCGGGTGTGGACAGTGCCGGTTCCAAAGCCGCAAACCACTTCTTAAACGACACGAAGACGTCATGGCTGTCCATTAGCATGTCATCAATGAGTTCGTGCGCATTCTCCTCGGAGCGCAATGCGTACTCCGTATAGATGCTAATCTCCATCAAGTTCCTGCACGCCCATGCTGTCGAGCGTGCCGAGGATCCGTAGCTGATATTGAGTTGCTCGCATTCCGTGATTAGCCCCCGCAGTAGGCGGTGAGGACGTTTACGAACCAGATTGTACCGGTATCAACATGCTGCTCGAGCATCGAATCATGGAGCCCGCGTGCAACAATCAGTGCCTCATGATTCACAGCGGACATTCGTGCGTATTGGTCTTCACTGGGCTGAGCCATGCTTAACGGTACACGTTCCAGGTGACGCCGACAATATGTCCCCTCTAGGAAGCTGGGGCGATTTTCGGCCCACTCAGAGTGTGGGTTTGATCTCTGCTCATCGGCCCGGGCGATGGCAGGCTCGCTCCTCGTCCTTGCGATTCGGATCCCCCGGAGTGGTAGCCTGAACCTATGAAGCTCAGCATTGAACTCGACCGGGAAGTCGACGGCCGTTGGATCGCCGAGGTGCCGGAATTGAATTTCCTGCTCTACGGGAATTCGAGGCAGGATGCAATCGAGAGAGCTCAGGCCGCGGCGCGAGAGATTATCCTCGACTGCATCGCGGATGGCGAGTTGCCGCCTGATTCCGCGAATGCCGTGTTCGATATCGCGGCGTGAGTTCTCGGCCTTCGGCAAAAGCCCGGAGGGTCTTCGCCGCTCTGAAGCGCATTAGCTGGCGGCATTGGTCGCACGGTCGGTTCCCACAAAATCGTAAAGAAAGGACGGCCGGGTAATCCGTTCCCGTTTCATGGCTCCGAGGAACTGGGCTCAGGGATCCCTGCCAGGATCTGACGGGCCGGCAACCCCACGATCTCTAGCCGTGTTCGCGGCGCGCTCGACGTCCTCGCTGGACAGGCTAGCCGTGGCGCCCGTAAAACGCTCCCACTCGAGACTGATCGTTTCGGCCCACAATGCGCTGACTGCTTCTTCCGATCGCCGTCCGCTCGGAATCCCTATCGTTGGTTTGGATTGAACAGCACCCGGGTTTTTTCTGGCAGAGCCGCTATGAATCCAGAAATAAGGCTTTCGAGATGGGCGAATTGCTTTTGCGGCTCCCACAAGCGCCGGTGCTTTTTGAACGCCATTCTTTTCATGGTCATATGTCCGAGCCGCCAGTCTAGCTGGTCACGATAGTCTTGAAGCCACGGCGGCGCCGTGAGGAGCTTTTGGAGCGGCTTAGGCAATTGTGTCGGATTCGGAAGGTAGTCGCTTACGAACACATCCTCAAATTTGCTCTTCTTCAGGTCGATGCGCGGGTAGAAGAAATCGAGTAGTAGCCGCATGTGGATCAAGCAGGATTCTCGGACCATCGCATCAACCAGGCCGCCGTGGTTTTGCTGGCCCCACATCGAAACAGCAAGTCGAAATCTGTTGATCTCAAAGCTCAGGTGCTCGTGGAGCATCTCATCTAATTGGCTCTGTGTCGGAGGGATTCTTAGAACCGTGCCCATGAGAGCAAGGATTGCACTTTTAGGCACAGTTGTCTTTAGCACCGTCATTTCTCTGACATTAGCCGGTGAGCCGGGAGCCGCTTCGAGCAAGGCGCGCGCAGGGCTCACGAAGGGAACGCCCTGAAATCGCTAACAAAAGCGTGGTGGCACGGCGAGAGGAGAATACTTGAATAGTCGAGGATCCAAGCAGATCAAGGCAAACGCGATCCACGTGGTGGGAGCTTGGCCGGCAGTCGGCCCATCGTGCGGCCTTCTCTGCTTTGAACCGCGCCGGACAACATTTGCACGACTGTATGGTGTCCCGCTAGAATGAAGAGGTGCCGCAGACCAAGCTAACGCCATCAACCGTCGATTTCACGAGCCCAGCAGTCGTGAAGCGTTTCCAAAGCGCGGCGAAGTCCTTCACGCTCCGGGCCACTCGGTCAAAGCAGACAGCGACCAAGGCTCTCGTAGCCGAAGGAATCTACACCACCAAAGGCAAGCTCACTAAGAACTACCGTTAGTCACCCGTGCACCGGCTCACCGCAGGCTTCGTACTCGCGTATCATGGGTGCGACTTGGCCGTCGGCGAGCGATTGCTCGATGGTGACGCCTTCAAACCCAGCAATAACGACTACGATTGGCTCGGTCCAGGCATCTATTTTTGGGAAGCCAACCCCGTGCGTGGGTTGGAATTTGCCCAAGAAGCGTCAAGGCGCAAACGGTCCACGATCAAGAAACCATTCGTAATCGGCGCAGTTATCGAACTCGGGCTGTGGCTCGATCTTTTGACTAAGGCCGGAATCGAGCTCGTCAAGGCCGCTCACGAAAGCCTCGCGTCAGTCGCGACCACCGCGGCTTTCAAGCTCCCGGAAAACAGTGCCGAGGGCCTACGGCGCAATCTCGACTGCGCCGTCATCAGGCGGGTTCACACAATCCTCCATCAGGCGGGCCTGCCACCAGTAGACACCGTCCGGGGAGTCTTCGTGGAAGGCAAGCCGATCTATCCGACCGCCGGATTCAACGAGAAGACGCACATCCAAATCGCGGTCAATAACCCCGCTTGCATCAAGGGCGTCTTCCGGGTCCCAAAGAATCAACTCGAACCGTTGCCGAATAGATAGCGTGCTCTTTCGGACCCTCGCGAGGACCACAGCAAGAACAACGGCACGCCGCCCCTACTCGTATCGCAAAGCCACCACCGGACTGATCCGAGTCGAGCGCCTTGCAGGAATGTAACAGGCGCCCAGCGCCACCGTCAGGAGCGCCAGCGTCGCCGCCGCGAAGGTGAGTCCATCCAGCGCGCTCACGCCGAAAAGAAAAGTGGCAATCAGCCGCGTCACGCCCCACGATGCCAGCAAGCCTGCCGCGGCGCCGGCGACGGCGGGCGCCATGCCGCCCCTGAGAACCAGCCACAGAATCTCTCCCGGCATTCCTCCCAGCGACATCCGGATAGCGATCTCCGC
>Ga0182018_10001916_pt1 | contig 22246 bp, 14 predicted proteins | sample 812P2MmetaG_FD_120490 | JGI IMG/M metagenome (GOLD analysis project Ga0182018, IMG submission 120490) | Permafrost microbial communities from Stordalen Mire, Sweden - 812P2M metaG | ecosystem: Environmental > Terrestrial > Soil > Wetlands > Permafrost | place: Sweden: Stordalen | collected...
AACGACGTCTACCGAGAATACTTCAGTTCGAACCTTCCCGCGCAGCGCGCTGGCCGCAAGCGGACTCGGCCTCGGCGCGAGAGTCGAAGTCGAATGCATCGCCTTCGTGCCGCCAGAGGAATGAGGAACACCACCTCGTGAAATCAATCGCAGACCGGACGTGATTCGATCCATGCCCACCACGCTCGAGGCTGTCCGCCCCATTGGGCTGGCCGAGATACGGGAGGCGCGCGAGCGCATCGCGGGAACCATCGTGCGCACGCCGCTTGTGCGCCTGGAACTGGGGCCGGGCTACCCGGACATCCGGCTCAAGCTTGAGAACCTGCAGCCGATCAACGCCTACAAGCTGCGGGGCGCCGCCAATGCCGTCGCGATGCTGTCCGAGTCCGAGCGCAAGCAGGGGGTATGGACGATCAGCGCCGGCAATGCGGGACAGGGCGTCGCCTACGCGGCGAGGAAGGCGGGCGTGCCGTGCACGGTCGTCGCGATCGAGACGGCGCCGGCCTCGAAAATCGAGCGGATGAAGGCGCTGGGCGCGAGGATCATTCCGGTTCCCTACGGCGTGGCATGGAAGGCCCTCGGGGAGCGTTCATTCCCCGGCGCCGAGGGGACCTTCGTGCATCCCTTCGACGACCACAATTTCATCGCCGGGCATGCGACCATGGGGCTGGAGATCCTCGAGGACGAGCCCGACACGGCCGCGGTCATCGCCGGAATAGGCGGCGGCGGGCTCATCACGGGCGTCGGCAGCGCGATCAAGGCGCTCAAGCCCGGGATCCGGCTGTGGGGCGCCGAGCCGGAGACGGCCGCGCCTGCGGCGCTCTCATTCGCAAGGGGATCCCCGCAGGAGTTCAAGGATTGGGAGGCCTCGTTTGTCGACGGCGCCGGCGGCCATAGCGTCTTCCCGCGCATGTGGGAACGAATGAAGCCGCTGGTGGACGGCTTCATCGTGGTCAGCCTCGAACAGACGAAGAGGGCGATGAGGCTGATGGCCGAAAAGTCCCGTGTCGTCTCGGAGGGCGCAGGCGCCCTGCCGCTCGCCGCCGCGCTGACGGGCAAGGCCGGCCAGGGCCCGATTGCGGCGATAGTCTCGGGGGGCAACATCGACCTCAAGAAATTCTGCGAGCTCATCGATTCGGTGGCCGTCTGATTCGGTCGCGGACCGGCCCGGGACACACCCTTTCAAGGGCCCTTGGTCAGTAACCTGGAAGGCCGCCCGATGCGCCTTCCAAGGTCCAAAAGCGGCCCGGTCAGAAACGTCGTTATCAGGGCCATCAGCACCAGCATGGCAAAAATGGGGGGCGGCAGCACCCCAAGGTCATACCCGATGTTCAGCGCGATCAGCTCCATCAGGCCCCGCGTGTTCATGAGCGCGCCAAACGAAAATGCATCGCCCCAGGCCATCCCGCTCAACCTCGCGGCGACCAAGCTGCCGCCAAGCTTGCCCACGGTGGCGACGGCCACGATGGCGAGGCAGACCACCCAGCCTGCCGTGTCGTTCACCGGACCGATGTGGGTGCGCAGCCCGCTGAAGGCAAAAAACAGCGGCAAGAGCAGGACTCGAGTGAGGTTTTCCAGCCGAACCGCCACGCTGCGGCGAAAAGCCGCCTGCCTCGGCATGGTCACCCCGGCAAGGAAAGCCCCGAACAGGGCGTGGATGCCAAGGATTGCCGTGACCATGGCGGAGCCGCTCATGAGCAGCAGCGCCGCGGCCGCAATTCCCAGGCCGGGCGTCCCGCCGGCCAGCTTGTCCAAGCCCAGCCAGCGAGGGAGGATTCGGCGCACCACCAGAAGCATGAGCGCCGCGAAGGCCGCCAGAATCCCGAGGTTGAGGAGGGTCGCGCCCATCGCCTGCGCGCGGGCGAAGGCGACCACGAGCGCCAGGATGGCCCAGGCGCTCGCATCGCCGACGGCGGCGCAGGTGATGGCCGCGATTCCCAGCGGCGTCTTTGCCATGTCCCGCTCCTCGAGGATGCGCACCAGCACCGGGAACGCCGTGATGCTCATCGCGATCCCCATGAACATCGCGAACGACGTGAAGCCCGCACCCGGCCCCGCGTACCTGGAATAGAGGAACAGCGCGGAAACGGTCCCGAGAAAGTAGGGCACCACGATGCCGGTCTGGCTGATCAGAAATGCCGAGCGGGCCCTCTTGCCGAGATCGCCGACGTCCAGCTCCATTCCCACCGCGAACATGAACACCGTCACCCCGGCCTGGCTGAACAGCCGCAGCGCATCGAGCGACGGCCCGGTGAAAATGAAGTCGAATGCCCCGGGCCAAAGCCAGCCGAGCAGCGACGGCCCCAGGAGAATGCCCGCGGCGATCTCGCCCACCACGGCCGGAAGCCCGCACCGTCGAAAGAGCGAGCCGACGACCCTCGTGGCCAGCAGGATCACGGCGACCTGAAGCAGGAGCCGGCAGAGCGAGCTGCCCGGATTCTCGAGAAACGCCCGCCATGGGAACGCGCCGGGAGAGCCGGACGGGGACTGCGAGCCAGCCAAGTGTCGGCCTGCGGGCGGCGTGAAAACGGGAACACCCGCCTGTGAGGGCGGCGGCAGGCGGCGGCCAGCATGAACGGCGGCTGCGATGCCGAGGCAGCACGCTGCCCAAAGCAAGGCGAAGGCAAAGAGGCGCCGAAGCCTTGGGCCGTTTGCCGGTGCTTTGTCCATTCCCGGGGACTAGCCGCTTTTCGCCGCGCCGGCGGCGAACGAGCCCCTCCGCCCCGGCCAGGTTTCCGGGCGCGCCCAGAAGGCGTCGGTCCGCCCGCCGTAGTAGCCCTCGAGCACCCGGTCCATGGCACGCGAGGTGCGCCTTGCCGATTCCCCCGTGCTTGGGCAGGCGCCTCGGCCCAGGAGGTCGTCGACCATGCTCTGAATGAGCGGCAGGCCGACGTGCGGCGGGTATGGCAGGTCGAACACCTGCACCCCCGAGGCGCTTTCCCACCTCAGCGGCTCCGACCTGAACATGGTGAAGGAAACATCCCCCTCGGTTCCCGTGATCCGCATCGTGTCGTCGCGCAAGGCGCTCGCAAAGTTGAACGCCATCGATCCCGGCGCGCCCTCGGCGGTGCGGAAGCTGAGCGCGACGGTGTCCTCCACCGCGTAGGCCGAGGCCACGTTCGCCGCCGTGCCCGAGACATTCGTGAGCGGCCCGACGAGGTAGTCCAGGATGTCGAGCGCGTGGGAGCCGAGGTCGAGAAAATGGCCAGCCCCGGCGAACGCGGCATCCGTCCGCCACTGTTGGCCCTTGAGGTGATGCGGCTCGGCAAGGCGGTAGGTGACGCCGGTGATCCGCCCGAGGGAGCCCGACCTGATCAGTTCCTCGACTTTGAGGAAGCTCGGCAGCCGCCGGCGGTAATAGGCCACGAAGAGCGGCAGGTCCGCGCGCGCGAAGGCCTCGACCATGCGGTCGCACTCGGCGGAATGCCGCGCCATCGGCTTCTCGACATAGGCCGGCTTCCCCGCGGCGGCCGCCGCCAAGGCGTACGCGGCATGCGAGTCGGGCGGCGTGGCGATGTACACGGCGTCCACGCACGGGTCCGCAATGAGCGCCTGGGCGCTGCTGTACCAGCGGGGCACGGCGTGGCGCCGCGCGTAGTCGGCCGCCAGCGAACGGGTTCGCCGCATCACCGCCACGAGCTCCGAGCCCGCCGCCTTCTGGAAGCCTGGACCGCTTTTCACCTCGGTCACGTCGCCGCAGCCGATGATGCCCCAGCGCACGATGTCGCGGCCAGCGAAGTGTCCTGTTACAGCCATTGCGCTGAAACTCGGCTTATCGGGCCCCCGGGTGCAACCTCGGTTTTGCTCAAAATGACCAGGCCGGGCCCGGTTCAGCCGATCGCCGGAAGGTGGGACGCCCCGCGTTGCCGCGGGGCGCGCGGCTCAGGCCGGCCGCAGGCATTCGCTGACGACCCGCGTGAGCTCGGCGGCGCCGAACGGCTTCTGCAGGAAGAAATTGGCCGACGTGCGCACAAAATCGTGCCCGAGGAGATCGGAGCTGTAGCCGCTCGTGAAAAGGGCCTTCAATTCCGGGCGGTCGCGGCGCAGGATCTCGACAAGGTCGCGGCCCGTCATCCCGCCGGGCATGACCACGTCGGTGAACACGAGGTCGATCTTGTCGCGGCTGGTCGCCCAAAGGTCGAGGGCCGCCCGCGGCGACGCCGCCTCGAGCACCTTGTAGCCGCGCCGCTGGAGGATGGTGCAGCTGGTCAGGCGCACCAGGGCCTCGTCCTCGACGACAAGGATCGTCTCCGCCCGCAACCCCCGCGACTCGTCGGCGGCAGCCGGCGCCGGGGACGCCGCCGTTTCCGCGATGCACGGGAAGTGAACCCGAAACTCCGTGCCCACGCCGACGTTTGAGTCCAGCTCGATCCACCCCTGGTGCTGCTGGACGATGCCGTAGACCGTCGCCAGGCCAAGCCCGGTTCCCTTGCCGACCTCCTTCGTCGTGAAGAACGGGTCGAATATTCGCGGCATGATGTCCGCGGCGATGCCGGAGCCGGTGTCGGCCACGGCGATGCACACGTAGCGGCCGCCCAGCGCCTGCGGAACCCGCCGGCGGTACGCCTCGTCCCGCTCGACCAGCCCGGTCGTGATCGTGAGGCGGCCGCCGCGGGGCATGGCGTCGCGCGAGTTGACGACGAGGTTGAGAAGCACCTGCTCGATCATGCCGGTGTCCGCAAAGATCGGCGGTAGGTTGGCGGCGGGCTGCACCTCGAGCGCGATGTCCTCCCCAATGACCCTGCGCAGGAGCCGCGAGGTCTGCTGGATGACCGCGTTGACGTCGAGACCCGTGCGCTGGATCATCTGCTTGCGGCTGAAGACGAGCAGCTGGCGGGTGAGGCCCGCGGCAAACGTGCTGCTTTGCGCGATCTGCTGGACGGCCTCGTTGTAGGCCGGGGGGAAGCCCTCGTCGGACAGGAGGAGGGAGGCGTTGCCCTGTATGACGGTCAGGATGTTGTTGAAATCATGGGCGATGCCGCCCGCGAGCTGGCCGATCGACTCCATGCGCTGGGCCTGGCCGAGCTGCTCCTCGAGGCGCTTGCGGTCGCTGATGTCCGTCAGCGAGCCGCGCACCAGGTTGCGGCCCGCGGCCGGGAGGCGCACAAGCCTCAATTCAACGGCGATCGGCCGGCCGCGCAGGCTCTGCGCCATCCACTCCACCGCCGGCGTCTCGCCGGCGAGCGTGCGGCGGATCAACTCGCGGACGGCCTTGTCCGAGGCCCGTCCGTCCGACTGAAGCGCCGGCGAGAGCCTCTCGATGTCGGCGGCCACCAGTTCGTCCCGCGACGCCTCGAACATCCGCAGCGCGTTCTCGTTCGCGTCGGTCACCTGCCGCGTGTCGGGATCGAACACGATGATCGCCTCGGGAGCCGACTCGACGAGGGTGCGGAAGCGCGCCTCGCTCTCGCGCAGGGCCGCGGCGGCCCGCTCGCTCTCCGTGATGTCCCGGACGACCGCCACCGTGCAGTCGGTGTCGCCGATCTTGATGAGCTCCATCGAGCACGAGCACGTGCGCATGCCGCCCCCCTTCCTTCGAAGCAGGAGGGACGAGTTCTGCACCCTGCCCTCGTTGCGCAGGAGCTCCTGTATCCTGTCCCGGTCCCTGGTCGAGTTCCAGAGGTCGAGGCCGACCGCGGTGTGGCCCAGGACCTCGGTTCGGTCGTATCCAAAGAGCCGCGTGAAGCCTTCGTTGATGTCGATGAAGACGCCGTCCGAGTTCTGGGTGATGGTGATGGCGTCGGGGCTCGCCCGAAAGGCCTTCGAGAACTTCTCCTCGGAATGGCGGAGCTGGCGGTTTGCCGCGGCCAGCTCGCCCGTGCGCGCCTCGACCAGCCGCGCGATCTCCTCCGTGCGCCGGTGGGCGCTGCGCAGGCTGTAGCGGACGCGCCCCCAGCTCAGGAGCGCCACGAGCACCACGGAGCCGAAGCCGAGCAGGAGCCATTTCTTGATGTACTGCTGGAGCAGTCCCGAGGTTTCAAAGCCGTGGAACCACTTCTCGTAGTTGCGCTGCAGGTCGCCGCGCTGCTCCGCGATGAAGAGGCCCTCGTTCAGCTGCGCCAGCAGCTCGCCGTCGGTCGGCCGCACCACCATGCAGAATTCTGTCAGCGAGTCCGGGAGCGTCATCGCGATCCTCAGGCGCTTCTTCAGGCCGAGCCGGTCGATCATGCTTATCGCGGAATACTCGGTCAGGATCGCGACGTCCGCCGTCCCGTCCGCGACCGCCTCCAGCTCCATCCCGTTGTTTCCCGAGTTCAGGACCAGCGCGTTGCCCAGCCAGCCCCTTTTCTTCGCGTACGTGTACTGGAGCGTGTCCGCGGCGAGCGCGATGGACTTGCCGTTCAAGTCGGTGACCGTGACCGGCGGCGTCTCGTCGGACCTGGTCACGGCGACGAGTGCCCCGTGAACGTGGGGAACGGAGAAAAGCAGCGAGCCCGAGCGCTCGGGGATGCGCGCCACCATGGGGATCACGTCGATCTCGCCGTTCGCCAGGGCCGCGACGAGCTCGTTCCAGGAGTCCTTCTCGACAATCCTCGCCTTCAGGCCTGCCGCCTTCGCCACGATTGCGATCAGATCCTGCGAATAGGCGTCCTGGTCCAGCTCCGTGATCGGCGCGCCCTTCGGGATGATCCGGTGGCCGGTTCCGAAGACGATCACCCTCGCCTCATCAGCCCAGGCGTTGCCGATGCCTCCCGCGACAAGGAGGAGCGCAAGCCATGGGCGAAGGCGCAGGCATTTCATCGGATACCGCTGGAGTGCAATCAGATCAGCACAATGAATGCCCTTGCCGCCGCGCGTTGTCAGTGGAAATCCGCTGGACGGGCTTTGACGGCCCCATTTTCAACCCGTTGGCAGGGGCCCGATTAGGGTTTCAACCGAGGAGCGTGCGGCTTTCCATGGGCGGCGACCCGGCGACCGCAATGCGGCGCCGCGGCCCGCGCGGTCGGCTATCCCGGGCTGCGGGACGGGAGCGTCAGCCGCTGCGGATATCCGCCCGCAAGCTTGGCCGCGAGGAACGTCTTGATGTCGCCCAGGGTTCGGAACGGGCGAAGCTCCTCATTGTCGATCGATATCTGGAGCACCTCCTCGGCGAGGAAAACGATCTCGAGCATGGTGAGCGAATCGATCGCCAGATCCTCGACCAGCCTGAGCCGGTCGTCGGCACTGGAAAGCTTGGCCTTCGCGACGGGTTCGACGTAGTGCTCGATGAGCCCGTCCACGATCGCGGGCAGATAGACGGGGCTGCCGGTCTTGCGGAACGCGCGTGCGGCCTCGCAGGTGGAGGCCGAGCAGCGTTTCAGGGCGTCGCGCAGCAGCGCGTCGTCCTCAGGCGTGTACGCCTTCGCGGGACCCGGGCTGGGAAACGGGGCTCCCATGTCGCGATCGGTTGCTTGTGTCATGTGGCAACTCAGGACTTTGACCACCGCCGGGGCCTATGGTTCTGCCGATAATGCCAAATATTTGCAATCGTCCGCGCCCTGTAGGGGCTTATGCGGGCCCCCTTTGCATGGCGCCCGTGTGCTTCAAAGGGCTGGGTGACGTCCATGTTAGGTTGACGGATGTTGGCGTTGGGTGGTTACAGCCCGCCTGGGCAACGGCGCTTTCGGCCGCCATCCCCTACGACAGCCCGAGGCGCAAAACCCGCTACCCGAATCGACCGTCGGCCCCGATCAAAACGTGACCGTCACCGAGACTGAATAGACCCGGCGGCGCCAGTCGCCGTAGGACTCAACCCCCGCGCCCGAGGGGTCATCGGCGTACTTGGGCGGGCCCTCGTCGAAGAGGTTGTCGACCCGCAGCTGGCCGCGCACGCTGTAGTGGGTGGTCTTCCATGGCAGCCACCGGCCAAGGTCGCCCTGCATGTACGCGTCGAACTGCCAGTAGGGGTCGACCTGGTCGCTGCCCTGGCTGGACCATTCGTCCTCCGGCAGGATCCGCGAATGAAAGTAATGCCCGTCCATTCCGAAACCGAACCCGCGGCTGGACCAGCCGGCCCCGAAATTCATACGCTGACGGAGCAGGCCCGGTATCGAGCCGTCGGGATGGCGCAGTTCGTCGACCGGCGGCGACGTGGGGAGCTCCTCCAGCTCGTAGCTCTGGTAGTAGATCCACCGGCAATACGTCTCGAGCGTGCCTCCGAAGCATTCCGTCCAGGCGTAGTCCAGCGAGGTGTTCCAGTTGTCCGAATGCCGCCACGCGAGGTTGAACGTGCCCGTGAGCACCGACGTGATCGGGCCGACGCTTTCGCCGGGAGCCGCTGGCCCGCGAACGACCCGCTGGGGAAGGAGCTTCTCGAGGTCCACGACATCCTGCGGCTGCAGGTAGATCTCCTCCCCGGACGTCACCGTGTCCACGAAGTCCACCGACACCCGAAAGCAGTGGACCTTGCCGCGCTCGTAGATCATCCCCGCCGTCTGGGTCACCGCCGCCTCAGGAACCAGGCTGGTGTTGATGGCGTCGCTGGCCTGGACGAGCTCATATTGCTGGAGGACCGGATCGAAGATCCTGGTCGGGACCACGGCCCCCTCCACGCCCGTGTTCGTCGACGTGACCTGGAGGCTGCTAAAGAGCGGCGGCGGGAAGCGGTTTGAGGTGGCGTAGGTGCCGCGAATCGAGAGCCCGCCGTCAAAGTCGATCTTGATCGCGCCGGTGGGGGCGAGATTGGCCTCATAGGCGATGTCCGACGCGGTGTAGCGCGCCGCGACGTCGGTCTCGACGCTCTTGATCCACGTCGGGAGCCATCGGGAAGGCAGCAGCGGCGCCTGCAGCTCCCCGAAGGCGCTTATCCGCTGGAGCGAGCGGCCGACCCAGATGTCCGGCGGGGCCACCAGGGAGCCGTCCCCATAAGTCAGCTCATCGACGTAGCTCGCCAGGCGCGCAAACCGGTAGTCCCCCCCAAAGGTCACGCTGCCGACCCCGGTCGGCAGCTTGAGGGACGAGTCGGTGATCCGCAGGGATGAATCGAAGGTGTCATAGTCGCCCAGGGTGACGAAGCTTCCCGGGGTGCCGTAGAAGATCAGCGCCTGGTCGTAGAACTGCTGCGGGGGGCCGTAGACCTGCGTGTCGCGCAGGGGATTGTAGATTCCCTGGTCGACCAGCTGCTGCCAGCGGGTGTTGTCCACGCCCTCCATTCCCCGGTACCGGGTCACGCTCAGGCCGTACTGGGCGTCCAGCGAGGCCTGCCAGTCGTGCCGCAGCTTGAAGAGGAGCCCGAACACGGCGGAGTAGTAGTCGACGCGGGCCTCGTCGTAGTCCGCGCCGAAGCGCGGCGCCGTCTCGTTCAGGGTGACGTCGACGGGCTGGTTGAAGGGATTGAACGGGGAGCCCGCCGGCACCACCAGGTTCCCGGCGAAGACGCTGTAGCCGGTGTTGTTCACGGTGCGTCCGGCCATCGCGTCGAGCCCGACCTGGAGCCACGGGAACATGTCGTAGACCACGGACCCAAACAGCGATTCGCCCTGCTCCTTTCTGCCATAGGGATAGTCGAGGCTGTTCGGCGTGTCGGCCAGGCCGCCCCCGGGCGGCTGCCACAGCGCCACGCTCTGGACCCCCTGGCGATCGGCGAAGGACGCGAGGCCGCTCGAGCCGTCCGCGCCGGGCGCCACCGAGGTGAAGGACGGCGTGCCCGGCCCGAAGAGAGGCGACCCGTTGGCGCTGCTCACGTTCGGCGTCGCGCGGTAGAGGGCGTCCTCCGGCTCCGGGTGCGCCAGGAGATCCGCGCGGATGTAGCCGAGGTCGGACTCCGTCGGCGGCGTCACCTGGGTGAAGGTGGCGTTGAGCCGCACCTGGAGCTTCCCGCCGAGCAGTGTCTCGCCGTGAAGCAGCGATGCCGTGGATTGCGGCGCGTTGAACCCCGCCAGCGCGTTGGTGTACGTGGTCGTGAATTCCGTCGTGTTGACGTTCGGACGCAGCACGACGTTGATCACGCCGCCCACGGGGCTGCCGCTGTAGAGGGCCGAGGCGGAGACCGGCAGCACCTCCACCCGCTCGATCAGGTTGATGGGGATGACGTTCACGTCGGGCTGGGGGGCGACAGGGGTCGTGAGGTTCGCCGGGAGCGCCGTCACGATCTCGGGGAGGCGCCGGCCATCGACGAGCACGATGGTCGCGTCGGCGTTGAACCCGCCCAGATTGATGTTCGTGCTTCCCGAGACGAAGCTGCCGACGCTTGCATTCTGGTCGGGGGGAAGCGTCGTCGCGTCGCTTTGCAGGAGCTCGGACCGGAGAAACTCGTTGAGGTTGATCACCCCGCTGCGGGCGATCTGGTCGCGGGTGTAGACCGTGTAGTCGAGCGCGTCGTTCTCCGAGCGGGCCTGGTCGATGTCGCCGATGGCGACCCGGGGCGCCGGGGGCACCCCGCTGTCGTCCAGGAATCCCGGCCGCGCCGACTTCCCCTCGACGACGTAGGGCTCGAGCCTGTTCGGGTCGCTCGCCGTCTGCATCGTCTGGGCCTCCAGATTGAGGACGCTGTTCGCCGTCACGCGCACGTCGTCGATCTGCAGCGTCTGGAAGCCCGCCCCGGCCGCGAAAAGCTGGTAGGTGCCCACCGGCACGGAGGCGAACCCGAACGCGCCCTCCCCGTTCGTCACCCCGGACAGGCGCAGCGCGGGAATCACGACGTGGATTCCCCGCGCAGGGGTCTCGCCCGGGGCCAGCAGCCGGCCCCTGATCGTGCCCTTCGGCTGCTCGACCGGCGCCACCACGAACCTTCCCCGGCCCGTGCGCCGCGCCTCGAAGCCGGTGCCCTTCAGGAGGCGCTCAAGCGCGTCTTCGGGCTCCATGCGGCCGACAACCTCGGCGGACCTCGCCTTGTGCAGCTCGTCAAACGAGAAGAGCAGGTCCACCTTCGACTGCCTGCAGAAAGCCATCAACGCCCCGTCGGCCGGCTGCGCCGGAAGATTGAAGTCGACCGGCTCTGCCAGGAGCGCCGCCGGGACCATGGCTCCGATCCCAAGCAGCAGTAGACGGAAGATGACGGCTGTGGCGCGGGCTGCTGGGGAATGTGGGCTGATCAACGAGGGTGTTCGGTGCGCAGGCTCACGCGCACCTCGCCGCCCGGGTCAGGCGTCACGCGGACGGGCAGCGCCTGTTGAAGCTCCGCGAAGAATTCGTCGAGGTCGTCGAGGCTGTACCGGCCGCCCAGGTGCAGCTCCGCCGCACCCGTGGTCGCCGTGATCTGGCGCCCGTGGAAGCGGGAGTAGCGGGCAAGGGCGTCCGCAAGCGGGACGCCGTCAAACACCATCTGCCCCTGCCTCCATGCGAGCGCGTCGTCGAGCTCGCCGGCGGTCAGCGCCCGCCTGGTCACGCCGTCCTTGCCCGCGGTCAGGCTGTCTCCCGCGTGGATGTCCACGGGACCGGAGGCCTGCGCGCCGTTGATCTCGCCCGGGCGCACCTGCACGGAGCCCTCGACCACCGTCACGTCAAGTTCCGTGGCCGCCTCGGTGCGGACGTTGAAGATGGTCCCCGTGACGCGGACGGACCCGGCCGGCGTCTCCACGATGAACGGGCGGGTCTTGTCCTTGCTCACGATGAAATAGGCCTCGCCGTTGGCGAGGCGCACGCGCCGTTCCGCAGGGCCGTTCTCGACGACGAGGCTCGTGTTGGCGTTGAGCTCGACCCGGCTTCCGTCGGCGAGCGTGAACTGCCTGCGCTGGGCGGCGGACGTCGCGATGGTGTCGGGCCTCACCCTCGGATGGACCAGCCAGACCGCGGCCAAGGCCACCGCGCCCGCGAACACCCCGGCGGTCGCGACCATCCAGGGGTTCCACGTCCGGCGGGACCGGGTCGCCTTTGGAATGTCCACGGCGCCGGAAGCCACCAGCATCGGCACGAGCTGGTCGAGGTCGGAGGAGAACTGGCAGTACTGCTCAAGCAGCTCGCGGCGGGCGGCATCCTCACCCAGCCAGGCGTCGAGCGCGGCGCGGTCGGACGCGCTGAGCGAGGAGCCCTCGAGCCTGGCGGCCCAGAGGGCGGCCTGCTCATCGGCGTCCGTATCGTGGACCTGTTTGGACCGGTTCATGAGTCTAGCTTCCTTTCCAGGGCGGCACGGAGCAGCCGAAGGGCGCGCGCATGCTGTTTTTCGACGGTGCTGACGGCGATGCCGAGGCGGTCGGCGATCTCGCGGTGTGAAAGCAGCTCAATCTTGCGCAGAAGAAGCACAACACGGCATCCCTCAGGGAGTTGGGCGATCGCCTGTTCGAGGAGACCCAGCTCCTGGCGGGCCATCACCTCCTGGGCGACACCCGGCGAGGATGACGCGGTCGACTCGGGGTTGAACGCCTCGCGCGCCATGGGGGAGATGCTGCGGCGCTTGAGCCTATTGATCGCGAGCCGCCTGGCAGCGGTGTAAAGCAGTGCTGCGGGCCGGTTTGGGGGCTGTTCGGTCAATGTCGGGTACACGCGCATGTACGCGTCGTGGGCGACGTCCTGCGCCTCGCTGGCGTTTCCGAGGAGACGCGTGAGATAGCGCCTCAGCGGGGCGAGGGTTGCCCGGTAAAGGACCGCAAAGTCCCGTTGGCTGGCGGGCTCGTCAGGCATCGGGTTCACAAGTCTGGAGACTGGCGATAGGGAGATCGGTTTCACACCTGCCCCCCTTGACAATCGTCCGCTCCCAACCCGCTACTCCCTTGGATCGATTTGTCCGTGCTGGATTCATGGGGGTGGCGGGAGCTTGTCCGTACATCGTGATTGCCCGCAAGCAGCCCCGCAAGGTAGTAGTACAAAATGCCGGCTGCGATAAACAAATTGGATCCCAAGAAGGAAAAAATCGGATTTGTCGGAGTGGGGCGGATGGGAGCGAACATGGCGCGCCGGCTCAGCGACTGCGGCTACAGGATTGCCGCCGTTTATGACGCGTACCCGCAGGCCGCCGCGGCCTTGGCGCGCGAGCTGCGAACCAGGCAGGCCCGGACGCTCGCCGCCGTTACCGCCGCCTCCGACGTGATCTTCACGGTCGTCACGGACGACGCCGCCCAGCTGAGCGTGTTCGCGGAGCATGGGGATTCGCTCCTCGTCGGCGCGAAGGGCAAGACCTTCGTCAACTGCGCCACGATCACGCCGAAGACGCACGTCGAGATCGGGCACCGGGCCAGGAAGCGGGGCGCGATGACCCTCGAGGGATGCATGGCATCGTCGATACCCCAGGCGCGCCAGGGAACCCTGTACCTCATGTGCGGCGGCGAGCGGAAGGGCTTTGAGCGCGTGAAGCCGATCCTCGAAAGGCTCAGCTCGGCGCTGCGCTTCGTGGGAAGGGCCGGCCAGGCGGCGCAGGTCAAGGCGCTCGTCAACATGGTGATGAATGCCAACACGGCGGCGCTCGCGGAGGGCCTGGGACTCGGCGCGGCGCTGGGCCTCGACCTCGACATGCTCCGCGAGGTCTTCCAGCAGACCGGGGCGCAGTCGCAGGTCCTCAAGACGGACGGGGAGGACATGCAGAACCGGACCCACGAATGCTACTTTTCCGCGTCCCACGCCGCCAAGGACAGCACCATCGCCTGGGTGCTCGGGTGCGAGGCCGGGATCCAGATGCCGCTTGCCGCCGCGACAAAGCTCCAATTCGACAGGCTTGTCAGCCTGGGCCTGGGTGGGCTCGACAAGAGCGGTGTTGCCGAGCTCACGTTTAAGGGCCGACACGGCTGAACCTTACAAGGGTACGCCCGCGCGCCTGCGGGCGGCCCTTGGCGGTTTTGCGACCCGCCGGCCGCCGCCCGGATGCGTAGTAATCCCTCGGTTCCGGCAGCGATTCGGATTGTCCCGTGGGTGCCCTTTGACCAGTCGTAAGGGGCTCCATGTTATTCTCTAACCGGCGTTTCGGCGGTTTGAAGGCCGCCTGCCTCTGCCTCGGCCTTGCGGCCGTAGGGGCTGCGGCCGCGCCAGGCGACGCCGCCGCCGCGCCAGGCGACGCCGCGAAGGCGCCGCCGACCCGGGCGCCGCTCGCCAAGCGCCAACCACTTGCCGTCGGGATGTTCACGGACGCCTATCCCTATTCCTACCTTGATTCGGACGGGAATCCCGCCGGGTTCGCGGTCGATATCCTGGACGCGGTGTCCAAGGCGGTGAACCTCCGGATCGAGCGCACCCCCGGCGTCGCGGACCAGATCCGCGCGAGGTTTCAGGCCGGCGAATTCGACCTGCTCCAGTATCACGGGATCACGCCCGGACGGCAGACCTACGCGGCGTTCGGCACGCCCTTCCTGAGCCTGCAGGGCTGCGTCTACGTGCGGTCCGACGGCGACATCCGCGACCTGAAGGACCTCAACGGCCGGCGGTTCGGCGTGATCGGGTCCACCGGGCTGGGCGAGAGGCTCATACGGGACAACAACATCAAGGCGCACGTCTTCCGGGTCGCGTCCCAGGAGGAGCTGCTGCAGCGGATCGCGATGGGCGAGCTCGAGGCCGGCTTCCTCTCGCAGCTCACCGAGCTCGCCGTGACCCGCAAGCTCCACCTGAGCAACATCCGCATACTGGGAAGGCCCTTCGACGGCTTCGACATCCAGCAGGCCTTCGCCGTCCACACGGGGGACACGGAGCTGCTGGCGCGCCTGAACGAGGGCCTCGCGATCATCCAGCACACGGGGGAATACGACCGGATCTACCGCAAGAACTTCGGCCAGTATGGCATGTACATCCTCAGCGTGGACGAGCTCAAGCTCGCGGCCTCGATCGCGCTCGAGATCGGGTTCATCATAGCCCTGTGGGGCTATTTCAGGCAGAGGAGGCTTAGGAAGGAGCTCTCGCTGCAGGCCTCCACGCTTGCCGAGCAGCGCGCGCTCCTCCAGGCGCTCTACGACAACATCCCGATGGCGATGACCGTGATCGAGACCGGGCCGCTGGAGCCGCGGATCCTCTCGATGAACCGCCAGGCGTGCGCCCTCTATTTCGTCGAGGCCGCGGAGGCCACCGGCCAGCCGCTCGATTCCCTTCCGGTGTCCGAGGACATCCGCCGGCACCTGAGCGAGGCGATCACCCATCCCAAGGCCGACGGCCACGTCTACACGAGCGAGACCTCCCTCAAGATCGGCAAGAGAATCCTCGAGGTGACGGCGATACCCCTGGCGTCGCCCGAGGCCGAGGGCGAGGGCCCGGCGACCGAGAGAATATGCGTCCTGGTCGAGGACATAACCAAGCGCAGGCAGCAAGACGCCGAGGTCGCCCAGTCGCGAAGGCTGCGCGCGGTCGGCGAGCTGGTGGGCGGCATCGCCCACGAGTTCAACAACCTCCTGACCCCGGTCATGCTCAAGGCGGGCGAGATCCAGCTGTCCCGGCCCGACGACGCGCCCCTGCAGCAGGACATCGAGGTGATCTCGCAGGCCGTGCAGCGGACGGCCGAGCTCACGCGACGCCTGCTCACCTTCGGGCGAAAGGTCGACCACAAGGCGGAATTCGTCCGGCTCGAGGCCATCGCGCGGGGCTGCTTCGACCTCCTCAAGAACACGATCGACCGGCGGATCTCCTGGGAGAACTCGATACCGCCGGACCTGCTTCCCCTGCACATGAACGCGACGGACCTGAACCAGGTCCTGCTCAACCTGCTGCTCAACGCCCGCGACGCCCTTCTCGAGAGGCTGGCGGGGCGCAACCCGGCCGCGTGGTCGCCGAAGATAACGGTCGAGGCGGAGCAGCTGCCCCCGGCGGCGTTCGAGGCGCCCCGGGGCCATGCGGGAAAGACGCTCCTCGGCTGGCAGCGCCTCACCGTCCGCGACAACGGGCTCGGGATGCCGCCCGACATCATAGAGCGCATCTTCGAGCCGTTCTTCACGACCAAGGGCGCGGGCAAGGGAACGGGCCTCGGCCTCGCCACCGCGTGGCACCTGGTGACCGACGCCGGCGGGCGCCTGGACGTCGAGTCCTCGCTGGGGGTAGGCAGCGCGTTCAACGTCTTCCTGCCCGTCTGGCCCACCGCCGAGCAGCCGAAGCCGGCGGCCGTCGCGCCGGAGCCCGTGAAGGCCGCCCGGGTGCTGCTGGTCGAGGACGAGGAGCTGGTCGCCGATTCGGTCGTCGAGATCCTGAAGCGATGCGGCCACCAGGTCCGGCACATCAGGGACGGCTCCGAGGCGTGGAAGCACGTCGAGGAAAACATCGGCAGCTACGACCTGCTCATCATCGACGTCAACCTGCCCGGCATGAACGGAGTCGATATCGTGGCGCGCCTGCGCGAGCGCGAGTTCCCGGGCAAGATACTGATGGTCAGCGGCCGCTTCACGTCCTCGGACATGAGCGCCCTCACCCGCCTGGGCATCGACCACTCGCTCACGAAGCCCTTCAACGTGCAGCAGTTCCTCGAGGCCGTGAGTGAGAGCCTCGAGGCCAGCCGCGTCTAGCGGGCACGCGCCCCGGGCCGGCCGCCCTTGACGCGCGGTGGTGTCCGGATACCTGTGTCTCTCCACCATGTCGACGGACCTCTCCGACCTCTACCAGCACGTCATTCTCGACCATAACCGCCGGCCGAGGAACCGGGGCAGGATCCCGTCCGCCAACCGCTCGGCCCACGGGGACAATCCGTCGTGCGGGGACCAATGCGACGTGCACCTGCGGCTGGAGGGCGACCGGATCGCCGACATCTCGTTCGAGGGCTCGGGCTGCGCGATCTCGATGGCGAGCGCGTCGCTCATGACGACCCTGCTCAAGGGCAGGACCGCGAATGAGGCCGCAAGGCTCTACGAGCAGTTCCACGGGATCGTCACCACCGGCAAGGAGCCGGAGGAGATCAGCGACCTCGGCGCCTTCGCCGGCGTGCACGCCTTTCCCGCCCGGATCAAGTGCGCGACGCTCTCATGGCACGCCGCCTTGAACGCCCTGCGCGGGGACACCGCGCCCGCGACGACGGAGAGCCACAAGGACTGAGCGCGATGCCCTCCACCTGGGACAGCATCCGCGACGAGTTTCCGGCGTTGCACCAGAAGGTGAACGGCCATCCCCTCGTCTATCTCGACAACGCGGCGACGACCCAGAAGCCGAGGTCCGTCCTCCGGGCGCTTGAGCGGTTTTACGAGAAGGACAACTCAAACGTCCACCGCGGGCTCCATGCGCTTTCGATGCGCGCCACCGACGACTACGAGGGCGCGCGCGCGCGCGTCGCGACGTTCGTCAACGCGGCCTCCCCGGAGGAGATCATCTTCACCCGGGGAACGACGGAATCGATCAACCTGGTCGCGGCGAGCTGGGGCGGCGCCAACCTCAAAAAGGGCGACGTCATCCTGCTCACCGAGATGGAGCACCACAGCAACCTCGTGCCGTGGCAGCTCGTGGCCCAGCGGACCGGGGCGAGCCTGAGGTACCTGGCCGTGACGGGCGACGAGGGCCTCCTCGACCTGTCCGCGCTCGACCGCCTCCTGACGCCCGAGGTGAAGGTCTTCGCGTTCACGCACGTCTCCAACACGCTGGGCACGATAAACCCGGTCGCCGAGCTCTGCGCCCGGGCGCGCAAGGCGGGGGCGGTCACGGTCATCGACGCCGCGCAGTCGATCGGACACATGCCGGTCGACGTCCGGGAGATGGGCTGCGACTTCCTGGCGTTCTCCGGCCACAAGATGGCCGGCGTGACGGGCATCGGCGCCCTTTACGGAAGGCGGGCCCTCCTCGAGTCGATGCCTCCCTGGCAGGGGGGCGGGGGGATGATTTCAAGCGTCGAGCTCCTCGAGAGCCGGTGGAAGCCGCCCCCGGAGAGGTTCGAGGCGGGAACCCCCAATTTCGGCGACGCCGTCGCCCTCGGGGCCGCGTGCAACTTCCTGGACTCGCTGGGCCGCGACGCGATCCGCCGGCATGACGGGGCGCTTGCCCGGACGGCCTACGAGCGCCTGGCCGAGCTCCCGGGCATCCGCCTGATAGGGCCCAAGGGGGAACGCGGCGGCCTCGTGAGCTTTGCGTTCCGCGACATCCACGCCCACGACGTGGTGACCTTCGCGGACGAGGACGGGATCGCGCTCCGGGGCGGGCACCACTGCAACCAGCCCCTGATGAAAAAGCTGGGGCTCACCAGCACGGCGCGGGCGAGTTTCTACGTGTACAACGAGGAGAAGGAGATCGACGCCCTTGTCGCGTCGATGCGCCGGACGCTGAAATTCTTCGGGTCGGCCGACTGAGACCCGCCCGCGGTCCGTGTCGGCGGCAGGCTCGCCCGGCCGGGCGAGCCCGGCTTGTGCCAGGGCGGCCGGGGGAAGGACCCCGTTCCCCGCCTCGCACCCGCCGGACGCGGTCCGCTGGGCCGGCGCAAATCGAGCGGACACACCGGCGGGCCTTGTGTTTTGCGGCCCAAGATCTTAGGTGGTCATGTTTATGAAACCCTCCCTGATCGCGCTGACGTTCTCTGCCCTCGCTCTCGCCGCTCCCGCCCGGGCCGACGAGGGGATGTGGCTCTTTTCCGCCCCGCCCCGCGAAAAAATACAGGCGGCGTACGGCTTCCAGCTCGATGACGCGTGGCTCAACCACCTCATGAAGGCGTCGGTGCGTTTCAACAGCGGCGGCTCGGGCTCATTCGTGAGCGGCGACGGCCTCGTCATCACCAACCACCATGTCGGCCTCGACTCGCTCCAGAAGATGAGCGACTCCAAGAAGAACTACCCGCGCGACGGATTCTACGCCCCGACGCTCGCGGACGAGGTCAAGTGCCTCGACCTCGAGCTCAACGTGCTGCAATCGACCGAGGACGTGACCACCCGGGTGAACGCGGCCATTCCCGCGGGCGCCGCCGGAGAGGACGCCGCCAAGGCGCGACGCATGGTCTTCGCGGAGATCGAGAAGGAGTCCCACGACAAAACGGGCCTTCGAAGCGATGTCATAACGCTCTACCAGGGCGGCGCCTACCACCTCTACCGCTACAAGCGCTACACCGACATCCGGCTTGTGTTCGCGCCCGAGCAGCAGGTGGCGTTCTTCGGCGGCGATCCCGACAATTTCGAGTACCCGCGCTACGACCTCGATATCTGCATTTTCAGGGTCTACGAGAACGGCCAGCCGCTCCACCCCGAGCATTTCCTGAAATGGTCGGCTCAGGGCGCCCGTGACGGCGACCTGGTCTTCGTGTCCGGCCACCCCGCGTCCACGGACCGGCTCCTCACCGTCTCCGAGCTCGAGTTCCTGCGCGACACCTCCTTTCCACAGAGGCTGGACGAGCTCAAGCGCCGCGAGGTGCTGCTCATCGCCTGGGGCGCGCGCAGCGATGAGAACGCCCGCCGGGCCAGGGATGACCTCTTCAGCTATCAGAATTCGCGCAAGGTGCGCGACGGAATGCTCGCCGGAATGCAGGACCCGGCCTTCATGGGCGCGAAGAAGGCGGCGGAGGACGACCTCATTCGCCGCCTCTCGGCGACGAGCGACGGGGGAGCGGCGCTCGCGGCCTACCGGAGTATCTCAGCCGCCCAGGAGGTCAACAGGCGGGACTTCCTGCGCTTCAGGATGCTCGAGGGATTCCGGGGACATGCCCACGGCTTCTACTCAGACTCGTTCGAGGTCGCCCGAAAGCTCCTGCGCGCGGGCGACGAGCAGGCGAAGCCAAACGGCGAGCGCCTGCCCGAGTATTCGGAGCCCAAGCGCGACACCCTCGAGCTCGACCTGTTTTCCGACAAGCCGATCTACGAGGACTATGAGATCCTCTGTCTTGGCGACTCGCTCACCGACCTGACGGGACAGCTGGGATACAACGACCCGACCGTGCAGGCCGTGCTGGCTGGCAAGTCCCCGAGGGCCCGCGCCGCGGAGCTCGTGCTCGGAACCAAGGTCAGGGACGTGGCGTTCCGGCGGCGGCTCTACGCCGGCGGAGCGCCGGCCATCCTCGCCGCGCACGATCCCATGATCGAGCTGGCCCGCCTGGTCGACGGCGAGGCCCGGGCCCTTCGAAAGTCATCCGAGGCGCAGGGCGAAATCGAGCAGCAGGCCCAGGCCGTCATCGGGAAGGCCCGCTTCGCGGTCGAGGGCACCAGCACCTATCCCGACGCCACCTTCACGCTCCGGCTGAGCTACGGCTCGGTCAAGGGCTACAGCGAGAACGGGGCCGCCGTGCCCTCCATGACGACGATTGCCGGACTCTACCAGAGGTCGGAGGAGCACAAGGGCCGCGAGCCGTTTGATCTTCCGCAGCGGTGGGTCGACAAGAAGCAGGCGCTCAACCTGGACACCCCGTTCAACTTTGTCACCACCTGCGACATCATCGGCGGCAACTCAGGCAGCCCGACGGTTGACCGGAAGGGCGAGTTTGTCGGAATCATCTTCGACGGAAACATCCAGTCGCTCCCCGAGGATCTGTACTACGAGGACGTCCAGATGCGCGCCCTGAGCGTTCACAGCGCCGGGATCCTGGAGGCCCTCCGCAAGGTCTACGGCGTCAATGCGCTCGCCGACGAGCTGGTCAGCGGCCACCGCTGACCCAGCCCATCGCCTTTGAGGCGAGCCGGTCGAACGCCCTGACGCAGAGCTCGAGATGCTCCTCCCGGGTGTCCTCGATCTTGTTGTGGCTGATGCCGCGCAGGCTCTGGACGAACATCATCACCGTGGGGACTCCCGCCCGGGAGACCTCGGCCGCGTCGTGGAGCGGCCCGGACGGCAGGCGGTGCGCCGTGCCGCAGGTTTCCCGGATCGCCTCCTCGCACAGCCCGATGAGGGCCCCGTTGAACAGGATGGGCTCGATCTGCCAGATCCTTTCCCAGGACACCGCGACATTGCCTTCCGCGGCAAACCTTGAGGCCGCCTCCCGGGCCTCGAGGAGCATCCGCGCCAGGGCGGCCGGATCGAGGTTGCGCTGGTCGAGCGTGATCCTGCACTCCTCCACGACGCTCGTCACGATCCCGGGCTTCGTCGTGCAGGAGCCGATCGTGCAGACGCCCCCGCTTCGCCCCGCGATCGCGTAGACCTCGGGGCTCATCCGGGCCGCGGCGAGAAATGCGTCCCTGCGCCTGTTCATCGGCGTGCTGCCCGAGTGGGCGGCCTGCCCCAGGAAGGTCAGCGCGTGCCTCTCGACGCCGAAGGTGCCCAGGACGGCCCCAAGCGGCAGGCCGAGGTCGAGAAGCACCGGCCCCTGCTCGATGTGAAGCTCCAGGTAGGCGGCGGCGTTCGCCAGCTCGCGGCCGCTCCTCTTCACGTTCTCGAAATCGATTCCGACCTCCCTCAGCGCGTCCGGGAGCGCGACGCCGTCCTTGTCGCGGAGGGCCCTCGCCTCCCCCATTTCGAGCGTCCCGGCGCAGGCGGAGGAGCCGAACAGGCTCTTCCCGAAACGGGCGCCCTCCTCGTCGGCCCAGTCCACGAGCCGCACGGTGACCGGGGGTTTCCCGCCGGATTCGGCGCAGATCCGCCGAAGGACCTCCAGACCTGCCAGGACATTGAGGCAGCCGTCGAGCCAGCCCCCGTTCGGCACCGAGTCCATGTGCCCGCCGATCAGGAGGGCCTTGTCGCTCCGGCCCCTGAGCGTCGTCCAGAGATTGCCGGCCTCGTCCACGTGGGTCTCCACCGGGAGCGCCCCGAGCTTTTCCCGAAGCCAGGCCCTGGCGCCGACCCAGGTCTTCGTGAATGCCACGCGCTGGGCTCCGTTGCCGTCCGAGGTCAGCTGCCGGAGTTCCTTCAGCTCTGCGACCGTGCGCTTTGGATCGAGAGGCGCGTTCATCTTGGGTCCGGGGAGCGCAGAGGCTGGCCCAGTTACTGCTTGGAAACGAGTGTATTCTGGGAGAGATTCGCCGCCGCTCCGATCGCCCATGCCGACCCTAGCCACAACCGTCGACGGCCTCAGGCTGCCCAATCCGTTCGTGATCGGATCAGGCCCGCCCGGGACCAACCTGAGCGTGATCAACCGGGCGTTCCGCGAGGGCTGGGGCGCCGTGATCGCGAAGACGATCAGCCTCGATTCCTCCAAGGTCGTCAACGTCACGCCCCGCTACGCAAAGCTCCACTCGAGCGACGGCAAGGAGGTCATCGGCTGGGAGAACATCGAGCTCATCAGCGACCGTCCCTTCGGGATCTGGCTCGACGAGTTCAAGAAGTGCAAGGACGCCCATCCCGAGGGCGTCCTGATCGCGTCGATCATGGAGGAGTACCGCAGGGATTCTTGGATCGAGATCGTCGAGCGCTGCGAGGCCGCGGGCGTCGACGCCTTCGAGCTGAATTTCTCCTGCCCCCACGGCCTGCCCGAGCGCAAGATGGGGGCCGCCATGGGCCAGGACCCCGACATCCTCGAGGAGGTCTGCGGGTGGGTCATGGGCGCGGCAAAACGCCCCGTCTGGGCGAAGATGACCCCGAACGTGACGCACATAGAGGAGCCGAGCCG
>Ga0182018_10001918_pt1 | contig 22222 bp, 20 predicted proteins | sample 812P2MmetaG_FD_120490 | JGI IMG/M metagenome (GOLD analysis project Ga0182018, IMG submission 120490) | Permafrost microbial communities from Stordalen Mire, Sweden - 812P2M metaG | ecosystem: Environmental > Terrestrial > Soil > Wetlands > Permafrost | place: Sweden: Stordalen | collected...
AGCGCGAGGAGCAGGTGACCGAGCAGCTTGCCCCGCATCACAGGGCCCCAGTCCATCGCCTCGCGCAGCAGCAATCGGGCGGCGAAGGGGCGCTCGCCCAGCACCGCCGTGACTGCATCGGCCGCCCGGTCGAGCCGCTCGGCGAAGGTCCCGTCGCTCGAATAAGCCGCTCCGAGGGGCACGGCGAGGCGCGACACCAATCGATCGAGCGCGGCCTCGTAGAGCGCGTCTTTGGTCGCGAAGTGATAGAAGAGCGAGGCCTTACGCATGCCGACGCGCTCGGCCACGTCGTTCATGCTGGTGCCTCCGTATCCACGCTCGGCGAAGAGGCTCGTCGCGACCTCGAGTATCTCGTCCTTCCTCGGCCTGGGCGCATCGCGTTGCGGTTGCGTCATGGTCGGATTGCATCTTAGCTGGGTGAAAGGACATTCGGCATGGATGACGTGAAGGACGCGTCCGATCTCTCCCGCCGGCTCGCGGAAGTCGGCTATCTGGCAGGAGACGACCTCGCCCTCGTGTGCTGGCTTGCGCTTGCACTCGAGCGGCCCTTGCTGGTCGAAGGGCCCGCCGGCGTCGGCAAGACTGACCTCGCTCGCGCCCTGGCAGAAGCGCTACCGCGCGAGCTGGTGCGACTGCAATGCTACGAAGGCCTCGACGAGGCCAAGGCCCTTTACGAGTGGGACTACGCCAAGCAGATGCTCTACGTCCAGCTTCTGCGCGACACGGTCGCCTCCCGCACCGCCGGCGCCGAATCACTCTCGGAGGCGGCCGACCGCGTGGCAAGCGCGGACACCGCACTCTTCAGCCGGCGGTTCCTCGTGGAGCGACCCATCTTGCGGGCCCTGACGAGCGCCGCGCCCGTCGTCATGCTGGTCGACGAGGTGGATCGAGCGGACCCGGAGTTCGAAGCGTTCTTGCTCGAGGTGCTCGCCGAAGGGCAAGCGACCATCCCGGAGCTTGGCACCATTCGCGCGAAGAGCCCTCCCCTGTTCGTGCTGACGAGCAACGGCACACGCGACATGACCGACGCCCTTCGCCGCCGTTGCTTGCATGCATTCCTCGACTACCCGCCTCCCTCCCGCGAGCAAGCCATCATCGAGCTACGTGTGCCGGGGATTGCCAACCATCTCGCCGCCCGGCTCACGGCCTTCGCACGAGACGTTCGCGCGATGGATCTTCGCAAGGCGCCGTCCATTTCCGAGACGATCGACTGGGCGCGGGCGCTGGTCTTGCTCGGAGCACGTAGCATCGACGCGGAGCTCGCCCGCTCGACGCTGGGGGTCCTGCTCAAGTACGGCGAAGATCGGGCGAAGGTCGAGGCGAAGCTCGGTACGCTGACCAGACCTTGACCTCAGCGCTTCACCGCGGTTCCGCAGGTGGGGCACGCAGCGGCACCCTTCTCGAGCGGCTGTCCGCAGTCGGCACATCGCCCGGGCTTTGGCTCGGCCATCTCGGGCAAGCTCTGCTGGCGCAGGCGTGCGAATCGTCCGAGCGCATCGAGCAGGCCCGCGTTGGCGCTGTTGGCCGGAACGACGTGGGTCTCGACGCCGACGATGATGATCTCTGGCGCCGACCCCATCGGAGCCCGCATGGGAGGCGGCATGACGAGCTGTTCGGGAGGGCGCGCGGACGGACGCCGGGCCGGAGGCGCATCGGTCTCCTGGCATGCCACGACGATGGCGGCGACGTTGTCCTGCGCGCCGGCTGCGAGCGCTGCGTCGATGAGGGCACGGACCCTGCGATCCGGCGAACCCTCCTCCGAGAGAATCTCCGCGATCCTGCCGTCATCCAGAACGTCGCTGAGCCCGTCCGAGCATAGGAGGTACACGTCGCCCGGAGCGGCACCGAGCGTGCGGAGGCTCACGCGAAGACTCTCCCCCATGCCGAGAGCTCGCGTCACGACGTGTTGGGGCATCTTGTCGAGCAGGGCGTCGTCGGTGCCGGGGTGCTTCTCGAGCACGTCGACCATGAGGGAGTGGTCCACCGTCAGCGATTCGATAACGTCGCCCCGGAGACGATAGCAGCGGCTATCGCCGACATGGGCCACGTGCACGATGTCCCCCCCCGGCGAAAAGGAGAGAGCGACGATGGTTGTCCCCATCCCCTGGTACTTCGAGGACTTCTTCGCGATGTCGATGATGTCCGCGTTGGCGCGGTGGATGGCCGCAGAGAGCCGTCGCGCCGCGGTCCAGAGGCCGAAGCGATCGATCTCCGGCCGCTCCGCCAGAGACGTCGCAGTCGACTCGAAGACGTTCGCGACGGTGGTCGTGGCGAGGGCGCTGGCGACGTTGCCCGCGGAGTGGCCGCCCGCTCCATCGGCCAGCAGAAAGAGGCCCAGCTCTGGGCGGAGCAGGACATGGTCCTCGTTGTGTTCACGCTGGCCGATGTCGGTGGCGCCTGCAGCCAGCGGTTCGAGGGCGCGCGTTATGACGACCGGGTCGTCGCCGCCGCCAGCCGCGGCCTCCCTCTCGTCCATGCCACCCTTAGACTACCTCAGCTCGGCCACCTGTTCGCCGAAGATTCGCTCGATGGCCGCCAGGAGCGTATCGCCTACCTCGACTCCCCACTTCGACCCCAGCGTGAGCACCGCCTCGGCGCCACTGTCGAAGCCGAGATGCAGGGCGACGGGGCAGTTGCCCTTGGCCGCGGAAAGCACCTTGGCGAGGCTTGCGAGGTCCGCGGCCCGCGTTCGCTCCGCGCTCACCCGAATGGCCACCGACCGCGTGTCGGCGCGAATTGCCTCCGCGAGTGGCTTGATTTCACTGAGCAAGATCGTCGGCTCCCGAGCGGCGTCGGGCTCGTCGTCGGGGTCGTCCGAACGCTGAGGGAAGCTGACCTTGCCGGTGACGAGCACGGGGTCTCCCGTGGCTAGGGTATGAGCGAACCGGTCGATCTCCTTCTGTCGCATCTTCACGCTGACCCGTCCCGTCAGGTCTTCCAGCTCGAAGAAGGCGACCTTGCCGCCACCGTCCTTGAAGATTCGCTCCCGGTACCCTTCGACCATGCCGACGAGCTTGACCTGGGCCCAGTCCTCCATGCCGGCGCACTCTCGAATCGCGGTGGCTCCCACCTTGGCGAGACCCGCATCCCCCGCGGACTTCGCCCCGGGCGACCCCTCCGCCCGCTCGATCTTGCGACCGAGGTAGCGCTCCAGTGGGTGCCCCGAGACGTAGAAGCCAAGCGCCTGTCGCTCGCGTACGAGCAGCTCGCGACGGTCCCACGGTTCAGCCTCGACGTAGTCGCCAGCCGTCGGAGCGGCAGAAGCCTGCTGCGGAGCGGAGTCGAACAGACCGAACAGCGTCGTCTGGCCCGCGGCACGGTCGCGACTTGCCGCGCGCGATCGCTCGAGGGCGATGTCGATCGATGCGAACGCCCGCGCACGGGACACTCCCCGCTCTTCGAGAGTGGAATCGAACGCCCCGCACTGTACGAGCGCCTCGAAGACAGCCTTGTTGACACGCTTCGCGTCGACACGCGACGCGAGGTCGAACAGATCGCGGAACGCCCCCTCCCCCCTCGCCTCGAACACCGCCTCGAGCGCCGCGCCGCCCAGACCCCGGACCGCGCCGAGTCCGAAGCGAATCTGGGGGCCGAGGGAATCCTTGATCTTGTCGGAGCGGCGCACCTGCCTGTCCCCGCCGGGGTGCGTGTAAACGACCTTGAAGTCCGTATCGCTCTCGTTGACGTCGGGAGGGAGCACGGTAACCCCCATCCCGCGGGCATCCGCGATCGTCCGCACCACCTTCTCGATGCGCTCCTTGTCGCTCGTGAGGATTGCGCAGAGAAGCTCGGCCGGGTGGTGTGCCTTCAACCAGGCCGTCTGGTAGGTGATGAGCGCGTAAGCCGCCGAGTGGCTCTTGTTGAAGCCGTAACCGGCGAAGTACTCGAGGAGACCGAAGATGTGCTCTGCGCTGTTTTCCTCGACGCCGTTCTTCTTCGCACCTTCGAGGAACACGCTCTTCTGCTTCGCCATCTCCTCGGGCTTCTTCTTGCCCATCGCGCGCCGCAAGAGGTCTGCGCCGCCGAGCGTGTAGCCGGCGAGCCTCTGGGCGATCTGCATCACCTGCTCCTGGTAGACGATGACGCCGTAGGTGGGGGCCAGGATGTCGTCCACGTCCGGGTGCAAACTGGCGATGGCGGCGCGCTTGTGCTTGCGGTTGACGAAGTCCTCGACCATCCCGCTACCGAGTGGGCCGGGGCGGTAGAGCGCGACCGCCGCGACCACGTCTTCGAATCCGTCGGGCCGCAGGTCCTTGAAGAGCTGCTGCATGCCGGTCGATTCGAGCTGGAACACGCCCTTCGTCTCGCCCGACCCGAGAAGTTTGAACGTCGCGGCGTCGTCCATCGGTATCCGCGCGACGTCGAGTCGCTTGTGCTCGCGCTGGAAGTCCGGTCGCGCGTTGATGAGCCGGACGGCAATGTCGATAACCGTCAGCGTCTTCAGCCCGAGGAAGTCGAACTTGACGAGGCCCGCCAGCTCGACGTCGTCCTTGTAGTACTGCGTGACCAGAGCGCCGACCTTGTCGTCCGCTCCCGCCCCGGTCGACTTGCCCGCGTCGCGGAAGACCGGCACGTGATCCCAGAGGGGGCCTTCGCTGATGACGATACCTGCCGCGTGCTTGCCGGCGTGTCGCGTGAGGCCCTCGATCTTTCGTGCCTGATCGAGGAGCTCCCGCACGCGGGCGTCGCGTTCGTACATCGCCTTGAGCTTCGGCTCGACATCGAGAGCCTCGGCGATGGTGTACGATTCTGCAGGCGTCTTCCTGGGGATGAGGTTGGCGATCTGCTGCGCCTCAACGGGCGTGATGCCTAGGCATCGCGCAACGTCCTTGACGACGCTCTTGCTCTTGAGCTCTGCGAACGTCGCGATCTGTCCGACACTCGCCTCCCCGTACTTGCGCTGGACGTACGCGATGACCTCGTCGCGCCTATCCATGCAGAAGTCGATGTCGAAGTCCGGCATGCTCACGCGCTCCGGGTTGAGAAAGCGCTCGAAGAGCAACCCGTATGGGATGGGGTCGAGATCGGTGATGCGCATCGCGTACGCGACGAGCGACCCCGCGCCCGAGCCGCGCCCAGGCCCGACGGGAATGCCGCTCTCCTTGGCATGGCGGATGAAGTCCCATACGACGAGGAAGTATCCGGCAAACCTCATCTTCGCGATGACGTCGAGCTCGGCCTCGAGGCGCACGGCATACGCGGCGCCGTCGACGTGCTTGGCTTGAGCGTCCAGCTCCTCGATCCGCGTCCGCAGTCCCTCGCGCGCGACGTGTCGGAAGTACCCCTCGGAGTCGTAACCCTCGGGGACCGTGAAGCTCGGCAACATCGGCTCGTTGAGCCTGAGCGACACCCGACACCTCTCGGCGATCTCGAGAGTCGCCTTGACGGCCTCTGGGAACGCGGAGAAGAGCAGCGCCATCTCGTCGGGGGACTTCAGGTACATCTCGCTCGAGCCGTGGTGGCGCTCCCTTGCCTCCTCGAGCGAGCGCCCTGTCTTGATGCAAGAAAGGTAGAGGTGCGCGTCGGCGTCGGTGCGCTCGGCGTAGTGCACGTCGTTGGTAGCGACGAGCGGCAGGCCTAGATCGCGCGCGCTCTTGACGAGGATTCCGTTGACTATCGCCTGCTCGGGGAGACCGTGATCCTGGAGCTCGACGTAGAGGCTCCCGGGTTCGAAGGCATCGCGCAGAGCGCCGAGGGTCTCCAGTCCCCTCGCCTCGCCTTCCTCGAGAATGGCCTGCGGCACGAGGCCCCCCATGCATCCCGTCATGGCGACCAGCCCCCTGGATCGAGCCGCAAGATCGGCGACGGCGACGGGCGTACCGTGAACGTGTGCATGCGACACGAGCCAGACGAGGTTCTTGTAGCCCTCGAGGGTGGCCGCGAGCAGCGGCAGATGATGAGCATGTCCGCCCCGGCCGGCCACGTCGAGTTCGCACCCGAGGATAGGGCGAACGCCGGCATCCTTGGCCGCCTTGTAGAACGTGATCGCGCCGAACATGTTGCCGTGGTCCGTCACGGCGACTGATCCCATGCCGGCCGCGGCGACGCGCTTGACCAGGTCTTTGACCTTCACGGCCCCGTCGAGGAGCGAATATTGCGTATGCACGTGAAGGTGGGTGAACTCGGCGGACATGACAACGTATCGTTAACGTGCGATTTGGCGCGGACGCAAGGAGCGCCCTCCCTATCCGCGTCTCGCCCTCTCGACAACGTGAGGCGCGAGGTGCAGCGCAAACGCGTAGATGCTGACCTGCGGCGGGACTCCGATGCTGGTCGGGAAAAGGGAGCCGTCCGCGACGAAGAGGCCCTGCACCTGATGGTGCTCCCCCGTCGAGCGAACCGCGCTCGTGCGCGGATCCTCGCCCATGCGCATCGTCCCCATCGGATGGACCGCGGTTAGCGGGACCGAGTGGGGACGCACGACGGACAGGTCGAGGGCGTCGAGCTCCGACGCCTTCGTGACGCGCAAGGGGGGGATCGCGGGGATCGTCACCTCGCGTGCACCCGCCGCGAGCAAGATGCGCGCGCCGGCGACGAGTCCCCTCGCAAGCTGCTGCCGGTCCGCCTCCGACATGACGTATCGGAGCACCGGACCGCCTTCGCCGACGTCAACCTCGCCGCTCGTATCGTCGTGCACCATCGCCGTGAGGACCGCGAGGTTGGGGTACGAGCGCATCGCGGCCATGTGCGCCGCGCCGAACCCCGGCAACGTCGCCGCCGCGCCGATCGGGTGCGCGAACGCAGGGACGATCCAGACCCGCCTGTCGCTACCCTCCTCGTGCGACAGATGCTCCGTGCACTCGTAGCTCTGGGGGATGCCGCGCCAGCCGCCGACGGGACCATCGAACCGCCCGGCGACGACGGCACCGGGGTGAAGCCGGAGTCCTCGTCCGATTTGCCCATGAGGATCCGTCACGCCGCTTCGCCGGGCCAGAGCCGCGCTCCCGACCGCACTCGCGGCCAGAACGACGACGGGCGCCCAGACTTGCACGCGCACGCGCGGTCGGCCGGCGGCGTCGATGGCCAAAGCGTCGACGCCCGTGGCGCGCCCGGCCTCGTGCATGACGCGCACGACCTGGACGTCCGAGTACACGCGGGCGCCCGCCGCGACGGCCTGCGGAACGAGCACCTTGAGCGCGTTTTGCTTCGCGTCGTAGGCGCAGCCGAGCTCGCAGAAGCCGCTCTGCTGGCAACCGACGCGGTTGTGCCTGAGCGGACCGCCACGCCAGCCGAGCGCGTCGCATCCCCGCTTCAGGACCTCGTTGTTCGCGTTGCGCATCGCCGGGTCGATGTCCGAGATCGCCAGGTCGCGCTCTACCGCCTCGAACGCGCCGCGAAGGTCGGCGGCGAGCGCGCCGACGACGCCGTGCTTCCGAGCCCACAGGTCGAGGACTGCATCCGGCGTGCGCTTGCAGAGGTTCGTGTTGTGGATGGTGCTGCCGCCCACTCCCTTGCCCTGGAGTACGCGGATCGCCAGATCCTCGGTCGCACGACCGCCCGCCCCCTGGAAGAGGAGCGGTAGCATGCGGTCCTCGCGCTGGTTGAAGTCGCGCGAGGCGAGGTACGCCCCCTCCTCGAGAGCCACGACGTCCAGCCCCGCTCGCGCCAGTTCGCGCAGAGCCATCGAACCTCCGGCTCCTGTCCCGACGACCACGGCGTCGACCTTCAGCACCAGATCCTGATCGAGGTCTCGGCCGGGAATCACGCTCCCGCTCATCGCCATCCCCCCGGGGGGCGCCCGACCAGCGGACCGTCGTAGCCGAGCAAACCCCACGTCCGCGCATCCCGGTAGTAGCCGATGAAGACGAGCGACTTGAGCCCGTCGAACCCCGCGCGGAGAAGGTCGTGCGACGACGTCTCGACGCTCTCGAGTACGCGATCCTGAGCTTCCGGGCCGAGGCGCGTGAAGCGTGACGCGAAGCCGGCGCCGAGAGGCGCCAGGTGCTCTAGATATGCGAGGAAGCGGCCGAGGTCGCGGCGCATCCCTTCGGGCAGACGCGCGATCCACGTGTCGACGAAGGCGGCGACGCCGAGGACGTCCGCGCTCGGAATGGACTCGTCGCCGTCGCGGTCGGGCGCGGCGATGCGCCTCGCGGCGTGCTCGACGACCACGAACTGCCACGGCGACAGAGCGGTCAGGCGCACGCCCGGGCGTACGCCGTACCCGCGCGTTCGCACGACCGCCAGTGCACCGCTGGCCATGACGGCAGCAACGGCAGCGGCGCCGAGCACGCGACGGCGCGACAGTAAAAGCGACTCCGCTCGCATCGCGCCGAGGGGGAATGTATAGGTCGGAAGCAGCACGCGTGCATCTCTTCGGTCTCACCGGCGGCATCGCCTCGGGCAAGAGCACGGTCGCTGCGCGCCTGCGCGCGCGGCGCGTGCCGGTCATCGATGCGGATGTCCTCGCCCGCGAGGTCGTCGAGCGGGGGACCGACGGCCTCCGGGCCATCATCGATGCCTTCGGTCACGGGGTGCTGGGGCCGGACGGCCTGCTCGACCGCAAGGCACTCGCACGGGTCGCCTTCGCGGACGACGCGGCCCGCAAGCGTCTGAACGTGATCACGCACCCGTTGATCACGAGCCGCACCATGCAGATGGCGGCCGAACTCGGGGCCCGCGGCGAACCCCTCGCGTGCTACGAGGCGGCGCTTCTCGTGGAGAACGGCGTTGCCGACGCGTTTCGCCCTCTCGTCGTGGTCTCGTGCCCGGAGGACGTGCAGATCGCGCGCATCCATTCTCGCGACGCCGCGTCGATGGAGGACGCACTCGCCCGCATCCGCGCGCAGAAGCCGCTCGCCGAGAAGGTCGCGGCGGCAGACTTCGTGATCGACACGACGGGATCCATCGAGGACAACGCGCGACGGACCGACGAGGTCCTTCGTGCCATCTGCGACCGGCTCGGGGTCGACTTCATGCGCTACGACGAGCTCGAGCCATGACGAGGGCCCCGCGAGAGTCCGTCGATCGCGGCCCCGTATACCTCGTCGCGTCGGGGCAGGACGGGCTCTTGCCCAGGGTCGCGGCGCGCGCATACGAGGCACTCGGGAAGACGAAGGCACGCGTCGCCGTCACGTACTCGCCCGTCGCGGGAGACGCCCGCGGGCTGAAGTTCATGAGCGGACGCATGGCCCGTCTCTTCCCCGAGGCCACGATCGAGCGGTTCGCCGTGGCCGGCGAAGACGCCGCGATGACCCCAGCGAAGGCACGGGCGGTCGTCGATCGAGCCGACCTCGTGTTCGTCAGCGGGGGCGACCCGTCGCTCGGGGCCAAAGTGCTCGAAAGCGCCGGAGCCTCGGCATGGTTGCGCGACGCGAATGCTCGCGGGATACCGCTCATGGGCGTCAGCGCGGGTGCGATCGCGCTCGGCGCCTGGTGGGCGGACTGGCCGGAGGAGGACGATGCGCAGTCCGATCCCGAGACCGATCTCGCGCGAACGAAACTGCTCGCGTGCGTCGGGGCCGTGCCAGCCCACGTCTTCGATACGCACAACGAAGAAGACGACTGGGACGAGCTCCGCCTGCTCGCCGAGCTCTGCTCCCGGCACGGAGAGAAGGCCCGGTTCATCGGGATTCCAACGGGCGGCGCCCTGATCTTCGGCGGCAACGGCAGGATGGAGTCCGTGGGGAACAAACCGTTCGTGCTCGAGTAAGCGCAGCGAACCCTCGCCGCTCGCTGACGCTCACGGTACTGCCGTCCATCCGAGGTACCCGCGTCAGTTGTCCACTTCGCCGTACGCCGCGATGAGGAAGCTGCCGTTGTCGGGTCTCAAGATCATCACGAGGACGTCCTCGAACAGCTTCTCGCCGGCGACGGTCGTCACCTCGAGCGGAACGCGCACGTAGACCTCGCCGGGGAGCAGCTCCTGCGGAGGCTTCGGAGCGCCCGCCGTGGCCAGCTCGTCCCGGTCCCAGCGCTGGATGCGCTCGGGACGTACGAGCTCCATGCCCGCGAGCCGCGCGTACTCGTGAGCGTGCATGCGCTGCCGCCAGCCTTCCACGAGGCCCGCTCTCCCCCTGGACCTGGCCTCGAAGGGCCCCGCGTCGGGAGTTAGGAGCGCGACCAGCGCGTCGAGGGAGTCGCGCTGCCATGCCGCGACGAACGACTGAACGAGGTCAGTCACCTTGCCGGCTCCGAGCGGTTCTTGCAGCGACACGACGCCACTGGCCTTCGCGCGCGCTGCGGGGTGAGGGAGCGCGGAGGCGAGGTCGAGAACGACGGCGTCCGGCCTCCTGGGAGCGGCGCTCGAGGCCGCAACGATGGGCACGGTCGACGTCGATCCTGCCGCGCTGCCGCATCCGGCGGCCGCGGCGAGCAGAAGAAGCAAACGCCCGTCAGAGCGCTTCGATACGCGGATCCTCGTCACGCGACATCGTGACGATGGCACGTTCGGCCACGCTCTTCCAGCGTGCGTTCGGCGGCGGCCCGTCGAAATCGCTCGCCGCGAGCGAGAAGTGCATGCGGGCGAGTTCGGGGATCTTGCGTCTCAACTGCGTATCCTCGGCGATGAGGAGCTCTGCGTCGGCCTTGCCGCTGAAGACGCGCAGCCGCATGGGCGCGTCGCTGCGGTGCACGGCCACGATGTATTCGCCATTCGAGATGACCAGGTTGAGCTGACCTGCCTCGCCGCCCACCTCGGCGGTCATTCCGTCCACCACGGCGAGGCTCGAGCGCAGCGCCTCGCGCACGAGCGGCGCCTCGACGAGCCCGTCGTTCAGGCGACCGGCGTCGTGGAGGAAGGACAGGTAGACATGAAACATCACTTCGGCGTCGGTCTCGCCACGGATGTCGCCGCGGAGGAAGTCGGGCACGCTTGCGACCAGGCGCTCACGGACCTGCTCGAACGCGGGAAGCGTCCCCGTTTGCGCGAACAGCCACTGACGATACCGGAACGGGTGCGTGTTCTCGGTCCGGAGCGCGCCCACCGTCGCATGGCGAACATGCCCGATGAGAAGGTCTGCGCGCACGTCCGCCGCCAGCGTGGAGACGTCGAGCTCCGGGCGCTCGTCGATGGGACGGCGCCTCATGAGCACCTCGCCGCCCTGGTAGAACCCGAGCCCCCATCCGAGTGGTACGCCCTTCGACCGGGCGCGCAGGGTCTCTTCCTCCGACGCGAGCACGCGCGACGTGAGGTCGGGCCGGTTGCCGATGATGCCGAAGAGTCGGGCCATGGTCCCTCTTACTGTGCACCCATTGTACCAACGGATTGGGGTTTTTCTTCCGCGACTCGCCCTTCTCTCGCCTTCCCTAGTGTGTGTCCGTTTCGTTGCCCGGGGGCAACGCACGCTCGATTGTCTCGATAGTTCGCTGACGTAGGCGTCGTTCGAGCAGGCTCTGCAGAGCCGCAACGCAGAACGGCGCCGCGCAGGCGACGACCAGCGCAACGAGCCACACCGGGACGTCGGCCACGGCCAGCCTATGCCACAGGCGCCCGCATTGCGCCCGCCCTCGTCCGCATCTCCGCGGCACACCCGGATCGAAAAGTCGGTGCGGGGCGTCCTGACACGAGACCCGACACGACGCGTCATCCGCGCCCGTCCTACGGAGGAGTCGACCCCTTTGCAGCCGGAGGCACCACGAAGGGCACGACGTGCTCGCGGGCTTCGAAGCCCGTCCGGTACTGCGCCGCCGCGTGTTGCGTCTGGAACGGCCCGATACGCACGCGGAACCATGTGCCACGCGTGGGGACGTGCGCCTCGACCACGTAGGCCTTGTGCCCTCGGGCGCGGAGTTGGTCGGCGAATGCCTGCGCCTCGCCTTGGGTGCGGAAACTCGAGACCTGCAGCTGATAGCCGCCTTCGTGCCCAGCCGGTGCGGTATCTGCCGATGCCGCGGCGGGGGTGGAGATCTGCGCCGCGTCGCTCGCCGTCTTCGTCATCGTGTCGCGTGGACGAGTCACGATCGGCGTGGCTTCGAGAACGGCCTGGGCCGGCAGGGGCACCACCGGGAGGCGGTCGGTCGGCGGAGGGGGCTTCGACGGAGCCATGGGCGCAGGTGCGGAAGCCGAGGAGCCCATAGGTCGCACCGCCGCGAGCGCGGTCGTCGGCTTGTCCTCGTCGCTGAGCATCTGCGGAAAGGTGACGTCGCGTGGCTGGAGATCGCTCGACTGCGCGCTCGACATGCCTGACGTTCGCGGCGAGCGCTGCGAGACGAGATCGCCCAGCGGATCGGCCTTCGGAGCCTGGACCTGGCTCGTCCGCCCTCCGAGAGCCAGCGCCGCGAACACGACGCATCCGCCGCCGAGGACGACCAGAGCGGCGGTCACGCCCCTCGGCATGCGACGTTCGTCGTCGTCCTCCTGAAGCTGGTCGATGTTGCGGAGGTTGCTCGGATCGCTCATGGCCCGTCTTGGGGCTTTACCGCCAGGCAGGGCGCCAGGCCAACTTTTAGAGCCCATCCCCCGCTTCTTCGCGCGATTCGGGGGGGCCTTCCTCGGGCGGCCGATCCATCCGTTCTGGAGCGCTGATGCCGACGAGGTCGAGCGCCTGCGCGTACGTGGTGCGTATGGCCTCTACCCACGCCAGCCGCGCCCGCGTCTTGTCCAGATCCCACGACGCCTCCCAGCCTGCCCGCGCGCGGAAGCTACGTGGCGGAAGAATGGGATCCGAGTCGCCGAAGCGCGTGTAGTAGCTCTGAAAGTCGCGCGCCAACTCCTGGACGTAGAAGACGATGCGGTGGGGCTCGCGCTGGCGAGCGGCTTCGGCGACGACGTCGGGGAAATCGCCAAGCCGCTGCACGATGGCCAGCTCATCCTCGTGGACGAGCTTCTCCAGGTTCGTGCCGGGCGACAAGCCGAGGGCTTCGCCGTTGCGGAGGATGGAGCAGAGGCGCGCGTGGCCGTAGTGGACGTAGAAGACGGGGTTATCGAGGCTTTTTTTCTTCGCGAGCTCGATGTCGAACTCCACGTTGGAGTTCGCGCTGCGCGAGAGAAAGAAGAAGCGCAGCGCGTCGGCGCCGGCGCCCTTGCGTGCGGCCGCCTCGTCGATCTCGTCCATCACCTCGTCGACGGTGACGACGTTTCCGGCGCGCTTGCTGCTCTTGACGGCCACGCCCGCGTTCATAACGAAGACGAGCTGGTAGAGCAGCGCCTCGAAGCGCTCCTCCGGTAGCCCCATTGCCGTGAGCGCGTTTCTCACGCGCGCGACGTAGCCGTGGTGGTCGGCACCCATTACGTTGATGAGCCGGTCGTACCCGCGCGCGATCTTGTCGGCGAAGTACGCGACGTCGGAGGCAAAATACGCCCAGGTCCCGTCGCTCTTCTGGACGACGCGGTCCTTGTCCTCGAAGGCGCCCTCGGGGGCCTTGAAGAAGAGGGCGCCTTCCTTGCGAACGAGGTGCCCGCCCTCTTCGAGTTGGCGCATGACGGCCGGCACGGCGCCCCATCGGTAGAGCGACTCTTCGCTGAACCAGACGTCGAAATGCACGCCGAGGTCGGCCAGGCTCGGACGGATGCCGGGCAACGTGCGCGACCCCGGGATGCCGCGAAGCATCCACGTGACGCATGCGCGACCAAGGGCGTCGTCTTGGCGTTCGACGAGGAGCTCGCCGTCGACCACCCGCAGCCACGCGGCAAGCTCGGCGACGTACGCGCCCTTGTAACCGTCTTCCGGGGGCTCGCGACCCTCTGCCGCGGCGCGCACGCTCGCGGCGAAGGAGAGGACCTGGTTGCCGCGATCGTTGACGTAGTACTCGCGCGTGACGCGATTCCCCTGCGCCTCGAGCAAGCGCGCCAGGGCGTCCCCGAGGATGGCGTTCCGCCCGCTCGCCACGGTGATCGGCCCCGTCGGGTTCGCGCTGACGAACTCGATGTCGATGCGCTCTCCGGTCGCGGCCGGAGCGCGGCCCCAGGCGCGCCCGGCGCGCACGATCTCGGTAACCTCTTCCTGAAACACCGTGGCATGAAGGCGGAGGTTGACGAACCCCGGACCGGCGATCTGCGCCGAAGCGACGACGCGACTGCCGGTCAGCCCGCGCACGAGCGCCTCGGCGATCGCTCGGGGGGGCTTCCTGGCCCGCTTGGCGAGCGCCATGGCGACGTTCGTCGCAAGATGACCGTGCTCAGGGCGGCTGGGGCGCTCGACGACCCACGTCGTGCTGTCGAGTGCGCGCGCTCCGTCTTCACCGAGCTCGCCCGTGCGGGCCATGGACTCGAGCACCGAGGTCAGGGCCGCGCGGACACGTTCGGGAAGGGTCATGGATGTCTCAGCGTCGAAAGCTGCGTGGCCTTCCAGCGTGTTTCCTCGAGCTCGCGCTCGGGGATGCTGTCGGCCACGATCCCCCCTCCGGCGAAGTAGCACGCTGGCTGCTCCGGGCCGACTTTCGCGACTTCGATTGTCCGGATGGCCATCGCGAGTTCGAGCGCGCCCTGCCGGCCGACGTAGCCGAAGACGCCGGTGTACGCGCTGCGGCGCCACGGCTCCAGGGAAGCGATGACCTCCATCGCGCGCACCTTCGGCGCACCGGTGACGCTGCCGCACGGGAGCACCGCCGAAGCCACGTCGTCGAGGGTCACGCCAGGGGCGCGCCGTGCCACCACTTCGGCAACGCGGCTCCACACGGCCCGGCCCGCGACGACCCGTGGCTCGCCGAGGACGCGCACGCTGCCCGGAACGGCCACGCGCCCGAGATCGCTGCGATGAACGTCGACTGCCATCACGAGCTCTGCGCGCTCCTTCGGATCGGCGTCCAGCTCGCGCATCCATCCCTCGTCGGCCATCGCGTCCCTGCCCCGCGGGCGAGTTCCCTTGACGGGACAGGTACGTAGCGAGTCTCCCCTCACCGAGAGGGCGAGCTCGGGACTCGCACCACAAACGACCGTATCCCCGAGGTCCTGAAAGAAACCCCACGGCGCCGGAGCCGCATCGAGAAGAGACTCGAAGAGCGCCAAGGGATCTCCCCGCAGCAACAGGGGAATCCGGCGCGCGAGATTGACCTCGTACAGGTCTCCCGCGGCGATGAGCCGCAGGGCCTCGTGAATGCGATCCGTGTGAGCGCGATCCGGCTCGTCGGGGGCCAAGACGTCGAGTTCGAATCCCCCAAGAGCCGCGCGAAGCCCTCGGTCGACCGCGCGCGCGACGCGGCCGGCGCTCGGCTCGTCGTCGGCCTCCACGGAAACCGCTCCGGTGAAATGGTCGACCCGGACGACCGCGGGATACCTCCTCCACGCGGCTCGCCGGAGGGCGCAGGACGGGCGGTCGTCTGGGCTCCTGGTCCATCGGCCACGCTCCAGCCCTCGCAGGGCCTCGTACGGCACGACGCCGACCCAGCGCGGCGCTCCGGGTGCCCCGTTCCAGCCCGTCCGGTCTGCCGACCCAGCCTCCGCCGGTGGAACGACGTCGTCGCTCGTGCAGTCCGGGTCACAGGCGACGAAACTCCAGCGAGCGTCCTCGGCCCGCGTCGCCCCCTCCGGGCGGCTCGCGAGGACGGCGAGCCCCGGATGGCCCGCGAGGGCGCGCGCGATGAGCAGCGGGTCGGGCGGGAGCTTGAGGCCTCGAACGACCGTCACGGACCACTCTGTAGCACCACATCTTCCGCGCGGAGCGGCTACGCGCTACAGTTGTGGTGTGTGCGTGCGGCCTCTGGCTCACGCGGGAAGGGGCGCGGACTTGTCCGGGGACGACGAGGTCATTCGACGGGCAGAACAGCGAATCGGCACCGTCCTTCGCGGCAAATACCGTATCGATCGCGTCCTCGGCATCGGCGGAATGGCCGTCGTGTATGCGGCCACGCACCGGAACAAGAAGCGCTTCGCCGTAAAGATGCTCCACCCGGAGCTTTCGATCCGGGACGACATTCGCACCCGCTTTCTTCGCGAGGGGTACGTCGCCAACTCGGTGGAGCACCCCGGTGCCGTGGCCGTCCTCGACGATGACGTCGCCGAGGACGGTGCGGCCTTCCTCGTCATGGAGCTGCTCGACGGCGTCGCGGTCGAACAGCTCTGCGAGCAGCAGGGCAATCGCCTCCCCGCGCGCGTCGTGCTCGCGCTCTCCTACCAGCTCCTCGACGTCCTCGCGGCCGCCCACGCGAGGTCCGTCGTTCACCGCGATATCAAGCCCGCGAACGTGTTTCTCACGCGGGAGGGCAAGCTGAAGGTGCTCGACTTCGGCATCGCCCGACTCCGCGACGCCACCAGCAACCATGCGACGAACACGGGCATGCTCCTCGGCACACCGGCGTTCATGGCGCCCGAGCAGGCGCTCGGGCAATCGAGTCTGATCGACGGGCTCACCGACGTCTGGGCCGTCGGCGCCACGATGTTTTCGCTGCTGAGCGGCGGCATCGTGCACGTCGGCGAGAACCCCCAGCAGCTCATGGTGCAGGCCGCGACCCAACCGGCGCGTTCGCTGGCGACCGCGATTCAGAGCTCGCCCCGCGTCGTAACCCTGGTGGACCGCGCGCTCGCGTTCGACAAGGCGAGGCGATGGACGAGCGCGGCGGAGATGCGGGACGCCGTCCGGGACACCTACCTCGGCGAGTTCTCCACCAACCTGTCGGAGGCCCCCCTTCTCGCCCTGTTCGACGTGGCGGATCATTCGGCGACGGTCCAGGCGGACACGGTCGCGTCGGTCCGGCTGGATCAGCGACCGGCGACACCGGCTCACTCAGCCGGCGCAAGGACGCCGTCTCCCGCGATCTCGATGCCGAACCATGGACCCGAAGGCGCGCCAGCGACCTACCCGGGGGCCGCCCGTACCGTTCCCGGGCCGCAAGCGAGGGGGCGGCGCGGCTGGGCGTGGCTCGTCGCGGCGGGGATAGGCGTGCCAGCGCTGGCAGGCGCTGCGTTCGTGGCGACGCGCGCCGGTGGGCACGCGAGTGTCGCATCGTCAGGTGCGGCCGCGACGTCGGGGTCGCCGGTGACTCCCGTGCTGACGCCCTCGAGTGCTTCGCCGATCGCGATCGCGAGTGCGCAACCCGCGGCGCCGGAAGCGACAGTAACCCCCGCATCGAGCCCGACCGCCTCCGACAAGTCGTCCGCGCCTGCGCGCAAGCGACCGACGGCGCCAATCGGCGCTCCGGCGGCACCGCAACCGCAAGCCGCGTCTCCGCCGGCGCGAACGCAGACACCCGCTCCGGCGCCTGCCGCTCCTGGCCCAGCGCCTGTCCCTCACGCCAATCCGCTCAACATGGGGCTGCAGTGAAGTGAGTCGACGTTGGCCGAGTTGGCCGACAAGGCGCGATCGCCCGGCGTCGTCGGGTCGGTGCTCGCGTCGGGCGGGGTCCCGCGTCGGCCGGCTCGGCTGGACGATCGTCACGGGCAGGACGGGCCGGCCGAGACTTGCCCCACCCTCCGCTCCGCGCCGACCCGACGACGCCGGGCTCTGGACTCGATAGGCGCGCGACCGCAGCGGCGCCGACGACGGCGTGGAGCTTCGTGGACTGTTGGACGAACTGTCTGCGTCGCGATGACCGAGGGGCAGTCGCATGAGGTCGAGCTCGCGTTTCCTTCTGTATCTCGGCGGGGTGGACGGGACTCGCGTTGCAAACGACGATGGCGCGGTAAAAGAAGACCTTTCGTCGCAGGACCCTCCCCCGCCCTCGACCGAGACCGAACGAGCCGAAACGCTCGTGTCTGAACTGATGCAAGCCGAGCAGCCTTCGTGTCCAGCTTCACGCTGGCCATCGCGCGGCAAGAGTCGCGCCTGGGCCAGGTACCAGACGCCGTCGACCTCGCGCGGAGTGCGCCGCTCTTGATCTTGGACGACGTGGGCGACGAGAAGATCACGGAATCGTCAGACGTTGTCCCAGTGATCTTCCACAGGCACGAGAGACAACTGCCGATGATCGTGACGTGCGGGCTCGGTCGCCCTGAAGTAGGAAAACGCAACGACGACATCACCGGACGAAGGCTCCTCGAGCGCGCGACGGTCATCAAGATGGCGAGCAAGTAGCTACGCGCCTGGCTTCCACCGCCCCAACCCACCCGTGGCGCCTATGACCGCCCGTTGCCGTCGGACAAGTAGAAGCGTGTCGAGTCGATGGTTGACACCGACATCGCAGTCGAGCCCGAGCCGCCATAGAGGTAGCTCTGCGCACTCTGCGCAGGGAAGTGTCCGTGCGCTCCCTCGATCTCGCGCACCTCCGCCGGCGCGCTCGCCACCTCCTCAACGGTTGCCAGCGCCACCGTGGCCCCGCACACCTCACACGTCGTTGTAACAAGGTACCCTAGAACGCGAATCGCGCCGGGGACGGTGTGCCTGCACAACGTCTTGATGCTCATAACGAAACGTTGGGGCGAGCCGGGCGGGTGGTCAAGGATCATCCGAGGGCATTGAGCGGGAAACTTGGGCTCGAGACTGTCGGCGGGACGATGATGTTAGGCGGGGCGTCGGGCATCGGCGCGCCTGCGGCTGGAACTACATCTTGTTCATGTCTACCCAGGGGAAAATTACCTTGAGCTCCTTTGCGAGCTGAAGGCGCCACAAGCCGGGGGTGTCGAGGGCTACGTACGCCACACCGTCGATGTCAGACGGCTTCTCGGTGCCGTCCACGTACAATGGGCATACCTTGCCACGTCCCAAGCGCCCCACGAAGTAGCCGAGTTCCAGGATCACGTTCTGCCCTCGCCCGCGGTTTCTGGTCTTCGTACTTGGCTGCTGCCGTGCCCCCGCGATCGTCCGGCGTCAGAAGAACGACCGCGAACGCGACATCGGAATGGGCTTCGAACTTCTCGATGAGGGTGCGGCCACCATTGGCCTGCTCCTGAAGGATGATCGGTTGTAGATCGAGCCTTTCGATGAACCGAGCCACCGCCTCCTTGGCGCCGTCGTCGTGGCCGTGCACGACAAATACTTTCTTCGATGCCGTCGTCGCAGGCGCTGCGCTTTGGGCAAAAGCCTGGGGCTCCCCCAGCGCCACGGTGTCAGTAAGCACCCCAACGAACGCACGTAGCACGTCGACCTTGTCGCTCAGCACGTCGCGCCAGTACACGGACGGGTTATTCATGTTGTACGTCACGGGGCCAGCTGCGGAGAACTCATGAGCCTTGCTCGAGTTCTCGCCGAAGCTCTGACCCACCCAGTGTTTGGTTTGGGAGACCCACGTAGTAGTGGCACTCTCATCGCCAAGAGGCAGCTTCGCGGCCCTGTCCATCTGAGTCGTCAGCATCTCGAGGGCCTTTGCTGGGGTGAGTGTCGCCTGGCCGATGGGCGGAGCAATCGGCTTTCGAGGCATTGGGCGAAAGTAGCGCGTGGTCCTGGAAAGGGCGACGCGAAACGGCTTCGCTCGCGCCACCCCGGAAACCGCCCGCGCCCGCACCAGGAAACAGCGGGCTCGAATCAGCGCCGTAGCACCTCGAGAATTGCGGCGACGACGTGTGGGACGGCGATGAGCCAGACGAGCTGGCGAGGGTCGGTCTGCATAATAACGATCGGCTAGTGAAAACCCCCACTGGTGAGCGGGTGCACAACCCGATACGCCGCGAGCGATGACGCGTAGTTAGTCGCCGTCGCGAGCCAAAGCCCACCCTAGACCGCGCTTTTGACGCGTTGCTCAACTCACGAGAAGCTCCTGGACGTTGAGGAAGCTGCGCGCATCCGAGTCGGCTTCGTCACGACGCATGAAAAAGGCTCGGCACACTCTCGAGGTGACGAAGCGCATGCACGCCCTGGCTGCGTCGCCGGAAGGATGTCTCCTGACTCTCGCGGAACTGGAACGCGCGGCCCTCGAAAGCTCGGCCGCGGAGGAAGCACGGCCTAAGGTTGACCGGCGCCTGGGATGAATTCCCCTTCCCTATAGAAGGTGACGCCTTTCTTATCCGCGCGAATCAGGACCTTGGCGGTCGGGGTTCGCACCGTCTTTGGCCACCGGTAGCACGTCTTCGCCGTTGCCCCCGGCTGGACGATGCTTGTCGCCTCCCGGTGCCCATCGTACCCAGTCAGATCGTCCGACCTACCCACCTCAAAGAGCTGGAAGTCAAAGGAGACGCTCTTCACCGTGCGGGCAGACGCGTTCGAGACGGCAACGCGTATGGGGTGCTCGGTGTTGCAGCCGTCAGGATCGTAGTCGGCTTCGACAGAGACCAGAGCTTGCTCAGCCTGATCCTTCGCGTACTCGGCGCGTTCTCTCGCGTCCTCCCGAAGAAGGTAAACCACCAGAGCAACGATCGCGCACGCTGAGGCACCCGCCCCCCACATGAAAAACCTCAACACTTTTCGGAAGACGCTCCTGGCGCCAGGAGCCCGAGACGACAAGCCTTCACTCGGTGCTACCGGCCGGGGTGGCGCCACGTCCGGCGGCGGATCGTGGTGGTCCGCAATCGGCGCCGTGAGCTCATCGTATTGTCGGCGCCTTGCCGAATCGCTTAGGACATGAAACGCCGCGTTTAGACGTTTGACCTTCACCTCTGCGCCACTGTCGCCGGGGTTCTTGTCCGGGTGATACTTTGCAGCGAGCGCGCGATAAGCAGCGCGGATCACTTCGTCCGGAGCATCGGCGTTCACGCCCAGCACTTCGTAGTGGTCCTGGCGTCGACTTTTCGGGCCCATGCACGATCCTCGGAGCTGGCTTGGCTCGAGATCTCGCAGCGTATCTCGTAACGCCAAGCCTATGCGAACCGGCTACAAAGGCGCGATTTAAGCGTCCAATGTCACATCGCGACGTCCGCTTCCGGTATCGTTCCCAGGATCGGGAGGCGCGCACGCTCATGACCCTTTCTGACGTTGCTCTGATCCTGGCGACGGTTGCTGGCCCTGTGTTCGCCGTGCAGGCGCAAAAGTTCGTCGAGCGTGTTCGTGCAGCTAGAGACCGACGCGAGGGGGTCTTCAAGGCGCTTATGGCGACCCGAGGGACGATCTTGTCACCTCGACATGTCGAGGCATTGAACATGATTGAGCTTGAGTTTCAAGACGACGAATTTCGGGACGTGCGCGAAGCTTGGAGAAGCTATCTGGACCACCTAAACGAGAAGGTGGCTTTCCAGACGTGGGATGACAAGAGGTCGGATCTACTCACTGCTCTGCTCTCTGCAATGGGCCGCGCTCTTCGGTACGACTTCGGCAACGTCGATATCAAGAAGGGCTGGTACAATCCCCAGCAGCACCTGAACGATGAACAGGAAGGGCGGCAACTGCGCGTGCAACTTCTAAAGGCGCTGAAGTCTGGGGCTCTCGCCGTCGAGACTTCAGTAAACCCCTCCCCGCCGAATCACCACGCGTGAGGGCTATGACAAGGCTTGCGTACGCACGAGTTCGTCGTCGCGCTCGACGGTCACACGCGAACGCCACTCGCGAGACCAAGTGTCGGAACAGCAGCACATAGCCAAGACAGACAAGGGCGAGTTTTAGCCAGAAGAATGCTAGTGACGGCCAATTGATCCACCTCGGTGCATCGGGGATGACCAAGAAATCGGAACACGGCTTCTTCTCTTCGTGCCGCGAGAAGACGCCCCAAGCCGTGGAGCACATGCACGGCGTGGCGGGTCTCCTCGTAACAGTCGCGCCCACCGAGTCCAGAGCCTGGCGTCGTCGGGTCGGAGCGCAGCGGAGGGTGGGGCAAGTCTCGGCCGGCCCGTCCTGCCCGTGACGATCGTCCAGCCGAGCCGGCCGACGCGGGACCCCGCCCTACGCGAGCACCGACCCGACGACGCCGGGCGATCGCGCCCTTGTATCCCACGCGTGACTCGACGACACGCCCGGGGCCCCATCAGGGGGGACACGGGGGAAACATGCACCCCGCGTCGCCCATCGGCGGCGTGCACATCCCCGTCATGCACGTCGACCCGGGACCATTGAGCATCATGCAGTTGTTCCCGCACATGCCGCAGTTGTTCGGATCGCTTTGCGTGTTGGTGCATCCCACGCCGGCGCAATTCATGTCGGGCGGAGTGCACATCGGCGGCGTGCACGTTCCCGTCTCGCACGTCGACCCGGGGCCATTGAGCGTCACGCAGTTCGTCCCGCACGTGCCGCAGTTGTCCGGATCGGTCTGCGTGTCGGTGCAGCCCACGCCCGCGCAGTTCGTGTCCGGCGGGGTGCACGTCGGCGGCGTGCACGTCCCCGCCTGGCAGGTCGACCCCGCCCCGTTGAGCGTCACGCAGTTGCTTCCGCATCCGCCGCAGTTGTTGCCGTCCGTGTTGATATCGGTTTCGCACCCGTCCGCTTGAAGATTGTTGTCGCAGTCGCGATAGCCCGTGTCGCACGTGCTCGTGCACATGCCGGACGCGCACGAGAGCTGGGAGACGTTCGCCGACGAACACGCGGTGCTGCAGGCGCCGCAGTTGGCCGGA
>Ga0182018_10001919_pt1 | contig 22209 bp, 23 predicted proteins | sample 812P2MmetaG_FD_120490 | JGI IMG/M metagenome (GOLD analysis project Ga0182018, IMG submission 120490) | Permafrost microbial communities from Stordalen Mire, Sweden - 812P2M metaG | ecosystem: Environmental > Terrestrial > Soil > Wetlands > Permafrost | place: Sweden: Stordalen | collected...
CTACCCTTCGAAAGGCGAACAAGTCATGAAAACCAACATCAACACCAGTCCAGGATAAATATAGGGATTGACAGTTCACTTCATATCAGGAATCTTCGCCCTTCAGGGCGGAGAGGTTCAAGAGCGGTATTATGGGAGATTCATGAGGCTAACGAACGACCATGTTGAAAGCTTTCGCAACATCGATCGTGCAAACGCTGCGCCAGCGTGGCTTTCAGGCCTATCTGGTGGGGGGATGCGTGCGCGATCTTCTGCTGGGGCGCGATCCGAAAGATTATGACGTGGCGACCGACGCGACACCTGCGCAGGTCATGGCAGTCTTTCCCCAGACGTACGCGGTGGGAGCGCAATTCGGCGTCGTGCTGGTGCCGGACAGAGAGACCGCGGGAGGTTCTTCGAAGTCTCATACCGTCGAAGTTGCGACTTTCCGCAGCGATCTCGGATACTCCGACGGCCGCCATCCTGACGAAGTGCGATTGAGCCTCGACCCGCGCGAGGATGTCACGCGCCGCGACTTCACCATCAACGGTATGCTGCTTGATCCGCTGAGCGGCGAGGTGCTCGATTTTGTCGGCGGGCGCAAAGATCTGGAAGCGGGAATCATTCGCACTATCGGGGAGCCGGAGAAGCGCTTCGGCGAAGACAAGTTGCGCATGCTGCGTGCCGTGCGCTTTGCGGCGCGATTTGAATACGCCATCGAGCCGGCGACGTTCGCGGCGATGCAGAAATTGGCGCAGCGGATCCTGGTGGTGTCGCACGAGCGGGTGCGCGATGAATTAACTCGCATGTTGATGGAGGGGCGCGCCCGGCGTGCGTTTCTCCTGCTGGATGAGAGCGATTTGCTCAACCCCGTTCTGCCGGAGATTTCGGCGATGAAGGGAGTTGAGCAGCCCCCGGAATTCCATCCCGAAGGCGACGTGTTTGTGCACACCTTGCTGCTGCTGGACAACTTACCGGATCCTTGTCCGCTAACCCTGGCCTGGGGAGCGCTGCTGCATGATGTCGGAAAGCCGGCGACGTTCCGGCGGGCTCCCGACCGCATACGGTTCGACGGTCATGTTGAAGTTGGCATAAAGATGGCGGAACAGATCTGCCGGCGCATGCGATTTTCCAACGACGAGAGCGAACAGATTCTGGCGCTCGTTGACAACCACATGCGCTTCGGTCATGCAACTCGCATGAAGGAATCGACTCTGAAGAGATTTCTTCGCATGCCCGCGTTCGCGGAGCATCTTGCTTTGCACCGTGCCGACTGTTTGGCTAGCCATGGAGATTTGAGCACGTATGAATTTATCCAGCTGAAGCGCGCGGAGATTCCTGTGGAAAAGATGCGTCCTTCGCTAATGGTGACAGGCGATGATCTGATTGCCGAGGGGCGCGTTCCCGGCCCAAAGTTCCGCGAAATCCTGAGCGCGGTGGAAGATGCGCAACTCGAAGGGCGGTTGCCCACGCGGGATGCAGCCCTCGAATTCGTGCGTCGGGAATTTCCCTTGTAGGCGTTTGTGCTGGCCCGTGCGCGAGCGGCGGGAATGCTAAAATTGAAAGCTCTCTGGTTGATTGCAGCCCGAGAGATATGAGGAACTGCATTGCAGCAGGCGGGTTCAGGGCTGGAAAAAATAGTAGCGCGGTCTTTGCGGCAAGCTTCCCCGGCGGAAGCGCCACTGCTGGCTTGGCCGATCGTGTGCGGCTCAGTCGTGGCGGAGCGCACGCGCGCTCTGAGTTTCGAAGATGGAGTGTTGCGCGTGGAGGTCGCAGGTCCGCGCTGGAAAGGAGAACTGCAGACTCTTGCGCCACGATATCTGGCGGTAATCAACCGCTATACTTCCGAGGCGGTTCGCCGAATCGAGTTCGTGCTCGTACGGGCCGAAAGCCCAGATAAGAACCGCCGCTAGCCTCCCGAATTATCGATTCCTTGAGTCACAAATTATGAAGGTCACCGACCAAGACGTTGTCTACGTGGCGGAGTTGGCCAATCTGGAACTCACGGAAGAAGAGCGCGCGGGAATGCTACGCGACTTGAATTCCATTCTCGAGTACGTCGACCGGCTCGATGAACTCGACACGTCGGAAGTGCCGCCGATGGCGCAGGTCTCTGATCGCTACGGCATGGATGAAGCGAAGCAGGGAAGCGCGCGCTTCGCGTATGCCAGTCGCGAAGATGTTGTCGAAGGATTGCGGAAGTCGTTGCCTCGTGAAGAAGTGCTTGCGAATGCTCCGGATGCCGACGAAGAGTTTTTCAGAGTTCCGAAAGTGATTGAGCGATAAGGCGCAAGCCGGTGCCAACCGCGAACATGGACTTGAAGTTTCTCACGATCGACGCCGTTCGTACCGCCGTGCAGGAGCGCAAGACCACCGCTCAGGCCCTGGCGGAGGCGCACTACGCTCGCATCCAGCAGGAAGACGGACAGATCGGCGCGTTCCTGACACTTTCGAAGGAGCGTGCTCTCGAGCAGGCGGACCGCATCGACCGGATGGCGGCGGAAGGCAAGACGTTGCCAGCCTTAGGCGGAGTTCCGGTCGGCATCAAGGACGTAATAAGCACGCGCGGGGTGCGCACCACTGCAGGGTCGAAGATTCTGGAGAACTACATTCCGCCGTATGACGGCACGGCCGTGGCACGCATGGAGGCGGCGGGCGCGGTGGTGCTGGGTAAGATGAACTGCGACGAGTTTGCCATGGGATCGTCGAATGAAAACTCTGCGTATCATCCTGTGCGCAATCCCCGCGATTTGAGCCGCGTGCCCGGTGGGTCTTCCGGCGGTTCGGCCGCCGCAGTCGCAGCCGACATGGCGGTCGTCACGCTGGGTTCGGACACAGGCGGATCGATTCGTCAGCCGGCATCGTTCTGCGGCGTGGTGGGATTGATGCCGACCTACGGACGCGTGTCCCGCTACGGATTGATCGCATTTGCGTCATCGCTCGATCACATCGGACCGCTGGCGAAAACGGTGAAGGACTCGGCGATTGTGCTGCGCACGATTGCGGGACGCGATCCCATGGATTCGACTTCGGCGGATGTCGCGGTGCCCGACTACGTTGGCGAACTGGATAAGCCCGTTCGTGGAATGAAACTCGGTGTGGCCAAAGAATATTTCAGCGAGGGGCTGGACGATGAGGTTCGGCAGGCGGTCGAAGCGGCGATCGACAAGTTGAAGGCATTGGGCTGCGACGTGGTGCCGGTTTCATTGCCGCACACGCCCTATGCGATCCCGACGTATTACTTGATTGCCACCGCGGAAGCTTCGTCGAATCTGGCGCGATATGACGGCGTCCGCTACAGCCGCCGGGCACGAGGCGTGAACACTTTGTCGGAAATGTACCGTCGCAGCCGGGACGAAGGCTTAGGCGCCGAAGTGAAGCGGCGCATTATGCTCGGCACTTATGCGTTGAGCGCGGGTTACTACGATGCATACTACTTGAAGGCGCAGAAGGTGCGAACGCTGCTGACGCGAGATTTCGACGAAGCCTTCCGCAAGGTGGATGCAATTGTGACGCCCACGAGTCCGACGGCGGCGTTTCGGCTGGGCGAAAAGTCGAACGATCCGCTGGCGATGTACCTGGCCGATATCTACACCGTAACCGCCGATCTGGCGGGGATTCCGGGGATCTCGGTCCCTTGCGGAGAGACCAAAGAAAAGTTGCCCATCGGGCTACAGATTCTGGGCAAGCATTTTGCTGAGTCGACAATCCTACGCGTGGCGCATGCGTACGAACAGGCCTGAATCGGGACGCGATCATGGCAACGGCTGGTAGTAGCGTTCCCCCGCGCAGGCTCTGCACAGAACTTTTCCTTCGCGACGAACTTCTCTGCGGAAGTTAACTCCTTCGCCACATGCCTCGCACACTATGCGCTCGCCTTTGTAGCCCGGAAATTCTTCTGGGGGGAGTTCGACCTTCACCCACTGCATAGTGAACAGTTCGTCGCCGGAGATTTCGCGGTAGGCTAACATTTGCTGCCGGTTTTTGTCTGCGATCTCTGGATGCATCTGGCGAGCCAAAGCCTTCGATGATTCTTTTGCCGCGATGCGGATCGCTTTGCCGTTGTTCACGTCCACGAATGTGGCCGCAACTTTGCCCCAGTCGCGGAACTTTAACGCGCGTTTGCCCAGTCGGCATCCCGTGACCACGGCGACAGCATCCGTGGCGCAGCGATCGATTTCGACGAAGGTGACGAGACGTTTCCTGTCTTTGCCCTGAGGATCGTCAATGCCAAGTTTCTGCAATCCCAGCATCGCCAGACGCACGCCCAGAACTTGCCCGGCACAGAGATGGCCGTGGGCCTGTTCGGCGTCGCGCAGATATTCGTCGAGGGATTTCACCAGTCAGGTATCAGCTTTCAGACTAACATCTCACGTCCGTGAAAGCTTCTCATGAATCGGTCACAGGGTCATTTACGGCGCCAGCGGACGCCATCTTTCGTGATTTCTATCAGGATGCCCGCATCGGCAAGTTCGGCGCGAAAGCGGTCGGAGGTTTTGAAGTCGCGGGCGGCGCGGGCCGCCTTCATCTCGGCAATCTTCTTTTCGATGTCTGCGTCCGCGAGTTGTCCCGACTGAACGGCCTCTCGCAGCTGGTCGCTGATGTCTTTGTCGCGGCCTTCTGTCGCGGCCCACTCAAAGACGCGTTTTATCTTCGGACCATCGTCGTCGTCGAGCACGGCAAAGATTTCGTCGAACTTGGCTAACGGGGCGAGCAGCGGCGGTACATCTTCTTGCCTGATGATGCCCGCGTCGAATGCCGCATTCGCGTGTCGCACCATCTCGAAAATTGCGGCCTGCGCCTGTGCGGTATTGAGGTCATCGTCCAGCGCCGCCGTCATGCGCTCGACTGTGTCGGCAGCCAGAGCCGTCATATCAGGACTGGATCCAGACGGAAGATTTCCCGCGCTCAGCCGCAGCCGAAAATTCCGCAAGCGTTCTACCGACACGGCAGCCTGCTTCAGGCCATCGAAAGTGAAGTTCAGCTGATTCCGGTAGGGAACCGATGCGAGCAGATAACGGATCGACGACGGCTTATGTCCTTTTAGAACCAGATCGCGAAGGGTGAAGAAATTCCCCAGGCTCTTCGACATCTTCTCGCCTTCGACCAACAGGAAGCGCGCATGGAACCAGAAATGCGCGAACGGCTTGCCCGTAAAGGATTCTGACTGCGCAATTTCGTTTTCATGGTGAGGGAAAATGAGATCTTCTCCGCCCGCATGCAAGTCGAAGGTCTGCCCAAGTTCGTGCATGGACATGACGGAGCATTCCAGGTGCCAGCCCGGACGGCCAGGGCCAATCGTCGTATCCCACGACGATTCTTCCGGCTTAGGCGCCTTCCATAAAGCGAAATCGCGCGCGCTGTCCTTGTCATATTCGTCGACGTCGACGCGGGCGCCGTCCAGCATGCCGCTGAAATCTCTTTTCGAAAGCTTGCCATACTGCGGAAACTTGGCGATGCGAAAATAATAGGAGCCGTCGTCGGTGCGATAGGCGAAGCCTTTCTCTGCCAGTTTTGCGACGAAATCCGCCATCTCTGGGATGTGCTCGGTAGCTCGCACCAGAATCGGTTCCTCGATGCCGATCATCGCGGCATCTTCGAGGAAAGCTTTCTCATACTTGGCCGTATATTGCTGCACGCTGACACCGTCACGCGCCGCGAAACGGATAATCTTGTCGTCCACGTCGGTGATGTTCATGACATGGCGCACCGTGTATCCGCTCTGCCGCAAGAACCTGCGCAGAATATCGACGGCTACGAAGGTTCGGAAATTTCCAATGTGTCCGTAGTCGTAGACGGTTGGGCCGCAGGCGTACATGCGGACTTCGTGGTCGCGAAGGGGACGAAAGTCCTCGATCCGCGACGACAGAGTATTAAAAAGACGAAGCGCCATAGGGTGTTCGAATATCGGAAAACGAAACTAAGATGCAACGAACTAAAGATTCTAGGGTCGGCCAGAGAGTGGGTCAAATCGTCTTCAGATGGCTAGATTCCGAGGGGCGGGGCAGGGCATGAGTGTGTTCGCGCAGGCGCTGCTGCACCAGAATGACATAATGCAGCGCTGAAATGATAGTGAAGAAAAAAGTGGCTCGAAGAAACTCAGTGCGCGCGATCCAGATTCCGCGCAACGGCCGAATCTCGAACAGAAGGACGAAAAATACTGCAGCGATCTGAGAGAAGGTGTTGGCCTTGCCAAAAATACTGGGACGAAAATTCCGCAACCCGGCAATGGCGAACAAAACCGCACTGGCGGCGAGAATCGAAATGTCCCGGCTGAAGATCACTACGGTGTACTTCCACGGGATCTTGCGCAGGATCGAGAGCACAAGAAATATCGTGCTCAACAGAAGCTTGTCGGCAATCGGGTCCAGGTATTGCCCCAGTAGAGTCTGTTGATGAAGCGTCCGGGCTAGTAAACCGTCCAGCCCATCGCTGAATCCGGCGATTACGAAAACCACCAGCGCCCAAAGATAGCGGCCCTCCACCAGGTGAATCACGATGAACGGAACAAAGATCATCCGCAGCAGCGTGAGTTGATTGGGGGCGGTGAAGATTTGCGAGAGCTTCACGCACGCTCCTTTGACGCGTGCCGTCCGGAGTCGTGAAGGTCCTGGTCCACCGGTTCTCGATCTCCGTTCGAGAGGGCGAGCGCGGCGGCTGGCTCCAGGCCGGTCTTGGCGAAAAAGCGCTGGGACAGAGATGGCAGGCTCCCGTCGGGCAAGTCACGTTCCACGCGTTCGATGCGGTGCATGGGAAAGAAAACGACGGCCGGAGTGAATGGCTCGCCGTCCCGGACCATCACGGCGAGATCCTCGAAAGAGGCGAGTTCGGCTCCACTCAAGCTCAGTCCCTCCGGCGCCAGCGCAAGAATCATTCCCCAGAACTTTTCCCGCGGGTTGCACAGGGTGGCAATCACAACCGATCCCGTTCCAAAGGGCTCGCGCGTGTTGGCTGGCGCGGCGGAACCGTCGCTTGCGGAGTGCTTTTCCATCTTAACGATTGTCGCCGGGAGAAGCGCCCATTGCAAATCCGTCCGAACTCCATGTCCGCCTGTGGCGGCACAACTTGCAGGAACTGCCTACCCGAATGTGATATCGTGCGGCTTCGGGAGCGATGTTCGGTCTAAGGTTTCGAGGCAGGCTTTTCTATGGAAGACCCATCTAGCAGAGACATCTGTGTCGCCGGCATCGGCTATGCGCGACAGGAGGCGCAGCGGTAATGGCACCGATTCTGCTTTGGCTCATCCTGGTTCTCTGCTTGCTGATCTCTGTGGTCAAATACTTGATGGGGATCCTTCTGAGGTTTTCTTTCCCCCACTCCAGGGCTCGAAAGGACTACACGTACGAGCCAACCGTGAGCGTATTGATGCCCTGCTATAACGAGGGCAAAACCGTCTACGAAACGATCGAGAGTATCACCAAGAGCAATTATCCGAACGAGAAATTTGAAGTGATCGCGCAAGACGACTGTTCCGCCGACGACAGTTACGAGTGGATGCTGAAAGCCCAGCGCGATTTTACTAACATACGAATCCGGACGGGCCGGAATGAAGTCAACAGCGGAAAGGCGCGTTCCGTCTGCAATGCGCTGCAGCACTCCGCGGCGGAGATTATCATCTCCATCGATTCCGATTGCATCTTTCATCCAGACGCGATTCGCGAGCTGACTGCCTGCTTCGCGGAGCCGCGCATGGGATCGGTGGGCGGCAGGGTGGGCGTCAGAAACCCGAACGACAGCGTGATCACCGCCATTCAGACCATCATTTACTACTCTGCGTTCCAACTGTATAAAATTCCCGAGAACTGGACCCGCAGTGTGTGTTGCATCAGTGGATGTTTGTTTGCGATCCGGCGCGAACTCCTGCTTGAGATCGAACCGGCGATCCGGGGCCGCAACTGGTTCGGAATTCCGGTAAATCAGGGAGAAGACCGCTTTCTGACTCATCAGACGCTGCTGCGGGGGTACGGAACTTACATCAATAATGACGCGCTTTGCTGGACTACGGTGCCGAACACTTTGTCGGTGCTCTTCAAACAGCAACTGCGCTGGCGGCGCAGCATTGTGCGCGATTTTTTCTTTACTCTCAGAACCCTGCCGCAACACGTATGGAAACTGCACCCCAACACGGTGCTGACGCTCGTACTGGTTCCGCTGGGAGCGCTGGTAGGACTTTTGGTTGTGATCACAATGCTCATGTCGGATCCCCTGGCTTGGGCGGGACCCATGCCGCTGATTGCAGCGCTGGGAATTGGCGCTGTCCTTACCTGGGTGATCAAGAAATATAGCGCGAAGGAAGCGGTCGCCCATCCGTTGGCCTTTGCCGCCTATGTAGGCTGGTCGCTGGTGAGCAGCTTGTTCCTTACGCCTCTTGCGCTGTGTACGATGGATTCCGCAGACTGGGGGACTCGAACCGTCGAACAATCGGAGGTGCCCGTTGGAAACAATCACAATTAATCCGTCGTCGTCCGAAGCAAAAGAGAATACTCCTCCGCCTGAACCCAAGAGAGCACCGGCCAAGCAATCTCTGCACTACCGTCTAGTGATCACGCTCTACCGCGTTTTTGCCATCGCCGTGCTGTATCTGGTGCTGGCCGGGATTCTTGCATACGCGTGGGTGATGGGCTTTTATGCGGTGAATAGCTCCTGGGCTGCACCGGTCATTCTCTCTGCGGCGGACGAGAAGAGCCTCGACTTCCGGGACAAGCTAGTGATCAGCCAGCAAACCATCGAAGATTTGAAAGTGGATACGAACAAACTGGAAAGCGGTGTTGCCGAAATGAAGAAGCACCGCGCCGCGCTGCTGGCGCTGGAGCCGGAACTACGGGATGCGATTATGCGGGAGCAGACGCACAATCGCACCGCAGGCCCGGAACTCGCGACACTCGATCAGCAGAAGCAGGCCGACAATGTGAAAACCCAAAAAGTTCTGGCACAGCTCAAGGAAGTGGAGGCCAACATTAACAAGGATTTGTCCGCCGGGTTGATTACCAAGGGCGACGCGGCCACACAGATCGCCGCGCTGAACACTGCTGAGGGTGCCTATACCGACAGCAGAATTGCCGAGATCTTACTCACAGACAGTGTTCTAGACAAGACAACGATTGGGACCAATTCGCTGGATGTGCTCGAAAAGCAAGCGGAGCTGCATTCCGAGGTGGCGCAGTTGGATGTCGCCATCAACGTTGCGGAAAAGCAGCTTCAGGAGGAAACACGACAGATCGACCGACTACGACAGGCGATCGTTACGGCGAAGCAGAGTCCGTATTATCTGAATGCGTCTGGTGACAAGATTTTGTACTTCGCATTCGTTCCCTATGACAACCAAGCCAATGCGCTAGCCGGCGCTCCGATCTACGACTGTTATTTGAACATGATCGCTTGCCGAAAAGTGGGCACAGTGAAGCAGATATTCACGGGCGAAGAGGAAGCCCTGCATCCCATCTTCAAGACTCAGATTCGCGGTTTCCTGATGCAAATGAATCTGAACCGTCCTGAATCGGCCAAATCGAAGACGGTGTTCCTGGGCGGCAAGCCTGTACTGTTTTGAGGAGAACGAGGATGCCTTTGAATAGCTGCAAGTTGTTGTTGGTCTGCGCCCTGTCAGTTGCAACCCCAGCGTTGGCGGCGGACCTGAGCGATCAGCTGGCCTACTGCTCCTACGTAATGGAGCAGGCGCAGGCTCAGCGAGATTTATTGCGTACACCGATTGCCTTGGCCGGCCTGACTCAGCCCGAGACCGGCCTGCCGACGCAACTCATAGCCGGCGCGTCGGTTGGCCTCTCGAGTATAAGAAAATCTGGTCTGACCATCGAGGCGGCACGCAAAAACTGCGAGCTATACAAAGTTACGACGGGAGCCCAGCAAGACATCCAGTTTGGTCTGCCCAGCCTGGAGAAAGAAGCGCTGAGGAACCGCCTGGCGTTGATCGACCTGGCCTCGAAGTCTCTAGACGCGCTGATGGAAAGGACCTCGAAGATGGTCGAGGCCCAAAATGCGACGCGTCTCATGCTCTTCACTCTGCAAACGACCCGGATCAAACTTGACGCCGATCGGGCCGACACCGAGTCGAAAATTACCGCGCTCTATATTCCTCCGCTGACTGACAAAGCCGTGAAACAACTGGTCGCAGAAAAACTTAGCAGCGAAGCGAACGAACAAAAAGCGCTGGACAAGCTGAGCCGGCAAAATAATTGGGACGTGGCGCTCTCGGTCGGCGTACATCAGCAGGTCAATCCGATTGCCCAGAATCCACAACCGTATGGCGCGGTCTCGATCAACTACAACCTCGCGAGCCGAGCCATCAACAAACACCTTGACCATTCCGTGGAAGCTTACAGCGAATGGAAAAAGGTGCAGGAGGGTGATGTTGTGCGCAGCGCGGACGTGCTTCGGCAGCAATTGATGGATAACGTCTCCGTACAAGAATCCAAGCTGAAGTCTCTGCAGGAAGAGAGCGGACAGATTGATAAGAATCTTCAGCTGGTTGGCAGTCCGGATACTTCAGCGGCCTTCGACTTCCACAATCAACTGACAGCCGCGCAATTGCTTTTGCAAATCGAGACCGGCGATGCCAGCTTCAGGCTTGATCGTTTGCGCCAATATCTGGCAAGAAATTACTGACCTCTCCCTTCTGCCGGGAACTCCGGTATGCTTGGCGGACATGCAACCAGCGGCCTCAAGTCCGGTGATTGAATTCTGTGATGTTTCATACGGAATAGCGGGCACACAGGTGCTCTCCGGGTTAGATCTGCAAGTCCAGAACGGAGAGACGCTGGTGCTGCTGGGACGCAGCGGCTCGGGTAAGACTACATCGCTGAAGCTGGTCAATCGCCTTCTGTCGCCCACGTCCGGGGAAATCCGCGTGAAGGGTGTGCCCAACCAAGACGCCGATGTTATTCGCCTGCGTCGTAGTATTGGCTACGTGATCCAGGATGTTGGCTTGTTCCCCCATTTCACCATCGAGCGGAACATCGGGCTTGTTCCGAAGATTGAAGGCTGGCCCCAGGAACGGATTCGCGCGCGCACGCAGGAGTTGCTGCAGATGGTGGGGCTTGCACCCGAGACGGCCTTGCGATATCCGCATCAGCTCTCGGGAGGTCAGCGGCAACGAGTTGGCGTGGCTCGCGCTCTGGCCGCAGATCCGGAAGTCCTGCTGATGGACGAACCTTTTGGTGCGCTCGACCCCCTTACGCGCGACGAGTTGCAACGTGAATTCCTTTTGCTGCAACAAAGACTCCACAAAACAGTCCTGTTTGTTACCCACGATCTGCGCGAGGCCCTGCGGCTCGGATCGCGGATTGCATTGATGGAAGCCGGGCGGCTGGTGACAGCCCTTGCGCCAAAGGACTTCCTGCGGTCCACCGATTCATTGGCCTCCGCCTACGTCCGGGCCTTCGGCGACGGTTTGGAGTCGGCTGCCAATCGAGGCACGTCATGAACGTCGTTCGATTCATCTGGCAGAATCACATTCAGGTGCTGGATCTCACTCTGGAGCATCTTCGTCTGGTCGGCTTCTCAACGCTCTTCGCCATGCTGATCGGCATACCCCTCGGCATTGTGATCGCCCATCGGCCGCGGTTTAACAAGCCGGTGTTGGCGAGCGCAAACATTATTCAGACGATCCCCAGTCTGGCGCTTTTCGGATTTCTATTACCCGTTCCGTGGCTGGGCCAACGCGCCGACAGGCTCGCGATTCTGGCGCTCACTCTTTATGCCCTGTTGCCGATCATCCGCAACACCTACACAGGAATCCGCGGCGTCGATGGGGCTGTGGTCGAAGCAGGTCGCGGTATGGGACTCACAGAATCGCAGCTTCTGTTTCAAGTGGAACTGCCGCTGGCAGTGAGTGTGATTCTGTCAGGCGTGCGAGTGGCCATCGTAATTTCCGTGGGCTTGGCGACCATCGCGGCCGCGATTGGGGCTGGAGGCCTGGGAGAGTTTATTTTTCGAGGTCTGGCCATGGTCGACGACAGAGTGATTCTGGCCGGAGCCATTCCGGCTGCACTCCTGGCGCTGCTGGCCGATTTCGGTGTGGGATGGCTGGAGAGGCGTCTGCAGCCCAGATGAAGCGCCGTCCAAGTATTTGCATTCCGGTTCTCATCGCCGTCGCGTTGCTCCTGCCTTCGTGTTCGCCCTCGCGCTTCGACCGCATTGTGATTGGCTCGAAGAATTTCACCGAATCGCTTCTGTTGGGCGAGATCATGGCGCAAATGATCAGGGCCCGCACTTCTCTGAAAGTGGATCGACGTTTCTACCTGGCCGGAACATATATCTGCCAGCAAGCAATCCTGGCTGGGCGTATCGACGTTTATCCCGAATACACGGGCACTGCGCTTACTGCGATTCTCAAACAAGATGCAAGTGCTCAAAAGGAAGACGTTTATAAACGGGTTAAGAATGAATACGAACGCCGCTTTGGGTTGACTCTTGGGCCAGCCTTTGGCTTCAACGACACCTTTGCAATGGAAATACGGGGCGAGGACGCTCGCCGTTTGAACATCAAGACTTTGTCGCAGGCAACCGCGTTTGCTCCCCAATGGCGTGCCGGATTCGGTTACGAGTTCATGGAGCGACCTGATGGCTATCGAGGTTTGGCCGCGACCTATGGCCTGCACTTCGCGGAACAGCCGCGCATCATGGATTTGGGCCTGCTGACGCGAGCGCTGAAAGATCACCAGATTGACTTGGCCGGCGGCAACACTACTGACGGGCTGATTCCGGCTCTGGATTTGTTCGTGCTCGCAGACGATCGTCATTATTTTCCGCCGTATGAAGCGGTGCCGGTAATACGCCGGCAAACGCTCGAGCAACATCCGGAGATTGCTCAGGTCCTTGCCGAGTTGGGAGGGAAGATTTCCGATGAAGAGATGCAGAACTTGAACTATGCGGTGGAAGGCCAGCACCGCGACGCGACGGAGGTCGTACACGAGTTCTTAAGGAGCAAGGGACTCGTACGGTGACCTGATGCGATGCGAGATGAGTGGTGTCAGACTTGCAGCGATCCCTGCAATGTAAGCACAGCGCTGCCTTTTATGATTACCCGCGGTTCGGCGATTTCGCACCAGAGTTCACCACCGCGCTCCGACACCCGCCGTGCACAAAGATGTGTTTTGCCCAGACACTCCGCCCAGTAGGGTGTGAGTGCACCATGAGCAGAGCCGGTCACCCGGTCTTCAGGGATGCCACAGCCTGGCGCGAAATAACGCGACACAACATCACGATCCTCTCCGGGTGCCGTTACCGCGACAGTAAAGGGATGAAGTTCCTGCAGCCTCGCGAAATCAAGACGGAGGTTTTGGATCGCGGCCTGGGTTTCGTAGACGGCAAAGTAAGTGCGATTCATTTGCAGCAACTTGGATGGACGCGGTCCCGGCCCGAGGCCCTGAATCAGGGCCTCGGGTGGGTGTGCGCAGTTCTCTCCGAACATTGCCGGGAAGTTCATTGTAAACTTTTCGCGTTCTTGCTAACGGTCAAAGCCCCGCTGAGCCGCGTCTCGAATCGGACCGTTTGGAGCCCGGCTTGCAGCAGGTTCAATATCACGTAGGCCGACGCCAGGGTCGCATGGCCACCGAGGCGAACCTCGCAACGGGGCGTAAACCATGATCGTAGCGATCGTCCTGGAGCACGATGAAGGCAGTCTCAGAAAGATTATTTTCAGCGGCGACCTTGTGCAGCAAGGCGTCATCTAATCAGTCTTGAAGAGGGCAGACTGCGGCCGGATGGCCGCCAAATGGCTGGCTGGTGAATGCGTCAACGTGAAATAGCGGGATCCGCGTCTCCTCATTTTACTTGGCAAAATGGCTCGAAGCCGGGCAAGGATTTTGAGAGTCCAAGGGCGTCGGGAACTCGTCCAATACACACATCGGGAGGCCCTATGCTGGCAGCTCAAGAGATAGCAGGTCGTCGTCAACTGCTGGAGCGAGTCTCCGACGCTCGCTCGCGAAGTGACGCCCTCTTCAACATCGTACGCTCCGATTTCCTTTACGAACGGCCAATTCGAGAGCGTCATCGCATTATCTTTTATGTTGGTCATCTCGAGGCGTTTGACTGGAATCTTCTTCATGAGAATGTTTTGGGATTGAAGAGTTTTCATCCTGAGTTCGATCGCCTGTTTGCATTCGGCATCGATCCGGTTGAAGGCGGATTGCCCTCTGACCAGCCCTCGGACTGGCCGTCGCCCGAGGCTGTGCGCGACTACGTAGTCAGAATCCGTGCAGCTCTTGACGAGAAGCTAGGGGACGGAAGTCTGGAATCCTACGGGCAAGGCCGCGATGGTTTTCAACTCGACACTCTGCTCAACGTGGCCATTGAGCATCGTTTGATGCACGTTGAGACGCTGGCCTACATGCTGCACCAGTTGCCGCTGGACCGCAAGATTGACCGTAATGCTTCGCACGAAAATCAACGGAATCTAATAGCCGCGCCCTTGACTCATCGCATGGTTAAGATTCCCAGTGGCCTGGCAACACTGGGCCGGCCGAGCGACGGCGAGGTTTTCGGCTGGGACAATGAGTACGAGGTCCACACGAAGCCGGTACCGGCGTTTGGAATTGACCAGTATGAAGTGACGAACGGGCAATATCTCGCCTTCATGGCGGCCGGCGGTTATGAGACGCGAGCCTTTTGGAGCGATGAGGATTGGAACTGGAAAACTGCTCAAGAGGTCTCGCAACCTGTGTTCTGGAGCAAGGGGCCCGGTGGGTGGCTGTACCGCGCTATGTTCGAAGAAGTCGCGCTACCTTTGGATTGGCCAGTCTATGTGAGTCATGCCGAGGCCATGGCATATGCGCGCTGGGCAGGGAAGTCGCTTCCCACCGAAGAGCAGTGGCACCGTGCCGCCTATGGGTCGCCGGATGGGACCGAAAGGAATTACCCGTGGGGAAGTGAAACTCCCAATTCGAGTTTGGGCAACTTTGATTTCAGCCGGTGGAATCCCACGCCGGTGAATCGCTTTCCCGCGGGACGCAGCGCCTTCGGCGTCCACGACCTCGTGGGCAATGGGTGGGAGTGGACTTCCACTGTTTTCGCGCCCTTCCCTGGATTCAAACCTTTTCCTTTTTACCCGGGCTACTCGGCTAATTTCTTCGATGGAAAACATTTTGCCATGAAGGGCGGTTCGCCGCGCACCGGGGCGTGCATGTTACGGCCCACATTTCGCAATTGGTTTCAGGCGCATTACCAATACGTATACGCGGGGTTCCGCTGCGTGAATCACTGATTCGTCTAATCATTGATTGCGCCGAATATCGAGGTGCCTAATCTGAGGCAAAGGAGTTTGCAATGCTCGTTCATGCCATCCCAAGCAGTGTCTCTTACGACTTCGCGGCCGACGTTCGCGCCGGGCTTACTCGAAGCGGACAAAAAGAGCTGCCCTCCAAGTATCTGTATGACGAAGTTGGATCGGCTCTATTTGAGGTGATCTGCCGCCTGCCGCAGTACGGGCTCACGCGCGCCGATGAGCGTTTGCTGCGGCGTCATGCGGACGAGGTCGTCGACCGGCTTCGCGGGCCGGTGGCCGTGGCGGAATTAGGCAGTGGCACGGGGAAGAAGACTCGCTGGTTGCTCGAAGCCTTTTGTCGACGCCAACACACGTCCTATTATCCCGTCGAAATATCTCGCTCGGCTCTGGTCATGTGCGAACGGGAACTGAGCGACATTGATGCCATCAGCATTGTCGGCTTCGAACGCGAATATCTGGATGGACTGCTGGAGGTGGCGGCATATCGCAAGAGTGGTCAGCACTTGTTCGTATTGTTTCTGGGCAGCACGATCGGTAACTTCGATCGACCGGCAGGAGTGAAGTTTCTGGGTGCAGTGCGCAGCATTCTCCAGTCCGGGGATTCTCTGCTTCTGGGAGCCGACTTGGAGAAATCAAGCGCGCAACTGCTCGGAGCTTACGACGACGAACTCGGAGTCACGGCTGCGTTTAATCTCAACCTGCTCGCGCGAATCAATCGCGAACTGGGCGCGGACTTTGATCTGCTGCACTTCGCACATCTCGCGAAAATCAACCCCGTGGCACGCAGCGTCGAAATGCACTTGCAGTCGAAACGAATGCAGGTCGTGAATATTCCTGCGGCAGAAGTCTCCATTGAGTTTCAGGAAGGGGAAACAATATGGACGGAAAGCAGCCATAAGTACTCGGCTGAAGAGATTGTCGAGACCGCGCGCGATGCCGGATTCCGCTGCGAATCTCAGTGGATCGACGAGCAATGGCCTTTTTCCGAGAACCTGCTTATCGCGGAGTAGGGGCTATATTCGGAGGCGGTGTCGAAGTTGCTCCAGACTTGCGCCAAGCTCGCAGATGGATCGCGCTCATCACCATGCAGAATACGTTGGCAGGAATGAAGCCCAGTTGGTCTGTTTTGAGGCCGATGATGCAGACCAGGACACTATTGAGACCGGCCAGAGCCCAGCCTTCCCAACAACGTCGCCCCACTAGAATTGTCGACGAGATCGTTAACACGCAGGATAAATAATCGAGCCGAAGCACAGATGATTAACCTCTGAGTCATTGTGAGCGAAGGCCGCGGCCCTTGACAGTGCTGATGACCTTTCGTTACATGACTGAGGTCACTGGGCCCAGTTTCAAGATGAACTTTCCCGGAGGAACCGATGCCGACAGAATGCACCCACCTGAATCAGGTCAAAATCAAAGAAACGAATAAGCACGTCTGTGAGGACTGTGTTAAGACCGGCGACACCTGGGTTCACCTGCGCTTGTGCCTTATTTGTGGGCATGTGGGATGTTGTGATTCGTCCAAGAACAAGCACGCCACCAAACATTTCCACAAGACGCAGCACCCTCTCATCCGTTCCAACGAGCCTGGAGAATCCTGGGTGTGGTGTTATCTAGACGAAATCGAGGCCGGAGAACTTTAGAGTCCGATCCCGGCCGAGTGCCGACAGTGCTGAGGCGACAACCCACTATAATGGCGCGACCGAATGGGTGATGCGACGATATGAAAGCCGAATTCGCATTATTTCTGGCATTCTGTACTTGGTTGACGGAACCTGCGAATTGTCCCGGCATTTCTTCGCCCTGCCCATCGTGAGCGAACTAGAAAAGCACGCTACCCAAGACCGGAGCGAGCCCTAATCATTTGCCCGCAGATGTTGCTGAAATAACAAACTTCCGAAATGGTCTGTATTGCTCAGACTGCGCTGCACGCTTGGATCTATGCTGGTATTAAGCCTAAAGGAGGCGCCTATGAAAAGCCGCCCCTTCCCAGAAATACCCTGCGTGATTTGCAGCAAGCCCATCGATTTAAGCGCCGATTTGTCTGCCGATGAAAACGGCAAAGCCGTTCACACAGAGTGCTACGTTAAGCGAATCACTACCCCACCGAGGGGCTCATCGATCGCTATGATGGCGTATTAAAACCTAAACTTTACGGTTTGTTCCTGGCTAGATCGGACGATGTTGCACGGGGCAATTTTCCATCATTCCTTGACGTCCTGGATTTTCTAAGCGACTTGAGATCATCACATCCCAGACTGTGGGTTAAAGGACGTTCAATTCTGACCAGCTTTCCGAATCTCAATGTTTGATACTGAAGCTCTAACGGCAGAAGGAATTTCGTGACCATATTGGTCGTGTGAACATTCTTGCTGCAAGGAGGTTTCGATGAATGAATATCTACGAGATCCAAAGTTTATTATGCTCGCCGGCGCGGTGATTCTGACCATAGCAGTGCTGGCTTGGCTGTACATGCGAAAACGCAGGAGCACGACGGCTGACCTGCGACAAAAGTTTGGGCCCGAGTACGAGCGAGCGGTGCAGCAGCAGGGGTCAGAACGAAAAGCAGAGGCGAAACTAGCGGATCGCCAGGAGCGGGTTGAAAAGCTCAACATTCGCGATCTTGACCCGATGGAACGCGAACGGTTTTCAAAACAGTGGGAGTCCGTACAGTCTCGTTTTGTCGATTCCCCTAGAGGGGCAGTCGCCGAAGCCGATGACCTAGTGTCCTCTCTGATGAAAACTCGAGGCTATCCGATATCCGATTTCGATCAACGTGCGGCCGACATTTCTGTCGACCATCCCAGGGTCGTGGAAAACTACCGGTCTGCGCATGATATTGCTCTCCGGGTTGGAAAAAATGAAGCAAGCACAGAAGATCTGAGAACGGCGATGATTCACTATCGCTCCCTGTTTGGGGAACTGGTGCAGGTACCAACGATCGTGGAACGGAAAGAGGTGGCGTAATGGCTGATCTGATGAGAATAGAGGAGGAATTTCCTACGGCCGAAGTGGTGAGGGATGGACAAATCCGCCAAACCAGCCTGAAGGCCCTAAGCGGGTGAAAGACCAAGAGTCGGGAACTCTGGGTAGAGGTATTGCAGTCTCAGTTCGTAGCTGCGGTGATGCAGCGATTCGCTGAAGGATTTGCCAACCAGCGATCGGGATTTGGAGACAAAGTGGGACCGCGGTCACAACGTATCCACAGGAACGAGACCTCGACCTAGAGGATGTAGCGGATCTATGTTACTCAACAACAAGGGAGAAAACAGATGAACCCCATTACGAACGATGAGACGAAAGGCAGCTTTCACGAAGTGAAAATCAAAGTCAAAGAGATCGCGGGCAAAGTCACGAACCAATCTGGCGGTGCCGTTACTGTTGAGAGTGTGGCAGATATTCTCGAGCGTCAGCTCGATTCCGTGATTCAGGAATGGCTCATGCGAGTCGAGAAGGAGCCGGATTTAACGGCTATCCCTTTGAATTTCGAGGACCGCACGGGCCATCTGCCTCAGCTTCTACGGGATGTGATTCTACGCTTGCGTCTGGACGACGAAACGAAGGCTCCAATTTCGCAGGCAGCGGCCCACCACGGAGATTTGCGGGCCCAACAGGGCTACACGGTAGCCATGGCTGTGGAGGAATCTCGTTTACTCCAGGTAAGCATTTTTACGACGTTGCACAAAAGCCAGAAGAATTTGGAGTTCGAGATGGTACTTCCCGCCGTTGTGACGATCGCGGACGAGGTGGATGCACAACTGAAGCAGCAGATGCTGCGTTTCATGGCTTCAGATGCGGCTAAGTTAGCCACGTCAGCGAAGATGGCAAAAGTAGCGAAGATAGGCTAGATCGCACAGCGTGCTTTCGCGGAACTCCGTCGGATGACAAACCAAAGGCAGCCACTTACCGCCCCGAATACGAAGGGCCACGACTGTGTCCTGCTGATCGCGTCTGACGCAGATGCGGCAGCAAGAGTTTTGGGCGAATTAGGTTCCGTAACGGAAGAGCGGTTCCAGGTGGAGTGGGTTACCGAACTTTCTCGTGGAATCGAGCGGCTGGGTGATGGAGGGGTGGCGGCGGCTGTGCTTGATCTTAACCTGCCCGATAGCAAGGGTGTCGGGACGTTCGATAAGCTTTTTCAGGCTGCACCTGGTGTGCCAATTTTGATCTTGAGTGAGGCTGATACAGAAGAAGAGGCCAGGCAAGCCGTACAGCACGGCGCCCAAGATTACCTGCTCAAGGAGCAAGCCGATGGCTACCGGTTAAGGCGGACGGTGCGCACCATGATGGACCGCTGGGCGGCCCAGATAGAGTGGCAAGAAAATGCACTCGCGACCATTACACTCGACTCGATTGGAGAGGGGGTCGTGCGCACGGATATATCTGGCAACGTCACCTATCTAAATGGATTCGCAGAAAAGATGAGCGGATGGTTTCGAGAGGAGGCGCTGGGGCGTCCGGTTGCGGACGTGCTCAGACTCATTGATAGTGTTAGCGGCGCGGTCCTTCCCAATGCCGTAGTCATCGTCACGCAAGGAGATAGAAGCGCGATCGCTACAACCAAATGTACAAACTGCACGCTGGTTCGACGAGACGGCTTAGAATTTGGAATTGAAAACCGAGTAGCGATTATCCATGACCATGACGGGGATGCAATCGGGGCAGTGATTTCTTTCCGCGACGTGAGCACGGCCCGGGCCGCTTCCCTCGAAATGTCGCGTGTGGCACAACATGACGTCCTGACCCATTTGCCGAACCGAACGTTATTCGACGACCGCTTGACGCAAGCGATTTCACTGGCGGAGCGCCAGGGTAAGCAACTCGCGGTGCTGTTTGTCGATGTAGATCAATTCAAGAGAATCAACGACACACTGGGCCACGGCGTCGGGGACAATCTGTTGCGGTCGATCGCTGGCCGATTGACGGCTTGTATCCGGCGGACAGACACGGTAAGCCGTCTGGGCGGAGACGAATTTCTGATTCTACTGTCTCAGGTGGAGCACGCCGAAGACGCAGCGGTCACTGCGCGGAAAATTCTAAGGGCGATAGCGTCACCGCATATTATCGATAACAAAAGTCTGGACATTAATGTCAGCATTGGGGGTAGCACCTACCCCGCCGATGGGCAGGATTCGGAAAGTTTGGTAAGGCAGGCGGACGTCGCGATGTACGAAGCCAAGCAACATGGTCGCAATAGCTACCGGTCGTTCCGAACCGACATGACCATGCAACTGGCAAAGAGAGTGTTGTTGGAAGCGGATTTGCGCTCGGCCCTCGGGCGGAACGAGTTTTTACTTCACTACCAACCCAAAATCAATCTACAGACGGGTCAGGTCACGGGAATGGAAGCGCTGATCCGCTGGCAACATCCGGAGCGGGGAACGCTATTTCCGGCGAGCTTCGTGCCAATCGCGGAAGAGTGCGGCTTGATTCTACACATCGGACAGTGGGCGTTAGTAGAAGCATGCAGACAAGCCCGAGAGTGGAGCGATTCAGGGTTCGGGGTTGTACCGATTTCGGTGAACGTGTCAGCGGTCGAATTCCAGTCCAAGGATTTTCTGTCAGGAGTTCGGGCCGCGTTGATCGCTACCGGGATGGAGCCGCGAAATCTAGAGCTGGAACTAACCGAGACCGTGTTGATGCAGGACGCGGAGTCTGCTGTGGTTACACTACTCGCGCTAAAGGCGATGGGGGTACAGGTGGCCATCGACGACTTTGGTACCGGCTACTCCAGCTTCACCTATCTGCGGCGTTTTCCGGTGGACACTCTGAAAGTCGGTCAAACGTTCGTGCAGGAGATCACGGCGGATTCCGAGGGGTCAACCCTTGTGGGCGCTATGATCAGTATCGGAAAGAGTCTGAAGCAGCGAGTCGTTGCAGTGGGAGTGGAAACCGCTTCCCAGTTCGACTTCCTTCAGCGCCACGGGTGCGGCGAGGGGCAAGGCTCTTATTTCAGCAATCCCGTCGTGGCCGAGCAGGCGGCGAGGCTGTTTGAGTCTGGCGTGGCAGGAGGAATTGTTCATTAAATGCTCGCTTCTTGCGTTCCTAACCCCTGCTACCGTAAAACAGCTTCACGAATACCACGTCCAAATCGGCAAAGCCGCATCTTTTGAGCCCGAAATGAGTCCCGCCCGAACTGCGTGATTCTCAAAACAGTGAAGTAGAGCGGTCGTGAGGGTAGAACGTCGGCATTCCAACCCCTAAGCCGATTGACTGCCATTCCGAGAAGCAACTTCCATCAGGATTGTTAACTATCTCTGTAACTGTCCACTTGTGAACATATTCTCCGATAAACCTTTGTCACACTTTGGTTAGTTCGTGAAGACAGGTGGTGCTGCATGACTCTGGCCGAACGCCCTATTTCCCACAAGGTTTTGCTTGTGGATGATGACGATGCCATTCGCGAAATGATGACCGCGACCCTTGCACACAAGGGCTTCGACGTGATCGCGGCCGCCAATGTGACAGAGGCTCTGAAACTGATCACGACAGAGAGCTTCGATGTCCTGATCACGGATCTCCACATGCCAAACCCCGGCGATGGGTTTGCGGTGATTACCGCAATGCGCCACATCCAACCGAAGGCACTTACGCTGCTGGCCAGCGGCTACCCCGACGTGAAGAGTGCAATGGACGCTATCCTTCTGGAGGCGGATGAAATCATCGTGAAGCCCTTCGAGACTACGAAACTCGCTGATCTCGTACACGATAAGCTACTCAGTCCGAGACCTGCTGTCCCAACGCCAAAGGAACGAGTCGCTGTAATCTTGCAGCGTTGTACCAACCATATTGTTGAGGACTGGCTGACGAAGGTCAAAAACAGCAAAGAACTCACCTACGTTTCTCTATGTGACGAAGAGCGCACTGGATATCTTCCGAAACTGATTGAAGACCTCGTTGTGCGCCTGAGAGCATCCCACAACCCCGGAGAAGAGAGCGAATCCATCGGTTCCGCCGCTGCCGTCGCCCATGGCAAGATGCGGAAGTTGCAA
>Ga0182018_10001920_pt1 | contig 22208 bp, 15 predicted proteins | sample 812P2MmetaG_FD_120490 | JGI IMG/M metagenome (GOLD analysis project Ga0182018, IMG submission 120490) | Permafrost microbial communities from Stordalen Mire, Sweden - 812P2M metaG | ecosystem: Environmental > Terrestrial > Soil > Wetlands > Permafrost | place: Sweden: Stordalen | collected...
GGGCTAAGTAGCGCATTGCTGATTTTCCCGATGGTGATGTTTGGTCACACGAGTGTGGCCGCATCGGCGGACGCGCAGAGTGACGAGACGCGCAAGTTCCGAGCGTATCTCGACGCCGATTGGAAGCAGTGGATGGAGGAATATCCAGACATCGCCACGCAGGTCGGATATCCAGGACAAGACACGCGTTGGACGGACGATTCGACCGCGGGCGTCGAGCGCCGGAAGAAGCATCTTGCCGAGAGCATCGCGGAACTCAAGGCGATTGACCGCGATGCTTTGCCGGAACCGGAAAAACTGAACTTCGATTTGTATTCGCAGTTACTGCAAACTGCGGACGAGGGACTGCAGTATGGCGACGATCCCATGCCATTCCGCTTTGTCGTGCCGCGCAGTCTGTGGATGCCGCTGAATCAGATGGAGGGAATTCAGCAGGGAGCTGCGGACACGTTGGAAAGCACGCCGCACCACAGCGTGGCGGAGTACGGAATCATCCTGGAACGGATGAAGACGTTGCCCGTATCGGTCGAACAGCAAATCGCACTGTTGCAGGAGGGCTTGAAGCGCGGCTACACGCCGCCGAAGATCACCATGCGCGACGTGCCCAAACAGATTGCGGACTTGATTCCCGCCGATCCGACGGCCAGCGCGCTCCTTCAGCCTTTCGCGGAATTTCCAAGCGCGTTTTCCGACGCAGAGCGGGCGCGTCTGACCGAGCAGGCGAAAAAGATTTACACGAGCTCGCTCGCGCCTGCATTTCAGAAATTGCATGACTACGTCGCTACGACATATCTGCCTGCTTGCCGCGAAAACATTGCGGCTAGCTCTCTGCCGAATGGAGGGCCAGCATACGCGTTTCACGTGAAATGGCAGACCACAACGGATTTGACGCCGCAACAGATTCACGCGGTCGGTCTAACGGAAGTGAAGCGGATTCGCGCGGAGATGGACAAAGTCATCGCGTCGACCAATTTCAAAGGTAGTTTTCACGATTTCACGGAATTCCTGCGCACCGATCCGCGCTTTTATTACGACAAGCCGGAAGATTTGGTGAACGGGTACCGGGTCATTGTGAAAAAGATCGATCCGGAACTGGCCCACGAATTTGGCAAGCTCCCGAGGCTACCCTATGGCGTTTGCGAGATACCAGCTTTCAAAGCGCCTTCGCAAACCACCGCATATTACCAGCCAGGATCGCCGGCGGTGGGACGGCCAGGCTGCTATTTCGTGAATACTTACAATCTGCACGCCCGACCAAAGTGGGAGATGGAGTCGCTTTCGTTGCACGAAGCCGTTCCGGGACATCACTTGCAGCTTTCCCTGGGGCAGGAGATGGAGAACGTGCCGGAGTTCCGAAAGCATGTCGGCTATTCGGCGTTCGTTGAAGGCTGGGCGCTGTATTCCGAGAGCCTCGGGCAAGAGGTTGGCTTGTTGAAGGATCCGTATTCGAAGTTCGGCCAGCTCACCTACGAGATGTGGCGCGCCGTTCGCTTGGTGGTCGATACCGGGATGCATTCGATGGGGTGGTCGCGCGATCAGGCCATTCAGTTCTTCAAAGACAATACCGGGAAGACGGATCAGGACATCACCGTCGAGGTTGATCGCTATATCGTCTGGCCGGGTCAGGCGCTGGCTTACAAGCTGGGGCAATTGAAAATACGGGAGTTGCGCACGGCGGCAGAGAAAAAGCTGGGTCCCAAGTTCGACGTGCGTAAGTTCCATGACGACGTACTTCAGAACGGGTCGGTGCCGCTCGACGTGCTCCAGCAGCATGTTGATTCCTGGATTCAGGCCCAATAGAGATCCCTCTGGGCCGCCATGGGCGTGGCTAAATTTCTCTTGACTTTTAGTAACCGTTGTGCTATAGTATCTTCAGGTAAAAATAGCGTAGCCTTCTTGTTGCGCGAAATCCGCTTCCCTCCAGTACGGCGTCTCGTGAATGTTCTTTAGAATCAATAACATGCATGTTGCACCGACTTGCTTGTTTCGTTTGCAAGTCCTTTGCGTGCCACTACTTGCCTTGCAACGGTTCCCATCGTGTCCGAGCGGATCCGAATGCGTGTTACGCACTGCCCGGGGCCCGCTACTCGGCGGGTCGGTTAGTGATGGATACGCGGAAAGGGGGCTTGGATTTTTCGGCGGGGTCAGGGTCGTAGCTTTGGTTGGTTTTGGCGGGATCGTAGTCGCGCCATAGCCAGGTCATCTCCGCGGGGAATTCGGCGGCGCCGTGCCCGGAATTGTGGGTACCCTTGCCGAAGCTGAAATGAAAGTCGTATCCCCCAGCTTTCAAGGCATTGGCCATACGCAGGTTCGCGAACGGCCAGTTGCCGTAGCGTAGATCGAGGTCCTCCGAACCGTCTTGCAGCCAGACACGGATGTTCCGGTGAGGCTCGCGCAAGATCTTGTCGGGGTAATCCTGCCCGCCGTCAGGATTGGCAGGATCTTCCTTCCACTGAATCCCCTCGAAGCTGCCGATCCACGAAATAACGCGGCTGAACTGGTCGGGCTTCTGCCAGGCGGCGTTGAACGAACAGATGCCGCCCGACGAAAGTCCGGTGATCGCGTGGCTGTACGCGTCCTTACGAATGTTGTACTTGGCGGTGACCTCGGCGAGGACTTCATCGTGGAGGAATCGGGGGTAACGGTCGCTTACAGTATCATAGAGAGTGCTGCGCATGGAGTCTTTCAAAGTGCGCTGCCACTTGTCGGAATAGGCTTTCACGAAATTGAAGGTAGGCGTGCCGGGCGAACCGTTGACGTCGCCCGGATTGATGAAGACGGCGATGATCACGGGGATCTTCTTCTGGGCGATCAGGTTGTCGATGACGTTGAGCGCTGGATTGTTCCCGTTGCGATCGAGGTACCACTCACCATCTTGAAAGACCATGAGCGCGGCGGCAGCGCCGGGATCGTACTCGGCCGGCACGTAGATCCAATATTCGCTTTTCATGCCGTCGTAGAGTTTGCTGGTATGGATGATTTTGTCGGAAAGTTTACCGGACGGGACGCCGGCTTGCTGATAGGAATCGGGAGTGAAGGCCGGGAGGTCGAGGCGCCCGCCAAATTTCGTACCGTCGACGACGTAGTGAAAGGAATGGAGTTTGCCGAGCGCCTCGACATGGGCGACCGCGTACCAAAGATCGGATTTGCCGAGCTGGTGTGTCTCGGGGCCGGCAGCGTCGTCGATGAAGAGCACGGGCTTTGACGATGCCTGGAGTGCGAAGAAGAAATCGGGGCCGCGACCGACCCAGGCGGTTCCCGCTTTCAGGTCTTTCGTGTCGAAGGTTGTGGTGACGGCGTCCTGGAGGGAGGGACTGTCGGACTTGGCGAGCGCGATGAGCTGGGGCGCGGTGGATTTTTCGGCGGAGCGGACTGGAGTCGAGAAGGGAAGTGAGAGAAGAGCGGCGACGCAGAATTGAATTGCGACCTCGCGAATGAGGGTGCGATGAATTTCGGATTCGACGATGCGCACTGGTTGTCTCCTTTTGGCAGCGTGCATCATAACCGAAGAATCTGTAGTGGCCGATCTTTAGATCGGCCAAATGGCGCAGGAGCCCAGCCTACGCCGTAGTGCGAGCTTTAAGTACTTTCGAATTAACAAGTAAGGTCGAAAAGCCCAGCAATTTGCGTCTTTTCAAAAATTGTGCTTGACAGAAATTAGGATTGGCGTTACTTTGCGGTTACCTCAGATGTACGCCTGCCTTACGGCGGGTCCTCACTGAGCGCGGAAAGCAAATGATGAGAGACAAACAACTTAGCGTGGCTGGATGGAAGACACGGCTGCAGGGTCTCGTCGATTGCTTGACCGCGCGACCCTAAGATAAATCGGCCTAAGTCGTTTCGATCCAGCCGTTTTCGATTCAGACAAATACGTTGCAGGAATGCGTGTTTCATTTTCCCGGGATGGCGAAGTTCACAGTTACTTCTGGTAAAGGCCGAAAGGTCACGGGTTCGAATCCCGTAGCACTGTGAGCGCTGGTTCCTCCCGGAGAATTTTGCGGAAGATGTAGCTGATTGTTTCTTGACTGGGCCTTTGGGACGCACCGATGCAGTACTCCTAAAACGTGGGGCGTTGTGTGCGTGGTCGACGACTGTGTGCGCGAGCTGGAATGCCTGCGCTACTAGGGATGCCGGGATGGTGGGGAGTGGAGTTACTTCGTCTGTGACACGACCGCGGGGCGGTTGCTCCGCAACTCTGCTCGAATTTCCTCCCGGCTTGGTTTTTTTGTTTGGCGGATCGCCAGAAGCGGCAGGGCTCCGCGGGCTTCGCCTGCGCTACAGGATGTTCGCAAGAGTTCAAATCTCGACCGAAAGGAGGATCACGCATGAATGAAGAATTGGAACTCGAAGGGCCGGTGTTGAAGGTCAATGGAGAACTGATGCTTTTGATTCCTCTCGCAGCTGGAGGTACTGAGTTGGTGGAGTCCTCGCGGGGAATTTCGGAAGTGCAGGGAGAGTTCTTGAAGGTCATCATTCCGGAATGGCTTGCGGACGTGCTGCGGATTGAAGAAGGAGATCTGGTGCGCGTTCAGAAGTCAAACGGGAAACTCAACATTCATCCGCGGGAAGCGCGGCTGGTGAATTGAGTGAAATAGTTCTTGATGGAGCCAGCGCCTTTGAGCAGGGCACATCAGGAATGGCTGTGCCATAGGGCAGGAGCAATCGCGGGGAAAGACGCAGAAAGGAGGAGAGTGAGATGGCGAAGATGAATATGTGGAAGCGGATGTTTCCCGAGCAAGCGGCTGCACGGACGCACGAAGGGTCGGTGGCGCAGCGTGTTGATGCGAAGCGGGAACTTCGGCGCAGCGTGCTGACGTGCTTGCTGTGGGAAGATGCATTTTACGAGAAGGGCAGCGAGATTGCGAAGCGGATCGCGGCACTTGTGGCCACGAACAAACCGAACGATGTGGCGGCTCTCGCTTGCGAAGCGCGCGAAGCGATGCAGCTTCGTCACGCGCCGCTCTTCCTGGTCCGCGAGCTAGCGCGTCGCAAGGGAGCGGGTCCATTGGTAGCGGAATCGCTCGAGCGGGTAATCCAGCGGGCGGACGAACTCAGTGAGTTCGTAGCGCTTTACTGGAAAGAGAAAAAGCAGCCACTTTCGGCAGGGACCAAGCGCGGGCTGGCGCGGGCGTTCACGAAGTTCGACGCCTACCAGCTGGCGAAGTACGACCGCCAAGCTGTGGTGAAGCTCCGCGACGTACTGTTCCTGTGCCACGCAAAGCCCAAGGATGCCGAGCAGGCAGCCGTTTGGAAGAAGCTCGTCGAGAACACGCTTGAGCCTCCCGATACCTGGGAGGTTGCCTTGTCCGCAGGGAAGGACAGGCGCGAGAACTTCGAGCGATTGCTGCGCGAAGGCAAACTGGGCGGGATGGCCGTGCTGCGTAACCTGCGGCTGATGCTGGCCGCGGGTGTCGAGCCGTCGCTGATTCGCGAGCGGCTCGAGAAGGGCGTGGCGCGGGCGCTGCCGTTCCGGTTCGTTACGGCGGCGCGGCATGCGGCAAAGCTCGAGGACTCGCTCGAGAAGGCGATGCTGAAGGGCATCGCTGGACTCGAGAAGCTTGACGGCCGGACCGGGCTCGTTGTGGATGTGTCCGGATCGATGGACGGCACGTTGTCGAACAAGGGCGAGACCACGCGAATGGACGCTGCGGCGGGCTTGGCGATTTTGTTGCGCGAGAAGGTGCAGGATTTTTGCATCGCGACCTTCTCCGACACATGTGTCGAACTGCCGCCGCGACGTGGCTTCGCGTTGCGGGATGCGATCGTGGGCTCACAGGCGCACTCCGGGACATACCTGAGGCGCGCGCTGGAGGCGCTGCGCGTGAATCGCGAGTGGCGCGAGTTGGCGCGGCTCATCGTGATCACCGACGAGCAGTCGCACGACGGAATCCTGCCGGCGTGGACGCCGAGGGCGTACGTGGTGAACGTCGCCCCGTACAAATACGGCGTGAGCTACGGCAATGGATGGACGCTCGTGGACGGGTGGTCGGAGCGGATCGTGGATTACATTGCGGCTGTGGAGGAAGAGGCGGCGGCGTAATTCATTGACGTAGCTCAGAACAAGGGCAATTGGCCGGCGCGGCGGAGAAATTCGCTGCGCCGTTTTTCTGTACGCCGCGCGTGTACCGTCCCCCTATGCCGATTGGGTGAAGTCGGGTGCGGAGAGATAGATGTTGATAGGATTGCGACGGATACAGACTGAAGTCTGTGCCACTTGAGGCAGCTCAAGGCGGGATGGGAAACAGCCGCACGGCTCCGAACGCTCCGTCTTGCGCTACAGTTAGTCGGCCGCCGGATTGGCGGAGGGCTCAGGTGGCGAGAGCGGTGGTGCGGGCTGTGGCGGCTGCATAGCAATCGGGAATCAGGGATTCGACTGGCCCAGGAGGGCGGCGGTGGCGGTTGGGCGGGCCAGTCGGCGCGTTCGTAGACATGCAGGGTGTCGTAGGTGTCGCGAAAGCGGTTGGTGCCGCCGCACAGAGCAGTGCGGATGTCGGGTGATATCGCCGGCCATGGCGACGATGGCAAGGATAGAGATCCATCGGCGGAATTCCTTCTCACCGAGCAAAGCAATGGCTTGCGAACGCCATGAACTTTGCCGCGCAGGCCGAGCAGCGGGGAGTTTCAGGTAGCGGAGGAGCTTATAATAAGGGAAGGGTCGCCCGTGAGGTTGTCTTCGATGACTTCCCGGGGGAACGCCGGGGAGGAAACGGCTTCGAGCAAGCGAAGATAGTGGAGCTTGTTAGCAGGAGTTTCGCGGCCGCTGAACATCGAGGGCTTGCAGAAAAAATAACCCTAGAACAAAGAACAGCCGAGCGAAGGGGCTTCGTTGAGCGCGGCTTGCGTTTCGATCTTTTCGGTTAGGAACAGCGCACCGTTGCTTTTGTGGCGGCGCACGACATTGGCCGCAGATGACTCAGGTTGGAGCGGACATTGAGCCCAGGAATTCGGTGTTGGACTTGGTTTTGGTCAAGCGGCTCAGCAGGAGTTCCATTGCTTCGACCGTCGAGAGAGGACTCAGGACCTTCCGCAGAACCCAGACTCGGCTTAGCTCGTCCGGTGGGAGAAGGAGTTCGTCTTTTCGGGTGCCGGAGCGCTGGATGTCGATGGCGGGGAAGACGCGCTTGTCGGAGAGGCGGCGGTCGAGGTTGATTTCCATGTTGCCGGTGCCCTTGAACTCTTCGAAGATGACGTCGTCCATGCGGCTGCCGGTGTCGATCAACGCGGTGGCGATGATAGTGAGCGAGCCGCCCTCTTCCACGTGGCGGGCGGCGGCGAAGAAACGGCGCGGACGCTGCAGAGCGTTGGCGTCGATACCGCCAGAGAGCACTTTTCCGGACGGCGGTGTGACGGCGTTGTAGGCGCGAGCCAGACGGGTGACGGAGTCGAGAAGAACGACTACGTCGCGTTTGTGCTCCACTAGGCGCTTGGCCTTCTCGAGCACCATTTCTGCGACTTGGATGTGGCGCTGGGGCGGTTCGTCAAACGTGGAGCTGATGACTTCGCCTTTGACGGTGCGCTGCATGTCGGTGACTTCTTCCGGGCGCTCGTCGATGAGAAGAACGATGAGGGCGACCTCCGGGTGATTGACGGTGATGGAGTTGGCGATGGATTGCAGCATCATCGTCTTACCGGTACGCGGCGGGGCGACGATCAATCCGCGCTGGCCTTTACCGACCGGGCAGAGAAGGTCGAGGACGCGACCAGTCATGTTTTCCTTGGTCGTTTCCATCTTCAGACGGCCCTGCGGATAGAGCGGCGTCAGGTTGTCGAAAAATATTTTGTTACGGGCGACTTCGGGATCTTCGAAATTGACGGCTTCGACCTTGATCAAGGCAAAGTAGCGCTCGCCATCTTTCGGCGGACGGACCTGGCCGGAGACGGTGTCGCCGGTGCGAAGATCGAACTTGCGGATTTGCGAGGGAGAGACGTAAATGTCATCCGGGCCGGGGAGGTAGTTGTATTCGGGGGCGCGGAGAAATCCGAAACCATCGGGGAGACATTCGAGGACGCCTTCGGAGAAGATCAAACCGTTCTTTTCGGTTTGGGCACGGAGAATCTGGAAGATCAGCTCCTGCTTGCGCATGCCGGATGCCCCGGGGATATTCAACTCCTTGGCGATCTTAGCCAAGTCGGTGATATTTTTTTCCTTCAGCTCGGCAAGGCTGATACTCATCTGATTGTTTCCTTCAACGCTTGTTTCCTTCATATGTCCTTAACTTTTATTGGTGAACTTTAACTTGGTGAAATCGACCTGAAACTCCGGATTGCATACGGGGTGGCGCTCCGCCCTGGCAAATGAACGATCATCTGCCAAGAAGGGCGAACCAGACTTTGTGACAACCGGTGGCGTTGCCGGACCGAGCGAACTGTAGGCCGCGTGCCGCGCCGCGTGAACCCGACGGGGTCGAGATCAGACGGCGGGACGAACCTTGGCCGAACGACGCTGTTAGTTGGTCAAACTCTTGTCTTTCTCGGTGCTACCGACGAAAGGTTCCGCAACGGGCGCAACTGCGGCATGTTCCAGAGGCACGATCAGGCGCTCAAGCGCGATCTGCAGCACTTCATCCATATTTTCTACGAAGTGTACCGTAAGGCTCGCGAGGATTTCCTGCGGGATATCCGCCAGGTCCTTCTCATTATCCTTCGGAAGGAGCACTGTGCGCAAGCCCATTCGATGGGCGGCGAGAAGTTTTTCTTTTACACCGCCGATTGGTAGCACCTTACCACGCAGGGTGATCTCGCCGGTCATCGTGACGTCACGGCGGACCGGAATGCGGGTGAGCGCGCTGACGATGGAGTTGCAGATGGTGATGCCGGCGGAAGGACCATCCTTGGGGATGGCGCCCTCGGGGACGTGTACGTGAATGTCAATGTTGCGGTAGAAGTCCTTGGGCAGGCCGAAGACGTGGGAGCGCGAGCGAATGTAAGCCATGGCAGCTTGCGCGGATTCCTGCATGACGTCGCCTAGTTTGCCGGTGAGGTTCAGACGGCCTTTGCCTTCCATGAAGGTCGCTTCGGTGGAAAGGACGGAGCCGCCGACTTCGGTCCAGGCGAGGCCGGTGGTCAGGCCGATTTCGTTGTGCTTCTCGAGCCATAGCTCGCGATATTTCAGGATACCCAGGTAGTCGCTGGCATTGGCTGGCGTGATTTCGGCGTTTACGGCGGCGCCTTCGGTGACCACCTTGCGGGCCATCTTGCGGCTAACGTTCTGGATTTCGCGTTCGAGGCTGCGGACGCCGGCTTCGTGGGTGTAGTGCCGGATGATGTGCAACAAGCCTTCGTCGGTGAAGCCGAGATTCTTGTCGGTGAGACCGGTGGCTTCGCGCTGACGTTTGACCAGGAAGCGCTTGGCGATCTGCAACTTTTCCTGCTCGGTGTAGCCGGGAATGCGCAGGACTTCCATGCGGTCCTGCAAGGGCTGCGGAATGGTGTGCAGGACGTTGGCGGTGCAGACGAACATTACTTTCGAGAGGTCGTACTCGACGTCGAGGTAATGGTCGGTGAACGCGTGGTTCAGCTCGGGATCGAGAACTTCCATCAGCGCGGCGGACGGATCGCCGCGGAAATCCATGGACATCTTGTCGACTTCATCGAGGACGAAGATCGGATTTACCGTGCCGGCTTTCTTCATCATCTGGATGATCTGGCCGGGCAGGGCGCCGATGTACGTGCGGCGGTGGCCGCGGATTTCGGCTTCATCGCGAACGCCGCCGAGGGAGACGCGAACAAACTTGCGGCCTGTGGCATGGCCGATAGACATAGCCAGGGAGGTTTTGCCTACGCCTGGAGGGCCGACGAAGCAAAGGATCGAGCCCTTGGGATTCTTCACCAGCTGGCGGACCGCCAGAAATTCGAGGATGCGGTCTTTGATTTTCTCGAGGCCATAATGTTCTTCGTTGAGAATTTTTTCGGCGGCGAGAATGTCACGGATTTCCTTGGATTTTTTCTTCCAGGGCACGGCGAGGAGCCAGTCGAGATAGTTGCGGCTGACCGTGGATTCCGCGGACATCGGAGGCATCAGCTCCAGGCGCTTGAGCTCCTGGACGGCCTTTTCGTGGACTTCCTTGGACATGCCTGCAGCGTCGATTTTCTTCTTGAGCTCGTCGATTTCGTTTTTTTCGCCGCGGCCCAATTCTTTCTGAATGGCCTTGAGCTTTTCGTTGAGGTAGTACTCTTTTTGCGCGCGCTCCATCTGGCGCTTCACGCGCGTGTTGATGTTGCGATCGACGTTGAGCTTCTCAAGCTCGATTTCGAGGATGTCGCCGATGCGATTGAGGCGCTCGATGGGGTCAACGGTTTCGAGGAGGTCCTGCTTTTCGTCGACGGGAAGCTGGAGATTAGCCGCGATGGTGTCAGAGAGACGGGCCGGATCATCGACGCGGGCAGCGGCGATCATCGTGTCGTAGTTCAATGATTGCGACAGCTTGATGAACTGTTCGTAGAGGCCGGTAATTTTCTGGACGGTCTGCTCCACGGCCGGGGAGGGCTCGACGCGCGCGTTCAGAAGCCGGACGGTGGCGCGGAAAAAACCTTCTTCGGTAGCGATAGACAGAGCGCGGGCGCGTTCGACGCCTTCAACCAGAACCTTGATGTTGCCGTCCGGAAGCTTGACGCTCTGCACGATATTGGCGAGCGTTCCTACGGCGTAAATCTCTTCCGGCTTGGGGTCGTCCACCGAGGCATCGTGCTGGGTGGACAGGAAGATCTTCTTGTCCCCGGTGAGAGCCTCTTCGAGAGCGCGGACGCTGGCTTCGCGGCCGACGATGAAGGGGGTCATCTGCTGAGGAAAAATAACCATGTCGCGCACCGGCATCATGGGTACGCGCTTCATTTCCTGTTTTTCTCGATTGAACATTGGGTCCCTGAATTTTACCTCAAGCGGCCAAGAGCGGGCCGATTTTCGGAAGCGCGAAGCAGCTTAGCCAGCTTTTTCGAGTAAACTCCAGTTGATTTCGCGAGTGCGGACCATGTCTTCGGTGACCACGAAGTCGCGCACTTTGCGCTGCATCGGCAAGTGATACATCACTTCCAGCATGAGGTCTTCGAGGATCATGCGCAAGCCTCGAGCGCCGACTTTGCGCTGAAGAGCTAACTCGGCAACGGTGGCGAGAGCATCATCGGTGAAGCGGAGGCGGACGTTTTCGAATTCAAACAAACGTTGATATTGCTTGAGCAAAGCGTTTTTCGGCTCGGTCAAAATGCGCACGAGCGCGGGCTTGTCGAGATCGTTCATCACGCCTGCGACGGGTAAGCGGCCGACGAATTCCGGGATGAGGCCGTAGCGGATGAGGTCGCCGGGCTGAACCTGTTCCAGCAGTTCGGTGTTGCGCTTTTGCGCGGTGGACGGGGCGGTGTCGGTATGGAAACCGAGGGCACGGCGGCCAACGCGCTTTTCGATGATCTTTTCGAGGCCTACGAAAGCGCCGCCGCAGAGGAACAGAATGTTGGTGGTATCGACCGGAGTAAATTCCTGATGCGGGTGCTTGCGGCCGCCCTGTGGCGGAACGTTTGCTACGGTGCCTTCCAGAATCTTGAGTAACGCTTGTTGAACGCCTTCGCCGGAAACGTCGCGGGTGATGGAAGGGTTCTCGTCCTTCTTGGCGATCTTATCGATTTCGTCTATATAAATGATACCTTGCTGCGCTTTCTGGACGTCGCCGTCAGCGGCTTGCAGCAGTTTCAAGATGATGTTTTCGACGTCTTCGCCGACGTAACCCGCCTCGGTGAGGGTGGTGGCGTCAACGATGGCGAAAGGCACGTCGAGCATGCGGGAAAGCGTTTGCGCGAGGAGCGTCTTGCCGGTGCCGGTTGGCCCGATTAGAAGAATATTGGACTTGCTTAGCTCTACGTCGCCGGGCTGCTTGTTCAGGAAGATGCGCTTGTAATGGTTGTAGACAGCGACGGCAAGCTTCTTTTTGGTGCGATCCTGGCCGATGACGTAGCCATCGAGGAACTGCTTGATCTCCGGAGGGCGCGGAAGACGGCGCGCGGGAGCAGCAGCCTGCTCGCGCTTTTCGTCTTCAAGAATGGTCTGGCAGACACTGACACATTCGTTGCAGATGTACGCGCGCGGATAGTCCGAGGGTGAACTGATGAGTTTCTCAACCTGCTCCTGAGTCTTGTGGCAGAAGGAGCAGCGCAACGGCTCATCTGGATTGAATTTTTTCACTGGTATGCAGGCCCTCTTCTCCGCCGGAATTCAACGGAGCGACATCAGTTCCCATTCTAGGCTGAACCTTCCCCTGAGTGAAAGAAAAACCTGAACGACTGCTGCTAACTTTTAGGAACAAGCGGCCGCTAGTTGCGCGACACAACGGCGCCGACTAATCAACGATGCTTATAAATGATCTCGTCGATCATGCCGTACTCTTTGGCTTGTTCGGGATTCATGATGAAGTCGCGTTCGACATCCTTTTCAATGCGGTCGACGGTCTGTCCGCTATGTTGCGCGAGCAATTTGTTGATCATTGTGCGCATGCGCAAGATCTCTTTGGCGTGCAGATCAATGTCGGTGGCTTGACCGCCGAGGCCGGACATCCACGGTTGGTGGATCAGAATGCGGGCGTTGGGCAGAGCGAAGCGCTTCTTGGGCGCGCCGCCGGCAAGCAATACCGCTGCGATAGACGCGGCCTGGCCGACGCAGGTGGTGACGACGTCGGGCTTCACAAATTGCATGGTGTCGTAGATCGCGAAACCGGCGGTGATCGAGCCGCCCGGCGAATTGATGTACAGCTGAATGTCGCGCTCGGGATCTTCGGCTTGGAGAAACAGCATCTGGGCGGTAGCCAGATTGGCGACGTGGTCGTCAATCGGCGTGCCGATAAAGATGATGTGCTCTTTGAGCAGCCTGGAATAGATGTCGTAGGCGCGTTCGCCACGGCTGGTTTGCTCTACCACCATGGGTACGAGCGTCGTCCCGCGATATTCTGGTTCGTCGAAAGTTTTCATTTGAGTAAAGGTTGTTACCTCTGGGAGCCCGAACCGTGTCACTTCGTTTCCGCCGCGGCGACGGTGCGAATTCGGGAATTCTGCGCGAGCCAGTCGAGAGTTTTGTCACTCCGCAGCTTCGCTTTCATCCTATCGAGCGTACCTTGCTTTGTCAAACGAGCATGAATTGCTGCTGCGGATTCGCCACTATGACTGGCGGCGTGTTCCAACTCGTGATTAACCTCTTCGTCGGTGACGTCGATATTTTCAGCGGTGGCAATGCGATCCACGATCAATTCTGCTTTCACGTCGTCGGAAGCGCGCTCTTGCTGGCGGCTGCGCAGGGTTACCCAATCGACATTTACGGCTCGGGGGTCCACGCCTTGCGCGGCGAGGGAACGGACAACGCGTTCCAGACGCACGTCCATTTGATGCTGAACAAGAGATTCCGGTACAGGAAAGTCGTGGAGCTTGACGACAGCGGCGAGGACCTTTTCGCGGAGGAGTTCTTTGTGCTTGTGGTCACGCTGGTGTTCGAGGCCTTCGCGGATTTTTGTCTTCAGCTCGTCGAGGGTGGCCGCATCGCTGACGTCCTTGGCGAATTCATCGTTCAATTCCGGCAGCTTCTTGTTCTTGATGCCAAGAACCTCGACGGCATAGTGATAGATCTTGCCCGCGAGCTTGGCGTCGGGATAGTCGGCCGGATAGGCGACGTCGAAATTCTTGTGGTCGCCGGTGTTTGCGCCGCGCAAGTTCTCGTTGAACGGCTCCATGGTTTCTTCGGCGCCGATGTGACACAGGACGCTGTCAGCCTGGATAGGTTCGCCGCCACCTTCGGGCGAGCCCATGATTTTCAATTGGACGTAATCGCCGTTCTCAGCCGGCCGGCCTTCGACAGGAGCGAAAGCGGCCGCCCGTTCACACAGGGTTTCGATTTCCTTGCTTATATCGTCGTCGGTGACGTCCATGGCCGGCATTTCGAGATCAAGGTCTTTATAGTTCGCCAGATCAAATTCGGGAAGAACCTCGAAGACTGCCCGGAACTTGAGGGGCTGGCCTTCGGTGAAGTCGAGCTTTTCGACCTGCGGCTGCGAGACGGGCGTGAGTTTCTGCTCGCTGACGGCCTTTTCCACGCGCTCCGGCACGAGAGACTGCACGACTTCACCCTTGATGTCGTCGGCGAAGCGCCGGCGAATCAGAGAGACTGGCGCCTTGCCCGGACGGAAGCCCGGGACACGGGCGACGCGCGCAAATTCCTTTGCGACGCTCTCCAATTTTTTGGTGACTTCATCCGCGGGAATCTCGAGATCGAGCTCGCGGCGGCAGGTTGCTGCTCCACTTGCATCAGCCATGGGAATCCTTTCGATGCGGCGTCTTTGCAGGCGCTCAAAAAGAAATGTCGCGCAGGGAAGGCCCGCTGGTCACGACCGTATGCGCCCCTGAGTGCAATTCAGAGAACGTAAGCTTTAGAGAGGCCAGACAGGTGAGAAATCACCCTGCAAACTCGAAAGATAAGTATAAGTGACGTGGCGAACCGGGTCAAATGCGATCGGGACAACGGGATGCGGGCGAACCCAGGCATGCAAATCACCACGCAGCTGTTGTGATGGACCGCGCGGGCAAAGACATCGGAAGGGTTCGTCCTCGATAAACAATATTCACCGATGAATCCGAGTTCTGACTATTCAGGAGCTGGGCGACAACGCCTCCTTGCGGCGTTTGAAAAGCCATGACGCGCACGCCCTGATGTTTCCCGTTCACCTGTATGCGCATCGCGCCAGGGCGCACAAATTTGCTGAAATGCGCCAGGTAGTAGTAGGTGCCGGTGTAAGTCACTTCGTGCGTCGTCTTGTTGATGATGACCACCGGGTGCTGCTCGTTTTGATCCGGGTTGCCGTGGACAACGGAGACCGCCCACGGCCCGCCAGTTTCGTCCAGAATGGCGTTCCAGTAGAGCCATGCGGAAGTTCCGGCTTCCAGATCGCTAAAGATCGTATTGCCCCAATAATCGCCGTCGTCGAAGTCATAGACCGGAAGTTTCTTGCTACGTGGAATACCCGCTTCGTACGCGTAACAGAATTCGTCCATCCAAAACGGAAGATGGGGATACCTGGCCTCCAGCCGGGCAATTTTGTCAAAGTGCTTGTAGTCGTACCCGTGATAGCCGGCCACCGACACAAATTTGCGTGCGCCAGGATCATCGAGCACCACAGGGTAGCGTTTGTACGCATCGCCGCGTTCCGGGGCCTCGCTGAGCATCATCTTGGTAGGCAAGCCGGATTGCACGACGGCCGGGCCGACGAAATCCCGAAGCAACGTACGAATCTCGGGATACTTGATCTTCGTGTAGACCTTTTCCGGTTCATTGAACAAGCTCAGATAATCGATAGCGATGCCACGCTTCTTGTATTCCTCGAGGTACCGCACGAAGTATTTTGCAAGCACCGGATAATATTTCGGCTCGATATCCTGGTGCTTCTTCACGTTGTAAAGCATCCAGTCGGGCGGATAGTCCATCGGAGCCTGCAACGCGAAGTTGCCGTACTTTCGCGCGCGCAGGATGTATGTACCGACGCCGTTAGGCCCAAAATCACGCAGGACCGAGAAATTTTTCAATTCCGTGTCGCCTGGCGAGTCGTCATACGTGTACCACGGCCCAGCGGACTGGAAGTCGGTGCCCGCGATCGGCGTTTTCATCGCCGTAAAACCTGCGCCCTGCTGCGGATCAAACAGCGAGCGCAGCACGTCCTCCTGCTTCTCAGCAGGAAGCGTATTGAGCGTGATGAGGCCGGCTTCCATCAGGGACGCACCAAATCCGTCCATCTTCTGATATTTCACCGAGTCAATGATTTGAAACGTCGCGCCCCCATCGGGCTTGGCATCCGCGAACTCCATGTCGGCCTTGGCCGCCATCCGGTCTCCCGACTTGGACGACACATGTACTTTCACGGTCTGAGCGTTCAGGGCCTGCACGAAAAACCCGAAACAGAGACAGAGGGTCTGCAGTGCAATTCGGCTGGCGGGGCGAGTTTTCCTCAATGACAAGTTCGTCCCATCTCCGCGATTTTGGAGCGCGAAAGGAAGCGGCTCGGACGCCTCGGCGCATCGATAGCTTCCGCCTTCGGGATCGATCGGCACACGATCACGTCCGACTTCAAATGTAGCGGGCAGGTTCCTCGTATCGCAGGGGCAACATCCCCGGCCTCGCGCAGGAGATTCACGACGCGTAAACCCGAAAGCCGGCATGATCGATGGAAAATGCCGACTTCGGGCAGGCTATCGGGCAAGTGCCCGTCCGTGGACAGCTACCAATCGATCTGCTCGGGGAAAAACTCCGCCACTAGCTCCTGATAATAAGGAAGAATCTCCCGCTGCTTCGGCCGTTCGCGGCCCTTCGAATACAGATCGTATTCGTTGAATTTCCGCACCCACTCGAACATTTGTTCGTCGTGCGCGTTCATCAGGTGACGATACGCCCCGTGCCGGTGCGCCGGATAAAACGAATGGTACCGCAACATGTACTGCGCCTCCTCCGGCACGTACTTGCGCGTGACCTGGAAGATGTATTCGTCATGTCCGAACGAAAGGTGCACATTGTCGAGCCCGCCATGGCGGCCGTAAATCCCAAGTTCCGACTGGTATTTCGCACTCTTGCTGTCCGGATTCGCCGCGAAGAACTCCGGGAACACGATCTCGTCCGAGTACGCGCAACCCACCGGAAACGTGTCGCCGACCACGGCCCACTGAGGCTCCCCATACAAGCACAGCACTTTCCCGAGATCGTGCACGAAACCCGCGAGAACGAACCACCGCGGATGTCCATCTTTGCGAATCGCTTCCGATGTCTGCAGCAAGTGTTCAGTCTGCGTCAGGTCGGTATCGGGATCGCTGTCGTCGACCAGCGTGTTCAAGAACTCCGCCATCTCCCAAATGCTCTTCTTGCCCCGCGTCAAGCCGCAATATTCGGCCTTCTTCTGGATCACAAAATCAAAAGTCTGGTACGCGTGGTTCTGGCGGTAAAATTCGGTGACCGTGGGGTTGGCGTCCGCCTGGTAATTCCGGAATTCTTCCTCAGACTTGCCCTGGCGATAGCGCGTGGCGACAAAATCGTCCCAATCGTCGAGCTGCTTCAGCGGTGCGTCCGGCGCTTGTTTCATAATGTGCCGATTATGAAGGAGCGCCAGCGCACCGCACAATGGGTTTTTTGCCCAGAGGTACTGGCCCGCTCGGGCAGGCTATTTTCGCGAGTTCACACAGACCGATGGAAGCGCGAAGCGCTTTCGCGGTCCTGCCGTCGCAATGTCGTGGCGATTCTTGCCTGAGGCACGATCAACGCAAACCGCAGCCGCCGGATTGCTTCGCGGCGCGCGCTGGTGAAGAAGTCGTAATCGCGTTGCCGCCACGCCCCACGTTTCAGGGCAGCCCAGAGCGTAGCGGTTACGGAAGAGCTTGAAATTTTTCGATCGGCTCCGCGGCAACGTTGGGCCGCAAGACCAATACTTCTGAATCATCAGCGATGAGAGCGGATTTCGCGTAGCCGAGGAAGATCCCGTGCTCCGCGATGCCTGGGATCTTTTCCAACCGACTCGCCAGATCGGCAGGATTTTCAATGACTCCGAACTTGCAATCCAAGATGTAATTCTGCTGGTCGGTCAAGTAAATCTCTTCTGTTGCGCCTGAGGGCAGCCTCATTCGGAGAACTGGATTGCCGCCCATTTTGGCGATCTCATCCATCACCCAAGGCAACGTGAAGGGAACAACCTCAACCGGCAAGGGAAAAGCTCCCAAGTGCTGGACCCTTTTGGAATAGTCGGCAAGAACCAGGAAGTATCGCGAGGCCCGCGCTACTACTTTTTCACGAAGCAGAGCGCCCCCTCCTCCTTTAATCAGACTCAGGTCGGGAGCAATCTCGTCTGCCCCGTCCACATCCAAGTCCAGGACCAATCCCCGGCGCGGAGTTATCAGAGGAATGCCCGACTGGCGAGCAAGTTCCTCACTGTCCCGGGATGTAGCGATGCCTTCTACACTCAACTCGCCGCGGCGGACCAGCTCACCTAGGACCTCGATGAAACAATGAGAAGTCGAGCCGCTTCCCAAGCCCAGGCGCATCCCGCTCCGTACCCAGCGGAGGGCGGCCTCCGCGACGGTTCGCTTTTCGGCATCGTGCTGGGCTGTCATAGGCCTCCAATCTAACCGATTCGTCCGGGAGCGCAAGCAGGCACGCGCGAACCAAGATGACTAGAGCGCGGAACGAAGTCGCGCAGGCCGACGTATCACGCGTGTTCGAGTAGCTCTGTTCGATATTTCGGGGCGAGCGCGGTCGCCTTGGCGATGAACGCCGCTTGCCCCGCTTCGTCCAGCTTGGGCGGAGAGGCCGTGCGGGTTGCGACCGGCACGCCAAGTTCCAGGAAGAATTTCTCCGGACCAGCCGGTGAACAGATGCAAAGCATTCTGGCTGCATACGGCGAGGAGTTGCGAAATTGATGTGGGGCATTCGCCGGAACGTGGACGGTTTCGCCGCTCCGCGCGGCGTGTTTCTCGCCGCGAAATATAAAATCGATTTCGCCTTCCAGCAACGTGAACGTCTCCTCGAAATCGTGACGGTGCGGGGGCGGCCCGCCGCCGGGCGGTACCACCATATCGATCAGGCAATACCGGTCGGCGGTATCTTCGCTGGTGATGAGGATCGTATAGGTATCGCCAACTACGCCGATATGGCGGACCTGCTGATCGTCATCCACTCGCACCGCGGCGAGTTTACGACGGGGGTCGTCCGGTGGCATCGTGGAAACTCCTTGCTTTGATGATCCTGCGTCGGCCATTACACGCTCCTTTGCTTTTGCTTGCTCGCGTTGGATGCTTAAAGGACGGGTGATGATTCATACGGAGTGATTCGACAATCACGGCGCCATCGCGCGCTCCATCATTTATATATACGCGTAGGCGGCCGACGAGGCTGAATGCGCTAAGGCGGAGGTCAAGCCTGCGTGCAGGAGGCGGTGGAAGAGATGTTCGCCGGCTTCACGGCGGACCGAAAGACGGCCGGCGACGTAGGCGCGGGAGTGCAGCCCGCGCTGGACAGCGTCGCAGATGGCCATATCTTCGTCCTGAACTTTTTCACTGACGGCGATGCTTTCGCGATTGTGAGCTCCGGCGGCGGGGCTGGTGTCGGCGAAATAATAGTCGAAAATGATGGCGCACTTGTCGGTACCTAGCGGCACGACGAGGTTGGTGTCCATCACGCCTTCGTATGCGTTGATCATGAAATTTGGGTAGATCCAGAGGTAGAAGGCTCGGCCCTGGCGGGTGGCGGCTACGCCCGCGGCGGCGGCGCCGTCGGACGAGAGCGGGCTGGATTGCAAGCAGGCGCGTTCGAAATTTTCGATGGTGTATTTGGTGTATTCGATGACGCTGCTCAAGCCTTTGTGGGCGTGGGGGACGTGATAGCCGCCGTCGAGATAGTTGTCCACATAGACCTTCCAGTTGCAGTTGAGCGGATAGATTCGGCGGTCGAAGTAGTGGAGTTTTTTCGTTAGCTCAAGCGGTGCTACGAGATCAGGGACCGCGCCGAGAAATTTTTGCAGCGGGGCCGCTTGCCCATCGAGATTGACGAAGACGAAATTTTCCCAAACATCCAGGCGGATGGGCACCAGGCCGTTATCGGCGCGGTCGAAATTGCAGACGCCGTCGAACTCGACCATGCCTTTTAGAATGCCATCGATTCCGTAGGTCCAGCCGTGGTAAGGGCAGCGAAATTGTTTGGCGCAGCCTTGCGCTTCCGGGACGACCGCGGCAGCGTGGTGGCGGCAGACATTGTAGAAGGCGCGGAGTTGTTCATCGTCACCCCGCACGACCACGATGGGCTCTCCTGCCATGTCGGCGGTGAAGAATTGACCTTTTTCACGGACTTGATCGAGTCGGCCTACTACCTGCCATGTCGCGCTGAAGACGCTGGTGCGTTCGAGGTCTGCGATGCGCGGATCGCGATACCACGGGGCCGGGATCGTGGAGGCTCGTTCGAGAGGATTGGCGGGATTGTAGAGATTGAGGATGTCTTGAACGGTTTGGTGTTGCATTGAAGCTCCCTGTGTGGCGCGCCCGATCAGGAATTTCTTGTCGAAATCGGCATAGGGATTCATACCTCGAAACGACGAGGTGAGGGAAGGGAAATGTCGGGTGGCGTGAAACTGGGCGCGGTCGTCAAAAAGCGCCCGCGACCCTTCAGCCTCAAGGTAAACGGGTCAAGGGCCGCTACAAATACCGGAGCAATTCAACGGGGGAAAAGGCGGGCGGCGTTGTCGTAAAGGATTTTGCGTTTTACTTCTTCCCGGATCGGTAGGGCCTGGAACTTTTCGATGTTGATTTTCATTTCGTGGACGCCGGGGCTGGGCCAGTCGGTGCCCCAGAGGACTTTGTCGGCGATGTCTTCAATGCGCGGGAAATATTCGAGCAGTTTTTGCGGCGGGATGCTGGAGACGTCCATGTACATATTTTTGTGACGACGTACGAGGAAGAAGGCTTCGTTCATCCACAGTGGACGGCCGCCATGGGCGAGAATGACGACGAGGTCGGGATAGTCGACGCCAAGCTCGTCGCACAAGATCGGCTGGGCGTGAATGTTGCGGGCGCCGGGGAAGATGGATGTGCCGGTGTGGATCATGATGGGAATGCCATAGGATTGCGCGCGGTCGTAGATGGTTGCGAGTTCGCCATTGCCGGACACGTAGGCATTGGGCGAAAGCGCCTGGTGCGAGGGATGAATTTTTATGGCCCGGATGCCAAGCTTGGCCAAGCGATCGACTTCGGCGCCGGCGTCGGGGACGCTGCCGGGGTGAACGCCTCCGAAAGCGATGAGGCGATAGGGGTCGGCCTTGCAGTAGTTGGCAATCCAGTCGTTGACAACGGGCGTGAAGCCGATGATTTCGGGCGCGACGTAATTGATCAGGCCGGCGCGCTCGACGTTGATGGAGTCGAGATAGTGGAGGAAGTCTTTGGGATGTTGGCAGTAGCGTTCGACTTCGTTGAAGTCGGTGCGGCCGCGGGTGATGAGCTCGAGAGCGTCGGGCTTCATCATGTGGTGCGGGATGATGTGGACGTGAATGTCGATGATCGGTTGTGGCAACGGGCGTCCTTGCACAGCGATGGTTTTGTGGCTCACGGATTGTAACGCAGGATGGGCCGCGGATTTTAAATCGCCGTGGAGGTCGCGATACAAAGAGCCAGTAAGGATGCCGGCTCTACAAGTTTCGGGTTCGACCTCGCCCTACCTGATGAATTACGCCGGATTAGTTGAAGCGAACATACTCGAAATTTAACGGCTGGCCGTTGATGCCGCGGATCGGCGGGGCGATCCAGTTGGCGAACTTGCCCAGTTCGGTTACGCGGCCACTCATTAGCGATTGCACGTATTTGTAATCGGAAGGGCTGGGCAGCCATTCGAATTCGTGTTGCTTCCAGGCTTCTTCGGTTAGCACCTCGCCGGTGGGGCTGATGTGTTGGCCCGCGAAATTGCCGATCTCGCGATGGAAGCCTTTGTGCGGCAGGGTCAGCCGGAAGGGGATGCCGGCGGTATCGATTACTTTTTGCCAGCGGGCGACGCCGTCTTCGATCTCGCCGATGTAGTCGTCGCGGAGGCGCTCGTTCAGCGCAGTGAGCGCCGGGACACGCTTGGCGACGATTTTGTTTTCCACCACTTCCCAGACCGGATAGTCGGCTTCGCTCAAAATATGATCGTCGGGTAGCTTGGTTTCGCGGAAGCGGCCTTTCAGGCCGCTGGTGTAATAGTTCGCGGCGTTGGAGGAAACGTCAGAGCCGTATAGGTCGAGTGTTACGCTGTAGTGAAAATTGAGGTAACGCTGAATCGTTTGTAGATCGATCACGCCCATAGCCCGTACGTCGGAGGGGTCGTCGATTTTGTTTTCGCTCATCACCTCGCAGGTTCGCTGGATGATACGGCTGACGCCGGTTTCGCCGACGAACATGTGGTGCGCTTCTTCAGTCAGCATGAAGCGGCAGGTGCGCGAGAGGGGATCGAAACCCGATTCAGCCAGGGCGCAGAGCTGGAATTTGCCGTCGCGGTCGGTGAAGAACGTGAACATGTAGAACGCGAGCCAGTCGGGCGTGGGCTCGTTGAAGGCGCCGAGGATACGGGGGTTGTCGGTGTCGCCGGAGCGGCGTGCCAGGAGCGATTCGGCTTCCTCGCGGCCGTCGCGCCCAAAATAACGATGAAGCAGGTACACCATGGCCCAGAGATGGCGTCCTTCTTCGACATTGACCTGAAA
>Ga0182018_10001922_pt1 | contig 22151 bp, 15 predicted proteins | sample 812P2MmetaG_FD_120490 | JGI IMG/M metagenome (GOLD analysis project Ga0182018, IMG submission 120490) | Permafrost microbial communities from Stordalen Mire, Sweden - 812P2M metaG | ecosystem: Environmental > Terrestrial > Soil > Wetlands > Permafrost | place: Sweden: Stordalen | collected...
GCCGCTGCGCTCGGCAAGGTCTACTGTTTTGGACCGACATTCCGCGCGGAGAAATCAAAAACGCGCCGGCATCTCACCGAATTCTGGATGCTCGAACCGGAAGCGGCGTATGCGCATCTTGACGACATGATGGAACTCGGCGAGGGCCTCGTGAGCGCCATCGTTCAGGGCGTAGTAAAAAAGCGGCGCAACGATCTCGAGATGCTCAAGCGCGACGTGGCCGCTTTGGAAAAAGTCGTGCCGCCATTTCCGCGAATCACTTATGAAGAAGCGATCGCCGTCCTGCAAAAGAGCAACAATCCAGCGAAGTTTGGTGACGACTTTGGCGGCGACGAAGAAACCATCATTTCAAAATCGTTCGACAAGCCCGTGCTGATTCATCGCTATCCTTCAGCGATGAAGGCGTTCTACATGGCTTTCGATCCCGCGAGACCGGACCTCGCGCTGAATTTCGACATGATAGCGCCGGAGGGTTACGGCGAAATTATCGGCGGCGGCGAACGCCTCGCGAACTACGACACGCTGGTCGAGCGATTGCGGCAGAACAATTTGCCCGAGGAATCGTTCCAGTGGTATCTCGATCTGCGCCGCTACGGAAGCGTGCCGCATGCCGGCTTCGGGCTGGGCCTCGAGCGCACGGTGGCGTGGATTTGCGGTACCGAGCACATCCGGGAAGTAATTCCCTTCCCCCGTATGCTCTACCGCGTTTATCCTTGACGTTCCGCCTTCCCCTGGGGTCGTTAACGGTCGAACTGCATGGCTGAGAAAATCCGCATTATCGGTGTGCCAATGGACCTCGGCGCGAGCCGCCGAGGCGTGGATATGGGCCCGTCCGCACTGCGCGTCGCGGGGCTGCAAACGCGGCTAAAGCATCTTGGCCGGCAGGTGGAAGATATCGGCAACGTTCCCGTAATTCAGGCTGAAGAACAGCATTACGGCGAGAAAAACGCGAAATACCTCGCGGAAATTGTAGCGACTTGCAAGGGCCTCGCCGAGATGATCAGCAAGACCCTTGAGGAAGATCAGATTCCGCTCGTCCTCGGGGGAGACCATTCGATCGCGGCCGGGACTGTTGCGGGCGCAGCTTCGCATTTCAAGAAAAAATCCAAATCCATCGGCGTCATTTGGCTTGATGCCCACGGAGACATGAATACGCCGGACAGTTCGCCTACGGGCAACGTCCACGGAATGCCCCTCGCCGCCATCATGGGCTACGGCCCCCCCGAATTGACTGAGCTCTCCGGGGCGAGGCCGATGGTCGAGCCGAGAAACGTCGCGCTGGTTGGCATCCGGGATCTTGATGCAAAAGAACGCAAGCTGATCAAGGAGACGGGGGTTCACGTCTTCACCATGCGCGATATTGACGAGCGCGGCATGCGCGAAGTGATGTCCGAAGCGTTGAAATTCGCTGGGGACGACACGGCGGGAGTCGCAGTTAGCCTGGACATGGACTTTGTAGACCCTACCGATGCGCCTGGAGTCGGAACGCCGGTGCGTGGCGGCGCGACCTATCGCGAAGCGCATCTCGCGCTCGAGATGATCGCGGATAGCCGCGCGGCTATTTGTTTCGAGCTCGTTGAAATCAATCCGGTGATTGACATGCTCAATAAAACGGCGCTTCTGGGTGTGGAGCTTCTACTCTCGGGATTGGGAAAGAAAATTCTGTAATTTTCTACAGTGATCGCGACGCGGAATCTTCGGAGCTTCCTGCTGGAATGAGCGGCAAGGCAAAATTGCGCGTTGGAATTCTCTTCGGCGGGCGCTCGGGCGAACACGAAGTTTCACTAGCCTCGGCCGCATCGGTGATACGCGCGCTCGATCCTGAAAAATATGAAGCTGTGCCGATCGGCATCACGAAAGAGGGCCGGTGGCTTGTGGGCGCCGGAGCGCAGAAGCCCTTGCCGGAAGTTTTGAAGAGCGGGGAGCGCGTGGTGTTGCCGGCAGATCCGAGCGCCGCTTCGCTTTTGCCGGTCGAGCCGGCGGGCTCGCGTCAAGACAGTCAAGGCATTCACGTGGACGTCATGTTTCCCGTGTTGCACGGCACGTTTGGTGAAGACGGCACGGTTCAAGGCCTGCTTGAGCTTGCGGGCTTGCCGTATGTTGGCGCGGGAGTGCTCGCGTCTTCCGTCGGCATGGACAAGGACGTGCAAAAGCGACTCTTCGAGTATGCCGGACTGCCGATCGTGCCCTTCGTTGCTGTAAGCCGCAAAGAATGGGAGCGCGAGCCGAAACGAACGCTCGCCAAAATCCAGAAAGCGCTCTGGTATCCACTATTCGTGAAGCCTGCGACGCTCGGATCGTCGGTTGGTATGACTCGAGTTGCAAAGGCCAAGGAATTGCCGGCAGCGCTGAATCTCGCGGCGGAATTCGCGCTGAAAATTATCGTCGAGAAAGCCGTCAACGCGCGCGAGATCGAAGTCAGCGTTCTCGGGAATGACGATCCGAAGGCTTCCATTCCCGGCGAAATTATTCCGCATCGCGAGTATTACGATTACACCGCGAAGTACCTCGAAGAAGGCACGCGCCTCGAGATCCCTGCAAAATTGACGCGCGCGCAGGCGAAGAAAATTCAGGAGCATGCGATTCGCGCGTTTCGCGCGATTGACGGAACCGGAATGGCACGAGCGGATTTTTTCGTTGATAAGAAAACATCCCGTATTTTTATCAACGAACTAAACACTATCCCCGGGTTCACATCGATCAGCATGTATCCAAAGATGTGGGAAGCCTCTGGAATCTCTTACAAAGAGTTGATCGACCGGCTGATTCAGCTCGCGCTCGAACTCCATGCGGAAAAAGCCCGGACGAAGTATTCGATCGAACTTCCTGCCGGCGCATCTGGCGCGCTCGACGCCTAGCGGCACGGCTGCATTCAGCTACCTTTCACGTCGAGCGTCAATTCCACCGTCGGCGCTGTCGCAAGCGAATGGTATAATCCCGGCGAATTCTTCGATGACAGAACCCGTCGCACAGTGGCTCGAGACCGCCGGCATTCACGGCTTTCGCCTCCTTGTAATAGTCGTCATCGTCATCCTCGCTGTGCGGCTTTTGCGCGCGGCTACAGCTCGCCTGGTCGAGCGCGCGAAAAATCAATCGCGCGTGGCACAGGTGCGCGAACAGCAGACGCGCACGATGGCCGGCGTGCTCTATAGCGTCGGCTTCGGAATCGTCATCATCGTTGGCCTTCTCGCCGCGCTCCCTGAATTCGGATTCAACGTCACCCCAGTGGCCGCAGCGGCGGGCCTTGCGAGCTTGGCCATCGGCTTTGGCGGGCAATATCTTGTGAAGGATTTGATTAACGGTTTTTTCATCATTTTTGAGGATCAATACGGCGTCGGCGATGTCATTCGCGCGAACAACGAGACCGGCCGAGTCGAGCACGTAACTCTGCGACGCACGGTGATGCGCAATGATCGGGGCGCAGTGATTAGCATCCCGAACGGAATAATTGGCTCGATTGCGAATTTGAGCCGTGATTGGTCGCAGACGTATGTGGACGTCACCGTCCCATCCGGCGAAACTGTAGGGCGCGCGCTGGCTTTATTGGAAAAGGTTTGCGGAGATTTTCGGAGCGACGCTGACTGGTCGGCCGCGCTGATTGACGGGCCGCGGGTCCTCGGCATCGAATCGCTGAACCTGGATGGAACAGCACTCCGAATTCAATTGCGCAGCGCAGCGCTTCGCGCCGACGATGTCGCGCGAGAGCTGCGGCGCCGCGTGAAGTCAGCCTTCGAGCAAGCGCACATTCTCGTCACGAACACGCAGCCCGTTGAACTCATTGGCCGCGCCGCTGGCGTAGGTTAGCGCAGTTACCTCCGCGAATCTGCTGAGCCCCTGAAGCCCCTGTTAGTGAGCTAGTTACGCACATTCACGCCGGCGCTTGACCGCAATAGCAGCCCAGGCACAAACTCAACCGTAGAGGCAGGTTCTAGTACTAAGGGCGATTCTCTCCAGTCGTGCGATTGCATTCGCTTGCGTTTTGTATCCGTCCTGGCCGGCCTCGCGGCATTTTGGGAACAACTGAGGTCGCATTTGGCACACGGTTCCGATGTGGTTCAGTTCATTGGGTTAGAATGCATCGCCACGCTCTTCGTAGTGATGCTCTTCGCTTCCCTCTATCACTTCCTTCGGCGCCAGGAATTTCTGCGCTGGTGGACGTGGGCGTGGGCCGCATATCTCGGCTATCTTGCCACTGGAATTCCGATACTTCTGATCGGGCCCGCATGGACTCTGCCGAAAGCATTTCTCATTCTTCTGTCGCAAGTTTTCGGCTACATGATGTTCCCGTTTCTACTCGGTGGACTTTGGAGCCTCGAGAAACCCGGGCAGGCGTTGCGCACGCGCATAATTGATTGCACCCTGGCCGCGGCCGCGCTGGCGATCATCTGTTTCGCAGCCGCGAGTTTTCACAAAGAGAATCCCGCCCTCAGTTATGCGATTCGCACTGCGCCGCGGCAACTCGTCCTCGGCGGCGTGTTCTTGTATTGCGGCGTGGTCTTATTGCGTCGAACTTTCAGAATCTCGAGGAAGAACAGTCTAGTTGCCTCGTTATTTTTTCTTCTATTCGGCGTCACACAAGTTTTGTATGCGGTGAGCGGTGCCAACGGACTGCTGTCAGGACACTACCGGCTCCCGGGCGTATTGACGCTGGTAGAATTTCTTCCGCAAATCTCGTTTTCGCTCGACCTCGGTTGGACCCTGGGAATCGTGATTGGAATGATCTCCCTTTTGCTCGAAGAGTATTCGAGTTCGGAGCAGGCGCTTTTCGATAGCCAACGCCGATCGATCGAGCAATTCGCCGAGTTGGATTTACTCTACCGCACCGCTCCCATTGGGCTCGCATTTGTGGATGGCGAGATGCGGTACCGGCGCGTAAACGACCAACTTGCCCAGTTCAACGGCCGGCCCGCGGCGGATCATATCGGCAAGACGCTTGCGGAAATGATTCCCGGTATGGCGCTGCAAATGGAATCGCTGGTGCGCTTAGTCCTGGTGAAAGGCGAGCCGGTGCTAAATCGCGAAATGCAAGGCGCCACGCCTGCGCATCCAAGCGAAGCGCGAGACTGGCTTATTAGCTACTTTCCGTTGCGCGTCGCCTCGAGCGAAGTCCGCGGAGTCACCATCGTCGTCCTGGATATTACCAGCCGGAAGCATGCCGAACGCAGTTTGACGATTCAAAAGGCGTATCTCGAGCAACTCTTCGAATCCGCTCCCGAAGCGATTGCGATCGTGGACACTAAGAATATCGTGCAGCAGGTGAATCGGGAGTTTACGCGCTTCTTCGGGTACGCGACGGATGAAGCGGTCGGGAAGGACCTTGACGGGCTGATCGTGCCGCAGGACAAGCGGGGCGAAGGTAAATGGCTCGACCAGGAAGCCGAGCGCGGCGTGAACGCCAACGTCGAAACGGTTCGGCGCCGGAAGAACGGCACACGTCTCGATGTGTCTCTCCTTGTTGCTCCCGTGACTATCGAGGGCGGGCAAGTCGCGGTTTATTGCATCTACCGCGATATTTCGAATCGCAAACGCGCGGAAGCTGAGGTGCGACAGAGCGAAGAGCGTTACCGGCGCCTCGTCGAGCTTTCGCCGGATTCGATCCTCATCCAGCACGAGGGCAAGATCGTTTTCGTCAACTCAGCTTGTATGAAGCTTCTCGGTGCGTCATCAGCAGAACAGCTTATCGGCAAGCGCGTTTTCGATGTTATTCACCCGTCGTACCACGAAGTGGTAAAAAGCCGGATGGCACAGGCACTCGAAACCGGACAGACTGTTCCCTTCCTTGAAGAAAAATACCTTCGTCTGGACGGAAAGACGGTGGACGTGGAAGTCGCCGCCAGCACCTTCAAATTTGGCGACGGGCGTGGCGCACAGGTCATCATCCATGACCTCACCGAACGCAAGCGCGCAGAGAGAGATTTACTGCAGGCCGAAACCAAGTTCAGATTGCTCGTCGAGCAGCTTCCTGCAATCACCTACATGGCCGATTTTGGACAGGACGGACCGTGGCATTACGTCAGCCCACAGATTGAAGCGATTCTCGGCTTCACGCGCACGGAATGGATGGCCGATCCGAGCTTCTGGTATTCGCGCCTGCATCCCGACGATGCCGCGAAAGCGATCGAACAGGAAGAGACCTGCCGGACAACGGAGCAGCCCCTCGCTGCCGAATACCGCCTCAAGGCGCGCGATGGCTCGTACCGGTGGTTCACTGATCTCGGAAGAGTGGTTTGCGACAGTGCCACCGGGGCTCGATCCATACAGGGCGTGATGCTGGACATCACAGAGAAACGACAACTCGAAGCGCAGTTGCGGCAGTCGCAGAAGATGGAAGCAATCGGCCAGCTTGCAGGCGGCATCGCGCATGATTTCAATAACATTCTGATGGTCGTGCGGGGCCACACGGATTTGCTGCTCAATCACGCCGCGGAGAAGCCGCTCGAAAATGTGGCGCAAATTCAGAAGGCGGCGGATCGTGCCGCGGCTCTGACGAAACAGCTTCTCGCATTCAGCCGCATGCAAATTCTGCAGCCCGAAGTTCTCGATTTGAATGCCGTCGTCACCGACATGGGCACGATGTTGCCGCGCCTTATAAGCTCAAACATTCATCTCATAATCGAGCTCGAGCCGTCTCTCGCGCGCGTTCGGGCTGATGCCGTACAGATCGAGCAGGTTTTGCTGAATCTCGCCGTGAATGCGCGGGATGCGATGCCCAAAGGCGGCACGCTTACGGTTCGCACTCAGAACACAACGCTTGAGCCAGGCAATCCGCAGAGATTACCCGTCACCGCACCCGGTCCCTACGTCGCGCTCGTTGTGAACGACACGGGAGGGGGAATGGACGCGGAGACTCAAGCGCGAATCTTCGAACCTTTCTTTACGACGAAGGCGAAGGGCCGCGGCACGGGCCTGGGATTGGCGACGGTCTATGGGATCGTGAAACAGAGCGAAGGATTCATCGCCGTCGAAAGCACGCCGGGGCGTGGAACGACGTTTACTGTTTACCTGCCGCCAGTGGAAGCTCTGGCAACAATTCATGCGGCTCCTGAAAAGGCCGCAAAGCCGCAACACGGCGCAGAGACGATTCTTGTGGTCGATGATGAGATGGGAATCCGTGAACTCGCCACTGAATATCTACAGCGATGTGGTTACACGGTTTTGGCAGCTGGCGATGGCGAGGAAGCGAAAGACATTGCGGCGCGACACTCCGGCCCGATTCATCTTCTGCTGACGGACACGATGATGCCGAAAATGGGGGGTCACGAGCTCGTGCGCGCGATGACGGCGTTGAGGCCCGAAGTCAAAGTCATCTACATGTCCGGGTATCTCGAGTTCAATGCGTCCACGCACATCCAGAGCGGCGAAGGCGCTCACTACTTGCAAAAACCTTTCGAGCTCAGCGCCCTGGCCACTAAGGTGCGGACCGCGCTCGAATCAAACTGACGCTCGGATCGAGATGACCCTAGATACAAGCTGACCCTCGAATCTAAATCAAGAGATTAGGAATTGCGCGCGAGTTTGCGGAAGCGAATCGGCATTTCCGGAATACTTTGGGGCAGGATCAAGCGAGGCTCGGTCACACTTTGGATGTCCTCAGGCGTCACGCCAGGCGCAACTTCTCGCAGGCGCAATCCTTCGGGCAACACGTCAATCACGGCCAAATCCGTAACGATTGTCTTCACGCATTCGAGCGCCGTCAGCGGATACGTGCACGTTTTCACGATTTTGGTTTCGCCAAATTTGTTGACGTGCTCCATCGTCACGATCAGATGGCGCGAACCGACAGCGATGTCCATCGCTCCGCCGATTCCGCCTGATGTATTCGCGCCGGGCACCTTCCAGTTTGCGAGATCGCCGCGCTCGGAGACTTGCAGTCCGCCGAGAACAGACACGTCCAAATGGCCGCCGCGCGTCATCATGTGTGCGTCCACTTGCGAAAAAAATGCCGCGCCTGGAAGAATCGTTACCGGCGCTTTCATCGCGTCCACAATGTCGTAATCCTCTTCGCCCTCTTTTGCCCGCGGGCCCATGCCGAGAATGCCGTTCTCGCTGTGAAAAATGATGTCGACGCCCTTCGGCACATAAGCCGCGATCAGGTTCGGAATGCCCCAGCCGAGATTCACGTACGCGCCGTCCGGCAACTCGAGAGCAGCGCGCTCGGCGATTTGCTCCCGCGAGAGCTTGTTCTTAATTGCCACGGCTTTTTCCCACTTCCACGATTCGATCTACAAATACCGACGGCGTGACGATGGCTTCTGGATCAAGCGAGCCCACCGGGACAATTTCCTGCACCTCGACGACCGTGATTTTCGCGGCCGTCGCCATCACTGGATTGAAATTTCGGGCGGCCTTTCTGTACGTGAGATTTCCGAGCGGGTCTGCGCGGTGCGCGCGAATGAACGCGTAGTCGGCTAACAGCGCGGATTCAAGAATGCACCGCCGGCCATCGACGACGCGCTCCTCCTTGCCATGCGCTACTTCCGTTCCGACGCCTACGGGCGAGTAAAAGGCGGGAATGCCGGCACCGGCAGCGCGCATCCGTTCGCACAAAATTCCCTGCGGGACCAACTCAAATTCCACTTCGCCCGTTTCCACCTGCTGCTGAAAATAAATCGACTGCGGCCCGGGAAAAGCCGCGATCACCCGCTGGATCTGCTTGTTCTTGAAGAGCACGCCCAGTTCGGATTCGCCCGTTCCGCAGTTATTGCTGATGGCGAAAAGATTGCGGGAGCCCTTGCGGCCCACGGCTCGAATCAATTCGTGCGGAAAGCCTGCGCCGCCAAATCCGCCAAACATCACGCTCGTGCCGTCCGCCACGTCGGCAACGGCGGCATCCGCCGATGGATAAATTTTATTTTTCACACGCCTCACCAGCAGGCGGAATCGTTTTGTAGATCGCGGCTCCTGCGCCAGCGGACCGTGCCGCGTTGCCAAATCCCGCGCGCTCGAGCCAGCGCCTCGTCTCATCGGGAACATCCGTCCTCGCGGCAAGCGCCTGCAAATCGTCCCAGTCATCCACGTCGAGTTCAAGCCGTTCATTTCTCAGTACAACGCATTCAGCGCTGGAGTTTTTCGCTTCGGCCAGATGCCTCGAAAAGCTGTTCGGCCCGAAATGTGACGGAAAAAGCGTTGGTGGTGTGCGCAGTAGCGTATTCGTTCCAGTTCCGCTTCTCGAGGGCACGATCACCGCCGACGGTGCGGGCCGAATCATTGAGAAAATCAAAGCTATGTCTTCCGAGGTTACGAGCGGCAAATCAATCGGCACGCGTGCGAGCAAAGTCACTCCGCCCTCGGCGCAAATTCTTGACGCCGCATCCACCGACGCGCTCTCCGAGAGCTGCTCTGTTTCGCGAATCACTTCCCAGCCGAATTTCTGCGCCCGCTCGATCGCAGGATCGTAATTGCTAATCAGGAAAATGCGATCCATCCCGCTCGAACGAACCACGGCGGCGCAGAAATCATCGAACATCGCCGCCGCAAGCTCAGTGCGGTCGCTCTGCGAGAGCCAGGGCGCGAGCCGTTGCTTCGCGTTGCGCAAATCTTTCACCGGGATCAAAAGTGCTTTCATGCCGCTCCAGGATTTTTGGCGCGTGTATGCTTCACGAGCGTCGCTGAATAATCCCCAATCCTTCACTCAAGCAGGCGCACTGCTCGCTTTTTTCTTGAACTGAGTCAGCGTGTACGCAGCGAGCCGAACCTTGTCTTCGCCCGTGCGCATCACTGTGCCGGTGACCGATCCCGCGACGCCCAATTCCTCGATCGAGGTCTGCAACGCTGCGTCAGCTCCGTCGATGATGATACGTCCAACAATGTCGCGATACATCCGGGCCACTCCCAGCGCAGAAACCTCTAGTCCCAATTCCGCCATCATCTTATCCGACGGGCCTTTCAGCGACGCTCCGCCAACAATTGGGCTGATCGCAACGACATCCGCGCGTCTCGCCGCAATCGCATCGCGGATTCCGGTCACCGCGAGAATCGGTCGGATACTGATGAGCGGGTTACTCGGACAGATCACGATTCCATCCGCTGCGGCGATGGCTTCCAATACTCCGGGAGCGGGTTCCGCAGACTCAGCTCCATGAAAATGAATCTTCGTCACTCTCGGAGCCGCGCGATGTTTCACGAGGTAATGTTGAAATGGCAGCAAGCCGTTTTCGGTTTCAATTTGTGTGCGCACCGGCTCATCGCTCATCGGCAAAATCTTCGCTTTGACTCCGAGGGCGCGGCGAATCGATTCGGCGCATTCGGAAAGAGTTTTGCCGCGGTGCAGCATGTCTGTGCGGTGGATGTGCGTCGCGAGATCGCGATCGCCCAAATTAAACCAGGTCTCACGTCCGTAGCGGCCCAGATAGTCACGCGCCGCAAACGTGTCTCCGTCAATTCCCCAACCGGTAGCTGGATTCACGACGCCGGCGAGGGTGTACGTGACGATGTCGAGATCGGGACAAATTGTCAGGCCATGCATCTCGATGTCGTCGCCGGTGTTAACGACGATCGTCAGTTCGCCCGGCGGCATGGCGCGCGCGAGACCAAACAACAGCTTCGACGCGCCCACTCCACCAGCTAGTGCGGCAATTCCCATTAGTAGCCAGATCCTGTGTAGTGACCCGGCTGATCCACGACTTTCAGTCGAGTCGCGCGCACGGGCATCGCTTCATCGGCTTCCGAAGATTCGGCGGAAAACACGCGGCGCAGTTGATAGGTCGTCGTGCGTTCGGCTGGCACGCGGCCGATTCTCCGGATTTGCGCGCGGAATTCGGCGGGCGAGACGTATTCGCCGTGCATTGCGCCAGCTGATTGGGAGATGTGTTCTTCCATCAGCGTGCCGCTGAAATCGTTGGCTCCTGCTTCGAGACACGCCAGTGACTCATCGAAGCCCATCTTTACCCAGGATACTTGCACGTTAGGAATCAGACCGTTGAAAAGAATGCGCGCCAGCGCATGAACCACGAGATTCTCACGCTGAGTGAATCCGGGCCGCGAACCATCCTTGCGATACAGTCGAGTTTTCTCGTGGATGAATCCGAGCGGAACGAATTCGGTGAAGCCCCCGGTTTCTTCTTGAATGTCGCGAAGCAGCAGCATGTGCCGCACCCAGTGCTCCGGCGTTTCGACGTGTCCATACATCAAAGTTGACGTGCTGCGTATTCCGACGGAATGCGCGGCGCGCACGATCTCGACCCAATGCTTCACTTTCAGCTTGTTCGGGCTTAAGGCGGCGCGGATGTCATCGTCGAGGACTTCTGCCGCTGTGCCCGGAATGGTGTTCAGTCCCGCGTCTTTCAGCATCAAAAGATATTCACGGAGTGGCATACCCGTCTTTTCGACGCCATAGGCAATCTCCATCGGCGAGAAAGCGTGAATATGCATTTCTGGAAGCGCGGAGCGAATGCCTCGAAGGATGTCGCGATAAAAGAAGCCATTGAAATCCTTCGGAAGACCGCCTTGAATGCAAACTTCCGTGGCAGCGGCTTCCCACGCCTCCTTTGCCTTTGCGACAATCTCTTCGATGGAGAGAAAATAGGCGTCGCTCGCATTTGGGCCGCGCCCGAAGCCGCAGAACGCGCAGCCGACCATGCACACGTTCGTGAAATTGATGTTTCGATTGACGACGTAGGTAATGACGTCGCCGACTTGCTTCCGGCGAAGTTCGTCGGCAGTACGAATCACCGCGATTAGATCGGCGGCATCAGCGTGAGCAAGCAGCCGGCATTGGTCGAAATCGAGTTTCCTGCCCTCGAGCGCTGACTCGAGTGCACCGCGCACGGCTGGGCGCGCCGCAGTTAGGGCGTCATTGAGAGATTCGCGTGCTGCGGGAGTTACCGAATTGACGACGGCCATCTAGTCTCCAGTCTTTGCAAAACCATCGGCAGCAGCGAGTGACGAAACGTATGGCCGGACGGCATCGTGCAGAAAGCCATCGCGCTCGATGAATTCAGGATAAATAGCGAGGCGCGCACGCAAATGAAATCCGGCGTCGGCGGTTCGCTCGCCGAGCGTGGCAATGTGCGGCCACGCTGCCTCGGGATTGATGAAATCGGGCGTTACGGGAGAGATGCCGCCCCAATCGTTGATACCAGCCTCGAGAAGCCGCGGATAATCGTGAGCGCTCAAATTTGGCGGCGCTTGGAGATTCATGTCGCCGCCCAGCACGAGCCTCGTTAAGGCCACAGTGCGCAGCATTTCATCCAAGTCAGGTTCGGAATTCGCGGCCATCGGCGTCGCGGGTTTGGCGCGAAAATTCTGAACGATGACTTCCTGGATGTGGCCGTGGCGCGCATGAAGCTCGCGGATAGCAAGCAAGGAATCCACGCGCTCTTCCCGCGTTTCGCCGATGCCAATCAAGATGCCCGTCGTAAACGGAATTTTCAGGCGGCCCGCGTCTGCGATGGTGCGGAGGCGCTTGCGCGGCGCTTTGTCGGGCGCTTGCCAATGTGCCTGACCGCGACCCATTAGCCGCGGGCTTGAATTTTCGAGCATCAGGCCGAGGCTTGCATTCGACGTCTTGAGTTCGGCGAGATCGGCGGCGCTCATCAAACCGGGATTTGAATGCGGCAGCAGACCGGTTTTTTCGAGCGCGAGCCGCGTCATCGCCGCGAGATATTCGAGGGTCCGCTCGAAGCCTTGAGCGCGGAGAAATTCGCGCGCTTCGGGGAACGCAACCTCGGGCTGATCGCCGAGGCTGAAAAGCAATTCATGGCATCCGGCACGCCGTGCGGCTTCGGCAGCGGCGATCACGTCTTCGGGCGTCATATAGCGCCCACCCGGCTCGCCGGGATCGCGACGGAACGTGCAATAGCCGCAACGGTCGCGGCAGAACGTCGTGAGAGGAATGAACGCCTTGCGGGAGTAACTGATCGTGCGTCCCTTGACGCGATTCCGCAGAGAGGATGCTGCTTCGAGGAGCGCGGCGGTCTGCGCGTGTTCGATCAATAGAACCGCATCTTCGCGGGTGAGAAGCCCGCCTGATTCGCCGAGCGCTAGCGCCCGGTCAATCGTACGTTGATCCAGCTGGACCTCGGAAGACTTCGTGTTTGGCGTGCCGATGATCGTTCCCATTGGACTTTGTCCGAGGCGCTTGGGACTGAATACCGATCTGACCTGAAAGCCGAAAGAATCTTCTATCGAAACATATCTTCGCTCGGCGGACGAATCAACTCTTGCGCGCGCCCTCGCCCCGCTGGCAATGTAACGCCTCGAATGATTACGACCGGAACCTGCGCGGCTTTCTTCATCACCAGGCCCGCCGCAGCGGCGAGTTCATCAGCGACCGCGACAATCGTCGCGTTGAGCATGTGGCCGCTCGCATCCTTCTCGCCGCGCAAATCTTCGAGCACTGAAAAGCCCGCGGCGCCGATGGCGACATTTGCCAAGCCCAACCGCCAGGGACGTCCGAATGTGTCTGAAATAATCGCCGCCACTCGCACACCGGAAAGTGCCTTGAGCCGCTTAACGAATTTCTGCGCCGATGCGTCGGGATCGAGCGGAAGGCACGTGACCGATCCTCTGGTCCGCACATTCGAACGATCGACGCCCGCATTCGCGCAAACAAATCCGTGACGCGTTTCGACGATTAGCACCCGCTCGCTCATTCTGATGATGCGCCGGGACTCGCGCAACACAACCTCGACGAATCGCGGATCCGCGCTGAGCGTTCGCGCCCAAGTTCGCGCGAGCGCCGAAGGGGCGACGTCTCGCAACCGGACGATGCGCCCTTCGGCCTTCGAAAAAATCTTCTGCGCGAGGACAACAACGTCGCCGGTCTCGATCCCGGCTCCTTCGCGCTGTGCCGCGTTCCACACGAGGCGCGCGATGTCTTCGCCCGGCCTTACTTCCGGCAGCGTCCGCAAACCGATCAGCTCGATTCGGCGCGGTACCTGCCGGCGCGAACTCGGCTGCGTCATTTCGCCGGACCGATGCCCGTAATCCGGATGCCCGATCCCAAAACCTTGTAGCGGCGATTTACGCCAATCAAGAAAGCCGTCAGCGACTCGACGATGCGCGAGTTCTCAAGTTTCCCACCGTCCACGTAGCGACAATTCGGAATCGCCTCAACCCACGGCCGGAGCCACGCGCGAACCTCGGCGCTATCGGCACAAACGAACACGTCGCAATCCACCGGTTGATTTGATTCCTGAAGCGCATGCGCAGATACATTTTGAAAGGCCGCGGCAACGTGGACGGTGTCCGGCAGAAGCCGCTTGGCCTGCTCGGCTGCAGAGCCGGCCCAGAGGCCCAAAATGCGCGTCGCCGCGCCGCCTACCGTGGCTTCGAGCGGAACGGTGCAATCCACCACGGTTTGTCCCGTACGCAATTTCTCACGAATGGAGAGCAGCGTGGCGGCCTGGGCGGAAAATGGGACGGCGATCACGACGATCCAGGACTGAAGAATGGCTTCTTCGTTGACGAATCCTTGAACTTTCGCCGTCGGCCCGATGTTGTCGCGGATTTTCTGCGCTGCTTCTTCGGCGCGCGATGCTACGCGCGAGCCGATTACGACATTGAATCCCGCGAGTGCCCAGCGTAACGCCAATCCGTAACCCAGGTCTCCGGTGCCGCCGACGATTGCAATGGATTCATCTGACATAGAGATTCGACGCGAAGTTCCCGCGAACGGACGAGATGTATTCTATGCAACTGGCCGTCGTTCGTGAAACAAAAATCGTAGTTCGTGATGGTCATTGATTGTAAGCCGACACGGCGGCAAGGGCCTCGGAGTTCTGAACGATGCAGTGCGGCGGGCGAAGAATTTGTCGCGCGCATATGGCGAGCGCTAATGGCTGTTGTTCGCGACCGGCGCGCTCGGCTGCATTTGGGCATGAACTTTGGAATCCTGCCAGCCGCCGCCCAGCGCTTTGATGAGCTGCACAGTTGTCAGCAGACGATATTCGCGGAGTTGCGCTGAAAGGACCTCGTTGTCGAGGACCGTACGCTGGGCATCAATCACTTCAAGGTAGTTCGCGAGACCTTGTTTGTAGCGCGCGGTTGAAATTTCGGCGGTCTTCTGCGCGGCGGTCACAGCTCTATTCTGCGTGGCCTCCTGATCCTCGAGAACTCGCAAGCCGGCGAGGCCGTCTTCGACTTCCTTGAAGCCCGTCAAAACTTGCTCGCGATAATTTGCGACATTCTCATCGTATGCGGCGCGCGTTCGTGCGAGATTAGCCGTGAGACGCCCGCCTTCAAAGAGTGGTTGCGAAGCGCCTGCCATGGCCGTCCAGACGGCGCTTGAAAGATTGAAAAGCTGGGTGATGTTGTCGGTCTGGTAGCCGACACTTGTCCCCGTGAGGCTCAACGACGGAAAGAACGCGGCGCGGGCGACTCCAATTTGAGCGTTCGCAGACGCCATCAAGCGCTCGGATTCCGCGATGTCCGGGCGGCGCTCCAAAAGATCCGACGGCAAGCCGACGGGAATCGGAGGGGGCTCGAGGGCCAGCGGATTTTCAGGAACTGTGAATTCGGAAGCAGGCCTGCCAACGAGAAGCGCAAGCGCGTGCTCAAATTGCGCGCGTTGCACGCCGAGGCCGACGAATTGAGACTGAATCGTGGCGAGAAGGGTCTCCGCCTCAGAGACGTCGAGTCCGCTGGCGACGCCGCCGGAGTGGCGAGCCTGAGTCAGCTTAAGAGCCTTCTCAAGCAGATCTATATTGCCCTTCAGGATTGCGCGATCTGTATCCACGTAGCGAAGCGACAGATAATTCTGCGCGATATCAGACTTCAGCGTGAGAAGAATGTTCTCGTAATCAGCTTCAGTGGCCTGATATTGCGCACGCGCGGATTCGGTTGCCCGCCGGACGCGGCCCCAGAGATCGATTTCGTAGTTCAAATCCACGGGAAGATTGAGAGTGTTGTCGGTGTAAGGCGTGGTGACAAATCCCGGAGGATTCTCGCGTGTGCCGGAATACCGAGTTCGCAAGGCGGATGGATCGAGCGTGACAGTCGGGTACAAATCGGCGCGCGTGATACGAAATTGCGCCCGCGCTTGCGCTACACGCGCCATCGCAGCTTGCAGCGGCGGATTGTTGACCATCGCTTGCGATTCGAGCTCGTTCAGTTTCGGATCGCCGAATACTTCCCACCAATTGCCCTTGGCGATCGCGTCGTTTGGCGTCGCCGCCTTCCAGCCCGCGGGAGGAGCTTCCTTAAATGAAGACGGAACCTCCACGGCAGGGCGATGGTAATTCGGCCCGACCGTGCACCCCGCCAATAGAGCTCCGATAAAGCAGGCGAAAAACGCGGCGCTTCCGCGTGACCGGCGTGACGTTCGTATTTGGCTCTCGGCTGGCATTGAATGTTCGGATTTATTTAGAGTTCGAATCGGCGGGCGCATTTTGCGTCACATTCACAACATCGCCCTCACCGATCGAATCAGGCGGATTCAAGATGATCGAGTCATCGGAATCGATTCCGGACAAAATTTCCATGCTGGTTCCGAGATCGCGCCCGAGGGTCACACTTTTCAAATGGACCGTGCCCTTCTGCGTCACGACGGCAACCTGAGTTCCCTGCGCCCTGAAAATAAGCGTATTCGATGGAATCGCGAGCGGCGGTTCGACGAATTTCAAGTGGAAATTCACGGTCGCATACGACCCGGGAAGAAGTTCGCCCGTCGGATTCGGCACTTGCACTTCGGTAAGCAGCGTGCGGGACGTAGGATCAATCGCTCCGGCCGTTCGAACAACTTTCCCCGGAAATGTGCGGTGCGGAAACTCGGGTATCTCAAGATCCGCCGGAACGCCCGCTACCATCGAGCGGCTGTAGGCCTGCGGGACGCTCACGTAAATCCTGAGCACATTCGTCTGCGCCATCCGGAAGAGCTGCGCGGAATTTCCATTCTGAATCAGCGCGCCGACATCCACACTCCTCGTGGTCACGATTCCAGAAAATGGCGCGGTCACTTTTTTAAATGACTGCAAATCCTTCAACCGGTCAACATTTGCCCTTGCTGCCTGCAAATCGGCCTGGCGTGCTTTGTAGGCGGATACATTCTGATCCACTTCCTGCTGCGAAACGCCGTCTGATTTCAGCAATTCGACCCAGCGATCGGCCGTGGACTTCGCAAGATCCAGGTTCGCTTGCGCCTGCAGTTCGGCGGCTTCAGACTGACGAAGCTCCTGGTCGATTTCCGGAGTTTCGATCTCGGCGAGCAGTTGGCCCTCTTTAACGTGCGCCCCGATATCGAAATACCACTTTTTCAAATACCCGTTTGTGCGCGCGTAGATCGGCGTTTCGAGATACGCTTGAATATTTCCGGGGAGCAGGATTTCGCCTGAGCTACCGGACGGAAGCGCGTGAACGACGGCAACCGGTGTGGTGGCCGCGCTCTTACCCGAGGAATTGAGCGACGCGCGTACGCTGCGGCGGCTCTCGATTCCCCACAGCGCCAGTCCCACAAAAACAAGAACTACGACTACGAACACGATAACTCGCGAAGAGCGTCCGCGCCGCTCGGGCGCCCCTTCGGTAACGCCATAATCTTTTATATCGTCGTGGCCCATGGCTATCGCTATCTAAATCCTTTCTGTATGCGTCTGTGTCCGCAGGGCAACCTATCCCGGAGCCATTTCAGACTCGTCCTCTGACAGCGGCTGCGAGTATCCCTTTCGACGGATGTAGCTATACACGACCGGAACAAAAAAAACTGTTCCTACAGTGGCGAACAACAAGCCGCCGATGACAGCACGGCCGAGCGGAGCATTTTGTTCGCCGCCCTCGCCCAATCCGAGAGACATCGGCAACATACCGATGATCATCGCGAGCGCCGTCATCAAAATCGGGCGAAGCCGCGTGAATCCTGCGCCACGAGCCGCCTCGGTGGAAGTTTTACCCTCTTCGCGCATTTGGCTTCCGGCGAATGTGACGAGCAAAATACTGTTGGACGTCGCGACTCCGATGCACATAATCGCGCCCATTAACGATGGCACACTCATCGTCGTATGGGTGATAAACAGCATCCACACGATGCCCGAGAAAGTACCGGTGAGCGCGGTGATGATGATGAACGGGTCAGCCCACGATTGAAAATTGACAACCATCAGGAGATAGACAAGAAGAATCGAAAACATGAGGCCAACTCCGAGGCTCACGAACGATGTGCGCATGGTTGCTACCTGGCCGCGAACGGCGACCGTGGTTCCGCGCGGCAGCTTGCCTTTGAATGATTCGACGACGCGATTGACATCCGAAGCGACGCCGCCCAGGTCGCGGTCTTGCGCGCTCGCGTAAATTTCCACCACCGGCTGCGTGTCATAGTGGGTCACGACCGCAGGCCCGACTTCGCGACTAATGTTCGCCACGTTGTCGAGTATCTGAGACTGCCCCGTTTTCCCAATCACCGGAATCGTCTGTACGTCCGAAAGGGAGTCAACGCGATACTGCGGCGTCTGCGTGGAGACGCTGTACGGAATGCCCTGAGGGCTGATCCAGAAGTTCGGCGCCGTTTGAAAGCTCGTCGTCAGGGCTACCAGCGCATTGTTCGCGACGTCCTGCTGCGTGAATCCAACGGTCTCGGCACGAGTGCGGTCCACGTTGATCCTCAGCTTCGGCAGATCGAGAGCCTGCTGGATATGAACGTCCACCGCGCCGCCGATTTCCTTGATTCGCGGAAGCATCTCACGCGCGACATCAAAATTCGCCAAGAGATCCGGACCTACGAGCTGAATATCAATCGGCGATGGTAAGCCGAAATTGAGGATTTGGCTGACGATGTCCGCGGGCTGAAAGAAAAAGTCGGAGCCGGGAAACTCGCCAGGGAGGCTCTGCCGAAGCTCGCGTACATAGCCGGCCGAAGGGTGATGGCCGGGCTTGAGCGAGATCAGGATTTCCGCGTCTGATGTTCCGATGACGCCGCTTGTAGTGTACGACAGATTAATTCCGCTGTAGGGCAAGCCGATATTGTCGAGAATTCCGCTCAACTCTTCCGGCGGAATGGTTTTGCGAATCGCAGCTTCGACGCGATCGCACAGCGCGGCCGTTTCTTCGACTCGCATCCCGATCGGCGCGCGGAGGTGAAGACGAAGTTGGCCGGAATCCACGGTGGGAAACAAGTCTGAGCCCAGGAATGGAACCAGGAACATCGTGGCTGCGCAAAACGAAAGAAACAAAGTGCCGAAAAGCAGGCGGTTCTGCAGGCACCAATCGAGCGCTTCGACGTAACGGTCGCGGAATTTGTCGAAACCGTGCTCAAACCTCTCATGGAATCTCTTGAACCAGCCGGCCTTCTCGGGCGCTTCCCGATGCGCCGCAAGTTTGCGGCGCTCGGCGCGGAAGAAGAAGAGCACCAGGGTAGGGACGATGGTACGCGAGAGCAAATAGGAAGCGAGCATCGCGAACACAACAGCTTCGGCGAGCGGCCGGAAGAGATATCCGGCGATGCCGCGCATGAAGAAAATTGGGACGAAGACGATGCAGATGCTGAGCGTGGCGACGAATGCGGGCGTCGCGATTTGCTGCGCGCCGGTCAGAATCGTTTCGTGAAGGCTCTTGCCCTCGGGCAGCAGCCGATTAATGTTTTCGATCTCGACGGTGGCGTCGTCGACGAGAATACCGACCGCGAGGGCAAGGCCTCCGAGGGTCATGATGTTGATCGTCTCGCCTAGCGCGCTTAAAACGAGAAGCGAAGTGAGAATCGAGAGCGGAATCGAAACGGCGACGACGACGGTGCTGCGCCAGCTCCCGAGGAATATCAGGATCATGATCGCCGTGAGACACGCGGCGATGATCGCTTCTTTGACTACGCCATCAACCGCGGCGCGAACGAACAAAGACTGATCGATCGTCTTGCGCAGTGTGAGGCCAGGCGGCAGCGAGGCCTCGATATCCGGGAGCATGTTGACGATGCCGGATACGACGGCGAGGGTTGACGCGTTCCCGTTCTTGAGAACGGTGAGCAGCGCGCCGCGGCGACCATCCTGCCGGACGATGTTGGTTTGAAACGATGCGCCGTCGTGCACGAAGGCAACATCGCGGACGTAAACCATCGCGCCGTTCACCATCTTGATCGGCAGGTCGTTTAGTTCCGGCACTTTCTTCGGCGTGCTATTGAATTCGATGTTGTATTCACGGTCGCCAATCTTTGACGTGCCTTGCGGCAAAATCAGGTTCTGATTGTTCAGCGTGCCCACGACGTCCGCGCCGGAAATTCCCTTCTCGAAAAGTGCGCGCGGATCGAGATCAACGTTAATTTGCCGTTGCTTGCCCCCGTACGGCCAGGGAATCGCCGCGCCAGGAACTGTGACGAGACGCGGGCGGATAAAATTGGTCCCGAGATCAAACAATTGCTGCTCTGAAAGCGTGGCGCTGCTCATGCCAAGCTGAAGAATTGGCACGCTTGATGCGTTATAGGCGATGACAAGCGGCGGCGTGGTCCCCGGAGGCGCTCCCTTTAAGATCGTCTGCGAGATCGCGGTCACCTGCGCGACAGCGCCTTCGATTCTCACGCCGGGCTGAAAAAAAAGTTTCATGATCGAGATGCCGTTGAGCGACGTCGATTCGATATGTTGAATGTCGTTTACGGTCGTCGTGGCCGCGCGCTCGGAGTTGCCGGTAAGCCGATCCGCCATTTCTTGAGGCGACAGGCCCGAGTAAGTCCAAACGACGCTGACGACAGGAATGTTGATATTCGGAAATACGTCGGTCGGCGTATTCAAAATAGCCACAACGCCGAGGATAATGATGAGCAGGGACGCAACCACAAAGGTGTACGGCCTGCTGAGTGCGAGCCTTACGATCCACATAGATTCAAGTTTTCCTGGCGGCACTTCACTCTAGCGTTCGTCTCCAACGCTAGTCGGCGGCTCTGGTCTTAGACGTGTCGTAGTACGTCAAGTTTCAGAAACCAAATGCATGCGTTGTTCATAAGTATCGGCTCATTTGGGTGAAAGCTACGTGAAGATGACTGCGCGTCAACGCGTCGCAGTCTTCGTCCGTACTGGCTCGATGGGGCCCGTTCCGGCACCCGATGTCTCGATGGCGGCTCTGATCTCAGTGAGATCTTGATCGGTCAGCGTCAGAGTTCCGGCTTGGATCCAACCATCCACTTGTTCGGGCGAACGAGCACCTACGATAGCTCCTGTAACGCCCGGCCAACTCAGTGTCCAAGCCAGGGCTACCGCAGAAACTGTGACGCCGTGCCGGCTCGCGATCGGCTTCAGAGCGTCGCGTAGCATGAGATTCGCGCCCAGATTTGGCTGCTGAAATTCGGTGCTGCGTTTGCGCCAGTCATCGTCGGCAAATCGAGCGACACGGTCGGGACCAAATGTGTCCGTCAGAATGCCTGACTGCATCGGGCTGTACACGATTACGCCCGTCTCATGAGCAGCGCACCACGGAATCACGTCCTGGCCAGAATTCCTGCGAATTAGCGAGAATGGCGGCTGAAGCGAGTCCACGTGACGAATGCGCTCGGCGCGCTCGAGTAACTCCACGGTGAAATTCGAAACACCTGCGGCCCTGACTTTTCCTTCGCGCACAAGCCGATCCATCTCGGCCCAGGAATCCTCGATCGGAATTCCCGCTTCGTCAGGCCAATGGAACTGATACAGGTCAATGCGCTCGACGCCAAGCCGTTTCAGCGATGCGTCAAGCTCGCGGCGGATGGATTCGGGTTTGAGGCTCCGATAGCCGGGCTCGTACGGCTTCGTGGGATCGGCAACGACTCCGCACTTTGTGAAGATATATGGCTGCTCGGAGAGTGGAATTTCGGCGAGGGCGCGACGTACGACCACTTCCGAGTGCCCGATTCCGTAGATCGCCGCCGTGTCAATCCAATTGACGCCTCGTTCGACCGCGCGGCGAATTGATGCAATTGATTTTGCGTCGTCCTGCGGTCCCCAGCTGTACGCCCAGCCTCCGCCACCGGCGGCCCAGGCCCCAAATCCGACCGTGGTGATTTCGAGACCCGATCGTCCGAGCTTCCGTTTATTCAGCTGATTCGAACCCATTGCGCCGCCCTCCAAATTCTGTTTCACGCTTCTACTACATACAGTTACGATGAGCGAAGTGAAGTCGAAGATTCTACGACTTAGTCTCTAAGCGCGAAGGGGGATTTCGCGAGAGGATGGAGGCGCGGGTGGGATTCGAACCCACGAATGGAGGTTTTGCAGACCTCTCCCTTGGGCCACTTGGGTACCGCGCCGCAACGGTAAGTATAACGA
>Ga0182018_10001924_pt1 | contig 22149 bp, 13 predicted proteins | sample 812P2MmetaG_FD_120490 | JGI IMG/M metagenome (GOLD analysis project Ga0182018, IMG submission 120490) | Permafrost microbial communities from Stordalen Mire, Sweden - 812P2M metaG | ecosystem: Environmental > Terrestrial > Soil > Wetlands > Permafrost | place: Sweden: Stordalen | collected...
GGGTTTTGGAGCGCCAAACTTACGGCCGTCCGCCTCCTCGCCAAATACCTCGGGCTGCTGATCTGGCCGGCACACCTCTCGTGGGACTATTCTTACGCCCAGATTCCCATGGTCACCGGCAGCCTGGCGGATTGGGCCGGATGGTTGGCCGTCGCCGCGGTGGGTGTAGCTGCCTTCCTGGCCTACCGCTCGCGGCGCACCGTCTTCTTCGCCATCGGGTTTGCCTTCGTCACGTTTCTGCCGACCTCCAACCTGGTGGTGCCGGTCGGGAGCATCCTGGCGGAGCGCTTCCTCTACCTGCCGGCCGTCGGGTTGGCCATATGCCTGGTGGTGGCCGCGGATGGTCTGGGGCGCAAGACCGGTTACTCGCGGATGGCCCCGGTGGTGTTGGGCGTCATCGGGGCCATCCTGGCGGCGCGGACGTGGGCGCGGAACGCCGATTGGCGGGACAGTGTCACGGTGACCGCCGCGGGTGTGGAAACCTCGCCCGACAGTTATAAGACTCACGGCGCGCTGGCGTTGGCACTGTTCGAGGCCGGCCCCGATCCTGCCAATTTGGACCGCGCGATCGCGGAAGCCGAGAAAGGCCTGGCGATTCTGAACGGGCTGCCGGACGATCGACTGAACTCCGAAGCCTTCCTGCAAGCCGCCGACTACTACCGGGCGAAGGGCAGCCGGATCGCCATGGGCGACCCGGACCACGGCGTGTTGACGGCGGAGAGCCGGCGGGCGTTCCAAAGGGAACTGCAACTGCTGCTGCGCTCGCAGTCCGTCGTGGAAGCAAGCTATCGCGGCGCGACGGCGCAGGCGCGGGCTCAGGGCGCACCGCTTCCGCAACTGGATGCCGCTAAGTTCGTCGAACTGGAGGACGCCATTTCCGCGGCGTACCTGCGGCTCGGCGACCCGGCACAAAGTGCGGCGGCGGCCGCCGCCGCGATCGGGCGGGCTCCGCAAACGGCCGAGCCCTACGGCCTGCTGGCGGCTGCGTCGCTCGTGGACGGGAAGGCGGAGGATGCCGCCATCACGCTGTTCGAAGGCATTTTTGCGACTGCCGACGTGGGCTTGAGGGTTAAGCTGGAGACTCTCTATCAAGACGGCTTGGCTGGGCAGGGCTGCGCGATGGTAGCGGGCCCAAACGGTCCAAGAATAAACCCCTCCTGCGAAATAGTGCGTAGACACGCCTGTTCCGCCGCGGCCCGGTTGATCGCGGTGTATACGGGGATCGGCCGCCAGGATCTGGCGATTCAGCTCCGGGGTAAGGTGGGCAACGCCTTCGGCTGCCGGTGAGCCCGTTTTCATGAGAATCGATGCCGATGTGGACCCCGCTGGGCGGAAGTGAAAGCGTTTCGGACAGGAAATGGCTGTCGGACATTGAGAAGAGTGAGCAGGCGATCGGTAATCTCTTGCGGTCTTTGCGGTCCATGAACGTGTGTACGTGTGGGGCTCAGTGGTAAAATTGGCCGAGAGGATTTTGGCATGAGACGGCATCCACCCTGGTATCAGTGGAAGAATACTTGAACCGCGCCTACAAACCCGATAGGGATTTTGTAGACGGCGTTGTATTGGAGCGGCACGGGGGCACGCAACGGCACAGCTTATTGCAGGCAATTCTTACGAGCTTCTTCAGGCAGTATCGGAAGTCTCACCGGATCGGCGTGTTTCCGGAAGCCCGCCTGCTGGTGGATGCCGCCAGCGGCCGTCATCGCATTCCCGATGTCATGGTCCTTGAAGTTCCCTACACGAAGGGCAAGGTTGTGGTGGACGTGCCCGCGATTGTCGTGGAGATCAAATCGCCCGACGATACGTTCGACGATCTCGTCGATCGATGTTTCGACTACCAGAAACTTGGGGTTGGCAACATCGTAGTAATGGACCCGGACAACCAGCGGGCTTGGCTGTTTCAGCAAGGCAACATGCGGCTTCTTATCGGAGCGCCTATCCGCCTGAATCTCTTTCGGAAAGAACTCACAATCGACTTCCCGTTCTCTCAGATGTTTGCAGAACTTGATGACGACGATTCAGTGAACAACCCCCTAGATCCGATGGCATGAGGAAGCCATAACGCCGCACGCTCTTCCTGCCCATTGGCGCGTCCACAATGGCTTCGTTTGTGGGTCCGTTCCCCCTGGACAGCTCCCGGGATTCGACGAACCGGACGCTATTCCTTCCGAGACCGCAGCCAGTCGAGCGCCTGGCGGGTCTGGGGATTGTGGTCGAGCCGCATCGCGGTCTCCAGTTCCGCGAGCGCGGCCGCACGCTGACCGGGCTGCTGCGCCAGGGCGACTCCCAGGTTGTAGTGGGCGTCCGCGTAGTCCGGTTCGAGGCGTAGCGCGGCGCGATACTCGGCAATGGCCTCCATGGTGTGGCCCGGCATGCGGGCGAGGGCGCTGCCCAGATTGTTATGCGCCGGGGCAAAATCGGGATTCGCCCGCACGGCCGCCCGAAACTCGGCAATCGCCTCCGGATACCGCTCCGGCACTTGCGCCAGCAAAGTTGCCAGGTTATAGTGCATTTCCGCGGAGTCCGGCTGTAGCCGCGCCGCGGTCTCCAACTCGGCGATGGCTTCCCTCTCACGGCCTGGCATTTGGGCCAGCGCCGTTCCCAGATCGTAGTGCGCCCCGGCGCTGTCCGGTTGATCGCGTACCGCGGCTTGATACTCGGCCACCGCCTCTTCCGCGCCCCCTGGCATTTGCGCCAGCGCCGCTCCCAGGTTGGAGTGGGCCTTGGCGAAGTCCGGCTGGCTGTGTAGCGCGGCCCGATACTCGGCAATGGCGTCCGGCAGACGGCCCGGCATACGGGCGAGGACGCTGCCCAGATCGTTATGTGCCGGGGCATAATCGGGATCCGCCCGCAAGGCCGCCCGAAACTCGGCGATCGCTTCGGGCACGCGTCCAAAATTCTTTGCCAGCACCGTGCCCAAGCGGTCGTGAGCCTCCGCGGAATCCGGCCGCAACCGTAGCGCCGCCTGGAACTCGGCAATCGCATCCGGCACGCGCTCCGGGATTTGCGCCAGAGCGATTCCCAGCTCGATATGGGCCTTCACGTAGCCCGGCTCCTCCCGCAACGCCGCCTGAAACTCGGCCATCGCGTCGGACAACCGGCCGGTTGATTTCATCAGTGCGAGGCCCAGGTTGAAGTGGGCATCGGCGCAGCCGGGTAGAATCCGCAGCGCCGCTTGGAACTCGGCGATTGCCTCTGTCAACTGTCCGTTTGCCATCAACACCTCTCCCAGGTTGTTGTGCGCAAGGACGGCGGCCGGGGAAACCTTCAGCGCGCTGGTCCAGAGTGCGCGCCCGTCGCGCCAGTCGAGGTTGCGGGCGTAAGTTCGAGCGGCAAACGCCAGGCATATCAAGCCCGTCGCGCTCCAGACTACCTGCCTCGCCGTGAGGCCGCGCCGCGACATCCGCTGACTAAGCAGCCGCAGTGCGGCGACCGCGCAGCCCGCCAGACCGATCGACCCGAGATACAGGAACCGCTCGGCCATCATGCTGCCGATCAGGATCACCAGGTTGGCAGTGGGCGCGATCGCCACAAAGAAGAATCCGATGAAAAAACTCGCCGTCCGGTGCGAGCGCCGCCACCCGACCGCCGCAAGCGCGCCGGCCAGGCAGAGCACCAGCGCCAGCAGCGCCTTGGCGTCCTCCCAATCCAACCGCCAGCCGAATACCGGCACGGCGTTGAAGGAGTAATCCGCCGACAGGTGGACCGGCCAGAGGAACAGCCACGCCAGCTTGCCAATTACTTTGATCGCCGTCAGCCGGGCCGTCCAGAACCCAACACTGGCCAGCGGATTCTCAAGGAAAACGATCTGCAGATGCGTGTGCGCGGCGCCGCGCAAGCAGAGATAGGCCGCAAATGGCAGTAGCAGGGCGGCATAAGCGGGCGCGCGCCGGCGCCACCCTCCGGGCTTGCCAAACGTCAGATCGTAGAGCAGAGCCATGGCCGGCAGCACGGCCGCGCTCTCTTTCGAAAAGAGCCCCACGGTTTGCGCCGCCACCATGGCGGCCAGCCACGCGGTCTTGGCCCTCCCGGACGAGGATGCGCTCTTGACATAGCACAGCAGGCCCGCGATTACTCCGCACGCCATCAGCAGGTCGGCGCGCCCCACGATATTGGTGACCGATTCGGTGAGCAGGGGATGGACACCCCACAAGGCGGCCAGAGCCCACGCCAGGTCGATCTCGCCAAAAACCAACATGCCCAACGCATACACCAGCGTGACGTTTCCGAGGTGCAGCGCCAGGTTGATGGCGTGATATCCCGCCGGCCGCGGACCGTTGCCCAGCACCGCATAGTTCAACAGATAAGTGAAAGTGGTGAGAGGGCGATAGAGCCCCGAGACGGATTTGCCGTACCAATAATCCCCGGTAAGAATCTCCGCGGCGTTGTGCAGGGTGGCCTGGTGGACGCGGGGATCGTCCAGGATCAAGGGGGCATTGTCGAAGATCAGACCCGCCCGCCAGGAATCGGAATACGCCACGCCCACCAGCGTCCAAAGCGCCAGAACGCGCCACACGTGAGGCCAGCGGAATTGGCGCGCAACGGGGGCCGCGACAACCGGCACGGCACTCGCGGGACCGGCGCGCACTTTCGACCCCTTGGAGGCCCGGCTCATTTTCGTATGCAGTATAGCGCAGACGCCTGGCCCATAATGAGCAAGCTCTCCATTACGTCCATTACGTGGGAGCCGATGGGAGCCGAGGGAGCCGAAAGGGAGCCGAGGGAGCCGAGGTTGCGATGTTTTAGCGTTGCGACGGCTCACCATTCCGCCATCACGGTGTCGCGGCATTATGATGGCGTGTCGCCCCAGGGTTTCGACTGTACAATGTTGCAGTCGTGGCACTTCGATGTTTTAATGCTGCGACGGCGCACCTTTTTGACGTTGCAGTGTCATGCCATTGAGCTTCTTCGATGTCGTGCCATTTTGGCATTGCGGTGTTGTGATGGCATCAATCTGCAATGTCGCAGCATCTTTGACGGTTTATCGTTTCGATGGCATAGTGCCGCAGTGTTGCGACACTGTGGCGTCGTAACGCTGTGATGGCTCGGCATTGGGACGGAAGGTGACCTCAAAATTGCATTCGATAAGCAGCCGACGCGTTGAAACAGCCACGGAAGAGGGCAGGGGGCTTTAGCCGCGGAGCGAGGTGTTCACGCCGCTTTCCCACTCCTGCAGCATCCGTTGCCCAGTCTCGGCAAACTCCGGATGCGCCTTCATATGGGAGTGAACTTCCCTTGTGGTCTCCTGAATCGCTTCGGCGATCCGCTCCAGAATCTGCCTGGTTTTCGCGGGCGTACTGCCCCCTCGTGTTTCACCGAGCTTCCTCAGCTCCTTTGCCGTCGGCCATCTGGTCGAGCCGTTGAGGGTCAGGGCCAGGCTGTCTTTGGGGAGGTACACGGAGGTCGTCACCAGATCGTAGACCGGCGCGAGCCGTGCTTCGCCCTGTACATCGTCATAGACGATCCCGAAATTCTTCAGATGCGCGTCGCCATTGCGAAGCGCGCAGTTAAGCGCAATCAGGCTGAAGAGCTTCTCCGTGTCCTCGTTGACATGGGTGGAGTTCGCGAACTGGGCGAACCGCTTCATCACCGAGGTCTCGTAGCTGCCGCGATATTTTTCGTCGGTCCTTCGGGCATTGAGTGCGCAGAAATCCTCGAATCCCCGGTACGTCCCGTCCATGCGCAGATCGAAGCGGTCGATGACCAGCGCCATGCCGTCTTCCGCCAGGCGAAAAGGGGGCACATCGAGTCCGCACCTGCGCGCCGCCATAAGGCATAAATACTCGTTGGCGGCAAGCTGCGGGTATTCGTTCGGCTCCCACAGCTTTACAATATGCGTTGCGCCCCGGTAGCTGGATGAGAGGCGGTGACCGGTATGCTCCATCTCGGCGAAGGCGTTTTCGTCGCGCACAAGGATCTTGGGCTGCACGCCGCTGATGCCCGAGAAGGACGCGAACTTCTCCAGCAGGTAACGGAACAGGTCGCCGCCGCGCTTGCGTTCGAGAATCCCATCGACCGACTGGAACGGCACGTCCTCGTGCAGTTGCTCCTTGTCGCCGGTGTAGCGGATGCGGCCGACTTGCGAGCGGCCGACGATCGACAGCAGGTCGAATTCGTCAAACGTGCCGGTGGCTTTCGCAAAAGCAAGGCGCAGGCGCTCGCGCAGAAACCCCTCCGGCAGATTCATCTCGAAGATAGGAGGCAGGCCGAAGGGTACACTCCAGGAGGGGAGGCGCACCGGCATCGTAATGGATACCGCGCGCGCGGCGGACGTATCGGGCAGGTAGGCGAATGTGCTGCCGCGCTCGCCGTGACGGTCAAGCAGTCCCGCCTCAGCGGCGTCGGTCCAGACTTTTATCATCTCGATCCTCCTGCATCAGTTCGTCGAGGGTAGGGCGCTGCGAACCCGCGGTCTGGAGCTTCAGCTCAAGTCCAAGAGCGGCAAGTAGCTTGGTGAGCTTTGAAAAGCCCAGTTCGCCGGCGCGTCCGTTTTCAAGCGCGTCGAGCGTGGCGCGGCTGACGCCCGCCTCGCGCGCGAGGGCGGCCTGACTGAGTTTGAGCGTTTTGCGGCGCTCGGCGATCTCAGTGCCTATGGAGATCAGGTCCAACATACTGCCTAATATACTAGGCAGATAGGTTATTTGCAAGAAGTTTGCCTAATATACTAGGCATGCTAACAGACGAAGCGGTCCTGATGCCCTAACGCAAAAGCTCCAAATGGGTGTCAAGTCTTACTTATAAAACTTGACATATAGAAACGGCTGCCTGCGGTGTGCCGGCCGTTGGCGAGGTTGATTTCGCTCCTGAATCCTTCACTCCACTTTCACTCAGTTAAGGGGCGATTTGCTTGCGGAATTCGGGAAGTTGCTGATTTCAATGCACCTGGATTTACCGCCGTAGACGCCATTGTCGTTTATTTTCAATCTACGGTCATCTTCCCAAGCTGGACGTCGCGGGTTCGATCCCCGCCTCCCGCTCCATAGAATCAAGCACTTGCACACCTCGTCCGGGAGCATCCTGAGTTTGCAGCGCGCAAGGCCTGCACCCGCATCGAAACCTGGTCGGAAATCCAACGCGGTTTGCCCAAGGATCAATTCAAGAGGCGAGGGGATCAAAACGATCCGATCCCTTCGACGTGAATGTCATTACAGCTCGATTATTCGCGGAAGGATCGAAGACTCTCACTGCCGATAGCCCGTCTAAATGCCTATCTATCTACGATCACACGTGGTCATTTCGGGGCCCTCACCAGGCGGAAACCGATAGCGCTGCTGCGATGCTGTGGGGGCTCGTAGCTGCGACAGGCCGGACGCAAGGACTTCGGCTCGTCGTACCAACTGCCCCGCGAAGTACTCGATAGAAGCCAGAAGCTGACCCCTTAGGGTCCACCACAAATCCGTGGATTGTTTCGTAATCAGCAGGTCGCCGGTTCGATCCCGGGGGGTGGCTCCAGAAACCAATCCCCCCTTTGATTGAGGGTAATTCCCGAGAGCTTCCAGAACCGATGGTCCGCGGGGCATCCCCAATCGTGTGCCCACGGGCGGACTGCCTGAAGTGTCATGCCCCTCGCGTACCTGGAAGCGATGTCCGCTTACCGGCCTGCGTTGTAGGCAAGGGCCCGGCCGGAATACTTCTTCCAAATCGCCGGATCGGCCAGCATTTTCACGAATAACCCGCCCACCACCGAGCGGGCCTGGAAGCCCTGCTGCTTTCCGGTCATGGTGTCGTACCAGTCGGTCAACGGGACGCGGCTGGGCGAATCGTTGGCAAACTGATACGGCCCGTTCACGATCGCCTCGAAATCGGACATATTATCCGCCAACGTGGCCGTCCACACCACCCAATCGAGCTTGGTGTAATCCTTGCGGTTATCCAGAGGCAGACCGTACCGATTGAGTTTGGTCTTGTAAAAGGAGATCTCCTTGCGCGTCACTTCGGCCGGAAACAGGTTCAGGCCCAGAAGCTTGTCCCATACCAGGTTGTACTTCTGGCTCCAGGTGCCGGCCTGGTCGAAGGCCAGCTTGTAGTGGTCCCCCTCGGCCGCCAGGCCGATCCACTTCTTCGCGAATTCCTCCGCCGTCTGGCGATACAGCGCGGCTTCCTGCTTCCGCCCGGTCATGTCGGCCAGCAAACCGTACGCCCCCAGCGCGAGGATCGCCTTGATGGAAAGGTTGGCGTTGTGCGCCAGGTGGCCGGCAAAGTCGTCGGTGGAGAGCTGGTTCTCGGGATCCAGTCCCTTCTCCTTCAGATACTGGGCCCACTTGCTGAGCTGTGGCCAATACTTTTCGGCAAACGCCGCGTTGCCCTGCACGCGAGCGAGCGCGGCCACCATGAGGAGCATGTTGCCGCTCTCTTCTACCGGCATCTGGTTGGTTTCGGTGCGCTCGCCGCCGCCGTAGACCTGCCCGTTGGCGAGCGGGTAAGTGCCCAAATCGTGCGGCGCGAACGGCCATGGCCAGCGGTCCATGCGCGCATAGTCCATTACCGGCTGAAGCTGGGCCTGCAGCAACCGCGGGCTGAACAGCATGGTGAAGGGCGAACTGGGATAAATCACATCCACCGTGGCGATACAGCCATTGCTGAAATTCTCCTTGGGGAAAAACAGGGCACTGCCGTCGGCATCGGCCACCAGTTTGTGCGCGGCCAGCGTCTGCCGGTAGGCCAACGCGGCGAGGCGCGCGTACTTCTCGCCTCCCGCGCTCCGCAGGTCGGCCATCAATTCCGTGTCGAACGCCGCGCCGCGTTCGGCGAGCGAATCGTGCTGTTGGCGCGCATCGCGCAGCAGGTCGGCGATCCCGGCGCCTTTGCGCTTCCACCAGGCACGCTCGTGCCGCTGGAAATATTCGATGGCGTATAAGTCATCGTACGCCAGCATCAGATACCGCGACACCGGCTGCGCGCCCACCCGTCCGAGATCGATGCCGAGCGCCAGCACTTGGCCCGCGCCCCGCCGCGGCGGGGTCCGCTCCGTGAAGTCGTCCGAATCCGGCAGCCGCCCGCTTGCCTGAAATGCCGCGATCGCCGCGGCGTGGCCCATGCCCGCCGAGGTCACGCCGTCGCCACGGTCGGCGGCCAGATAGAGATAGCCCCAGTCGATGCGCAGGTCGTCGCCCTGCTTGGCCAGCACGGCCTGCTCCCGCGACCCCATGCGCAGCACGGGCTGGCCGTCGAGCTGATAACGCGACCAGACCACCGGCTGATCGGCCGTGTTCACCACCAGGTCGGCCCCGGCATCGAAATAAATGGCGACGTCGTGACCGTTGCCGTCCCCGTCCGTAGAGGAAACCCGCCATTCCAGGTACGTGAGCGGCCGCGAGAGCACATCCAGGTCTTCCGGCAGCGCCGGCGTGAAGAACGTCAGGCCCAGCGTGACGCCTGCGCCGGAGAACTCATAGATGGTGCGTGTGGGCAGCACCTCCACCCGCGTTTGCGGCAGCACCTGTGCGCCCTGGCGCTCGCGCCCCATCACCTGATAAGTCCTCCCGTCGATACGCACCAACCCGGTCAAGCTATTCGGTTTGCCGGTCCAGTGCACGGTTCCGGCATCGTTGAGATGGTCGGTATTGGACCAGATGCTGAAATACGGATCGTGCGCCACCAGCGGAACGGCCGGCGGCCGCATGGGGGAGAGGCTCTGCGCCAAAGCGGCGATCGACAGCGCGATTTCGAGCGCGGCAAGTCGAGAAAATGTTTGTGGGTGTTTCATGGCTTTCTTTTTTAGGATACCCGGCCCTGCAACAGAATCAACGTGCCGCGGTTACCTCAATGGTTTCCCCACGATATCACTGGCTGCGCCCGAAGCTGGAAACGCGTCGATCCCGGCGCCCTCGTATCCATTTTCAGTTGCGGGCCACCAAAGGCGATGAAGACGCGGGCGTGCGAGCGCTCGTTTTCGCCGTTTCTTCGCTTCCTCTTCAACCGAGTGCCATTATGGCGCGGCGGGCCACAAAAGGCGATGAAAACCGGATGCGGCGAAGAGATGGCGAATCTCTCGCTCGTTGGCATCCGGTTTTTCAGGGGAGCGGAGGGCCGCAATCTCCGTACTAAGGCCCGCATCGTATGGCACAGCCAGCGTGATATGATGGCGAATAACCTCGATTTGACGGCGCCGCCAATGAAAACTCTTACCGTTTTGGGTTCCACCGGCTCCATTGGAACCAACACTCTGGACGTCGTGCGGCGAAACCGACACCAGTATCGGGTGTACGCTCTGGTGGCGGGTCACAACGTCGACCTCCTGGCCGCCCAAATCCTCGAGTTTCAACCCAAAGTCGCGGTCGTCGCAACCTCCGACGGTTTGAGCCGTCTATCCGATAAGCTGCGCGGATCGGGGTTGCCGCGCGCGGCGTGGCCCGAATTGCTGTGGGGCGACGCGGCGCGAGTACAGGTGGCCGTAGCGGAGGAAATCGATACGGTGATTTCGGCTATTGTCGGAGTTGCCGGCCTGGAAGCCACCTATGAAGCTGTCCGGCGAGGGAAACGGGTCGGGCTGGCCAATAAAGAGGTGCTGGTCTCGGGCGGCAGGCTGGTGATGGAAGCCGTGCGGGAATCGGGAGCCCTTTTGGTGCCGGTAGATAGCGAACATAATGGCGCGCATCAGTGCCTGCGGGCAGGCAACCGCAAAGAGGTCTCGCGATTGATTCTCACCGCTTCCGGCGGCCCTTTCCGCAATACGCCGCGAGAGGCGCTGGCTTCCGTGACGCCGGAGCAGGCTCTCAATCATCCAACCTGGAAGATGGGCAACCGCATCACCATCGACTGCGCCACCCTCATGAACAAGGGCTTCGAAGTGATTGAAGCCTGTTGGCTGTTCGATTTCGCCCCGTCGGAGGTGGATGTCGTGATTCATCCGCAATCCACCGTCCATGCCATGATCGAATATAGCGATGGCAGCGTGCTTGCTCAGATTTCGGCGACGGATATGCGCATGCCGATTCAGTACGCGCTGACCTACCCGGACCGGTGCGAGGCCCCGGTGCCGCGCATCAATTGGTCCGAGGCTCGGCAATGGGAGTTCTTGCCGCCCGACTTTCAGAAGTTCCCGCTGCTCAAACTGGCCTACCAGTGCCAGGAAGCCGGCGGCTCCGCTACGTGCACCTTGAACGCCGCGGACGAAGTTGCGGTGGAAGCCTTTCTGCAAAGAGAAATCGGCTACCCGTCGATGTACGAAATTGTGTCGGAAACGCTGTCGAAGATGCCGGAGCGGAATCTCCGGACCGTCGGCGAAATCCTGGAGATGGACCGGGCATCGCGGGCGATGGCGCGCGAATTGGTTGCCGCGCGGGCAGCCGGCCCGGTGACGGTCTGAGATTATATGCATTTTATTGAGGACGTATTGTGGTTGCTTGTCCTGATCGGGGTGATGATCAACATCCACGAGGCGGGCCATTATTTCGCCGCCCGCTGGTTCGATGTCAAGATCGAGGCCTTCAGCTTCGGGTTTGGCACGCGCCTGTTCGGCTTCCGCCGCGGCGAGACCGATTTCCGCTTCTCCGCCATTCCCTTCGGCGGCTACGTCAAAATGGCCGGCGAGCAGGCCACCGACGAGAACAGCGGCGATCCGCGAAGCTTTATGGCGAAGGCGCGATGGCAGCGCCTGATCATCGCTTTTGCCGGCCCCTTCATGAATATGGTGCTGGCCATTGGCATCCTGACGGGGATGTATATGGTGAAATTCCAGCGCGTGTCGGACGCCGACATGCAGGCGAATATCGGCCACGTGATGGCCGATTCCCCCGCCGCTAAAGCCGGCATCCAGGATGGCGATCGCATCGTCGGGCTGGACGGGAAAAAGAATCCGACGTGGGAGGACGTAGGGCTCAAGGAAGTCACCGGAGCCTACCGGCCCATGCACCTGACCATCGAACGCAGCGGCCAGCATTTCGATACCACCGTTACACCGGCGCTGAGCGAGCGGTTAGGCGTGGGTTATGCCGGTTGGGACGAGCGCGGCGAGGTTCAATTCGCCGGCGTGGAGCCGGGATATCCGGCGGACAAGGCCGGCATCAAAGAAGGCGATTTGCTGCTGACCGTGAACGGGCAGCCGGTCCATTCCCGCATCAAGTTCCACCAGATCACCGAAAGCAGCAATGGCAAGCCGTTGGAGCTGGAGTTCTTGCGCAACGGCGAAAAGCGCACCATCACCGTGCAGCCGGTTCTGGCCAAGCTGGACGGCCCCGAGCGATGGATGATTGGTGTGAAGGCCGACACCAAGGTGACCATCATCAGCTCGCGGCTTTCGCTGCCCGCGGCACTGCGGGAATCGCTCCACGAGAACGTCCAGGGCGCCTTGCTGATGGAGAAAGTCCTGGAAGGCATGGTGGAGCGGCGCATGTCGACCAAGAACCTGACCGGCCCGATCGGGCTGATCAAGGTTTCCGGAGACGCGGCCCGCGGCGGCCCGGCGGATTACTTTGGCCTGATGGCGATGGTAAGCCTGCAACTGGCCATCTTTAACCTGTTGCCAATCCCCGTGCTGGACGGCGGCACGATTCTGATGCTGCTGGTGGAAATGACCATGCGGCGAGATCTCAGCCTGAACGTCAAAGAATTGGTGTTCAAGGTCGGGTTTGTCTGTATTATGATGCTGGTGGCCTTCGTAATTTACAACGACATCTCCAGGATTCTGCCCTCCGGATGAGGCGCGGGCGAATCCAACGGCCCGCGCGAATCATCTGGTAAGAGCCGATTTCCGCATGCACTGTTCCTGCGTCCGCCAGACAGAACTGCCGAACACCACTGCGCTCGCCGCGGACACCTTCTACCGTCCCGACAAGATCGCGAGCTTCTACCGCCATCCCCTGCGCGACCTGGAGTCTTTTCGGGCGGCGGCGGCCGAAATCCGGTTTTCGAGCGGCCAACGCGCGGCCCTGGTGGAGGCTCTGGCCCGTCAAAACGGGGCCAGCCCGGCGCTCAAACGGCTGGCGCAACCCGGCACCGTCGTGGTGGCTACCGGCCAGCAGGTGGGTTTGTTTTCGGGACCCGCGTACACCATATTCAAAGCGCTTCACGCCGCGCGGCTGGCCGAATGGCTGACCGCTAACGGCATCCCCGCCGTACCGGTATTCTGGGTGGCCACCGAAGATCACGATTTCGCGGAAGTGAACCACGTCTGGGTCTTCGACGCGGCGCATCGTCCCGTCAAATTGGAAATGAAGCGGTCGGCCAGCGTGCAGCCGGTGGGAACCGTAACGCTGGCGTCGCCGCCGTTGAACGAACTGCGCACCGCCCTGCACGGCATGCCGTTCGGCGAAGAAGTGGCCGACCTGGTGGAGGAGACTTACCGCGGCGGCAACACCATGGGTACCGCGTTTGGCGAATTGGTGCGCAAGCTGCTGGCGCGGTTCGACCTTCTGCAATTGGACCCGATGCTGCCGGAGTTCCGCGAGCTGGCCGCTCCCGCACTGCACGCGGCCGTGGAGGCCCATGCGGACCTCACCCAGCGAATGCTCGAGCGCAATCGCGAACTCGTCGCCGCCGGCTACCATGCGCAGGTACACGTGGAAGAGCAGACGTCTTTCGTGTTCCTGCTGGAAAACGGCAAGCGTTTGGGGTTACGGCGGAATGGGCGTGAGTATGTGCAGAACGGCCGCCGGTTCTCCGCCGAAGAATTGATGGCGCGCGCGGCTTCGCTTTCGCCCAACGCCCTGCTGCGGCCGGTGGTACAGGATTCCATTCTGCCGACTGCCGCTTGCATCATGGGCCCGGCCGAGGCCGCCTACCTGGCGCAATCGGAGGTGCTGTACAGGACCATCTTGGGACGTATGCCGGTGGTGGTGCCGCGCACTGGCTTTACCATCCTCGATCGGCACAGCGAGAAACTGATGGACCGGTATGGCCTGTCGCTGCCCGATTTCTTTCACGGCGAGGATGTTCTGCGGGAACGCATCGCCGCGAAGCTGGTGCCTCCGGCCCTGAATGCGGCTCTCGGTGAGACCGCCAAAGTAGTGGACAAGGCGATCGAACGGCTGCGCGGGGACCTGTCCGCATTCGACCCCACGCTGGCGCAGGCGCTCGACCGCAGCCAACGCAAGATCGCCTATCAACTGTCCAAGATCGAAGGCAAGGCCGGGCGCGAGGCCATGCGCCGCAACGACCGCGCCATAAGCGATGCGGCCTCGCTCAACGGGCTGATCTTCCCAGAGCGCCACTTGCAAGAGCGGCTCTATTCGATCCTTCCGTTTCTGGCGAAGCATGGGTTGGACCTGGTGGACCATCTCTATCAAGCGATCGAGTTGGACTGTCCGGACCATCGTATGATGGTCGTCTGATGCCGCTCAGCCCGCATAACTCAAAAAGGTCCGGCAGCGATGAGGTGGTGCAGGCGCTCATGCCCAATGCCACTTGTTCTTCCCGCCGGTCAACATCCGCACAATTGGTGGGGCGGACCCCCTGGTCCGCAGTCGACCCCCTGGTCGACCTGCTGGCGTCTTGCAAGAGGCTGATATCGTTGGTTCGGGCAGCGGGACGGGGGCGTCCCGTGGCCCAGAGGGCACCCCCCAGGGGGTCCGCCCCACCGATGTGGCATTGGCGACCCATGCCGACGGATGGTTTCAGTGCCGCGTCAGACCGCGAAGAGGGTCGAGAAGGGTCTCGACCCGGCAGGCAAGAGCGCCTGCTCCACACTTGGACCCATCCGTGGTAACCAAAGAGCACGCCCGCATGGAAGAGGGCCGCGCACATCGCGCCCACTGGAACCGCTGGGGACCGTTCCTGAGCGAGCGCGCGTGGGGCACCGTGCGCGAAGACTATAGCGCCACCGGCTCCGCGTGGGAATACCTTCCGCACGACCATGCGCGGTCGCGCGCCTATCGCTGGAGCGAGGACGGACTGGCCGGCATCTGCGACCGCCATCAGCGCATCTGTTTCGCACTGGCCCTGTGGAACGGCCGCGACCCCATCCTCAAAGAGCGCCTCTTCGGCCTCAACGGCAACGAGGGAAACCACAGCGAAGACGTCAAGGAGCAATACTTCTACCTCGACAACACTCCCACCCACTCGTACATGAAGTGCCTGTACAAATATCCGCACGCCGAATTCCCTTACGGCCGGCTCCTGGCGGAGAACCGCGGACGCACCCGCCAGGACCCCGAGTACGAGTTGCTCGACACCGGAGTCTTCGCGGAAAACCGCTATTTCGACGTTTTCGTGGAGTATGCCAAAGCGGCGCCCGACGATATTCTGGTCCGCGTGGAGGTGTTCAATCGCGGCCCCGAAGCGGCCACGCTCGATGTCCTGCCCACCGTCTGGTTCCGCAATCGCTGGTCGTGGGGTTACACCGAGGAGCGGCCCGAGTTGCACCGCGGGTCCGGCGGCATCGAACTGGACGAGCCCTACTACGGCCGGCGCTGGCTGTACGCCAAGGGAGATCCGGAACTGCTGTTCACGGAAAACGAAAGCAACGCGCCGCGCCTGTGGGGATTCGGCGCCGCGGGTTATTTCAAAGACGGCATCGGGGACTTGATCGTCCATGGCAACCGGGCTGCCGTCAATCCCGAAGGGCGCGGCACCAAAGCGGCGGCACACTACACGCTCGCGCTCGACGCGGGAAAATCGGCCGTACTCGAACTGCGGCTGGCCGACGCCTGGATCGAAGACCCGTTCGGCCCCGCGTTTAGCCAAACCTTCGTGAGCCGCGCGAACGACGCCAACGACTTCTATGCCACGGTGACCCCGCGAGACTTGTCCATCGACGCCCGCGCCGTGATGCGGCAAGCCTTCGCGGGCATGCTGTGGTCCAAGCAGTATTACCACTACGTGGTGCGCGATTGGCTGTGCGGCGATCCCAAGATGCCGGTACCGCCCGCCGAGCGGCTCCACGGCCGCAACCACGAATGGACCCACCTCTACAATGCCGACGTGATCTCCATGCCGGATAAGTGGGAGTATCCGTGGTACGCCGCCTGGGACCTGGCATTCCACTGCCTGCCGCTGGCGCTGGTGGATTCGCAATACGCGAAAGAACAACTGGTGCTGATGACGCGCGAGTGGTACATGCGTCCCAACGGGCAACTGCCGGCCTACGAATGGGCGCTGGGCGACGTCAATCCGCCGGTACACGCGTGGGCCGCCTGGCGCGTGTACAAGATCGAGCACAAACGCCGCGGCAAGCCCGACCGCGCCTTCCTGGAGCGCATCTTCCATAAGCTGCTGCTGAACTTCACCTGGTGGGTGAACCGCAAAGACGCGCAGGGGCGCAACGTTTTCGAAGGCGGATTTCTGGGGCTCGACAACATCGGCGTCTTCGACCGCAGCGCACCGCTGCCTGGCGGCGGCTTCATCGAACAGGCCGACGGCACCGGCTGGATGGCCATGTACTGTCTCAATCTGCTGACCATCGCGCTGGAACTGGCGCGCGAAGACTCCGCCTACGAAGACGTGGCCAGCAAGTTCTGGGAGCATTTCCTGCACATCGCGCACGCCATCAACCACCTGGGCGACGACGGGGATGGCATGTGGGACGAGGAAGACGGCTTCTTCTACGATGTGATGCATTTGCCCGGCGGCAAGCACGTCCCGTTGAAGGTGCGGTCGGCGGTGGGGCTGATTCCGCTGTTCGCCGTGGAGACGCTGGAACCGCGGCTGATGGACCAGTTTCCCGGTTTCAAACGGCGCGTGGAATGGTTCATCGCCAACCGTCGCGACCTCACTCGCAACGTGGCCTCGATGGTGGTGCCCGGCCGCGGCGAGCGCCGCTTGCTCTCGATCGCCTCGCCGAAGCAGTTGGGCCGCATTCTGAAGCGCATGCTGGATGAAGAGGAGTTTCTGTCGCCATTCGGCATTCGCAGTGTTTCGCGGTTCCACAAAGAGCATCCCTATTCGCTGACTGTCGATGGGCAGGAGCACCGCGTGAACTACGAGCCCGGCGAATCCGCCACCGGCCTGTTCGGCGGCAACTCCAACTGGCGCGGGCCGGTCTGGTTCCCGCTGAACTACATTCTCATCGAGTCGCTGCAGAAGTTTCACCACTATCTGGGCGACGAATACCGCGTGGAGTGTCCCACCGGATCGGGCCACAGGATGACGCTGTGGGAAGTAGCGGCGGAGATTTCGCGCCGTCTCTCTCGCTTGTTCTTGAAGGACGATGATGGCCGCCGTCCCGTCAACGGGGCGAACGAATGTTTCCACTCGGACCCGAATTGGCGCGACCTGGTGCTGTTCTACGAATACTTCCACGCCGACAACGGCACCGGCCTGGGCGCCAGCCATCAGACCGGATGGACGGGCCTGGTGGCCAAGCTGTTGCAGCAGAGTGGGGAGTAAGACTCTCGGGTGCGCTTGGGGGATCGGTCGCCGCAATGTGAGGCGGCGCTCGCTTGAAGTGCGGGGCTCGGTGGTTTGGTGCATAGGCGCGGAGATAACGCCGTTGCCCAAATAACCGCGGATGCGCGCGCGATTCGGTCCCTGGCTCCGGTTTGCCTGGAACCGCCCAGAACGCCTTATCTGGCGCGTTTCCGTCCCTCGACACCTATTTTGGCTGATGACGTGACTGGTTTACCGGGAGTGATCGGCGCCGGGTGCCATACTTCCCACATCGCGACTTCGCGGGCGTTTGCCGGACTCAGCCTCCCTGCAACCCGCCGCGACGCGGCGGCTGCGCGCCTCAGATTCTCAGTATCATGATGTATTGGACACAAGTTCGATTTCAGGATCATTCTCCGAAACATAGTTTAGGAGGTGGATATGAGAAGAATCGTCCTGCTGATCTTCTGGCAGTTCGGCCTGCTGGCCGGCGGTCGGCTCTTCGCCGATGTCGTCACTCCGAAGGATGGCCGCCAGATCTCAGGGTTGGTGGAGTCCGGCAACATCCAGGAGCTTCACATCAAGGTCGGGGATCAGTCGCTGACAATTGATATCCATCAGGTTCAGGCCATCCAGTTTGGTGTTTCCTTGCCTGCGCCGCCAGCGGCGCCGCCTCCGCCCAAAGTGGCAGACCTCGCACCCGAACCTGCGTCAGCCGCCGCGGCGCCGACACTCAAAGCCGGCGCGACCGCGCAAGCCGACACGCTGATTCTCAAGGACGGCACACACGTCACCGGCCGGTGGTGGTCCATCGATGCCAGCCATGTCCACATCCTGGTAAACAATCAGCTACAGCACTATCCCCGGCCCGACGTGTCGGCGGTGACTTTCGGCGGCGCAACCCTGCCTCCGCCTCCGTCTTCGACTCCGCCGTCGGCAACATCAGCGCAACCTCCCGCCAGCGCAGCCCAGCCGGCCCGCGCTCCGACGTTGGCGCGATCGTCCGCCGGCCCGCCGCCGCAGCCTCCCACATTGACGCGCCCCTCTGGCAGCGCGCCGCCTTCGGCGCCCCCGCGCGGTCTCTCGCAACCGGAGGAAATCGGGATGGTCTACTTTTGGAACGGCAGAGCTCTTACCCCGCTCGAACGCAATCAGGCCGTCGAGCGTAGAAGCGGCTCCACTCAATACTGGGAGATGCCGGCTCCCCGATCGCGCGTGCGTCTAAATGAGGCCTCCAGTCTGGTGTTCATCGTCCGCTTGCCCAAAGGAGTCGACCCCGCCAGCTACAGCCTGTTCCCTCTGGTGACAGTCAACGGCAGCCGACGGACCCGGCCCCAACCCGGCCGTCGGGGTGGCCTGGTGACATGGCCGGTTGATATCGAGAAAAACGACGAGTCCAGCTTAATCACCTATGCTTTAACCGTCAGGGACCTGCCTACTGGAGAATACTCCTTCAGTCCCTCCAGTTCTAACGACGGCTATTGCTTCGGCGTTGATCCCTCCGCGCCCGGCCATTAACGCGCGCGCCCCATTTGCGCAACGCTTCGCGTCAGAAGCCGCCGAAACCCATTATCTGCTCCCCTTCTGTGCTCAGGATAGCCCGTGCCCTCAGTCTTAGGTTGACAGCAATCCGGCCGCTCCCCCATGCCGGCATTCGGGGAAGCACCATGCCAGCTTCCTCCAACGCGACTTCCGGCCCGCGTCGCCCAAATCCGAGCTTTGTACGAATGACGCGTCACCCGTGCGCGGCAGCCTCGATCTCGCCGCGATCGCAAGCAAAGGGACCTTGGGACGGAGAACGGAGTTCTCGTCTGCGATTCCCAGTTGAACGTTGTGACGTTGAGTCGTAGGAAGTGAGGGAGGTCAGAGGGCGAATCGAGATTCAGACTGTGGTTCCCACCCGATTTCAGAATACCAAGCCCTCCTTCGTAAAGTCTAATAACCTGAAAACAAAACAAATCGAGTTACATCGAAGCCCTTTTTTCCGCTGGTGTGCAGCCCGAATTTCCAGTACGATCGCTGGAGAGTTCTCATGCGCGTACTGTTTTCGACAATCGGATCACGTGGTGATGTCCAACCTGTTGTAGCGCTCGCCTCGCACTTGAAGGCGCTCGGCCATGAAGTCAGGGTCTGTGTGCCGCCCGACTTTCGCGAGTGGATTGAGAGCCTCGGCATCCCAGTCACACCCATCGGTCCGGAGGTGCGCAGGTTCGCTGCGTCCCGTCCGACGGCACAGCCCCAAAAGCCGCTGCCGGCCGAGCAGCGGCGTCAGATGGCGGAAGCGACGGTTGCGACACAGTTCGAGACGCTGACTTCGGCCGCGCAAGAGTGCGACGTGATCGTCGCAGCCACCGCCCTGCAGATGGCGGCGCGATCGGTGGCGGAGAAGATGGGGATTTCTTACGTCTTCGCCGCCTATGCACCGCTGGTGCTGCCGTCGCCGCACCATGCGCCACCGCCGTTGCCGCCCTTATCGGGACAGGCTCCGCCCGCCACGAACGACAACAGTGAGCTTTGGGCGCAGGATGCGGCGCGGTTCAACGATCTCTTTGGCGCCGCGGTGAACGCGCGCCGGGCATCAATGGGACTGGCCGAAATCAGCGACGTACGAAGTCACATGATGACGGATCAGCCGTGGCTCGCGGCGGATGCGACGCTTGGGCCGTGGCCCGATCCCACAGATAGCCGCGTTTTTCAGACCGGCGCATGGATCCTGTCAGACGAGCGTCCGCTGTCCCGCGAACTGGACCACTTTCTCGAGAGCGGTGAGCCGCCGATTTACTTCGGCTTCGGCAGTACGCGCGTGTCTGAAGCGGCGGGTCCGGTGATGATCCATGCCGCTCGCGCGCTCGGCCGCCGGGCCATCGTATCGCGAGGGTGGTTCGGGGACTCACTTGTTGAGAAGGAACGAGACTGCCTCTCGATCGGCGAGGTCAACGTGCACGCGCTGTTCCCGCGCGTTGCTGCTGTCGTGCACCACGGCGGCGCGGGAACGACGACCGCAGTCGCGCTCGCCGGCGCGCCGCAGGTCGTCATCCCGAATCACTATGATCAGCACTACTGGGCGCAGCGAGTCCACACTCTGGGCATCGGTACGGCCCACGCAGCCGGCGCGCCAACGGGGGATTCTCTGGCCAGTGCTCTCGCGCAGAGTCTGCGACCTGAAGTGGCTGCGCGCGCTCGCGATGTGGCGGGCACAGTGCGGCGGGACGGGACGAGGGTTGCGGCGGAGAGGTTGGTGGTTGCTTGAGTGGGCGTGAGGTGGCGGGAGCGCCTCGCACGTTCGGATGCTTGGTTCGGACGGGATAAGATGCGAGCTCTGAGCGGATGGTCGGCCACTCGTACAAAGCTCAGATTGATCCTGCAGCCCCCAGCGACCTCGCAATTGGCCGGAAACGGCGTTCGAGGAAGTGTGGCGCTGGATCACTCCCGTGAAGTCCCCATGTGACCAGTTTCACCCGAGCAACCGTGGAGCCGCGTTTCCCCGCGGGATTCCGTTGGGCAGTTCCGTTTGGCGACTGCCGGACCAAGGACCGGCACAAGCGGGTGCGCCGGTGCTGCCAGTCTTCAATGCGTTTTCCGCATCCGTCGGATGCCGGTCTGAGAATCCGCACAGTCAGCTTTGAACCGGCTACACTGGGCACATGGAGTTCGAGTGGGATCCGAGCAAGGCTGCCGGGATCTCCGTAAGCATCAGGTGTCTTTCACCGAGGCCGCCACCGTGCTCGGTGATTTTCTCGGCGCCACGGCCCCCGACCCCGACCACTCTAGCGACGAACATCGATACATCACCGTCGGGTTGTCAAATAGGGGTCGACTGCTGATGGTCGCCCATGCGGAACGCCACCAACGGGTTCGGATCGTCAGCGCTCGAAAGCTGACGCGAAACGAAAGACAAGCCTATGAAGAAACGCAGCGATAAGATAAGCGACGAGTTACGCCCGGAGTACGATCTGCGCCAGTTGCTCAAGGCCGGAGTGCGGGGCAAGTACGCGAAACGCTACCATGCAGGCACAAATCTCATTCTACTGGACCCGGACATCCGAAAGGCCTTTCGCAATGAGAGAGCGGTGAACGAAGCCTTGCGCCTGGTGCTGGAGTTGCGCAAGGTTGGCAGTGGCAGGGGCCGCGTCTAACAGGTGGGCAATCTGAATCTCGACTCGACGACGACCTTTCGGGCGAGCGGACCCGCTGACGAGCCCCCAAGTCCGTGCCGTGAGGAACCGGCGCGCGCTCGAGGTACGGGCTCGGTGCTTTGGTGGGGCGGACCCCTGGCCCGCCACTAGACCTGGACCGGCGGATTCCCCACTCTCCAGGAGGCTCAGGTGACCATCGGAGGAGTTTCATGGCCGACGCCAGCCCAGAACATAGCCGGGTATTTCCTGTGTACGGCTCCGCTTTCCGCGCAATCGTTCACAATTCCCAAGTGGGTGCTGTCCACGTTGCCGCCGAGCGGAACCGGTGAGGTTACTCTTAACGGTGTGGCTTTCGCGTCATACCCGCTGGGCTATGTTTGGATCGGGCAGCCCAACAACCCCGTGACGTTCCAGGCCACAGGCCTCGACAAGGGCATCCTTATGGAACAGTTTTTCAACGGATACCCAGTCAATTTCCAGTAACAGCCGCGGCTCTTCTACCAAATTCAGCCGAATTCGCCGGCCGTGTCGTCAGTCCAGGGCTTGCTCTCGATCCCGCCCCGGCCTAATATATAGTCTAAAGAGTCCGAAATTCCGGAAACATCCGCTTTCCGCATCTCGTCGTTCGCTAGTGAGAGGAGACGGTACGATGGCCCGACATTCCACTCAGTGCATATTGGCATTCCTCACCGCGAGCTGCGCAATCGCTCAGCCCGTTATCTCGTCAACCGAGGTTGTAAACTCCGCAAGCTATCTCAACCAGGGGCTGCCA
>Ga0182018_10001925_pt1 | contig 22144 bp, 9 predicted proteins | sample 812P2MmetaG_FD_120490 | JGI IMG/M metagenome (GOLD analysis project Ga0182018, IMG submission 120490) | Permafrost microbial communities from Stordalen Mire, Sweden - 812P2M metaG | ecosystem: Environmental > Terrestrial > Soil > Wetlands > Permafrost | place: Sweden: Stordalen | collected...
CAAAGCAGCCAAGCGGGGTATCCGCCAGGCAAAAATCTGCGCACCATAGCGACCAGTAATAGATTTAACCATGACCAAAAATCAGTTCAGGCAAAAACACCCGTTTTGCAGCGGTCTGTTAGCCGCATTTTTTGTCTGCCAATGCTGGTTCAACGCATTCGTGACCTTGGCCAGCCAAGTCCGGTCCTTGACCTGTTCCATCAATTCCAACGTTGCAAAGAATTTGACGCTGTTCGAGCAGCGGCATAATCCGTGATGAACCTCTGGTTGGCGCCGGGCGAAACCATAGTTTACTGCCGGTCGAACGGGAATCCGTAGGGACCACTACTGGGAACCGATTCGGTAAAACCGTTGCGGGAAATTGGTTGCTTGTAAATCGGAGAGCTGGAACTGGCCGTTCTGATCGGCCACCGCGTTCGTCACAATACTCCAAAACACCGGTGCCGTCAGATTTGTCGCAGCGTCCAGTTCATAAGTCACGCCCGCCGAACCGGTGCCTTTAAATTGAAAATTGCCATCTCCGACTTCCAGTATCGAACTGAACTGCGGCGGCACCGTGGCTATCACGGACAAAATACCATTCGTCAAGCTGTTGGTGTTCCAAGCCAGGCCGGTGCCGAGAGGTGGAAGATTCAGTGTGGCAAAACTGCCGTTGTAAATTGTTGAATAAAAAACTTTGAAGCTGTCGCCGGGGGCGAGCGTGCCTCCGAGATTTGTTACGGTCAACGTGCCGCCATAGTTGACGGCGCTGATTCCCCGGATTACATCGTTGGTCGGAATGGCCTTGTTAAGTTCGATGTAAGTCGTTCCATTTAAAGTCAGCGTGTTTATGATTGTGAGCGAGCCGGTCGAATTCCCCGGCGACAATGTCCCACTGGGCTGGATTGTCACCGCGCCGCCGATAACACCGTTGCCGCCGAGCGTGCTGCCAACCACCGTGACGGCATTGGTGCCAAGGCTGCCGTTGACAATGAGTGATCCGCTTACAATGGTTGTAGTGCCGCGAAAATTATTCGCGCCAGCTAAAATTTCCGTAGCCCCGCCGTTTTTGACCAGACTGATGGCATTCGTCGCAGCAGAGTCGGCGATAATGCCGCTGAACGTGTTCGTGCCGGAACTGCCGCCAAGTGTAAACGTGACGGGTGCCACACCGCTGTTGGTGATGGTGCCGCCGCCGGAGTTGTCGGCAAGCGACGCAACGGTTTGTGAACTGCCACCTAGATCAAGCGTCGCGCCGGACGAAACCGCCAGCGCGGTGGTGGACGGAAGTTGTCCGCCAAAATTTCCCGCCATCAGAGTGGGCTCAAAGTTGGTCAAAGAACGCACTTCCGTCTGGCTCAACGCGCGGTTGTAGATCAAAACTTCGTCAATCAGCCCGTTCATGTCCGCCACGCCGTCGCCGCCGTCGGCGGTGCCGCCGATCCAAAACTGGCCGCCGACGCTGGGATTGCTCCATGAGGTGGTGGTCGTGTCGAGATTCCCGTCCACGAAAATATTTATTGTCCCGCCGCTGTCGGTGATGGCGATGAAATGCCAGTTGCCGTCGTTGACGCTGGCGCTCCCGGTGAGCCAGCCGCCGCCCCAGCGCACCGCGCCGACCTGCGTGCCGGCGGTCGTGTTGCCCTGGTTCAAATAAAAAGCGGTGTTGTCGCTCACCCAACTGCCGTCGCCTTGATACGCATAGCCTGCGCCGGCCAGTGAAGTTTTGATCCACATCGCGAGCGTCCAATTCACTCCCGCCGTGCCGCCGTCGAGCGATGTGACGCGATTGCTGATGGCGATGAACGTTCCATCGCCGGCCAGGCTCAACGCGTTGCCGACTTTGCCGGGGACAAAACTTGCGCCGCTCGCGCCCGTTCCGTTGTTCGTGACGATGACGCCGTTTAATGCGCTGCCGCCGGTTCCGTTGTTGGTCACAATACTGCCGTTGGTAGAGCCGCTGACGCTGTCGAAAGTGAGTTTCACAATCGGGTCGCGCGCGAGCCTCAACGTGCCGCTGCTGACCGTCGTGTTGCCGGCGTAAGCGTTGGAACTGGTCATCGTTAAAATGCCGGAACCATTTTTCATCAGGCTGCCGGCACCGCTCAAGACGCCGGCGTAAGTCGTGCTTTGACTGTTGTTGCCGGTGGTCAGCGCAACGGCGGCGGCATTGGAATTGGTCAGCGCAATATTGCGTGTTCCCATCAAACTGCCGAACACAGCCGAGGTCAGCGACCCGAAACTCAACGCGCCGCTGTCGCCGGCATTCATGTCCACGGTGGCATTTTGCAGCGCGGAACTGTTGGCCAGCAGCAGCGTACCAGCAGCGATGCGGTTGGTGCCGAAGAACGTGTTGGCATCTGCCAGCGTGAGCGTTCCGGTGTTGGTGATCATCAGATTGAGGGCGCTGGAACTGCCGTTTTGGATCGATCCGGAAATGTAAAAATTGCCCGCACCCATCAAGGTCAAGTTGCGCGTGCCGCCGCCGGCGGAAGAAATCGTGCCGGCGAGATTGAGCGTGCCGGCGTCGGATTGAAGCCAGTAATTGCCGCCACCGGTGGTGATGGTGAAACTGCCGCCGAGCGTGTTGCTGCCGGAAATGTTTTCGAGGGCGATCACGTTGGTGTTCCGTCCGCTCAAGGTGATGGGCGGCGGCACAGTGATGCCGCCGGTAAGCTGCAAAATAGAACTGCCGCTGTTGTTGTTGGGAATGGTGATGGCCGCTGCGTTCGCCGTCGCGCCGCTGGAGGCGAGCTGCAACGCGCCGTCGTTGCCGGTGGTGCTGCCGGTGCCTGCGCTTAACGTGCCAGTGAAGCTGTTCGTGCCGGCCAAGACGACCGTGCCGTAGCTGCCCTTGCTCAACATGGCCGAGCCGGAAATGCCGCCGTTGTCGGTCAGGGTGTTGCCGGGGCTGTTGGGGCCGATCAGCCACACTTGCGCCGTGCCAATGTTGACTGGACAACTGATCGTGACGGAATGATTCGCGGCGATCATGTCAATGCCGCCCGCACCGAGCGTCAGTGTGTTTGTGCCGCCGATGATGCAGCCGTTGTTCATATTCAGAAAAACCAGTCCGTCCACGCTGTAGTTCTGGCCGAGAAGGGGACTCAAATTCGCGCTCAAAAATGAAAACGTCAGATCGCTCTTCGTGGTTGGAATCGTGTTGGAAACCCAGTTCGCGGAATTGGTCCAGTAGGCTGAACTCGCACCCGTCCAGAAAATCACGTTGGTCGGCGCGTAATAGCGGACGTAGTCCACCGTCAGCTGCGTTGTGCTGGTGCCGAGCGCGCCGTAGCCGCCGGTGGGAATCGTGCCGGCCCAGGTCGTTGAGGTATCGTCCACCTCGCTGCTGAAAATCATCCATTCAGTGCTTTCAGAAACCGGCACGTCGTTTTGACTGTAATTCCAATTCCGCACGTTGGTGCCGTCGAGGTAAATGGTGTAATTTGAGGAGGTCCACAAAAAGCCGTAGGTGTGAAAGCCGCTGCCGAGTCCGCTGCCGTAGTTGTTGCCACCGGAACTTTGTGCCGCCGAACCGTAGCCATTCCAGTGAACGTTGGGCTGAACCACGTTGATGATGTCGCCATTGCTCACGCCGTCGGTGCTGCGATGTTCCGAGATGTCAATTTCCGAACCGGAAACAAACGGGTCATACAAATAGGTGCCCATCGTCGGCGATTGCATCCAGATGGCCGACCACATGCCGTTGGTGTCGCCCCATTTGATGCTCGCCTCCCAGTAGCCGTAACGCGAGCGGAAGGTGGTGTCGTTGGCGATCATGGCCGCGTAGTTTGTGCCGCCGGAGGTGTAAGTGGTGATGACGAGATTCGAGCCGTTCATCGAAACCGCATTGGTCACGTTGAACGCATCGCGCCGGGCACCCAGCAGCCAGTAATCCCAATTTGTCGTGTTAAGCGAGGTTTCGTTGAACTCGTCACCCCAGACCTCATAATAGCCGGCAGGCGGCGTGGCGAAGACGCGCGGAACGAACAGCGCAAATAAAATAAAAATTCCAGGCACCAAGCACCAAGCCCCAGAGAAATGCCTTGCATCAAACCCAAATCCAAATCGCGCGGCGCGGGTTTTTGAACTTGATGCTTGAAACTTCTCTGGAGCTTGGTGCTTGGTGCTTGGAATCTTCAAAATCCACCTTCCTGTATTTGTAATCGCCAGAACCGCTGCGGCCCGACAGCACCGTTGGTGTGGACATATTGCATCGGCGAAAATCCGCCGATGGCGGCAAGCGTGGCGACCGTGTTCCAGTTGACGAGATTGGTGCTCCACTGGACCTGATAGCCCCAGTTAGGCTGCGTGTTCCACGACAGTGCGACGTTCTGGTTTTCGTCCGTCAGGGACAGTTGCAAGGTCGGAACAAAATTAAAATACGCGGGTTCGTTCCATTCCAGCACGCCGATGGGCGAGGCGGTGTTGCCGGGATCAGTGTAACCTTCGCCGTCACTCGCCTGATAAACGATGTCCAGCACATTGTCCCGCTGCCAGCGCGCAAGGTCAATCACCGGCTCGTAGTTTCCAAGATTGCTCGTCGTCAAGGCGAAGGTCGTCCAGTTCGTGCGTTGCGGGTCCATCGCATAAGGCAGCGAGGTGGCAATGGTCAGGCCGTTGCTGCCAAAGTTATCGCGGTAAAGCACGATGACACGGTTTTGTTTGTCGCACACAACGACAGGCCGGCCCAGATCACGCACGACGGCGTCCAGTTCCTGGGTGCCGGGCGGATCATTGGTGCGGAAGGAAATTTGACGTGTCTGCCAGACGCCGTTCGTGTCCGGGAAGACGACCATGTATTGACGCTGATAATTCGTGGGCGAACCCGGCGCCCACCACGTCGCAATGACCGGATTGGTGGAGGCGTCGAGACACATGCCGGCCTGATTGATGAGGCTGTAGTTCTGCGGAATGGGCACGATGACTTCGGAATATTGATTGGTGTCACTGGTCTGGTCGTTTTCACAAATCGGCAGATCGTAAGGCGTGCCTTCGTAGCGCAGCCACGTCAAGCCGCCGTTGGTGGACTTGGCATAATTCAAATCATGGTTGGACTCGTAGGCCGGAGTTTCCCGCCAGGTCCAGGCCAGATAAAGATTACCCGCAGCGTCCATGCACGGCATGTTGGGATAAGCGTTGTAATTGGACGACGCCCACAAGCCCTGGATGAACTGCAATGGAACCCCACCACTCATGTTCACGTTCGTCCATGTTTGCGACGCCAGCAACCAGCGGTTAAAAAACGTGTTGCCGCCGCCCGACGCGCCAACGCGGTAAAGATACATCAGGTCGCCGTTGGGCATGGTCAGAAATTGCGGATAAGTGACGCTGGTCTCATTGCCGGTCATCGTGCCAAGATTCGGCCCGAAAACGATGACATTGGTGCCGGTCACCGGCGTGGTGCTGCGCGCATAGTTGAGGTTTTGATCGTGCATGCCCCATGACAGGTGCATGTAATTGCTGCCGTCTATTCCAAACGCCACCACGTCGTGACCGTCCGTGATGTCATTTGGCGTAAAGGTGGTTCGAAAAATTTGCCAGACATTAGAGCCGACCGTGCGCCGCGCAATCCAGATCGTGCCGTTGTAAATGTAGGACGGATTGGTCTGGTGCTGGCCGTAATACGCAAAAAATTGCTGGTTGCTCAACGTCATCAAGCCCGAACAAATGAACGCAGTGGCGTTGATATCCGACGAACCGGCGTAAGCATAGCCACTCGAAGCCGCATTCGTGCCGTCGAAAACCGGAGTCAATGTGACAGGCGGACCGCTTACGGTGAGCGCGGCCACGGCACTGGTCAGCGAGGCGAGGTTATTGCTGACAACCACAGAATAGTTTGCAGCGTCAGAAGTCGCGAGCGATGTGAGCATCAGCGTGCTATTGGTGGCGCCGGAAATCGGGCTGCCGTTTTCCAGCCACTGATACGCCAGCGGCTGCGCGCCGACCGCGCTGACGGTGAATGTCGCCGTGCCGCCGTATCCTGCCGTGACACTTGCCGGCTGCGTGATAATTGCAAGATTGGTCACGGTGACACTGACCACGGAGCTTGTGGCCGCGTAAAAATTGTTGGTCACCAGAACCTTGTAATTGCCGGAATTTGTCGGCTGCGCGGAAGTAATCGTGAAGGTGCTGTTGGTGGCGACGCCAATCGGCGAGCCGTCGAACAGCCATTGATAGTTCAACGGCGAGCCGCTGACCGTGACGCTGTAGCTGATGGACTGGCCCGTGCCGACGATTTGATTCGCCGGCGACGGTTGGGAAGTAATGGTAATGCCAACGGGGACAAAAAGCATTTGTGCCGCCGTCCGCGCCACGCTGCTGATACGCACCTCGTCAATTTTTCCCGGAAAATTCATCACGTCCGCACCGGTGCCACCGCCGGGATTGCGCGCGCTGTTGCCAATGCTGAATACCGTTGTTGAACTGCTTGGGCCGGGCAGATCGGAATTCATGTCAGTTCCGTAAATGCAATCGGCGTTGGTGCGGCTGGGATCCAGCAGCGTCCAATAAAAAAGCAGATTACTGGTGGTGTTCGCGCTGCCGTTGTAAGTCAAGGCGATGTGATACCAAGCGTTGGAAACAATGGCGTCCGGCCCATTGGTCGGAATCGGCGCGACGGCAATGGTCGTGGTGTCATTGATGAATTCAATCCCGACAACGCCCAGGCCACCATTCGCCGTGATCCCGACTGGATCCAGGCGGAGTTGAAATACGCGCGTGGCGCTGTCCGAGTCGCAATCCATGATTTGAAACGGGTTGTTGCGGGCGCTGTAATTGTTGGTCGGATTGAACTCGACGTGAACCAGGGCTTCATAGGTGAACGCCCCGTTCGTCCCGGCATAGGTGAATGGAATCGCCGTGCCGACGTTGCCCGAGCCGCTGGGAAAAATGACCGCGCCGGCCGTCGCCAGCGTGCCGAAGCTGATGCAGTTCGAGAAATTAACGGCGCTGTTGGAGTAGGATGCGTTGCCCAGGGTCGCGCCGCCGATCATGAAAGCCAGGTTTGCGCCGCCCGGCGCGGCATCCGCGCACGGCGTAGAGGCTTCGTCCAGATGCCAGAGATGCAGCGTGGCGGAATCCGCCGTGTAAGATTGAATCTCCGCGGCGGCCGGACGGGCGGCAAGGCAAATCAGCAATGACACCACCCCCGCCGTGGCAAGCCGCGAAAAGCCATGTCGTATTTTTTTCAGCACGACAGAAAATCCGGCGACGGCAAAGTTTGTCAAGAGGTTCATTTTTTAATTCATGCGTTGGATGCGGGAAAATGGCGGCGCTACATTGTTGATGAGCGCGGTGCGCTTCTGAAATTGAAATGCGGACTGCCCGGCGGAAATTTGCGCCGGCCCGCCGTCCGCGCCGGGAAAAGTCAAAGTCGCGTTTGCGCCGGAAATATTCCAACTCACTTGCGCGGCAAGATTGGAAGTTTGCAACGCGCTTTTGCCCGGGAAATAAACCGCATAACGCGGCGTGAGTGAATTCGCGGGCATGAACGCCAGCGTGTCCTGCGCCGCGCCGAGGCGGTTGTAAGTCCTGGCCGCAGTGTAATTCAAATAACCCGCCGGGCCGAATGCGACGCCGTAATTTCCGCTGACGCAAATCCAGTTGTTCGTGACATTTTTTGAAACACCGCTGCGGTTGACGATTTCGGTCGAGCCATTGCTCCACTCCAGCAGCCGCGAGCCGCCGCAGAGCGGGTCGTTTTCGATGCCGGTGCTGAAACTCGCCGCTGTTCTATCCGCAAACCCGGCGGCGGGATTCGGCACTTCGATGATGCCGACGCTGTCGCCGGTGTCGTTGAAATAAACTTCGGTAGTCCCGTTCGCGCCATTGGTCAGTTGCAGTTCTGCGATGAAACCATTTCCGTTCGTCGCCAGATTCACAAGCCGTCCGCCGGTCGGCGATCCCATCGCGCCAAGGCCGATGACGCCGGGCAGTCGCGGCGTGGTGACAATCGTGTTTGATGGAAATCCGGCCGCAGGCGGTTCGATGACCGCCATGATGCGCGCGGCGGAGCCTTTTCCGTAACTGATGCTGACAAACCCGTTCGTGCCGCGACAGGTCAGCACGGCGACGTCCGTCAAATTTTCTAGCGCGTGAGCCGGCGCACTGGCCGGGCCGGCGGGATAATCCGCAAAATTCCAGTGCAGCCAGCAAATCGCCACGCGACGCGCCTCGACCGCTTCGCGATAAAATCCGCCGCCGCTCGGCCCGACGAATTCGCCGCTGCCGTTGATTTGCTGCCGGTAGCGGGCGAGTTGCGCGAGTCGCAAATCGTCCCAACGTGCGATGGGGTCTTTGAAGTGCGCGGCCATCCATGCGATGAAGCTGTATTGCTCGTAGTCGTGCAGTTCCCAGTCGAGTCCGGCGGGATAGGCGAAATCGCCGGAGTCCATGACCATGCCGCTCAAATTATTGGTCCAGACGGCCATGACGTTGTGCTCGGCGAACGGCTGGATCTGCGCGGCGATGTTCGTGTCCGCCAGTCGCGCCATGAGCAGCGAATCGCCGGACGACATCCCCGCGACCATCTGGTAAGTCGGATGATAGAAGCCATGGTTCTCCAGCGCGAATTCAGGATAAAGCGTGACGGTGCTGATCCAGTTTGAAAGCGGACCGCCGGCGGTGCCGGCAACGGTGTAAATGTTGGCGAGATACGATTGCGCGGCGTTCAACCACGACGACGCGCTGTTGCTGGCGCTCATCCAGGCGGCGGCGAGAGCAAGCGGGTTGCTGTCCCACGCATTTTCTTCCGCCTTTGTGTCACCGGTGGAAAGCGGCAGCGTGCAAGGCGCGACGCTCGCGCGATGCGTGGCTTCCGAAGCCATGACACGCCGCACCGCCGCCACCGTGGGAGCATAGCCCTGTGCCTGAAGATTGCTTTGCACCAGCAGGCAGGCCAGCCCAGTCGAACCGGCCCATTCCGACGACTGCCAGTCGGAACAGCCGTTGCAAGTGGAACAGTCGGTGTCCAGCGTGCCGCTGCCCCAGCCCCACTGATAACCGTTCACCGAATTGAATCCGCCGGTGAAATGCGTGGCGGCATTATAGTTCAACACCTGCCGGATGCGCGACAACCGCGTCGCCGTGCGCGGATCATTTGGCAACGCGACGACCAGCGTGGCATACGCCACCGCGATGCCGCCGTTGCCGCGGATGCCGCCGTTGTTGCCGGCCTGCGCGCCACCGTCGCCCCAATAACCGGAATCCGCCGGCGCGCCGGGATAACTTGCCGTTGTCCAGATGGTCTCGGCGTAGTTCTCGAAATTCGTCAGGCATTGCAAATAAATCTGCTGCGAATTGGTCTGCGCCTGTGCGCCAAACGCAAGCCAGATGAAGAGGGCCAGCGTACAGGCTGCTTGTTTGAACCAGGAGCAATACATCCGATTTGCCGCACTGATGGTTGCCGTGCTGTCGAATGTGTCTTTGCGTCTCACGGCGGCAGAAGTTTGCGCCCGAAAATTACTTGCGGCGCGTCAATTCGGGAATTTCGTCATGTTGGCCAGAGGTATCGGAAACTTTCCCAAGTCGTCCTGATAGAAATAAAAATACCTGCCGCCAGCCCCGGTATAGGTGTAAAAATTATACATTTGAATCGCATTGATCCATGAAACAGAACCATCGACGAACAGCTCATTGCCGCCAGCCGGGAGCAGGCCCTTTTTGTGCGCAGGCAGGCTGGCATAACCGGAGTCCGGAGCCTGAGCCGAATCGCCCCAGGCAATCGGCCCGGCGGTTGTCGCAAACTTGAGAACCAGATCCGACGCCAGCATCCAACTGGATTTGGCGGTGGTGGTTTTGAAAGGGCTGGCGGACGGGTAGGCGTTGCCATTCCAATACCAATTGGTCACGCAGCCAAAGTATTGATAACCCATAGCCCAAACCCCTCCGCCAGCCGTGGCAGGCAACGTCGGACGGTTGGGGCAGGTCCAGACACTCGGCGTAATCGAACCTGCAGTCGTGTTGTTGATAGAATTGGTGGCAAATCCCAACTGTGCCGCCTGTGACAGCAGAGTGCCGTCAAACTCAATCGGATCCGTCTGAGTCCACCCCGCATTGTAAGATGCAGGTTCAAAATTGTCATTATAATCGCCTGCATACATCAGACTGGCGAGACCAATCTGCTTCAGATTGCTGATGCACAGGGCGCGCTTGCCCTTCTCCTTGGCCGCCGCCAAAGCCGGCAGCAGCATCGCCGCGAGGATCGCGATGATGGCAATGACCACCAGCAATTCAATCAGCGTGAACGCGCGCAACTGGATGCCCGTGCCGCCAACGTTTGAACTTTTTTTAAAATTCACGGTTTTTTTCATTAGTTTAATTTCATTCCGGGTGTCTTCGTCTCAAAAGAAAGCCTAGGGATACGACGTCCGGTAATACCGCGACGGATAACTTGCCGCGTTCGTGTCCGTGAACTGCCACACGCCGTTGGTCGCGGCGGCGCCGCTCCCGATGGTCTGCCACGGCCCAACCACCAGATTTGTCGTCGCCTGCACCGAGTAACTGAAGCCCGGGATTCCCGCGAAGCTCAAGGTCACGCTCCCGTCCCCGTTCACCACTTCCCCGGTAATGTTCATGGTCGTGGCCGTCCCCCCAGAAGACAATACGACGTTGATAATGCCGGCGGCCGTTCCGCCATGGCCATCGCTGACAGTGTAGTTGATCTGGTCAGCAACATTGTTCGTGTCGTAGTAATAAACGAGGTTGGTATCGTAGCTCACCGAGGCTCCGTTGGTGCTGCTGATGGCCCCGGTCAACGCCACCGGGTCTCCGTCCGCGTCGCTCCAGTTCGTCGCCAAATCACCCGCTATCGCAATCTTCAAAGTGAATCCAGGCAGTCGCGAGTAGCTCGATGGGTTCGCCACCGGCGGATGGTTCGTCACCACCAGATACAACCCGCCACCGGAGATGCTCAACGAGACGTGCTGTCCGAACGCGACGCCTGCGCCATTGACCGTCGGCACCGCGTTCACCGAACCGGCCACTGAACCGCCCGTGCCTGTGGAAATCAGTTGGTAATTGCCCGGCGGCAACGCCGAACCGGCGACTGTGACCGTGACGGCATTATTATTGAACGTCAAAGCGCCATTGGTTTCCGTAAGCGTCGGCGTCCCGTTGGTGTAATTGAGCGCCATTGAACCGGTCCCCATGTTCAGGTTGCTGTTGATGGTGCCGGTCGCGCCGCTCCCGGTCAGCGTCTGGCTCGAACCCAGGGTCAGCGGTGACGACAACCCGGACACATCCAGTGTCGCTCCACCGCCGATGATGAGGTTGGTGCTGTTGCCGATGGTTCCCGAACCGCTCAAGGCCAGCGTGCCGCCGCTGATGGTGGTGTTGCCCGAATAAGTGTTTGCACCGCTCAAGATCAGCGTGTTGCCGGCCACGGTCAGCGCCAACTGCCCGCCGCCGCCGGCGAAATTGTCCGCAATCGTGCCGCTAAAGGTTGAAGGGCCGGTGCCATTGTATGTCAGCGTGGAATTGGCCGTGGCGCTGCTGTTGGTGATGAAGTCCGTGCTTCCTGAAATTGTCAACGCGGCGACCTGCTGGTTGAAGCCGTTCAAATCGAGCACGGAGTTGCCGGCCGCCCCAAACTGGACGGTGGTGCCGGTGGGCAGCGCGTTGTTTATCCCGAGCTGGAGGGTTCCATGCGCAATCTGGGTAAGACCCCAGGTGTTGCCGGTGGAACTGATTGTCCAGAGGACACCATCATTAACTTGCAACGTGGCGTTGGCACCCAGCAAAAGCGTGCCACTGACTACCCCGCCAATTCCACCACCGGAACTGCCGTCGCCTCGGAGTTGCAATGTGCCAGGAAAATTAACCCCGGTGACGTTCCCGCCGACGATCAGGAACCCGCCACCGCCGGCAAAGGCGATCTGATCGTCCGGTGAAGCCTGCCCGTCGCCATTGATAGTAATCGGCCCGTTCCAAGCGCTGGTTCCTCCTGCCCCATATAAAAGCGAACGAATGGTGCTGCTGGCAGTGGGCATCGAAAGCGAAGCGGCGGAGGTGGTGGACACGCCTGCGTTCAATCTGACGGTCGTTCCGCCGTTTGCGCCGCCAGTCGTGCTAAAAAGCGTCACCGCAGTGCCGCCAAGCGCACTGCTGCTGGCCACGGTCAATCCGCCACCGCTCGGCCCGCTGATCATGGTCGCACCGGTGTAGGTGTTGGTGCCGCTCAAGGTCAATGTGCCGGTTAGATCGTTGGTGATGATACCGCCGCCGCCGATATTATTGGAAATCGTAATATTGCCTGAGGACCAAATGGTGGCGTTGTTGGTAACATTGCCGCTGCCGAATGTGCCGCTGCCGGTCAGTTGCAGCGTTCCGGCGCTGATGGTCGTGGGACCATTGTAAGTGTTCGCGCCCGTCAAGGCGAGTATGCCGTTGCCCGCTTTCGTCAACCCGCCGCCGCCCGTGCCGGCGATGACGCCGCTCAATGTCAGAGTGGCAGCAGGGTTGGTCACTGCCAGGGTGCCGCCACTGACGCCGAGCGTCGCCCCGCGGTCAATGCTGACACTCGGGCCACCGTATTGCAGCGTGCCGCCATTGAGCACGAGGTTCGCAGACAAGTTCGCAGCCGCCCCGATCGGACTTGGGCTGCCGCCGATGGCGAGGTTTGTCACACTGAGAACGCCGTTATTCAATGTTGTAACGCCGGTGTAGTTGTTGGTCGGGCTTAACAAAGTCACCGTGCCGCCGCCGGACTGGGTCAAGCCCGTGCCGCCGCTGATATTACCACCGCCGGAAGCTGAAATGATCGTGTAGGCCTTGGAAGAGTTGTTAAAAGTAACCGAGCTGGGGGACAAGGCGCCGTTCAACGACACCGGGCTGGTGTTGCCGCCTCCGTCATTAAACGTAACGTTGTCTCCTATGGTGAAAGCAACGCTGCTGCTGTTGGCGGTGTTCAGCCAGTCAATGGACGTGCTGTTCCAATTGTAATCCGCAGGTGCCGCGAGCCAGGAAAGATTGAGCGGCGTGTGAATGACAAGACTGACCGGAGTCGTGTTGGTCGAGTCAGGGCCGGGTGAAGGCCGGCTGTTGGTTATGGCACAACTATAATTCCACGCGGCGTAAGTGGCATTGGCATTGGCGACCTGCAAAATGGCGGTGGTTGCTCCGCTGAAATCGCCGCCGTTCGTGATTGCCACCCCGTTGGTGAGCCATTGGTAGGAAAGATTTGGGAAGTCGGTGGTGGCGGCCACGGTGAAGGTCGCTGTTCCACCGGGCGACACGACTTGGGTGGTCGGAGCAACCGTGATGGTGACGCCATTCGCGAAGAGCATGGCATTGGCGGCACGCGCCACTTTGCTGATACGGACTTCATCTATCAATCCCTGACCGGTGGTAGCAACGCTGCCCCCGAATTGTTGATTGATATGGCTACCTGAAGGCCGGGCGGAATTGCCAATGCAAAGCTCACCCAAATAGCCACCCACCGCGCTTATCGTTGCGGCGGTCGTTGAAATCAGATTGGCCGAGGTGGGGTTTGCACTCATTGCCGTCCAATACAACCGCAGGTTGGTGCCGTCATAAGTGACTGCCACATGAAACCAGGCATTCGCCACAAAGGCATTTGGGCCGGTAGTCGGAATCGTGGTTATAACATCTTTTCCAGAGGTAATCTGGTTAAACTCCAACGCCCCGGCGGTGGTGATGCGAAATTGAAATCCACGATTACTATTGCCCGAATCCGTGCAGATGATTTCCTGATTGGTGCTGCCGCCGATGGTCGGGGTGTTAATCATGGCCTCAATGGTCCACGGGGTTGCCGAACTACCGACACCCATGTTCAACTTGTTCAGAGTAATGCAGTCAGGGCCATTGGCTTGTCCCGAGCTTCCCGTCTCGGCCTGAAATGCTCCATTGTTGTTGCCATCGCAGCCGATCACATAACCTGGTCTCCCAGCAAAACTGGCGGCGTTGCCGAAGCCCGTGTATCCGGAGGCCGCCCCCACAACAGTGGTAACTGTCGGTGGAGTTGCCGAAACAGGTTCGTCGTCGACACTATAGAAATTGGTGCCGGCCCAAGCCGAGCCAGCAGCAATGGCTGCAACCGAACCTCCCGGTGTGTCTTCAAAGTGGAGGAGAATCAGCGTGTTCGCATCCGCCGTGTAGGGGCCGACGATGGTGGCGTAAGACGGCGTGGAAATAAAATGTGCCGACAACAGCAGCGTCATCAGCCTCGCCACTGTCCGAAAGGTTGTTTTCATCGGGGTATTCATGGAGATTTTACCGCACAAGTGATTTACTGTTGTTTTGGGTCGAATTAACCAAGTGTATTTCCTTCCAATATAGCGCAGGTGCCGGAATCCTGACATCCCCCAAACACGGGATGCTAGGTGAGGCACGTTGCTTTTGAAACGATTAAACCGCTTAAGAAAGAATCATTTACGGCCGCGTGGTCATGTAGCGCGCCACGGCTTCGGTCCGCGAACGGACGTGCATTTTTTCGTAAATGTGTTTTAAATGGCTGCCCACGGTTTCCGCGCTGATGGAAAGCTGTTCGGCGATTTCCTTGTTGGAATATCCCTTGGAAAGCAAAATCAAAACCTCCTCCTCGCGCGCGCTCAAGTGAACGGTCTGCTTCGGCAGCCGGCTCGCGCGGCGAAACGATTCCACCACACGCCGGGCGATTTCGCTCGTCATCGGGGCGCCGCCGCCCAGCACGTCCAGCATCGCCGCGCGCAAATCCTCCGGCTTGGTGCGCTTGAGCAGATAGCCGTCCGCGCCCGCCTCCAGCGCCATGAACACCAGTTCGTCGTCCTCCACGGCGGTCAGGATTAGAATCTGCGCTTTCGGCAGCAACAATTTCAAGCGCGTGGTGCATTCGATGCCTGACATGCGCGGCAAAAAAATGTCCATCAGCACGACGTCGGGCGCGATGGACGGAATCACGCGCAACGCGTCCTCGCCGGAGGAACAAACCGACACGCACGAAAATCCCGGCAGTGAATTGATGAGCTTGCACCAACTGTCGCGCACGCCCGCCTTGTCTTCCACCAAAACAACTTTGACGGGCAGTCTGGCGGAGGGCGCGACGGTGCTGGATATGTTCGCTTTCATCCGTTTTGAGAATTCGCCGGGTCAGACACGTTGACGACGGCGTTCATGTCGTCCATTTCATCCGGCGACGGTCGGCGGCTGAACCATGCGCGCCGTCGGGCGCGGGCCAGCGGCACGGTGAACACCACCAGACAACCGCCGCCCGGCTGGCTGATCACGTTGCAGATGCCGCCGACTTCACTCATCCGCTGAGACAGGTTGGTCATGCCGTTTCGTTCCGCGCCGGCCTGCGCTGGATCAAAGCCCTTGCCGTTGTCCTCCACCGCAACAACCAGCTTTTGACCTTTGCGATAAATGCGCAAGAACAATTCGCCGGCCTCCGAATGTTTGGCCGCGTTGTTCAACGCCTCCTTCACCGCCAGAAACAAATTGCGCCGCACCGGCAGGTCGAAAGCGTCGGGTGGAATCTCCGGTTCCACATCCAGCCGGCAGCGGATCGGCGTCGGGTCGAGATAAATCCGCGCGTATTTGCAGACGTAATTCACAAAATCGCGGAGCGTGTCACGCCGGGAATTGACAGCCCAGACCACTTCGTCCATCGCGTGGGAAAGTTCGCGCGCCCGTTCGCAAATCTGGTTGAACTGCGCGCGCGCCGCGGCATTCGCCGGCTGCTCGCGCTGCGCCACTTCGCCGAGCAGGACCAGTTGCGTCAGTTGCGCGCCCAGATCGTCGTGGATGTCGCGTGCGATACGGGCGCGCTCAACCTGCAAAAACCGCTGCGCCTTGGACTGCGCCGCCAATTGCGTCATCAGCCAGACGCAAAACAAAAGCGCCAGCGCGCAAACCAAGAACAGCGAGAGTTGAAACCAGCCCGTCTGCCAGAAACGCACGACGGCGGGCCGCAAAGGCGGCTCGATGGAAAGGCCATACGGCCAGATTTCCCACGGGTGATGATGAATGGCGCCGACTACAATCGCCGGATGCCAGTCTGGCAAGGCTGTTTTCCGGGTAGCCCACTTTTTATCCGGCGGCGCGTCCGGCACAATGAACCAAGTGTTGTCGGAAAGGATTTCAATGATTTGCCGGTCCACAAGTTGAATGTGCAGACCGAAAATCAAACCTGCTTCCAACCGGTCGTTGAATGCCTCGACGGCGAGAGTGTGCCGCCCGGGATTCAAGAGCCACGTCAGATCGTATTCCGTCACCGTCCGCCAGTCACTGCCGCGCCCGATTTCCTGGCCGTCCAGAAACAGCGTGAAGCCGTTGTCCACCGTGATGCGCGCGATGGCGCTGGAAACCTTCGCGTCGCGCGGAATTTCGAATGACCGCCAGAGCCGGCACGTCTGCTTGTCAAACGTGTTTGTGTCCCAAATCCACTGTCCGATGTGATTGGTTGCCTCCACAAGCCAGTTGGTGCTGGTGTTTGGCAGGGAATTCTCGGCGGAAAAAACCGCGTCCGGGAAAAGAGTTAAAAACAAAAAAATCCCTCCGGCACAATAGCCGGCCAGTCGGAACAACGGGCGAAAGCACGATTGCGATTTGGATCGGGGCATTTGAAATGATTACGGAATCTCTCGTAAATTCATCTCACAACCGGTGGTGCTTTGCAAGCGCCAAGGTGTTGGCCATCCAAACCAGGCGCAAAAAACGAGGAGCCGTCAAACTGACCGGCCCCTCCCCCGTTTCGATTCTTCTGCCGCCAAGTTTACTGCGACAGGATATAGAACTCCTGCGGCAACGCGGGATTAACGATGTTCGTGGACAGGTTGAAGTTGCCGCTGCCGTCAAACATGTTGGTCAACAATGGCGTCCACTGGATCAATGGCAGCGCCACGTTCGTGCTGCCCAGCAGCACATACTGGCCGCCACCCGCGCCGTTCGTCCCGGAAATCGTCAATGTCGTTCCCGACACGCTGACGCTGGTGAAATGCGGCGTGGGTTTGATCCCCACGGCAACCCCCAACACGCCGTTGGTGAACGTGTATTTCAAACCGGCGCCCGGCGAACCGACGATGCCCGCAAAGTTGCTCGCCGACGCGCCCGGACTGAACAGCGTGAAGGTGTCACTCGTCGTCAAAGTGCCCGCCAGGTTCGTCACCGTCAGCGTCCCCCCATAGGTGACGCTGGTCTGGCCGGTGAACTGGTCGTTCCCGGGGCCGGCCTTGTTTATTTTGACAAGCGTGTTGCCCGACAACGCGAGCGTGCCGGAGAGGGTCAGCGTGCCGATGCTGTTGGTCGCCCCGGCTTCAATCGCGCCCGCCGATTGCACCGTGACCGGCCCGGTGATGGTGCCGTTGCCGACGAGCAGTCCGCCCATAACCGTTACCGGGCCGTTGCCAATGGTGCCGCCGTTCAAAAGCAACACACCGTTGCTGACGGTCGTGAAACCGGAATAAGTGTTGGCCGCCGGCAGGCTCAACAAGCCGGCGCCGGTTTTGATCACATTGATCCAAATGTTGGAGGTGCCGGTGGAAGAGCCGTTTTGGATTGTGCCGGGCACCGCGATGTTGCCCGCACCCATGAAGGTAAATGTCCGCAGGCTGTTGGTCGGCGTGGCGTAAGGCAGGGACGCAGAAAGCGTCAACGTGCCGCTGTCGGATTGCAACGCGTAAATTCCGCCGCCAGCGTCGATGGTGATGTTGCCGGAAATCGTGTTGTTGCCCGCGACGTTGTCAATGGCCGCCACGGTGTTATTGCGACCCGCCAGGCTGATGTCCGGGCTGATGGTAATGCTGCCCAGCGTGCCATCCAAGCCGAGCGTGGAACTGGCGGCGTTTTCGTTGCGGATCTGGATGACCGGGGTTCCGGCAAGAGCCAGCAGGCTCGCAATGGCGGCGTTGTTGGCGATCACCAGCGTGCCATCATTGCCCGTGGAAGTCTGCCCCGTGTCCACATAGAGTTCACTGTTAAGAGTGGTCGGACCGCTCAAAACCAATGTTCCGGGGCTTGATTTGGTCAGGTTGACTCCGCTGCTGCTGGTGATTTGATTGGAGATGTTGAACGTCGCGCCTGAATCCACAGCGATGGTGCTGGAGGCGCTTAAGGTGATGCCAATGTTGCCGTCATTGAGCGTGATGTTGGTGGCGGCGTCCAGCGTGCCGCCGGTCGAGAAGGTGACCTCGCCGGCGTTGAACGAGCCGGGAACCGGGCCAAGAGATTGGCCGCCGGTGATCCGCAGCACGCCGCCGCTGTTGAGCGTGGTCAGGCCGGAGAAATTATTACTCGGGGCAACCGTCCACGTGCCACCGCTGACCGTGAGATTTCCAGAGCCGAGTGAAAGCGGTCCGGTGATGTTCCCCGCGCCGCTGCCAGCCAACGTCAGGTTCGCGCTGGAACTGGCGGCAAGACCTGCGCTGTTGGTCAGGTTCAATGTCGCACTGCCGTCCACACTCAAGGTGGTGTCACTCGCCAGCGTGACCAGCCCATAATACGTTGTCACACCCGCGCCGCCTTTGCGCAATGCGCCGGCACTGCTCACGCCGGAACCGAGTATCGTCAACGATTTGTCGCCGACGTCCACGTTAGCGGTGATGTAAAGTTCAGCTCCACTCGCGACCGATATGCCGCCGTTGGTGGCGCCAAGCCCGGCTGCGTTTGCCAGCATGGTAATGCCGCTGTTGATGAACGTCGCGCCGGTGTAAGAATTCGAGCTGCTGGCAGTGACATTGCCGGAGTTCATCGTGACCGTGCCCGTGCCATAAATAGGCGAGGGCAGGACGGTCGCGTCACTGCGGTCAAGCACCAGGCTGGCGTTGTTGGTCACGGGGCTGCCAATCGCGCCCAAAGTGTCGTTGTTGCCGATCTGCAATGTGCCGCCGGAGATCAAGACGGAGCCGGTCAGGGAGTTGGTAACGTCAACGGTCAGCGTGCCGGTGTCGGCCTTGGTCAGCGTGCCGGAGCCGGTGAGCGAGCCGTTGTTACCTGAGGAGGTGAAGCTGTAATTCGCCGCGGAGTTCACCGTCACGGCCAGCGGATTCAGCACCAGCGCCAGGTTCACATTCGGCTGGCCGCTGCCACGGTCGTCGAAGAGTGCACTGTCGAGAAGCGCATAATTCGTAAGCAATGCCGTGCTGGTGTTGGTCCAATTCAATGTGCTGGTGTCCCAAACAGCGCTGTTCTGGCCGAGCCACACAAGTGTGGGCGGATTGACCACCGTTAGCGTGGCATTGGTGCTGGCAGCGGTGTAATTGGTGCCGGTAATGTTGTTGGTGGCCATCAATTGGAACGTGTAGCCGCTCTGGCCAAGCGAGGCGACAACCGAATAGGTGATATTGGTGGCACCGGGAATCAAGCCCCCATTTTCAAACCACTGATAGGTGATCGGCGAATGGCCGACGGCCAGACCTGAAAATGTCACCGTCAGTCCCGGCGCGGTGGTGGTGCTGGCCGGCTGGTTCGTCACTTGAACCGGGCCGTCGTTCAAAACAAGGTTTGGCCCCTGAAGGTCGCTTTGCGCAATGCTGTTGGCGGACAACGCGCCGTTGTAAATGCGAAATTCGTCAATGCTGGCGTTAAGGGCGGCATCGCCATTGAGCACGTCAAAAAGCGAGCGACCAACGTATGCCAACTGGTCGCTCAAAGACAAAAATGGAATCGTATAGTTTGTATTAACAGCCTCTAGCACGCCGTTGGTGTAAATGGCCTCGATTTGATCGGGCGCATCCACAACACACGTGACATGCAGGGTTTGTCCGTCAAGTATGCCAGTCGCGGAAGCCGTCTGCTCAAATTCGTCGGTGCCTGGAGTCCCCGTCAACCGGTTGACCGTGCCCGAATGCGGGGAAAAGAAAAGATAATTATTGGGCTGGTCGGGGACGCCCAGCGCCACTCCATTGGTGTCGCCAAAATCAAACACGTGTTCATTATTGCCGCTGATGGTCCCGTAGCTGGCCCAAAACTCAAATGTGGCCGCCTGCAGGTTATGGAAAAAACCACTGGGCAATTCCATGTAGGTGCCGGTCGTTCCGTCCAGCACCAGTTTGCCGCCGCTTACCGTCGCATCGCCATAATTCGTGCCCCACGCGCCGCCGATGCTGTCCGAGGTGTCAGCCGTGAAACTGTAACGATGGGACAGGAAATTGCCCGCGCCAACCACGAGCATTGCCGGGGTGCTGGTGGCGGAATTGCCGCTGATATTGGTCACCACGCAATCATAATTACCAACATTGGTTAAAGTAACCGACGCAATCGAATAGCTGCTGGTGTTCGTCGCGAAAGCAGAAGCACCGGGAATGGGTATTCCGTTGAAACGCCACTGATATCCCAATGTGGTCAGGCTGGAAGCACTGACCGTGAAAGTCACCGGCTGGTTGTCATCAATGTTCTGACTGATTGGATTCGGAGAGACGGTCACTGTCGGCGAATAAAACTGCATTCCGTTGGCGGCGCGGGCCACGCTGCTGATGCGAACTTCATCAATCAGGCCCTGGAAGCTTTCCTGGGTGCTGCCGCGATTTTCAGCGCCGATAATGAGGGGAGCGACGGTCGTTGAGGCGCCATATGTCTCGTTTACCGAACCGAGCAGGTTGGCGACAGAATTGGACGGGTCCAACTGGGTCCAGTATAAGCTCAAAGTGGTGCCGTTGTAGACGGCCGCAACATGATACCATTCGCCTGGCACAAATTTATGAGTGCCGCTGGTCGGGATTGGGAAGGTGACGGCGCTCCCCACCCCGATAAGGTTGAACTGCAAATCGCTGCCCGTGATCTTGAACTGGAATCCACGAGTCCCATTGTAATCATCCGTGCAAATGACTTCCTGATTTGCAGTAATGATGCTGGGACAAATCAAGGCTTCTAACGTGAAGGGTGTCACCCCGCCATTGCCGATGTTCAAGTTGGTCAGGGCTATGGCATCGGGGCTCGCGGGCCCGCCTTGCACATCCGCATCAAAGGCTCCATTTTTGTTGCCGTCATATCCGATCACCCCATCAATGAGGCCGGTAATTATATTGGTTCCAGTGACGGCATTGCTGAAGCCCGTGTATGAGGCAAATCCGAGCGTGGTGGTGACTGGCGGCGGCTCGGCGAGACCGTTACCCGAAGTGGTGTTCGTCACCGTATAGAAATTGCCACCCTTGAGGCCGATGTTTGTGGTGACGGAGCCGCCCGCCGGTTCATCAAAGTGCAGAAGGAACAGTGTGTTTGCGTCCGGCGTGTAGGGACCGACAAGGAGCGCCGAGGCAAAACGCGGGGCGAGCAAAGCCGCCAATAAACAAAGAGATAATTTGATTGTTTTCATGAAAACAGGATTTTTGGGTTATGATTGTTCTAGGTTTTGTTCAATCTATCACACCCATCCCGGCGTCTCCATCCCCTAAATACGGGATACTGGTTTTTCTCCGTTAGGGTAAATTCCACCGATTCATCATTACAAAAAAACTCCATGCCACATCTTTCGGACAACGTTTTTGTGCCCGTAAAAAACCAAGGAGGCTGTGTTTGTCCTGCTTGTGGGTGGCGATTCATATCTTGCTGCTCGGGCCGGTGGCAAACAACTTCGCCGCCGACAGCGACCACGGCCAAAACAAACTGGAAATCGAAGTCGTGAACTTCTGGCCCAACCGCATCATCGGCGACGCGAGCCTGCCGCAGGACGAGCGCCTGACAAAAACGAACATCCGTAATCTGAAGGCAACCACGGCGCTGATGGAGTCCGGCCTGCTCGGCCCCGTGCGGATTTTGGAGGGGCAATGATATTTTGAGAAAAATCACCATGAACTCCGAGCCAGAAAAATTTCGTTGCAAATCCCGGAGACTGGCAGGCGCGTTGTTGATGCTTGTTTCCGCCGTTGTGGTTTGCGGATGGCCCGGCGCGAAACCCGTTCACACCTTCGCCATCAGCACGAATGATTTCCTGCTCGACGGCCAGCGGCTCCAAATCCGCTGCGGCGAAATTCACGCCGCGCGTGTCCCAAGAGAATACTGGCGGCACCGTTTGCAGATGGCCAAGGCGATGGGACTGAACACCGTCTGCGCGTACCTTTTTTGGAATCAAATCGAGCCGCAGCCGGGAAAATTCGACTGGAGCGGCCAAGCCGACGTCGCGGAATTTTGCCGCATCGCGCAGGAGCAAGGTTTGTGGGTGATTTTGCGTCCCGGTCCGTATGCCTGCGCCGAATGGGAAATGGGCGGACTCCCGTGGTGGCTGCTGAAAAAC
>Ga0182018_10001926_pt1 | contig 22131 bp, 17 predicted proteins | sample 812P2MmetaG_FD_120490 | JGI IMG/M metagenome (GOLD analysis project Ga0182018, IMG submission 120490) | Permafrost microbial communities from Stordalen Mire, Sweden - 812P2M metaG | ecosystem: Environmental > Terrestrial > Soil > Wetlands > Permafrost | place: Sweden: Stordalen | collected...
CACGAGCACCAGATTCTCGCGTGGAGCGTGATTCCCTCGCTTGTCGCACCCGAGATCGAAGCTCGCGCCCAAAAGCTGGCCTGCGAAATCGCCGATTCCTTCACGCTCGAAGGCCTGCTCGCGGTCGAAATGTTTCTGACCATCGACGGCGAATTGCTGGTGAACGAGCTCGCCCCGCGCCCGCATAACAGCTACCACGCCAGCGAGCGTGCCTGCGTCACCAGCCAATTCGAGCAATGCGTGCGCGCCGTTTGCGACCTGCCCCTGGGCGACGTTTCTGTCGTTCAGCCGGCCGCCATCGCTAACCTGCTCGGCGATCTCTGGCTCGACCATTCGCCGCATTTCGACCGCGCGCTGGCAGTTCCGGGCGTTCGAGTCCATCTGTACGAAAAACACCAGCCCCGCAAAGGCCGCAAGATGGGGCATCTTTCCGCCGTCGGGTCTACGCCTGAAGAAGCCGTGGAGCGCGTGCTGGAAGCGCAGTCCCGGCTGTAGGCAGGCGGCCCGGGGTTATCGAGCTCGATAACATCGCTAAGTATCGATTTATCAAATGCCGGAGCGGATACGGTATGAGGGGGAGGGGGGTACCCTCCCTACCCGATGTCTTCGTTCCACCCTTCAAGGTACTTCTTGACCTCGGCCATGAACCTGCCGGCGTCCGCTCCATCGATAATGCGGTGGTCGAAGCCGAGCGTCAGATGCAGGAAATGCCGAATCGCAATTGAATCGGTGCCGTCCTCGCTGGTCACGACCGCCGGCTCCTTCAAGAGTCCGCCGACGCCGAGGATCGCGCTTTCCGGCTGGTTGATGATTGGCATGCCGAACTGCTCGCCGAAAATGCCGGGGTTGGTGATGGTGAAAGTGCCGGAACCGACCTCGTCGGGCTTCAGCTTCTTGCCTCGCGCGCGCTCCGCCAAGTCGGCGATCGCGCGAGCGATGCCGAGGAAGTTTTTCTCTTCGGCTTCTTTGATCACAGGGACGATTAACCCCCATTCGAGCGCGACGGCAATGCCGATATTGATGTGCTGGTGGTAGCGGATGGCCTCGCCCTCCATCGATGCGTTCACGATGGGCATCTTGCGCAGCGTAGCGATCACGGCGCGCGTGATGAACGGCATGTAGGTGAGCTTCACGCCATTGCGCTGCTCATACTTGCTCTTCTCTTTCTCGCGCAGCTTGACGATGCGTGTGAAGTCAATCTTGAAGACCGTGTGGACGTGCGGGCTCGTGCGTTTCGACTCCACCATGCGCTGCGCGATGATGGAGCGCATCCTGCTCAGCGGTACGAGCTCGCCCGGTATGGGCGCAGCCACCGGAGCAGAAGCGGCAGGTTTGGGCGCTGGAGTCGCAACGGCGGGAGCGGGAGCAGCAGCACCGCCCTTTTCGAGGTAGGCCTGAATGTCTTCCTTGGTGACGCGACCGCCAGAGCCAGTGCCCCGCACCGCGCTCAGGTTCACATTGTTCTCGCGCGCAATCTTGCGCACCAGCGGCGAAGAACGCACATGCTCGGCTTCTGTCGCGGCAGCGGGTTCGGGAGCAGCAGCGCTGATGGCAGCAGTGCTGACGACAGGCGCGGGCGCTTTTGAGGGTGCGGTTACTGGAGCCGCAGCCGCTGGCGCCGCTTCACCCGCTCCGCCAATCACGGCTACCACCGCGTTGATCTGCGCTGTCTCCCCTGCGGGAACCTTGATCTCCGTGAGAACGCCCTCGGCGGGCGACGGAATCTCCGCGTCAACCTTGTCGGTCGAGATTTCAAACAGCGGCTCATCACGCTGCACGGTATCGCCGACCTGCTTCAGCCACTTGGTGATTGTGCCTTCAAAGATGGACTCGCCCATCTGCGGCATGACGACGTCCTGGCGCGGTCCCGCGGCGGCCTCGCTCTCGGCTGCCGGCTTCTCTTCTGTTGCCGGCGCAGGAGGCGCCGTCGCAGCTACGGCCGGCGCTGGTTCGGATTTAGGTTCGGATTTTGCCGGCGGGGGCGCACTGGGCGCTGCCGACTTGCCATCGCCGATCACGCCAACCACCGCGTTGACCTGCACCGTCGAGCCCTCGCCGGCACGGATTTCCGTCAGCACGCCAGCCGCCGGCGATGGAATCTCGGCGTCCACCTTATCCGTGGAGATCTCAAACAGCGGTTCGTCACGTTGTACCGTATCGCCCGGCTTCTTGAGCCATTTCGTGATTGTGCCCTCGAAAATCGACTCGCCCATCTGGGGCATCAGTACGTCGGTTGGCATGAATGTTTTTCTCCGCTACAGATGGGTCTCAACGATGCAGATCGCGAATCAGAAGCTCGCCACAAAAATCGATTATAAATCCGCATGCGCGGCAAGGGCCTTCGCGGCCAACGGGGAGTCGGGCAACAAATCCGCGAGCGACTCGACCCACAGTACCTGCGACCTGAAGACGTGCCCGAACTGACGCGCTACAGAATTTCGCACGGCGTCCACTGCCGGTGGCGGATCGGCTTCGCGCTCAAGGCTGGTCACCTCCCGATCGGCAATGCCGCAGGGCACGATCAGCTGAAAGTCACGAAGATCCGGGTTCACGTTCAGCGCAAAACCATGCGACGTGATGCCGCGCGCGATGTGAACACCGATGGCGGCGATTTTCTTTTCCTGCATAGAACCGCCGGTCACGGTCCACACGCCCGTCCGTCCGGCGATCCGTGCAGTCAGCACGCCGAAGTCGCCGCAAGCGCGGATCAGCGCCTCTTCCATCATGCGCACATACTCGACCGCTCCCAACCGGGGAGCGAAACTGCGAAGATCGAAGATCGGATAGCCGACCAGTTGACCCGGCCCGTGATATGTGACGTCGCCGCCGCGATTGATCTCGTGAATCTCAACCCCGCGATACGCCAGAAACTCATCGCTGGCGAGAATGTTCGCGCGGCTGGCATTGCGTCCCAGCGTCAGCACCGGCGGATGCTCCAGCAGCACAAGCGTATTTTCGATTCGCCCATCGTGCCGTGCATCAACGAGCTGCCTTTGCAGGTCGAGCCCCTCGCCATAACCAACGCGGCCGAACTGGAGAAGGTTGAGGATCATTACTTGTTGCCAGGAGTGGGAATTGTCAGACCGCGGCAGATCTTTCGAGCTAACAGGTCAGCGATCTCCGTATGCCGCGGAACTGCTTCCATCTGCCCCGTCTGCGGGTTGACCCAGAGCGAATGTGAGCCACCCTCCCGTTTGAGATGGCACCCGTGAAGACGAAGATGCCGGAGCAAACCTTCGCGTTTCACTGAACGGTTACGATGTCGCGAACCGCACTGTCGGGAATGCCGCGCAACCCGTCCTCTCGGCGATCCTCGAGGATCAACTGGATCGCCGAGGCGAGGTTTTCCCTGCATTCCTCCAGCGTTCGTCCCTGCCCATTCGCTCCTGGAATCTCCGGTGACCACGCGACAAACCAGTCACCATCTCGCTCTATGACTGCCGTGAATTCGTTTCGCATACCGTAGTCCCTCCAGAACAGCCGAGGCCCGCTGTTACTAAACGTTAATCGCCATGCCCTCAACACTGCCGAAACCATCAAGCATAGCCTCAGCCAGCGTTGGGTGAGCATGGATGGTGAACATCATCTCGTCCACCGTGGCTTCCAGTTCCATTGCCGTCACTGCCTCAGCGATCAGCTCCGTCGCCTGGGGTCCAATGATATGTACGCCGAGTATCTCGCCGTATTTTGCGTCGGCGACGACTTTAACGAAGCCCTCGTGCGAGTTGATGATCGACGCCTTGGAGTTCGCCGAAAACGGAAACTTCCCGACCTTTACCGTATAGCCCTTCTCTTTGGCCTGCGCTTCGGTCAGACCGACGTTGCCGATTTGCGGCTCCGTATAAGTGCAGGCCGGAATGCGCTCGCGCCGCACGGGCCGAGCGTATTTGCCGGCGATCTTTGCCGCAACCACCATGCCTGCCATGGCTCCAACGTGGGCCAGCTGCGGAAGTCCAGCCACGATGTCACCGATCGCGTAGATGCCTGGCTCATCGGTCTGCATCCACTCATTCACTTTGATGAAGCCGCGCTCCGGCTTGATCTTTGTCGATTCCAGTCCGATGTTCTCGGTGCGCGGAGCGCGACCCACGGCAACCAAGACCTTTTCGGCTTCCTTAGCCAGTTGCTTGCCGTCCGATGCTGTGAACGTGACCTTCGCGCCGGTTTTGGTTTTTTCAACCTTCTCGACTTTCGCGCCCACATTAATATCGATGCCGCGCTTTTTGAAGGCACGCGCCAGCTCTTTGCTCACGTCCTCGTCTTCGTTGGGCACGACGCGAGGCAAGAACTCGATGATGCTGATCTCCGAACCGAAGCTGCGGAAGATCGATCCGAACTCCACGCCCACCGCGCCCGCACCGATGATGGCCAGCGATTTCGGAATCTGCTTGAGCGAGAGAATCTCGATGTTGGTGAGGGTGGTGTCGTCGGCCGCGAGCCCCGGTAGCAGTTTCGCATCGGAGCCAGTCGCGAGGATCAAATTCTTCGCCTGCACGCTGGTCGCGCCTTTGCCGCCTTCAACGGAAATCGTCGACACGCCGTTCTTTGCAGGGCCGGTCAGCTTTCCGTATCCGGATATCACGGTGACCTTGTTCTTCCGCATCAGGAAGTCGAGGCCCTTGACGTGTTTCGTGACGATCTGATTCTTGCGGTCGAGCACCGCCTGCCAGTTCACCTGGCCCTCGCCCAGCCCGTCGATCCCATATTCCTTCGCGTGCTTCAGGTAGTCGTAGACCTCGGCATTAAAAAGCAGCGACTTGGTCGGAATACAGCCCACGTGTAGGCAAGTGCCGCCCAGCTTGTCGGACTTCTCAATCAGCGCAACCTTCAGCCCATATTGCCCGGCGCGGATCGCCGCGGTGTAACCCGCGGGACCGCCGCCGAGAATTGCAACGTCGAAAATCGTCTCTGCCAAGAAATGCTCCGTTCGGTAATTGAAGTCTCGAGTGAAGGCGCTGGAATGTCAGAAACGCGGCGCGTTCCCTCTGCCCGAACATTCCATTTTACGCAGGGCGTTACTTTGGCAGATGCTGCGGCGCGCTCAAACGATTCGACGATGCGTTTGCCTGAGCGGGCGGACCCGACGCGCGGCCGTCAACCCAGCGCCTTCGCCGCTTCCTGAGCAAAGTAAGTCACAATGAAACCCGCACCGGCACGACGAATCGACAACAGCGACTCCATCATGGCCCGTTGCGGCTCCAGCCAGTCGCGCGCAAAGGCAGCCTGCAGCATCGAGTACTCCCCGGACACCTGATAGGCCCCGATGGGCGCATCGAACCGCTCGCGTGCGGCACGAATCACGTCGAGATACGGCATGGCAGGCTTCATGAGGATCATGTCCGCTCCCTCGCCCAGATCCAGATCGATTTCGCGCATTGCCTCGCGCAGATTCGCGCCATCCATCTGGTAGCTGCGGCGGTCGCCGAATTGCGGAGCCGAGTCAGCCGCCTCGCGGAAGGGTCCGTAAAATGCCGAGGCGAATTTTGCAGCATACGAGAGGATCGGTGTCTGCTCGAATCCCTCTTCATCCAACTCGTCGCGGATCGCGGCTACCCGGCCATCCATCATGTCGCTGGGCGCAACCACATCGGCTCCGGCGCGCGCCAGGGAAACGCCAGCCTTCGCCAGCAACTCCAGGGTCGTATCATTCTCAATTTCGTATTCGTCACCGGTCCGTTTCACAATGCCGCAGTGGCCGTGCGAGGTGTACTCGCAGAGACACACGTCCGCGATCAGCACCAGCTTTTTGACCGCCGCTGATTGCTTCAGAGCCCGCAACCCTCGCTGCACAATGCCGTTGTCGTCCCAGGCTCCGGTGGCCTGCTCGTCCTTGGTTTCCGGAAGACCGAAGAGCAGCAGCCCTCCGATGCCAAGCGCGGCGGCCGCTTCGGCTTGCTTCACTGCCTCGTCGACGGAAAGATTGAAGACTCCCGGCATCGACCCGATCTCGCGGCGAACACCTTCGCCCGGACATAGAAACAGCGGCAGAATCAGAGCGCTCGGCTCGAGTCTTGTCTCGCGCACGAGCGAACGCAGAGGCTCGTTGCGCCGCAGGCGGCGCAGCCGGGTTATGGGAAATTCCATAAGAGCCATTGTAAGGGGCAGAACTCAGCAGAACTCATTCGTCGCCGCCTCAGGAAGTGGCGATCTGGTCGTACTCCTGCCCCGACGCGCTCGGCAACAATACCCACAGCGTATAGATTGCCAGGGCGGTTCCACTAAACGGCCGGATCAACGTCAGAAACGCTGTCACCAGAGCCAGCGGGCGCGCCCAGGACGCGCGGTGCAACAGAGCAATGCCGGTGACCACACATAAGATGGCACGCGCGAGGAGAATCGTTGTGACCAACGGAATAAACCAGGCCATGTGCGCGAAGGGAAAACCGTAAAATCCGTCGAAACCATGGCCGAAGGGAAATCCCCAGTCGTGGAACATGCCTGAGAGAATGCCGACCGCCACGAACCAGTGCAGAAGCGTCCAGCCGGCATAGGCGATCCACAGAATGCCGAGCGTGTGCACATGCCGGTGCACGCGGGTCCAAATCCACGGAGGAGGCGTTGCGGTTGCAATCGGCATCACCTGACGGCCGCATCTTGGGCAAATCGGCTGATAAGGATCCATGGGCTGACCACATGCGCTGCAGTACATGGTTCGCACCTCCAATTGAGGACTCTAAGTAGTACGCAGGCGGACAGCGTCCGGTTCCGGACAATCGTCGGCCCTGATAATCTGTTGTCTCGCGGGTTAACCCGGCCTTTTGGAGATTTGCATGTCCTGGTTCAGACGGGAAGACAATAGGATTGAGTCGGGGGCGAACCGCGTGCGCACCGAGGGGCTTTGGACCAAATGCGAAGGATGCGGCCAGGCGCTGTGGAAGGCGGATCTGGAAGCGAACCTGCAGGTCTGTCCGAAATGCGGCGAACATGGCCGGATCAGCGCGCAGGCGCGTATCAACAGCCTGCTGGAGCCGGGGTACGATTGGATCGACGGCAACCTTAAATCGACTGATCCGCTGCAATTCTCCGATCTCCGGCCTTACAAAGATCGTCTGAAAAAAGCGCGATCGGAAACCGGGCTTTACGACGCGATCGTCAACGTGCAGGGACTGCTCGGGCCGCATCGGGTGATTCTGAGCGTGATTGAGTACAGCTTTATTGGCGGCAGCATGGGCGCCGTGGTCGGCGAGACGATTGCTCGGGCCATCGATCGGGCGCACGATACGCGGCAGCCGCTGATCACGGTCGCCGCTTCGGGTGGAGCGCGGATGATGGAAGGCATCGTGAGCCTGATGCAGCTGGCCAAGGTTTCGACGGCGCTGGCGCGGCTGGATGAGGCGCGGGTTCCGTTCATTTCGGTGTTAACTGATCCGACAACAGGCGGCGTTACGGCGAGCTTTGCGATGCTCGGCGATCTGAATATTGCGGAGCCGGGGGCGCTGATCGGATTTGCGGGGCCGCGGGTGATCGAGCAGACGATTCGGCAGAAATTGCCGGAAGGTTTCCAGCGGTCGGAATTTCTGCTGCAGCACGGTTTTCTCGACGCGATCGTTGCGCGGCACGAGTTGAAACCGTATTTGGTGCGGGCGCTCGATTTTATGGGTGTGCCGAAGGCGGCTTGACCGCTGTTTTCTGAAATATGCCCCCCAGGGGGTGTTTCTGCTTGGCCTTTGTTTTGTTGGAGTTGGACAGTAACTCTTTTCTTTGGGTACCCTGCGGCTCTTGAAAACAGGTCAGGTGGCATCGTGCGTGTGAATGATTCATTCGCGGGTGTCAGAGCACAGAGCTCAGGGCTCAGCATGGGCCTACCTCCTCTCTTCAGCAACAGAAAAGCCGCCTTGATGGAACCAGCCGCGCAATCCGAGGCTCTGGGAAGAGCAAACACGAGCCGCCGTTTCTTGAGGAAAACGGCGGCGTCAGGTTTTGTGCCTCAATCTAAGTTCGTTGCGCGGTTGGTTCGGGCGGCTTTTTCTTTTTCTACTCTTAAGTTTAGAATAGCAGGTTCAGAGGAAAAAACTGCCAACTTTCCTGGTTTGTAAGTCTTGTCTTATGAGGACTTGTTACTTTGGATAAGTGGTGGAAACTTGACAAGAATGGCAGGGTGCAGGGTTTAGGGTGCGGGATACCCGGGCGTTGCTGCCGGTGGGATTCGATATTCACTACAGAGAGCGCAGAGAAATATAGGGGGACGGGGTTCGAGCGGAGGCGGCGGGTGGCTGCTGGTTCTCGCGGGTGAGGGGTCCCGGGTACGAGTTTCATTCGAAAGAACATACGATTTCAGTCCGTGATTGGGGTCCCTCTCCAAAAGAGAAGGCCGCGCGGGCGGCCTTTTTTGGTCTCAGAATAGCAATTGGGGAGGATAAACTGCCAACTTTCTTTGGGTTGGTTGGCACTTAAGAAAGGGGGATGTTGGGTTATTACTTTGGATTTAAAGGTAGGGGGTTGACAGGTTTCCACAGGGGGTACCGGCTACATCGCACAGGTCGGTTTTCACGGACTGCTGATGCACCAGGGTCGGCCTATCGATGGCGGTTCCGGCTCTTGAGAGCCGTCGCTTCGCGACCAGGCACATCCTTCTGTCTAGAAGGATCTGTCCGACACTCTTTGGATCAGGTTCGCACGGTCGTCAGATTCTACGTGGCCCGATTCCATAGCTCGCAGCGAACCGACCGACAGCTCCGCCAGCTCGCGCATCAACTCCGGAATCTCCGCAGCGGGCTTTCGCCCCCAATCCTTGATCATCTCTGTCAGGTATTCGCGGTCGTCAGCTCCGAACTTCTGTTGCCATGCCGGCGGAACAATCACCTGCAACGCCTTCCCGTTGAACAAGATCAAAACGGCGATCTCGACATTTTGTTCAGGGGAATAGGAAAGAAGGACGAATGATTCCATTGTGGGCACCGGACCCCTGATATATCGGCAGAAAAGGACGGGCCAATCTTCGATTGGGACTTTCGTTACCATTTTGCCACAATGAACTGAAAAAAGAAGCGCTATCAGGGGATATCCGGTCACTCGCTTGATCCAGGGCACCTTACTCATCCGGTCTTGATTCATCGGTTTAGAAAACTCGGCTCCGCGGCGGTACGAGGAGTCTTGACCGTTGGAACGCCGTCCGTTCTAAGGACATTTTCAACCTCATCTATGAGCGACACCAGCCGGCGACGGCGAGCACGAAGTTGTGTGCGTGCAAACTGGCGATCCGCTTCCAGTGCCCACTCAGGGGGAACTCGATCAATAACCGACTCCAGAAAGGCATCGTCGATTCCGTCGATTGCGCGCATCCAGTTCCCGACGGAGGGGGCTGTCCACAAGCCTGCATACAAACCCTTCGCCGGGACCATTGTTCGGCGGACGCAGGTTACTTCGTTCCCAAAATATCCCCCGAACATATGGTCGTTGTCGATGAACACTACCCGCAGGCTCTGGGGGCTTGTCCCTGTAAGAAACAAGCATTGGCGCCGGTCACAATTGTTGGTCCAGAGATCGAGCACGAGCGCCCCCACCAGGTCCTGACGATTGCTGACCCGCGGCGCCCAAGCGTCGGGGATTAGCTCATGCGTGCGATTCGACCCATCGGAAAGAGTAAGCCGGGAGCCGAAGTGAAGACCAGCTTCAGGGCGCAGGCCTGGCGCGCCAGAACGGTCGCGATACCACATCTCGCGGTGATCGTCCAAAAACGCATCCGTGAATTCAATAGCTTCCCAATTTGGGACGGGCAACCCGATGCGCGACATTAGTTCTGCACCAATCACTTCGCTCAGGAGCCCGTATCGGCCGGTGAACTCCCGGAACTTCACAACATACAACGCCCCGCCAGAGGCCATCACGATAGATGGCTGGCTTGTTCCCTTGAGCTTGACAACATGTTGTACCGCGAATAGAGACCGCCCGCCACGTGGGCGGAAATGACCGCTTGATTCCATATTTTAACCGAGGCAATAGTACTGCAAACACTGCACAATGACTAATAGAACATATTTGTTTTGAATACCACGAGCCTCGCTTTTGGCGTACAGGCCCACAAAAACGATAAACCACGATGCTATCTATACCTGATCACCCAGCCGGGTGATCGATCATCCATAGGTAATCACGTTCGAGAGTAGTTGACGCCTGAGATTGATCTTCGGGTCATGAGTTATAGCCGCGGTGTGACACACGTCACTTCCCGCAAGCCTGCCCTTTGCGACGATACGCGAAGAATTGCTTGAAGGGACTTCGAGAAAGGAACCTGAGGTGCAGACAGACTTCCCCGCCGATACAACATGGGACAATTTCACTTTTGAGGGCGACTGGCAATCGGTCGACCCGGATATTTTGCTCTGCTGGAGCTGGGCATTCGCCGACATCGGCGACGAAATTACCAAGAGTGACGTGGCCCGAATGCTCGTTCAGCTGATGCTGGGCGTCGATCCCTACACGTTGGCGACGCAAGAACGCCAGCTCCTTCGCCTAAGCGGTATTGCCCCCTCTATGGGTTTCGGTGACAAGAAGCCCGTGGTTGCATTCGATGCTTGATATTGACGGAGACGCGGCCAATGAGATTCTTCTAATCGTTCGCCCAGCATCGTGGTCAGCCGCCCGCTAGGTACTCCGCCATCAGCGGAGACCCGAATGCGATACCACTATCCCGTAGTCTGCTCCATTTTTGTCCTGTCAACCCTTACATCGGTGACGGCTCAGAACGCAATGAAAACTGCTACCACGGGCACTCCTCGGGCGGAGGACAATCCGTCCGTCGCGGAGGCTTCATCCACCGCTTCAGCTCCGTTCGCCAGCGGGAATGTCGTGGTAAGGACCACGGTTCACGTGGACGCAACAACCGAAAGCGTCAGCACCGACCGCAACTCCCCTACGCCTTTTCACGCGTCTGCGGGGGAGATCCTTGGTTCCGCAGGGACGTACGGAGACTTCTCGCGCTATTTGCAGCTCTTCCCGGGCGTCGTGTTCAACACAGATGAAAGCGACGACATCCTGGTTCGGGGAGGGAACCCCCTTGAGAATCTGTTTCTCGTTGATGGTATCGAGATCCCCAACATCAACCACATCGCTTCGGAAGGTACGACGGGCGGCCTCGTCTCCATGATCGATACCTCCGCGATCCAGAGCGTCGATCTCTATACGGGTGGTTATGACGCGAGCTACGATGAAAGGCTTTCCGCTGTCGTGGACATCCGAACCCGTGACCTCGCCAATCGTGATCGTCACGCCGAAGGCGATTTTGGATTCATCGGTGCAGGCGGCGTGGCCCTTTTGCCGTTCGGCAGGTCGGATTCGCTCCTTGTTTCGGCCCACCGCAGTCTCCTCAACCTCTTTACCAACGACATTGGGCTCGACGGCGTGCCGATCTACAGCAACATTTTGCTCAGCACAGAGCTCAACCCCGCGAAGTCGGACCAGCTTACCCTCCTGAGCTTGAGCGGATTCGATTCCATCGCGATCAAGCCGGGAGGCACTTACCCGTATGACGACGAGGAGACGAATACAATTGACACACAATACTCCGGCTGGCGGACGACAAACGGACTCCGCTGGCGCCATATCTACTCACAGCGCTTGGTCGGCGTCGTAACCGCAAGTGATTCCGAACAGCAGCAAAACATTCAGCAGCAGAATCAGTTTTATGACATTGTCTCGATAAGCCCCGCGCTTGGCCCCAACGCGCCGCTTACACAGGTCTATTCCGAGCTCAGCCACGATGGCCGCGCCAGCCTCAAATACGATCTGGTCTACCAGCCCGGACGCGCGTTCACGCTCATCGCTGGAGCCAGCGGCATTCTCAATCGCGTGGATTATGCGATCTCGCAGCCGGTCGGGGAGCCATCGTCTCTCTCGGTTAACCCGGCTAACTCCGACTCAACCTCCTTCGCGCCGGATTTCCTCAGCGGCGAAACCGGTTCGTATGCCGAAGCGACCATTCACCCGTTCAGCCGCTGGAGCGTCAGCGCCGGTGGCCGGGTTCAGACCTTCGCACTCGGCGGACATATGACTGCTACCCCGCGCCTCAGCTCAGCATTGCGACTGTCCCAACACACGGGGCTGCACGCGGCCTTCGGGGAATATGCCCAAATGCCCCCCTCCGTGTACATCACGTCCTGGCCCCAGAATTACTCGCTGCCCCCCATTCGGGTCCGCCATATTGTCGCCGGCTCCGACCTCTATACGGGATCGCGGGGAAGAATTGGCATCGAAGGCTACCAAAAGAACTACTCGGATTACCCCGTGTCCACGGAATATCCCACCATCTCGTTGGCCAACACCGTTGACACTCTGGGAGCGCAATTTCTCTGGATTCCACTCACCAGCCAGGGAACCGGAGTGAGCCGGGGCGTTGAGTTGTTCGGCGAAACTCGCCTGGGCTCGCACATCGTTGGCCAAGCCAACGTCGCTTATGCCCGAGCGGAGTTCGCGGCCCTGGACGGAGTTCTGCGGCCCGGGAACTTCGATTATCCGATTGTTGCCAACGCCTCTGGCAGCTATCGGTCGGCCAAACACTATGAGGCCAGCGGGCGTTACGAATATACGACCGGGCGGCCTTATACTCCGTTTCTCAATGACGCATCACTCGCTCAGAACCGTCCCATCTACGACCTCTTGCAAGTAAACGCTCTGCGCGGGCCGTTCTATTCCCGGCTGGATTTCGAAACGGATCGGAGCTTCTATATCGGGGATCGTAAGCTTGTCCTTTATGGCGGACTCGATAACGCATTCAACAGGACAAACTTTTTAGGCTATTACTGGATGCCGCGGATCGGCGCGTACTGGCAATGCGGTGGGAACGTCGAAAACTGCATCAGCGAACAACATGAAATGGTGAGGTTCCCGGACTTCGGCGTCCGATATATCTTCTGACCCGCCACTGAGAAATCCGGGGGCAGCGTCTCTTCCCCTTAAACATCAGATTGCTGCCGGGCTGCAGAGAAGCAGACTGGCACGCTCCTGTCGGCCATCGAGTTCGTGCTGATCGCGAATGCACTCGCCGACGGACGGATTCGTCCACGGAAGTCCTTGTCGCCACTCATCCACGAGGCAGGTGGCCGGCGATTTGAAGGATGCGCCTGGGTCTTAGTCGAGTTCGCGGAGGCGGCGGGTTACTTCCTGGTTTTCGCGGGTTAGGCGGAGGGCTTCGTCGGGGTTGGCGGCTCGTTCGGCTTGTTCGATGGCGGAGCGGAGGCGGCGCTGCTCCTGTTCCAGGGCAGTGCGGCGAATGGCGAGGACGGCTTCTTCTACTGCGTCGGGTTCGGGCTCTGCGTCGTGAATCGAGATGAAGAGGGCGGCGAGGAGGCGGCGGTGGTCTTCGTTGGCGAGGGCGCTGATGGGGTCGGCGCCGTCGGGGCGGTTGCGGAGCTGGTCGGCTATTTCGCGGACATCGGAACGGATGGCGGCAAACTCGCTCTGGTGCTGGTGCCATGCTCCTTCAGCTACGAGATAGGCTTCGGTTGAGCGCGGGGCGGAGAAGGCCTGGAGGAGGATCTGCTCGGCGCGGGTGAGGGGATGGGCTTGGGGGCCGATGGAGTCGCGGCGGCGGGCGGCGGCGTCTTTGAGCTCGGCGCGGACGAGGGCGGAGTCGATGCCGAGGGCCTGGGCGGCGTCGTTGGCGAAGGCGTCGCGAGCGATGCGGCTGGGCATGCGGCGGATGTGGGGGAGGAGGAAGTTGAGGGCTTCGGTTTTGGATTTTGGGTCGCGGGAGGGGAAGAGCTGGCGGGCGCGCTCGACTAAGTAGTCCTGGTAGGGCGGCGCGGCGCGGAGGGCTTCGGCGTAGGCGCGGGCTCCGCGATCGCGGATGAAGCGGTCGGGGTCGAGGCCGGCGGGGAGGGTGAGGACGCGGACTTCGAAGGCTTCTTCAGTGAGGAGGGCGATGGATTTTTCGGCGGCGTTGGCGCCGGCGGTGTCGGGGTCGAAGTTGACGATGACGCGGGTGGCGTAGCGGCGGAGGAGGCGGACCTGCGATTCGGTGAATGCGGTGCCGCTGGTGGCGAGGACGTTGGGGATGCCGGCGAGGTAGACGGAGATGCAGTCCATCTGGCCTTCGACGAGGATTGCGCCGCCGTCGCCGCGGATGGCCTGGCGGGCTTTGTCGAGGTTGAAGAGGGTGTGGCTCTTTGAGTAGAGGGGCGTTTCGGGTGAGTTGATGTATTTGGCGCCGGCTTTTTCACCTGTGTCGAGTGTGCGGGCGGTGAAGGCGATGATGCGGCCGGATTCGTTGGCGATGGGGAAGATGACGCGCTTGCGGAAGCGGTCGTAGAGAGGGCCGGGGGAGCCGTCTTCCTGGTCTTTCGAGGAGAAGAGGCCGGATTGGCGGAGGGTTTCCTGGTCGGCGAGGGGTTCGAGGCGCTGGCGGAGGGCGTGGAAATTGTCGGGGGCGTAGCCGATGCGGAATTTGGCTATGCCGTCGGCGCTGAGGCCGCGGCCGGTGAGGTATTCGCGAGCTGAGGCGCCTTCGGGGGAGCGGAGCTGCTCTTCAAACCAGGCGGTGCCGGCTTCGTGGAGGTCGAGGAGTTTGGCGCGCTGGCGGTGTTCGGCGGCTTCTTCAGGGGAGGCGAAGTCGCGCTTGGGGAGGGGGATGCCGCATTTTTGAGCGACGGCGCGGACGGCTTCGGGGAAGCTGAGGTTCTCGATTTTCTGGATGAAGTTGAAGACGTCTCCATGCTCGTGGCAGCCGAAGCAGTAGTAGTGCTGGCGGCCGACGTGGACGCTGAAGGAGGGAGTTTTTTCTTTGTGGAAGGGGCAGAGGCCGCTGTAGTTTTGGGCGCCGGATTTTTTGAGGCGGACGTAGTCGTTGATGATTTTTACTATGTCGGCTTGTTGTTTTACTTGCTGGGCGAAGTCGGGGGGCATGGGTTTTTGGAGTTAGGTAACAGGGTACAGCGGGGAGTTGGCGGCGTTGAGGGTTGGCTGGGAGTTTTCAGAATGGGTCGGGGTGGTACTGACGGGGTGAGCTTGGGTCAAATTGCATTGACGGTTGGGCGGCTGGGGGAGTTTGCTTCTTGCTATGGGGTGAACCTGGCTGGGTCCATCGGGGTTGGGGCGCTGCGGAGTACTACTGTTTTCTCGGACAGATGACATTCCGCTGACAAGTGAACCCTGGAGGCTCTGTTAGACAGAGGTTGGTCGAAACGGGAAGGTGCGCGCTGAGACGGTCCCTATGCTGGAATCGAGTCTCGATGAAGATTTTCGGGGCCATCGCCTGGCTCATCTTGTGCGGTTCAGCCGCTGCGCACGCCGATCTTCCGGCCGCTGACTGTGGAACAGCGGGGGAGGTTTTTCAGCGGTATCTCGATGCGCTGGGCGGAGCGGCGGCGATCGCGCATGCGCAATCGCTGCTGATCGAGGCGAAGGAAACCGAGCCGCACACCTTCCATCCGCAGTCGATGGCGCACCAGCGTTTCCGTTTCGAGTGGGAGTCTCAGAACCGCATCCTGGTGAAGCGCCAGTACCTGCTGAGCACGGCGACGGTGATCTACGACGGCGTGGCCTGGAGCCTCTACAACGGACGCGTCTCGCATAACGAGGATGCGACGCCGGAGTTGCGGCGCAAGCTGATGGCGCTGCCGTATAACGATTCTCCCGAGTTTCAGGAATTTCGGATGGTGGCGGATCCGATGCTGCTGACGCGGGCGAGGGAACTATACCGAGCGCTGGAGGTTGCGCCGAGCGCGCCGGGGCAGTGCGTGCTGCAGGCGCGGGGGACGAGTGAATGGAATGGGGAGCGGCGCGATTATCTGGTGTTCGACGCGAAGACGGGTTTGCTGCGGTCATGGCGGATTCAGGCGGGGCAGCCGGGGCAGGAGAAGTACTTCGAGTTTCTGTTTGGGGATTATCGGCAGGCCGGGCCGGTGCTGATTCCGTACTCGGTGGACTACGATTTTTACCAGGCCTCGTTTCGGCTGACGAAGGTGGTGGTGAATCCGACGTTTGCGGATGCGGACTTTATGGCCAGGCCGTAGGCCCGGGGCGCCGATGGGTACGCTGCAGACCGCAATCCGGGAAGGCCGGGGTTCGCGCGCGGGCGATTCCGGAACCCAGTGGGACAATGGGACCGCAACAGATGCAGCAAAGTGCGGAGAGACGATGCGAACAGCTGCGCTGGTTCTTCTGACAATCACCTCGCTGGTCCCGATTGCACGGGCCCAGTCGAGCTTCCACGTGGGGGTGGCGAACCGGACGTTTCTGGGCAGAGACGCTTCGTACGATTGGCGGGGAGCGAAGACACACGCGCTGGTGACCACGATCTGGTATCCGGCTGACGCGGGGGCTGTGGAGACAGAGCAGGGGGTGGGGGATCCGGCGCATCCTTTTGCGAGCGCGGGGCGGGCGGCTCGGGATGCGGGGCTGGCGAGCGCGCCGGCGAAGTTCTCGCTGATTTTGCTGTCGCATGGGACGGGCGGGTCGGCGCTGATGATGGCTTGGCTGGGGACGGAGCTGGCGGCGCATGGGTACATCGCGGTGGCGGTGAATCATCCTGGGAATAACGCGGTGGATGGGTATACGGTGCAGGGGTTCACGCTGGGGTGGGAGCGGGCGGTGGACCTGAGCCGGGTGCTGGATGGGATGCTGGCGGACGAGCGGTTTGGGCCGCGGATCGATGCGGGGCGGGTGGGGGCGGCGGGGTTTTCGCTGGGCGGGTACACGATGATGGTGCTGGCTGGAGCAGTGGCGGTGCCGTTCGATCTCGAAAAGCTGGAACAGGAATGCGTCGAGGGGAAGGTCTGGGATCTGATGTGCTATTCGCCTCCGGAATTTCCAGGGTTGACGGCCAAGGCGATTGCTTTGGCTAAGACGGATGCGGGGTATCGAGCGGCTTTGCAGGAGTCGGCGGTGTCGCATGGGGATGCTCGGGTGCGGGCGGTGTTTGCGATTGCGCCTGTCGATATTCGGCTGACGGCGGAGAGCCTGGGACGAATTTCGATACCGGTAGAGATTGTGGCCGGGGCTGGCGATCCGATTGTGGCGCCGAAGGCGAATGCGGAGGTGCTGGCGCGGGAAATTCCTGGTGCGAAGCTGACGATTTATCCGGGTGGTGTGGGGCACTACACGTTTCTGGATACGTGCGGCGCGCTGGGGCGGCAGGAGTCGGCGGGTTTCTGCGTGGACGCGGCGGGGGTGGATCGGGATGCGATTCACGTCGAGGCGGCGCGACAGGCGATAACGTTCTTCGGGGAGAGTCTGCGTTGAGGTAAGGCATCTTTCGAAGTTTTGGTCAAGAGTATTGCCCCTGGGCGCGACGGTTCAGGTGCGAAATGGGACGAACGGCTGGCTTTTTTCGAAATGGCGCTGGGGGCGGTACTGATGTGCTGAAGCATAGATCGAATTGCGTTGACGGTCGGGTAGGCAGGGGAGTTTGCTTCTTGCTATGGGGTGAACCTGGCTTTGAGGGGTCTTGGGGTGCGGGGCTACTTAGTAACCGGGGGCAGGCGCGAGTAGGGCAGGCGGTGAGGAGTGCCTAGAAAGTTCTTCAGCCGGATCAATGAATTATCGGATTCGCGTGAGACTTTCTAAGATCGCGCAGCATTGCTGTAATGCGTGGGTCGAGTCTTTCGCGGGGAAGTCGCGGACGCGAACTGTTTGCGGTTGGCATCGCAGCAATAAGAATCCCCTCAAGCTCGTCACGTTGGTCAGGGTCTTCAACCACAAAAAACGAAAAGAAGTTCCAGAGGTTGTAATGGCGGCTCCGGGGATTCCACGCGTGTTGCCACAGCCGACTGCGCATTTTGGTCGCCTTCCCTATGTAGTAGGGAACACCATCTCTGTAGAGGATGTATATGCCAGACTTCTTCAAAATATCTAGGTGCTGCGCCAGCGTGCGCTGACGACCTTCGCCTTTGACGACACGATCAAATACTTCCCTTGGCCACATGCGGGCATAGCTGCTGACGACGGCTGGAAATTTAGAGGTCATTTACTCCATCCCTCTCTTGCGCTACGTTGTGATCTTCCGACGCGCAAGGAATTCATCTCTTGCTTTCTTCTGTGCAGCGGGAATTACGAATAATTCGCTGACAATTTCCATGAATATGTTCCGGAGGTCGTTTGCATCCTCGGCAGTAAAATCAAGCAGATCTGGATCAGAGTCAGGATGGGCGCCTTGATTTCCCGCCTCTTTTACTATGTAACCCACTTCAGCAAAGCTATCCTTTATTACTCCCCCATTGAATGACTTACCTACAGCTTCCTTCAGTTCCTTGCCCAGATTGCCCGGTTTGACCTTTAATAGGTCCCTTGAACTGCCCGCCTGAACATAGCGGCGGCAGCTATGTTGGCATTTGCGTCCATTGCTCGAATCGCCTGTTTGTAGGCAATGCGAAGGGAAGCAGGTTCAACCGGCAACTCTTCAATGTCTTCAATGCCTTCGTTTGGCAGCGACGTTACCTTGAAATAATGAGTGTGATACTTATTGCCATGTAGAATAGCGATTTCGACCAGAACCCATTGTTTGAAGGTCTCGCAGACCGGACAACGAAAAGTGTAGATAACTGGGGCGTGACCATCTTTGTCAAAGTCCAAGCCGCCGTATGTGTCAACTGTGTTGCCAGAAAGCTGACGCCGCACGACCTGAAAGCCGCGCACTACCCTGCATGAGGAGCAACGTAAATCCCAATGATCTTTAGTAATCCGTGAGTCTGTTACCTCTGGATAAGTCTCCATTACGTATGCTTGTAGTTCTTCTGCATCTTTGAACATTGGGCTCTCCTAACGGAACCCCGAATATTATATCTGCTTCGAAAAACGTGCGTCGCACTTGAAAAGTGCTACCGCGACGCTGAATGGAGGACTCGCTGCACCTCCACACGAATCGTGCACCTGGCCCAGCCTTTGACGACAAGGTCGTAGGAAATCTGAATTGCCATAACGTGTGACGAAAATAGGGGTCGGCTTTCGGTTTCCGGAAGGGACTCGGACTGTGAGGCGGCGGCGGGGGATGAAACACCTGTTGATTTTGCGTTCGGACCAGCGGGCGATCCGGTTTTTTCCGAGAGGACTGTGCTTTTCCAGAATGGGTCAGGGCGGTACTGACGGCTAAGCTGGGGATCAAATTTCGTTGACGGTCGGGTGGGCAGGGGAGTTTGCTTCTTGCTATGGGGTGAACCTGGCTTCTCTGGGTTTTGGTTTGGTTTAGGTGTCCTTTTCAGAATGGTGCGGAGCCGGTACTTCAGGGTGAGCCCGGAACGGAATCACGTTGACGGTCGGGTAGGTAGGGGAGTTTGCTTCTTGCTATGGGGTGAACCTGGCGTTCTCTGGGTTTTGGTTTGGTTTAGTGTCCTTTTCAGAATGGTGCGGAGCCGGTACTTCAGGGTGAGCCCGGAAGGGAATCACGTTGACGGTCGGGTAGGTAGGAGAGTTTGCTTCTTGCTGTGGGGTGAACCTGGCCTTCGCTGGGTTTTAGTTTAGTTTAGGTGTCCTTTTCAGAATGGAGCGGGGCCGGTACTTCGGGGTGAGCCCGGAAGGGAATCGCGTTGACGGTCGGGTCAGCTGAGGAGTTTGCTTCTTGCTATGGGGTGAACTTGGCGTTGAGAAAGTTTTTCGTATTTGGGTTTGAAGCGGCTGGCGGCTGTGGAGCAGCGGCTGACGAGCCGGGGGCGACCGCGAGCAGCGGGCAGCGGCGGATTAGCCTCGGCGGGAACGGGCAGCTGGCAGCTGCGGAGTGGCCTGGGTCCAAGCGCGTGCCGGTGCGGGGAGCAGGCAACCAGGAGGGGTACTTTGGGATACCGGCTAAATGAAACATTTCGGGGATTTCCACATCTAAAATAACGAGGATCTGCCCCGAAGGCACGAAGGTTCTGGCAACGGAACGCCCCGAAATTGCAGAAATTGGCGGGGTTAGGTATTTTTTCGTGATATTCTGGGTTCCCGGGGAGACGTGCGCCCTCTGCCTGTCGGCCTTTGAGCCGAACTGGCTTTCGCCTCTGATGGCCCTGACCGCACCTCGTCCACTCCAGGTGAGACAGATCCGAAAATTCAGCGCGGGGGAGCAATCCGCTTGGCGATAGACGATAAATACGAAGCAGACATTCAGAAGCTGATCGATGCGGGCAAGGAGAAGGGGTACCTGACCTACAACGAGGTCAATGACCTTCTTCCGGGCGACATGAACTCGCCCGACGACCTTGACGATTTGATCACGACCATTGGCACCCAGGGAATCGACATTCTCGAGGGCGGCCCCAAGATTGGCGGACCGGAGCGCGACGACGGGTTCGAGCCCGAAGAGGGCGAGGACGTCGAGCTGGACCTGACGCCCGGCACGCTGGAGAAGACGAATGACCCCGTCCGCATGTACCTGCGCGAGATGGGGACGGTTCCGCTGCTGACGCGCGAAGGCGAAGTGGAGATCGCGCGGCGGATCGAGCGCGGGCAGATGCGGGTGCTCAAGGCCATTTCGCGTTCGCCGGTGGTGATTCGGGAGATCGTTGCGCTCGGCGAAGACCTGAAGCGCGGCGTGCGAAACATCAAGGAAGTCGTCATCTTCGATGACGAGGAGCTGACGGAAGAAGTGGTGCAGGCGCGGGTGCGGGCGACGGTGGTGCGCACCGACACGCTGGTGAAGCATCAGAAGAAGGCGCAGCAGCTCGAGGAGAAGCTCGCCACCATTACGCAGAAGGCGAAGCCGCGCGAGCACCGGCGGGTGCGGTGGAGCATTGCGCGGGAGAAGGTGCTGGTTTCGCGGATTGTTCGCGAGCTGAAGTATACGAACCTCGAGCGCAAGCGGCTGCTGGATAAGGTCAACAAGACGGTCGAGGCGATGCGGACGCTGGAGCGGCAGATTCGGTCGCTCGATACGAAGTGGGAGCAGAGCCGCAGCGAAGAGCTGAAGAAGGAATACCGGCGGCAGCAGAAGAACTGCAAGACGGATCTGGAGAAGCTGGAGGAAGAAGCGGGCGTCGCGATCGCGGAGCTGAAGCGCACACAGCGCGAGATGATCCAGGGCGATATGGACGCCGAGCAGGCCAAGCGGGAGCTGATTGAAGCGAACCTGCGGCTGGTGGTTTCGATTGCGAAGAAGTATACGAATCGCGGACTGCAGTTCCTCGATCTGATTCAGGAAGGCAACATCGGCCTGATGAAGGCGGTCGACAAATTCGAGTACCGTCGCGGTTACAAATTCTCGACGTATGCGACCTGGTGGATTCGCCAGGCGATCACGCGCGCCATTGCGGACCAGGCGAGAACGATCCGCATCCCGGTGCACATGATCGAGACGATCAACAAGCTGATCCGGACTTCGCGGCAGCTGGTGCAGGAACTGGGACGCGAACCGACTTCGGAAGAGATTGCGAAGCGGATGGACATTCCGGTGGCGAAGGTCCGCAAGGTGCTGAAGATCGCGCAGGAGCCGATTTCGCTGGAGACGCCGATTGGCGAGGAAGAAGATTCGCACCTTGGCGATTTCATCGAAGATCGCCAGGCGGTTTCGCCTTCGGACGCCGTGATCAGCGTGAACCTGAAGGAGTACACGTCGCAGGTGCTGCGCACGCTGACGCCACGCGAAGAGCGGGTGGTCAAGATGCGGTTTGGGCTGGAGGATGGGTCCGAGCACACGCTGGAGGAAGTGGGGCAGAGCTTCCAGGTGACTCGGGAACGGATCCGGCAGATCGAGGCCAAGGCGCTGCGCAAGCTGCGGCATCCTTCACGCTCGCGGAAGCTGCGGGCTTTTGTGGACACGGTGCACGAGTAGCTGCTGTTTTATTCAGGACAGAAGGCCGCTCCGGTGGAGCGGCCTTTTTCTTTTGGGTCGGATTGTCGATGTTGGAACGTTGCTGGCGCCTGGATTGTCGTTGCGTGTGTCCTGTCCGTGTAGTTCATCGATTAATTGAGCGGGGCGAAGTGGTTCGAAGGGCAGCCTTCAGTGGATGAAGCCCGGCTCATTTTGCAGGCTTTACGGCACGACTTGAACGAGTTGCGAAAAAGCGGCATGGACGCAGTGGAGACAGTGCCCTTTTCAAAATGGCGCTCGGCAGTACTTTGGAGTGAACAGCGAATAGAGTCGCGTTGACGTTCGGGTGGCCGGGGGAGTTAGCTTCTTGCTTCCATGAGAGTGCTGGGGTAAGTCAAGGGGGTGGGGTGATGGACCCGCTTCCATACGCACTCTTGTCAGCCTGTGGGCTGGGTGCAGACTGGGGTTCGTCTCCCGCA